>Ga0256914_1000328_pt1 | contig 46459 bp, 41 predicted proteins | sample HulkmetaG_FD_191571 | JGI IMG/M metagenome (GOLD analysis project Ga0256914, IMG submission 191571) | Hydrothermal chimney microbial communities from Main Endeavour vent field at the Juan de Fuca Ridge, Pacific Ocean - Hulk | ecosystem: Environmental > Aquatic > Marine > Hydrothermal vents ...
CTTTGAAAAAATGTCATTTGAGAGTGGCTCATTTTTGGTTTGCGCTGTTATGGTAAGTCCATTTTCCGAAAGAAGAGGATCTTGAGTCCACCGCCTTTGACCAGGCTCGGCAACCCCCGCATCTGCGGATCAATAGGAATAAAAGAGGGCAGCTTTATAAACTTAACGCTCAAGCCTCTTAACGCCTTTCTTTGTGCCTACAAGGACTATATCGGCAATATCTGCGAAAATACCGTTTTCCACGACTCCTGGAATGTTATTGAGCTCAATCTCCAGATCAAGAGGATCATCTATCTTTGGAAAACTGGCATCCAATATGAAGTTGCCATTATCCGTTACAACTGGTCCATCTTTCTTTGATGCCATTCTTAACTCTGTTGTAGCATTAAAAACTTCCAACTCCTCCTTAATTGCTCTCCATGCCGCGGGAATTACCTCTATTGGAACAGGCATTTTCTGACCCAAATAATCTACGAGCTTGCTCTCATCAACAAGAACGACAAATGTTCCAGCCCTGTACTCGATGATTTTCTCCATGGTTAAAGCTGCACCACGTCCTTTTATGAGGTTCAAATGTGGGTCAACTTCATCAGCCCCATCAACTGCAACATCTATGGCATCAACTTCATCAAGGCCAACAACAGGAATTCCACTTTCCAGAGCCAGAAGTCTGGCCTGATAAGAGGTAGGTACACCATAGACATCCTCCAGCTCATCTTCCATTATAAGCTTGCCGAGATATCGAATAAAGTAGGCTGTAGTTGATCCTGTACCCAATCCCACTATCATATCATCGCCAATGAAGTTCAAAGCTTCTTTAGCTACAACTTTTTTCAGATCTTCCATCAGCTCACCCCGTTACAGTTGAATTATTAACTATCTTATATAGCAAGCTCTGATTGGAGTAAAACTTAGGCTGGAATCCTGTTGAAACTGTATAAACAAGCAGCGTAAAGTACAGCCAGAACAGGAAAAATCCCCCGAGGGACTGCCTGATGGCTGTTCTTGGGTCTTGAAGCTCCTCAGGTAGATCCCTTAGAACCGCCTTTGCTATATAGGGTATCAAAAAGAGGAGCGAGAATCCAAATATCCATCCTGCCTGATTCTCAATGGATAATACTCCACTGATGATCCCGCTGAGCGCACCCCACCCATAGACTATGAGCGAAAATTTATTCTCAGGCTTCACTTTCTTCACCTAACTTAGCTTTTAAAAAGAGTTTAAAATCTTTCCGCTATTCCGAGAGATTCTCAAGTAATCTCTTCCCCTTTTCGGTGAGTCTGTAATAGATCCGTTTCCCTCTTTTCCCCGCTTTTTCAATCAAACCAAGGCTTTCGAGCTCCTTTATATGCTGATAGACGGCCTGATAGTTCATTGGCTTTTCCAGATTCTCCCAGATTTCATACCCATATCTCTCGCTATCTTTAAGGAGCCGAAGTATCTCAAGCTTGGTTCCTCCTATGGAAAACCTCTCTTCTCTGTAGTATGCCTTAAGCCCTGAGCTGGTCACTATTAAGACTATCCTGTCATCCTTCTCAAAATATCCCTCTTCACTTAATTTAAAAAGAGCAGGTATCACAACAGCCGAGGAATATTCAGCGAAGATTCCTTCATTAACCAGAACTCGTTCTCCAAAGTCCAGTTCATCCTCTCCTATAAGAACTGCAGTTCCATCTGTCTCCTTAACAGCTTTAACAGCTTTTTCTTTGCTTACAGGATTCTTCACATACAGTCCGAGTGCTTTAGTGATTTCCTTCCTCGCCTTCATCCCAAGAATTTCGCTGGCTATGGGAGAGCATTTTTCTGGTTGGACTGCTATAAGTCTGGGCATATCATCAATAACTCCAATTTCAAGAAGCTCTCTGAAACCCTTATATATACTGTAAATGTTGCTTCCACTCCCTGTTGGGACAATAATATGGGTGGGTTCAATTTCCTCCCAGAGCTCAAAGGCTATTGTTTTCTGGCCTTCAAGCCCGATTATGTTATTTTCGGGGGTTATGTCATAAAAGCCATTAAGTCCAGCAAGCTCTCTAACGTATTCAATACCTTCGTCAACACTATCCCCATAGCGTATTATTCTTGCCCCAAATGCTATCATTTGAATTAATTTACCTCGATCAATTTTTCGTGGCACAACGACAAAAGCTTCCTTCTCGGCTCTCGCTGCATATGCTGACAGAGATGCAGCTGAGTTACCATTGCTCGCAACAGTAAACCCGTTTTCTGCATAGGGAAGACCATAGGAAACTGCAACTGTGGCTAATCTATCCCTGAAAGAACCAGTGGGGTTCCTCGTTTCATCTTTGATAAAAACCTTCAGATTGAGTTCATCGCTTAGTTTGGCCTTGAACAGGGGAGTCCCCCCCTCTTTCAACGTGATTATTCTTTTGACAGCAGGAAGGAGCTCTTTGTATCTCCAGACCCCCCTGCCCCTTCTTTCCCAATTGGAGACATTTACATCTGAATAGTTATAACTGATCTCAAGCTCCGCTCCACAAGAGCACCTTGGGGGAACATATGATGAATAGGAACGACCGCATGAAGGACATACAACCCTCATACTTCATCACTTAAGCCGGATTGCATCGAGATTATTCGGGGCCCTAGTTGAGATTCCGAACTTCTTGTGTATGCTGCTCGCCAGATCAAGGCACTTCTGGGGCTCACCGTGAACCGTTATAACTCTCTCCGGCCTTGGTCTCACCCTCGCTATGTAACTTATAAGTTCCCTTCTGTCCGCATGGCCGGAGAATCCATCAATTGTATAAACCTCCATGTTAATCCTTATAGCTTCTGTTTTTCCACCCTCCCCTATGAGCGGAATCTCTTTTAGTCCTCTCTGAACCTGTCTGCCGAGAGTTCCTTCTGCCTGATAGCTAACAAAAATTATACTGTTTCTCGGATCAGGTGCAAGCTGCTTGAAATACTCGACGCTCGGTCCACCGACAAGCATACCTGACGTTGCAATTATTATTGCTGGTTCTCCGCTATCTATTATATCCTGTCTCTCCTTGCTATTGGCAACACTGCGGAATACAGGATTCAAGAATGGATTGTAGCCCTCATGGAATATCTGCTCACGCAGATGTTTGCTGAGGTATTCAGGATATGCTGTGTGTATGGCAGTTGCTTCCCATATCATCCCATCGAGGTATATTGGTACCTCTATCCCTCCCACGCGTGCGTATTCTTCAAGAACCATCATTATCTCCTGCGCTCTACCAACTGCCATAGCTGGAATCAGCACTTTCCCTCCGCGTTTTATAGTCTGATGAATAACTTCAATAAGCTTCTTCTCAGCTTCATCTCTCGGCATTTGATAATCATTACTCGCTCCATATGTGGATTCCATGACAAGGGTCTCTAACCTTGGGAATCGGTTCGATGCAGGTTCAAAAAGCCTCGTAGGAATGAATTTGAAATCCCCTGTGACTGCGACATTATGAAGACCGTTCCCAACGTGTAGGTGAGCGATTGATGAACCAAGTATATGTCCTGCGTTGTGCAGTGTGAGCCTCAGATCTGGAGCTATATCTCTAACCTCACCATAGTCAAGGGTTATCGTATGTTTTATGACTTCTTTAATATCCCTTGGTCTGTAAAGCGGATCTATGCCGTTGCTCTGCTGGATTTCAATGAAATCCTTCTGAAGGAGCACCATCAGGTCTCTCGTGGGAGGAGTAGCATAAATTGGGCCATCAAACAGGTTAAATCTAAAGAGATAGGGTAGCAGGCCGCTATGGTCGAGGTGAGCATGAGTTATTATTATTGCGTCGAGAAGGCCTTCATTGAGAACATATCTAAACTCAGGTGCTTCAAAATGAGGGAATGCCTTTTTGGGATCATTCAATGTAGCCACATTAACCCCAAAATCAACCAGAACAAAGCTTTCATCTGTCTGAAGGAGAAGGGCTGATCTGCCAACCTCTCTGAATCCACCTAAACCAGTGATTCTTATCCACTCACTCTTGAGCTCTGGTTTTCTGTAGATATTTCTACCTACCTGTCTCAGGAACTTTCTTCTGTCCCTACTTTCAGTTTGGAGTATCTGTCTGACGGAGTAAATAGTTTGAGACTGGATTGGAGGAGTTCTTATAACTTTCGGAGCCCAATGAACCTTCTGAGTAATCAGTCTTAACGTTTCACCATTTTTACCAATAACCAGACCGGGTTTTTTGGCCTCAATTAAAACCTCCCCAACAGAGGGATCAAAGCTTATACTCGTTATCTCAGCATCGGCAGGAACGAGCTGCTTAATCATCTCTTCCGCTCTTTCAGGGGGAAGAAGAACCTCAGGATCAGGTCTGACACTTATACGCTTTTTCAGAATCTTTGCAAGGTTCTTTATTAAATCCCCATCCTGCATTATAACTTCAGGATTTTTAACATAGATAACCAGTTCAGGCCCTTCAAATTCGACATCTGATATTTTTGCTTCACGCGGAACCATCTGATCTATTATCTCCTTAATCTCTTTAAGGATATCATTGACAAACGTTTCCCTTTTTATCACGCCTCTCACCCCTGCCTCACAGTTCTTTAAGAATGGTCTCTATTTCGTCTTTACCAAGTTCCTTGTAGCCATCTTTCGTGATTTTCACAACCATTATGCCATCTCCTGTGAAAATATCTCTCCTCATGGCAATATTTACAGCTTTAACAGCCAACCTGACAGCTTCTTTAATTTTTATATCATCCCTATATTCACCCTCCAGAACAGCATATGCAAATTCCATACCAGAGCCTGCGGCAGCAAATTTATCATCTGTCAGGCCTCCAGCCATGTCTATAGAATACAGCTCCCCTTTTCTATCAAACCCTCCGACTAAAAACCATCCAAAATACGGCATAAATCTACTTCTATGCAAAATGTTTGAAGTTAATGTTGCCAGAGCCCTAATACTCATCTCCCTTCCGATTCGTGCTTTATACAAGCTGCTTTCGGAACGAAGAAGCCTAACAAGACTCAGAATATCCCCAACATTACCAGCCCCAGCCAAAGCTGAATGTTCATCTATTTTAAATATCTTTGTAACATTTTTTGACATTACCATGTTGCTGACTGAAGCTCTCCTATCCGCTGCGAGGACTACACCATCACCACATGCAATGCCAACTGTAGTCGTCCCTTTTAGCTTATCTGTCAATTACAACACCCCTTGCGCTTAGTATTTTCAGAATAGAAGGATATACAAAAGGCCGTTTGGCTGGATAGTATTTAAAGTTTTCGCATTGATACTATCTGAATCCCCATTATGTATTCGATCATAGGCAGGTTTTACCGCTGTTAGAGATATTATCAACAGTGTCTTCACATTGGGAGTGGATTTATAAACCTCAAACACAAATTTTGAGGAGGTGATAGAATGCAGGAGGTTATACTTTTAACAGGCCCACCCCTCAACGGGAGGGACGAATATGCTGAAGAAGCTCTCAAACATTCTCAGAAAGATTATGGTTATTACCATGTTTTTGAGTATTTAATCCAGATAGGAAAAGAAATGGGACTTAAAATAACCCGAAAAAACGTCCTTGATTTTGCAATAAGTCATCCAGATTTGATGAATGAAATTAGGGACAAGGCTTTTGAAAGAATAAGACGAGAAATAGAGGCATCAGAGAAGGGGTACCATATTGTATCAACTCCTTCACTCTTCAGATGGGGTAGCGGCAGTGTTTTGGGCTTCACTCTGAGCAATCTTAAACTATTAAAGCCCACTCGGGTAATAATAGTCTTGGATGACATTTTAAGTGTAAGAAGAAGGATAATAAATGATCCCGAGTGGTTTGAGCGCTTTGGAAAAGACAAAGACAACATCAAGCTAACAACGCTGGTTCTGTGGCGTGAAGATGCTATAAACCACGTTAAAACACTCATCCATGAACTCGAAAAAGAAGGCATTAAAGTAAAATATATCCTCCAGTTTGGAATCAGGCATCCATATGGAACCTTTCTGAGTTTGCTGTTCCATGAAAATGAAAAACCCCTCGTGTATCTCAGCTATCCGATGACAGGACATGAAGAGGAGTATTATCACAGAGTCAGGAATTTCTACAACAAACTAAGCCAGCACTTCACTGTCCTCGATCCCGGAGCACTTGATGACTGGTGGGTTGTTGCAGAATATGACAGTCAGATAAACAAAGACCCCTCGATTAAGAAAATTAAAATCAAACACCTCCTCGATGGTGAAGAGGTTGAGGAGCTGGACAGGGAGGATATAGAACAGGCAACAGATATTCTGAGAAGACAGCTCGTTGAGCGTGATTTCAACCTCGTTGATGTTAGCAAGGCCATAGCAGTGTATCACTACACACCAGAAGTTTCTGCTGGGGTTATTAGTGAAATGGCAGAAGCTTATAGAACCTTTGCCGCAATATACCTGTATTATCCATTCAAAAGAAGACCAAGCCCCTTCATGGAGTTCTATGGTATGCAGAATCCCTCAAGAAGAACTATGTTCAAAGACGAAGATGAAATGTTGAAAATCATGATTGATGAACGAGAGTATTGGACAAAAGCGTAATTCTTTAGAATAAGAAAAGAAAAGTCAAGAAATCACTTCTTGACCCATCCCCTGTCCTTCATTGCCTGATAGACCCTGCTTACAGCAACAACATAGGCTGCATCCCTCATGTTGATACCTTTCTCCTTGTGAGTGTTGTAGACATCCCAGAAGGCTTTGGTCATCTTGTCGTCAAGCCTCTTTCTTGTCTCCTCAACTGTCCAGTAGAAGCCGTTGATGTTCTGTACCCACTCGAAGTAGCTGACTGTAACACCGCCGGCGTTACAGAGAAAGTCTGGGATTACAAGGATGCCCTTCTCATAGAGTATCTCATCTGCTTCTGGTGTGGTTGGACCGTTAGCAAGTTCAGCAACGATCTTAGCCTTGATATTGTCAGCGTTCTTCTTGGTTATGACTTCCTCAATGGCACTTGGAGCGAGGACGTCGACCTCAAGCTCAAGGAGCTCTTCGTTGGTTATGTTCTGAGCTTTTGGATAGTCTTTAACTGATCCTGTTTTCCTCTTCCAAGCAAGAACATCATCTGCATCAAGCCCATCCGGGTTATAAATACCGCCTTTACTGTCGCTTACTGCAACAACCTTCATTCCATAATCCTCGCTCATTATCTTTGCCATGTAGTAACCGGCGTTACCGTAACCCTGTATGGCAATAGTCTTGCCTTCAAGGCTGTCCCATCCAAGAGCCTTTGCAGCTTCTCTAACTGTGAAGCTGGCTCCTCTGGCTGTTGCATCCATCCTTGCAATAATTCCACCAACGCTTGGTGGCTTACCCGTTATGATACCAAATGCCGGGGTCTTCCTCCTTGCGAGCATCTCGTACTCATCCATCATCCAAGCCATGATCTGCGGGTTGGTGTAAACATCGGGGGCTGGAATATCTGTGTATGGGCTTATAATGTCATAAATAGCTCTGATATATCCTCTGGCTAGCCTTTCCTTCTCCCTATCACTCATCTCCTTGGGATTACAGATGACTCCACCCTTACCTCCACCGTATGGAATGTCAACGACAGCACATTTCCAGGTCATCCAGGCGGCTAAAGCTTTAACTGTACTTAGGGTCTCATCCGGGTGCCATCTAATACCACCCTTTGTTGGACCACGAGCCCAGTTGTACTGAACTCTAAAACCAGTGAAAACCTTAACAGAACCATCGTCCATCTCCACAGGAATTGATACCTCAAGAATCCTCTGAGGTTTCTTTAAAAATTCGAGAGCTTCTTCACTTATGTCCATATACTGGGCAGCCCTCTCAAGTTGCTTAACGGCAATTTCAAATGGGTCCTGCTCAACCATCTTTATCACCTCAAATTTCGGTAATCTGCGATGTTGGATTAGGCATTTACCTATATAAACCTTTCGTCGAAAAAGCCCGGAAAACCTTTATTTTCCAACAAAAGGTTATGTACGCAAATTTTCGGCGAAAAGAAAAATTCTGCCGAAATTTCAGGAGAAAAAGGGCGATGAGCATCCAATATTTTTTATACATTGAAGAACATTAAGATACACTAATGGATATCAATGTAGACAAAAGTAAAGAGCCCTCAGCGAGAAGTCGGTCATCACCTATCAGATCACTCTCGTTCCAATCATCGGGCATATATCATCATAATCAATAGAGCTCACAAATAGAGATATAAAAGCCTTTTTGAGACTTGGCTTAGATTAGAGCTTCCATTAAATCGCCATCTAAACAGGCATGATGACTTTTAATTGTCATTCTGGCAACTTCTTTTTATTTCCGTATTTGGGCTTCTGGGAAAAATGCCAATCTCCAATTCTTATTCAAAGATAGAGTAAATCGTCTTTTGTCGAAATATGCCAGTAGAAAGCTTTATTAAGTATACCCGAGTAGTTAGCAATGCTACGTTATGTCCTTCGATGTTTGGAATTGTTTATTCGAGTTTAGAGGTGAAAAGAAATGGCTGAACAAAGAGATAAATGGGCAACTAAGCTTGGTTTGATTTTAGCTATGGCAGGAAATGCTATCGGTCTCGGTAATTTCTGGAGATTCCCCTACCAGCTTGCCAGCAACGGTGGCGGAGCATTCATGATACCATATTTCTTCGCCCTGTTCTTCTTAGGAATCCCAGTGATGTGGATTGAGTGGACAATAGGCAGATACGGAGGAAAATACGGTCACGGTACTCTGGGTCCAATGTTCTACCTGATGTCAAGAGAAAGCCTGAAGCCTAAGAGTGCTCTGTGGTTTGGAGTTCTTGGCGGCCTGCTGGGATTCTCGGTCTCATCACTGCTCAGTTCCTACTACTACCAGATCATAGGATGGTCGGCAGCATACACGTGGTACAGCCTTACAGGAGCATATTTCGGGCAAGATACCTACAAATTCTTCGTGGGCTATATCTCCAATACAGGTGCAGTGCTGTTCTTCTGGGGATTAACAATGGTAATCCTCGGAATCGCAGTCTCGCAGGGTGTTAGCAAAGGTATCGAGAGATGGGTCAAGGTAATGATGCCGGCTTTATATGTGTTTGCCATTATCTTGGTTATAAGAGCATTAACACTTGGTTCACCTGTTAAGCCGGAATGGAGTGCCATTGGAGGTCTGTCATACATCTGGACACCCAACTTCAGTGCGTTAAGCAAGAACTTCTTCAAGATAGCACTGGCAGCCGCAGGACAGATATTCTTCACGTTAAGTTTAGGTATGGGTATTATACACAACTATGCCTCCTATCTCGGTCCTGAGGATGATGTTGCGCTCTCAGGTCTTGCCACTGTCTCACTCAATGAGTTTGCAGAGGTCATCCTCGGTGGTTCATTGGCCATCCCAATCGCTTTCGCTTATCTCGGCCCAGAGAAGGCTATTAAGGGTGGCGTTGGTCTTGCATATATGGCCCTGCCAAACGTCTTCATGCACATGCCCGCAGGAAGAATCTTCGGAGCCTTCTGGTTCCTGCTCCTATGGTTTGCCGGATTTACATCAGCTATAGCAACATACAACTATCTTGTAGCAATGCTTGAAGAGGATATACACATTGACAGAAAGAAAGGCACGTGGATGGTCTTTGTATGGCTCTTCATACTCGGACTGCCGATAGCACTTGATAAGACCCTCCTTGTCCTCACTGATATGGATATGTGGGTAGGTAGCTACTTCCTGGTACTGCTCGGATTCTTTGATGTCGTGGTGGGACTCTGGCTCTTCAAACCGGACAACTTCTGGGAGGAGCTACACAAAGGTGCATTCATCAGTGTTCCTGGATGGGTGAAGCCAATAATGCTCTACATTGCACCACTCTACATGCTTGTACTCCTGATAGGAAATACATGGAACTATGCAAAGGGTGGAGTATTCACGCTTTCACAGGCATACATGCAGGATTTAGTCAAGAATGAAGCCCTAATCTCAACAACAGTTAGCTACGCCAAGCATGCAGTCACCATAGCAAGAGGCATGATATTCATTGTTATCATAATAGGTGCCATCGAAGCATACTTTGCCATCAAGAAGAAGTACGGAGAAGAGCTTGAAAAGAACGAGGTTATCATAAAGCTCTGAGGTGATCAAAGATGAACGCAGGTGCTCTTGCATTCCTCATATTTGCATGGGGGACCATCTTCATAATGATGTATTGGAGCATTACAAAGCTCCTGCATCATGAGAAACAGCAAAAGGCTTAAAGCCTTTCTTTTCTTTTCCTTCTTGGAGGTGTTCCACTGTGAAGAGTCCTGATATTCTGCGAGACGTTGCACAGACACTTGAGGATGTTGAGAAGAGAATTAATAATCTCAAAAATCTCTCCAATAAAAACAAGGCCAAGGCATTGAGGTTACTCAACGAAGCAAAGGAGAATTTTACTAAACTTGCCGATGAGGTAGTTATTGATAATGAGGAGCTTGCTAACTTCTTTCTTAAGAGAGCTGTCAAGTTGAAAAACAACACAACAGATAAATTCATTGAGAAAATGGGAGAAAAGGACTACATGAAGGAAGTCTCCGCTATGAACAGATATTCAAAAGTAGCTCCCTATGACTTTGCCGGTAAGGTCAAGGAGCTTCAGAAGGCATATAGAGCATTTCTCTTTGGTATGATACCGTTTTATATTGTCTCAGGTATCTACGGCCCTGCATTTGCCATAACCGCTTTAATATTGGTTATACCAACCCTCCTTGCCATGTTAAGCCTCAGAAAAAGAGGATCAATTGGATTAATGTTAGCCTTTGCTGTCATGCCCATTCCAATAGTTCTTGGAGCATTCTCAGTGCGTTATGGCATTTATGCTCTCTCCCACAAAGAGGAGCTGATGAAAATCGCAAATGCCTTCCACAAGAGCTTAGCATTTGCCCAAGGGGTAGCAATTCTCGTAGCAATCCTCGGTGCAATTAGCATAGGACTCCTTGGATATGCAGCATATTCCCTCTATAAACACAGACATGCTTTCCTTTAATAAAGGGCTTTGTTGCCCCTTTCTCCGGTTCTTACTCTTATTGCATCATTAACAGGGATTATGAATATCTTTCCATCACCCGGTACTCCCTTTCTGGCATTTCGGATGATTATATCTACTACCCTATCCAAATCCTCGTCTTTCACTACAATTTCCAGCTTCATCTTGGAAAGCATGTCATAGGGAGGAACTCCACCTTGCACACCTCTTCCCTTAACAGGATAGGCAGTTAAAGCCACAAAACCCATCTGCTTAAGTGCATCCTTAACCCTCCCAAAATCCTCTGGCCTTAAAATAGCTTCGACCTTCTTCATGGAACCACCATATAATATAGGTAGAAGAAAAGAAAAGGCTTTCGAAATTAAACCTGAGAAGCGAATTTCTTCAACCTTTTTAAAGAAATTCTTGTCTTTTTGGAAAGCTCCTCAAGGTTTGCTTTTTTTAAGTCATCTATGCTCTTTACCCCGGCCATTTCCAGTTTCTTCAGGGTTTTTGGTCCAATACCTTTAATCTTCAGGAGGTCACTCTTCCCAGTCTTCCTCTTCACCGCTTTTCTTCTTGACACAACCCTTTTGGTTTTCTTCACCTTCCCTATAGTGACATAATCATGAAATCTCTCGGATATAACCCGCGGCCTCTCTTCAGTTTTTTCTTCGGGAACTTTTGGGGGTTCGATAAATTCCGGCACCGCGGGAGGGTTTTGACTCACATAAGCATCTAATCTAATGGGTCTAAAGACATTATCCTTCTCCTCAAGCATCTCAAGGAACCCCGAATTGAATTCACCCTTTTTAAAGTACCGCTCAAGGTCATTTGCAAGTTGATGAAAAGCATTAGCATGCTCTAAAAGCCGTCTTTTGCCATATTCTTTTGCCTGACCTGTTGTTATTAAAAACGGCCAGTCACTGCTTTCCAGTAGAAGGAGCTCCCTACCCAGTTGCTCCAGAATCCGATCTCCATGCATCTCCCTGCCGTAATATTTGGTGGTGAGCGCAACCATTCTTTCCTCAGCTTTGTAGATATGTTCCCACATCCACTCAACTTCAGGGTTCCACCAAGTGGAATGGTTGGAATCTTTACCCCATGAACCTTCGGGTAGTTCTATTTCATGCCTATCTCCTTCATAGTTTTCAAGGTAATCCGAAATTGTTGTTGTTTTGATGTCATGCTCGGCCATAAGTTCAAGCACCCTCCCAAGCCACTTAATGCCTTCAAACCACCAGTGGCCGAAGAGCTCGGTATCATAAGGTGAAACTATTATGCCCTTTTCCCCAAATCTGACCTCATGCTCCCTTAACAGACTTTCAACAAGCGAAATGAAATGCCTTGCGTGGTCTTCTACTCTCTCAAAAGCCTTCCCCGGATCATAGAACTCTTTGTTGCCCAGATCTCCATCCTTATTTGTAATCCTCCAATACTGTCCCCCGCTCTTCTCGGCCTTCTTGTGAAATTCCCTATACCAGAAATCACCGGGATAACCATAGTGGGCGCTCCACACCTGATGTCCAGTTGCTCTGTTTCTGGCAAAGACTGCCACATTTGATCCCCTGATAAAATAGGGTCTCAAAGTAGTTTTCTCAGCGTCTGCCGGCATAACCTCGCTATACCCTTTGCTAACTGGTCCCTCATCAATCAGATTACTTTCCACAAAGAAGAACTCTAATCCATGTCTCTCCAAAAACCTTTCCAGTCCTTTTCTGTACACCATTCTTCCATGTGGGAGCTCCCATTCTCCCTCTGGGCGATATGCACATTCAGGAAGCCATATACCCCGGGGCTTTCTGCCAAAGTGCTTTTCATAAGTTAAAACTCCGTTGGCAAGCTGGGCATCTATGGCTTCATCTCTCAGAAACAGCGGCAAATATCCATGAGTAGCCGCGGAGGTTATAATCTCTATGTAGCCTTCATCCTGAAGCTTTCTCAGCTCCCCGATTATATCCCCCCTTATTCTTTCCCAGTATTCAAAAACTTTCCTGAAATATTCAAGCATGTAACGCACTGCGTTCTTATCGTATTTGCCGCTCTGGAGGTCTTCCTCCATGGCTTTAAGCTTTCTCTCCATGTACTCTTTGAATTCTGATTTCACATACCCGTCGCTCAGCTGTTCTGCCAGTATGGGGGTTATCCCCATAACGAGCTGGAAGTTAACACCCTTTTTCCTGAGCCTTTCAAGCTCCATGAGCAGAGGAATGTATGTTTCGGCCATGGCTTCATAGAGCCACTCCTCTCCAAAGGGCCATTTTCCATGTTTTCTCACATATGGGATGTGGGTGTGGAGGACAAATGTAAAGTAGCCTTTCATCATGTATCACCATGGGTGTTAGTGTTGTTTAAGTATTTAACTTTATTCTGTCCTTTGTTGACATAACGCCCAAAAAGGAGCATTGACGTGCATTGAAGTCCATGGTATCCCCGCCGGCAATTCTTTAAACCCATGAGATGATTCAGAGTAAGGTGGGAGAATGAAGGAAGAGATGAGCAGTGTGGATATCAGGTACATTGTTAATGAGCTTCAGAGTTTGATTGGTTCCCGTGTGGACAAAGTCTATCATGATGGAAATGAGATAAGGATTAAGCTTCGCACGAGAGAGGGAAGACAGGATCTGATTATTGAGGCAGGAAAGAGGATACACATCACAACTTACATCAGAGAAGCCCCTAAAATGCCATCTTCTTTTACAATGCTATTAAGGAAGCATCTGAGCGGTAGTTTTATTGATGCCATTGAACAGCATGATTTTGATAGGATAGTAAAGATTAGGATAGGTGATTACACCCTCGTTGGTGAGCTCTTCAAAAAAGGGAACATAATTCTTCTTGATTCTGAGGACAGAATTCTTGCAGCGCTTAGATATGAGGAGTTTAAAGACAGGACCATAATGCCTAAAGCAGAATATAAACTGCCCCCTGCAAGAGAGAACCCCTTAGATGTAGAATGGGAAAACTTCAGGGAGATGATAGGACAAGAGCACCTTGAAATTGTTAGGGCTCTTGCAAGAAAGCTGAACATGGGTGGCCTCTATGCTGAGGAAATCCTTCTAAGGGCAGGAATAGAAAAGAAAAGGAAAGCAAATGAGCTTAATGAAAGCGAACTCAGGCTAATTTTTGAAACAATGAAATCGCTCTTCAATGAGGAGCCAAAACCAAACATAGTGCATAAAAACGGCCAGATGGTCGATGTGCTTCCAATCGAGCTGATATGGTATAAGGACTATGAGAAACAGTATTTCAAAACATTCAGTGAAGCTCTGGATGAATATTTTGGCAAGATAACAGTTGAGAAAGCAAAAATTGAGAAGACCAAAAAATTGGAACAAAAAAAGAAACAGATACTGGCAACTCTGAAAAAGCAGGAAGAACAGATGAAGGGCTTTGAGATTGAGGCACAAAAGAATCAGGAAATCGGAGATTCGATTTATGCAAACTTCACCTTCATTGACAGCCTGATTAGGGAGTGTAGGAGAGCTGTTGAAAAGCTTGGTTTCGAGGAGTTCAAAAAACGCATAGAGAATGGAAAAAAAGCAGGAAACAGGATAGCACTGCTCATAAAATCCGTTGATTCAAAGAACAAAGCAATCACGATCGAACTCGATGGAAAAAATGTAAAGCTCTATCTGGAGAAGAGCCTGGGTGAAAACGCAGAGCTTTATTACGAAAAAGCCAAGAAAGCCAAACATAAACTCGAAGGGGCAAAGATCGCCTATGAAAATACAAAGAAAAAGCTCAGAGAGGTTGAAGAGCTCATTGAAGAAGAAGCAAAGAAAGAACTCAACGTTAGAAAGCTTGAAAAGAGAAAGAAAAAATGGTTTGAAAAATTCAGATGGTTCCTCAGCAGTGAAGGATTTCTTGTTCTGGCCGGAAAAGACGCAAGCACCAACGAGATACTCGTTAAAAAGCATATGGAGGAAAATGACCTCTACTGCCACGCAGATGTTTATGGAGCTCCTCATGTAGTCATCAAAGGTGGAAAGAAAGCCGGTGAAAAGACAATCTTTGAGGCCTGTCAATTTGCCGTTTCAATGTCAAAAGCATGGAGCAGAGGAGTTTATTCCGAGGATGCCTACTGGGCATATCCTGAACAGGTTACAAAGAAAACACCAAGCGGAGAATACCTTGGCAAAGGTGCCTTCATGGTTTATGGGAAGCGCAACTGGTTTCACGGACTACCTCTGAAGCTTGCAGTGGGTATAGTTCCGTACGAGAACGAAGAATTTATAATCTGCGCTCCTGAGGACGCCATCAAAACCTACACCGACCGATACGTTGTTATAAGGCCAGGAAATCTCAAGAAAAGTGAGTTGGTAAAGAGGATAAAGCGGATTTTTGAGAAGTGGGGATATAAAATAAGGGAAGAGGATATAATGGCAGTATTACCACCCGGAAATGGTGAAATCTCAGAAATAAAGAGTTAAATCACTTACTTTCCACTTTTTGAGGTTCCTCCTCCGACAAGACCTATGAGGAAACCTATTCCTCCTATTATATAGCCGTAAGAAATCATGTCCATAATTTTTTCTCCAGTCGTCGCCCAGATTGGATACGTGAAGAGGAGCATGCCAACAATTCCAAGAAGATGTCCTCCTCTTCCTCCAGTGAGACCCAGCAATGCACCGAGCAATATTAATGAGACTCCTATCACATAGGACATGAAAAGCACTATGTCTGTGCTTGGATTATCAGTATTGAGTTCCTTAATTGTCGCTTTTATCTGATCCATATTGTTGTAAAGCTCCTTGGCAATATTTAGCATTGTAACTTGCTCTGTTCCATACCATTTCTCAACTTGGAACCATGGCATGGTAAATGAGAACAACACAAGGATTGCAGCCAGAAACCCTACTATCCTCATCATACACCACCAAGGCGTAAATCTAAATTTATCTGCTTTTAACTTTTATGGATTATGGACAGGAGATAGAGATAAAATTTAAAGCATCCCATCCCACATATTTTGGAGGGAAATCCTATGATAGGCCTATATGCTTTGACACAAAAAGAATTCGCAAAGGATTTGATATTCCAGATTGATGATGAAGCAGTTACTTTATCAATAAAAGGAGTTTTAATAGCACGTGCTGATAGGGATATCCATAATTTCTCCTTTTTTGAGATTGATGAACAGCAATTTGTCCTTCTAATTCAGATGAAGGGATTCATCCTCTACATCGGCGTTGAAAGTGACCAAGAGTTTGATGACGAGGCTTATCCGGAACTAATGAGGGCTTTTATAGAACATCTCCTTCCTTCAATTGGCATGTTAATAGCAGAAGCAGATAGAAAATACCGAGGAAAAGCTGACCTACTTCTGGATGATAATATGAGTCCGGATATGAAAGAGTTCTTTTATAGACTCTTGGTGAAGCATAAGCAGGGAAAGAGTATATACGAGCAGACTGAAATTGCATAATCTATTTAGATGAATGACAAAAACATGAGGCAAATTATCGAAAATTTTGTCATTATTTCAGGTATCAGAACAAAAATTATTTAAGCTGTATAATTTGCTAATATATGGATGTTCGAGCTTATAACAAGCTCGGTATCGCCCCCTCCTCCCTTCTTTTGGCAAAGTGTTAGTTCCCTTTTTGTCATTTATTCAACAAATAGAGCAAAAACTACTTAAACCTAAAAACTTTCTATGCATTGATGCCTCATGACGTCCGGGAGTGAGTGTTTTTGGCTCTAATCACATCCCCCTCAATCCCCCACTTAGTTTTGAATTTCTAAGGCGGGATTGCTTTTGGCGTGAATAGGAGGGTTTGTTTTTGGCAGCTTTACTTTTGATATATTATTCCATCCACCTGTGACAATAGCTCTTATTCCCTCGTTTTTGGGATTTACTTTTTTAATAACTCAAAGAGGTGAAAAACAATGAAAGTTGTTCTACCTGATTCGGAAATACCAAAAGAGTGGTACAACATTTTGTCTGATTTACCAGAGCCGTTGGCTCCACCATTAGATCCAGAGACAGATGAACCAATGGAACCAGAGAAGCTGCTCCGTATCTTTGCGACAGAGCTTGTAAAGCAGGAAATGAGCCAAGAACAATATACTGAAATCCCAAGGGAAGTACGGAGACTCTATGCAAAAATCGGGAGGCCAACACCCCTTTTTAGAGCCACAAATCTTGAAAAGGTCTTGAAAACACCGGCAAGAATATACTTCAAATATGAAGGGGCAACGGTGACAGGAAGCCATAAAATAAACACTGCTCTGGCTCAGGCATATTATGCGAAGAAACAAGGTGTTGAAAGGCTCGTAACTGAAACAGGGGCAGGTCAGTGGGGAACAGCTTTAAGCCTCGCAGGAGCACTTCTTGGACTGAAAATCAGGGTTTATATGGCACGTGCCAGTTATCAGCAGAAACCATACAGAAAGACCATAATGCGGCTCTATGGAGCTGAAATCTATCCAAGTCCAAGCGACAGGACTGAAATCGGACGGAAATTTCTTAGTGAGGATCCAAATCATCCCGGTGGTCTTGGCATAGCAATAAGCGAAGCCATTGAAGACGTCTTGAAGGATGAGAACGCACGATATTCCCTCGGCAGCGTTCTCAACCATGTACTTATGCATCAAACAGTCATAGGCCTCGAAGCGATAGAACAGATGAAAGAGTTCGAGGAGCCAGATATAATAGTTGGATGCGTTGGTGGTGGTAGCAACTTTGCTGGACTTGCATATCCATTCATCAGAGACGTTCTTAGGGGAAAGGCAGATTACGAATTCGTGGCAGTTGAACCCAAGGCCGCACCAAGCATGACACGGGGCATTTACACTTATGATTACGGTGATTCCGGAGGATATACCCCCAAGATGAAGATGCATACTCTGGGTCACACTTACTATGTGCCACCCATTCATGCTGGTGGTTTAAGATATCATGGCCTTGCTCCAACGCTCAGCATATTGATAAATCATGGAATTGTAAAACCTGTAGCCTACCATCAGAATGAAGTTTTCCAAGCAGCGCATCTGTTTGCAAAGACAGAGGGAATAGTACCAGCACCAGAGAGCGCTCATGCTGTTAAAGGAGTAATTGACAGGGCACTTCAGGCAAAGAAAAAGGGTAGTGAGGAAGTTATACTCTTCAACCTCAGCGGACATGGACTTTTGGATCTAAAGGGTTACGAGAACTATCTGGATGGAAAGCTTGAGGATTATGAGCCTGAGGAGTTTCCAATCCTACATGCTTTTTAGATTTTTGGGTTTGGTATTTTATTTTTCTCTTTTCATAATTCTTTAGCTCAAAGTTAAGAGAGGCCAGTTTTAATCATTAGTCCATGGCAACAATCTTGGTGATAAATGCACATCCCCCAATTAATTTCCTGTGTATGTTCCTAACAGTCGCGTCGACTTCATTTCTTGGAACTTTAACTGCAATCCATGTATCCCCCTCGGAAATTTTTTCGTATGGAATCGATACTGAAGCGTTTACTATTCCAATTATTGCATGGTCAATTTCAAGTTTATAGGCAATTATCGGCATCCCAGAACTCTCTTCGGAAACTAATGTCCCCATCCACCACCCTTTTGTCTTGCCAAAAAGAAGGGGAACTTCATTCTCACTCGCGAGTTTAACGGCCTTCCACTGTATTGCCCTCATGCCAAACTTCGAAGCAATTAGAGCTTCATCGTAGGAAACAAAAGGAATTGGCCTTGCCTCTCTGACTATCTTCGGGTCTGCAGTGTATATCCCTTCAACGTCACTCATTATCAATACAGCTTTCGCTTCAACACAAATTCCAGCTACAACAGCTGTATAGTCACTCCCCCCTCTGCCAAGAGTTGTCCTGAAGCCCTGAAAACCTCCGATAAATCCAGGGATTACTGGAACCTTGCCATCTTCCATAAGGTCTCTGACACAGGCAAAAAGTTTTTTTGTTTTAGTAATGTCAACTTCTGCGTCCCCAAAGTTTCCATCAGTCTGTATAACATTCCAAGGTTCAATTAACACCCCATCTACGGCTTGAGCAAAAATGGAAGCGGAAAAAAGCTCACCAAAAGATAGAAGAAAGTCTCTTCTGACTTTATCATCTGGAAAACTCAAACCAAGCGCAGAGGATAACTCTTCTGCTAGTGGTTTAATAACATCTATGCTAACGCCATGGTTTTTTGCGAAAGTTACATAGTCGAGCAATACGTCCTCAAGAATCCTTCTATCTCCAGTTTTAGCGAGTAGCTCAAGTAAGTCCGTAATGCCCTTGAGGGCTGAAACAACTACCACAACCTCATTCTCGTCTCTCAGCATCTTTACGAGTTGCACTGCATCATAAAAGTCATATCTCAGTGAACTACCGCCAAATTTCACAACAAGCCTCATCCACGGCACCTCAAATGTCCCTTAGGGTTCTAAGGGGTATGCTGGTTTTCCCTTCCCTCTCAAGCTCTCTTCTTACTATCTCGACACCTTTGACCATATTGACAAGTTTTCTGTATGCTATGTTCCTCGAGAGTAACTTTAAGCCACAGTCAGGGTTTATGTAGAGCCTCTCAGGCTCTATGTACTTGAAGACCTTCCTTACAGCTCTTGCAACTTCCTCAGGACTCTCGATGCGTGGATTATGAACATCCACAACACCAAATCCAAGCTCCTGATGAGTGAGCTTTTTGAGGAAATCCATGTCCCTAAAGTTCCTATTCGCAAACTCCAAGGCAAATTGGGTAACCTTAAGGTCATCGAAGTAATCCGCGAGGAGGTAATAGTTGCTATAGCAAACGTGCATACTTACTTTAATCTTTAGGCCTTTAACTGCTCTATTTACAACATCAACAGCCCACTCCACTTCATCTGGATGATTTAGGATTGCTGGCTCATCTATTTGAATAAATCCTGCCCCTTCGTCTTCAAGAAGTTTAAATTCTTTGTTGAGAATCTTCGCTAAGTCCATGGCAAAATCTTCTTTAGTGCTGTAATATTCATTGAAGCTCCATTCTGCCAATGTGTATGGACCTGTAATAGGAACTTTAACTATTTCTCTGGTTGTAACCGACTGGACAAACTTAAATTCATCAAGGACAAGAGGTTCCCTATATTCAAGCTTGCTAACCGCAGATGCTTTGTTGAAGTAAAAATTGCCCCAAACCCTAATTGGACCATAGAACCTAAATCCATGTATCTTAGCTGTAAAATACTCCGTCATCTCACTCCTGCCCATTTCTCCATCCCATGGGATATCTATTCCCGCCCTCTCATGTTCCCTAAGCACTGCAACGCTGGCATCTCTGACAGCCTCGTTAAAGTCCTCCTCAGGAATCCGTCCCAGTCTATAAAGTTTGTACTGTCTCAGAAGCCATCTCGGCTTTGGATAGCTGCCGATAACACTCGTTGGAAGTATCGGAAGTTCCACTTTATTCACCTCCTAACCTTCCTAAAAGCCTCAGCTTTCTCCACGCTACACTTTCTGGGAGAAAATCAAGCAAGGTATTGGGAGTTACATAAATTATTGAAAAGTTCCCTGAGAGTTTGAGAAGTCTATCCCTAATTCTATCGGCCCTTTCCATTTTTGTCTCTCTGGCGTTAACAACTCCAAGACCTATCTCACCACCCACTCCATCGGGCAGTGAACCCTCAACAAGGTCCACATTGAGAATTACTCCCTCTGGAATAATCTGTGGGGTACCAAAGTATGTGACAACCCACAACTTCTTGACTTTACCCAATTCCTCAATAACAGCCCTTGCGATTTCTTTACTTATATGAACCTCATCTTCCCTCGTTGCTCTTGAAAGCTCCGATGCCAAAGCTGGTTCTTGAAGTTCAACAATCTCAACTTCAAGCTCCTTTATGAGGGGATTGAGAACTCTCTCAGCATAACCATTGACAAGTGACTCAAGGCTCTCGTAGTACTCATTTATGGAGTGATACGCCAAAGTTACTGGACCCGGAAGAACAGCTTTTAAGGTCGCCTCTGGATAAACATCTTCAAGGATTTCCTTTGCAACTCTTATCCATTTTGGGATTGGATTATCGAGCAGACTAACTTCACCTTTAACAACAGGTGAACGGTAGAAAAAGTTGTTCTCATAGAACTTAAAGAGCCCGTTAATCTCAACTCCATCTATGTACCGTATAAGGGGGTTAAAGATGTCGTCCCACCTGTACATCCCATCAGTGACCACTTTGATTCCAGCGTCCCTTGATTTCTCAAATACCCTCTTAGTGTACTCCCTATATGCCTTCTCAAGCTTTCCCTCACTTAACCTTCCAATATTATATAGCTCAATTTTCTTTGCCAGTCCGAGAGGTCTTGGCAGGCTTCCAATCAAGGCAGGAATAATTCTCATCCGAGCACCTCCTTAATCTTTTCATATGCCTCTTTCCATAGAGCTAACCAGACATCCAAATCCCTTGATAAAATAATCAAATTAACTCCACCTGCAATGTCGAGGGCTTTTATCTCCTCAAGGATTTCTTCAAAGGTATCGTCCCCAGTTTGGATGCCCATTCTTCTGAGGAGAGGCTTAATATCGTCACTTATTGGATATAGCAGAGAAACCATCACTGGAACTTTAACATTGGTATATTTTTTCAGTTCAATAAATGCCTCTTTAATTCTACTGATGCATTCCTTGGTCGCTACCACTTGGGTGAAAAACAGCTCAGCTCCTGCTGTAAGTTTTTTTGCAATTCTTTGGGCCTCAACTTCAGGCTTATAATGAGGGTTCATTGTACCAGCTGCCCTTGGTCTCTCCGCCACATAAAATAGCTCTTTAGTAGGTAAAACTCCATTGAAAATAAGCCTGGCCAGACGTATCATATTGGGGGAATCCAGGTCAAATACGGGCTTACTTGGTAACACAAGGCTTGGCCAATCTCCTGTAGTCAGGAGGACTACTTCAAAATCAAAAAGAACCGCTGTTTTAAGTTCTGATGCTAAGGCTACAAGGTTCCTATCCTTAGCTGTTAAATGAGGCATGACCTCTACTCCAAAATGCTTGAGGTGTGTTGCGATAGCTGTTGAGGAAAAGTGGGGAGACCCCAAGGGATTATCCGGGATAGTATAGAGATCAGCTTTCGTCTTTGAGAGAATTTTATTCATATCATCTTCATTCCTAACAGCAACTATTGGAAATTCAAGCGCCACTGCCTTTCCCTGCTCAGTCTTATCCCAGAAATTCGAATGCTTGGGCTTAATGATTTCCGTTTGTATTTTCCCTATTTCCGTGAGTAGCGGATGCTCATTGAAGAGCGTCACCCCATCCATATAATGAATCCTCTCAAGTATCCGCATCCAAGGGCAGGGTTTTCTGGTCACTTCACATTTTCCATCATGCGCTCCACCACATGGACCATTTGAAAGTGTCTTGGGACATGTATAAAGCCGAAGTTTAGACACCTCCAAGTGCTTTATCCAAATCTTCAATTAACTCCTCAACGTCCTCCAAACCAACAGACAAGCGTATTAGTCTCGGTGTAATGCCCAGAATTCTTCTTTGCTCCTCACCCATCGTTTTGGCTGCGCTTATCACTGGGCAACTTGCAAGGCTTTCGGTTCCTCCAAGAGAAGGAGATGGAAATATTAGGCGAAGAGAAGATAAAAACTTCTTACTGTCCCCTTTTATTTCAAAGCTGACTACCCCTCCAAAGAGTTTTCTTTTGAAGAGTTTTACTGCTGTTGAGTGATGGGGATCACTCTTTAAGCCGGGATACATAACACGCTCAACCTTTGGATGCTCACACAGAAATTCTGCTATAGCCAGAGCACTTTTGCTCTGCCTTTCAAAGCGAACTTCGAGGGTTTTTAATCCCCTTGTTATGAGCCAAGCTTCAAGAGGCTGTATTATACTTCCAAGCCTTCTTCTCCAGTGCCAGAGCATTTCGCTGAATTCACTTTTTTTCCATATTATGCTACCCCCAAGAACGTCATTATGACCCGCTATGTACTTCGTGAGGCTGTGAATTACGAAGTCAGCTTTATCCCTAAGGGGATTATAGAGGAGTGGCGTTGCAAAGGTGTTGTCAACAGCAACAAGAGTGTCAGTTTCTTTTGCCCGGCTTATTACCTCAGGAACGTCTATAACCTTTAAGGTTGGATTTGTCATTGTTTCAAGAAAAACAAGTCTCGTATCTTCTGTTATTGCCTCTACAATACTGTCAGCATCAGGATAGGCAAGCTTTACTCTGATGCCAAATTTTTTGAGCTCCTGGGCAAGCTGAATTGTAGTTCCGTATCCTTCCATTGAGAGAACAATCTCATCACCTGCTCTTAGCAAGCTTAAGTATAAGGCTGATATTGAAGCCATTCCACTATTAAATGCCAAAGCGTCTTTGCCTTTTTCGAGCTCTGCCAACATTAATTCAAGCTCTCTGACTGTTGGATTCTCTTCGCGGGTGTACTTTAATTCGAATCCCCTATCTGAAGTCTGCGTTATACCTGATTGTTTGAAGCTAATCGTTTGATAGATTGGTAAATGAAGGGCATCAAACGTAAGATCCCTAAGTTCCATCACCCCTCCATGGTTAAGTGCAACTTTTTATATATTTTTCGACATATTTTTTAGTATTAAATAATCCTGGCAGTTATAAAACTTGAAGCAGTAAACAATCGAAGCAGAAACACTAATCTCAATCCATGGAGGATGGGCCAAGTTACATCAACTTCTTTTTAAGAAGCCTTTCTGGATAAAAGCCTAAGCTGGCTTTAGCCTGAGGTACTTCCATTCCCAAAGCTATGCCAATACTCATCAGCTCTTTAGGGCCTCTAACCCCCCATTTACTCCCGGCCGAGGAAGTCAAGAATCTTGGTACCCTATACTTTTCAATAAGCTGCCAGCTCTTCATCATGAAACGGAGCATTAAAGCTCTTTCATAGGGATTTGCCCTCAAAAGGGGTTCGAGAGAAAATCCAATTGCAACATCGTTTCTTGCTGCGAGTTTCGCTAAGACATGGTCAAAACCAGCATCTTTCCTCCCAAACCATGGACTTATGAGAGCATCGACACCAACCTCAAGGGCAAAGCGGTTTATTCTAAGGTTGCCTCCTTGAACATAGAGAAGAGCTTTAAGGTTGCGGTTCTTCACTTCCCGGATGAGGCTTGGCTTTTTCGTGACTATCAGGAGTGCAACCCTCCCGTATTCCCCTCGGAGGGCTCTGAGCTCTGCCTTAAGATCTTCCCAATTGGGTGGCCTTTCGAGAACGAGCTTTTTAGTGAAAACCACCTTATTAAACCATTCGCTCGCTAAATGGTAGGCTTCTTCGTTCCTCACGTCCATTTCCACAAAGTAATTTCTGGAATCCTCGTTCATTCCTCCAACCACTCCTTTACAGCTTTAACCACTGCCTCTTTCCTCATTGGAAATGCTTTAATCTTGATCTTCACCTGAACAACGTCTTCTCCCTCATCGATTTCAGCCTCGCCCAAATATGCCTTCTGCTTGTTGAAACGCACATAGAGCGTTCCATCCTCATCGATCTTCTCATCGAGATTGTCAAGGATATAGTGCCTGTCTTCTTCGCTCAGCAAGTCCTTGAAGTAATCCACAAACAGCCTAACAGCCTTGCTCCGCTTGATCTTGACATTGACAACTTTAATCGGATTGCCAAAGTAACCGGTGGTCTCAAGTACATCAAGGAGAACATCCTCCTCATTTATTCCCTCGGGAATGAAGGTTCCTATAGCCTCCAGAACCTTATCTTCATCCTCCGTTGCATGGATAAATGTGGTGAGCCTAACATGATGGGCAGTTATCTTCGCCATTTCTCTCACCTAAGAGGAGAATTATGAGGTACTGCTTTAAAAGCTAACCCATTGAGAAATTTATAGGGTTGCCCATCAAATAGATAATGTGGAAAATGCTCGCAAAAACGGACTCATGGCAAGGCTCTACCTGTCGAAGGGCCTGGAGGTGGGTTTACTTGATAAAGATTGAGGAAGCACACTCACAATTCAAGCCTGATTATCCGATAAAAGAATCCAAAGAACTGGCCTCCCTATGCTCCCTGAAGTAGGGAATATCAAACAGTACGTTGAAAGGGAACATCAGCAAGAGAAGAAGACAAAAACAGGGAAAGCATAACGGCCAGACGCCTTCGTCTTCACTATGAAATGCCAAATATATTATCCTTCCTATCTTTTTTTGTCACCATTGTAATCCACGCAACGAAAAGATAAATGAAAGTTAAAGGAAGTAAAGAAACTGAATAGAAAAGTCGGGCTTCTGTGATGGCGGGGGTTTACTGCCATCACCAAACTAACGAAGTAGAGGATCAACGGAAGTATCAACATATCTGAAGAATATGAATGCACCAAACCGCCCACAAATCCCAGCACCGCCCAGTAGAGTGCCACTGCAATGTAACCACGAGCGGTTGATTGAACAAGGGCTAAAAAAGGAGCCAGTGCAAGGGTTGAAATAACTATAGAATTCAGGGGTTTTCTTGAGCATCTCAACAAGTAACCAAGATAGTATAAAGGCATTGCCATAACAACGGTTATCCCGTACCATATCCCCCTGAACATTAGCATAACAACCGGGATAAAAATCAGCAGGACAAATCCGCTTAATATTAACTTCCACCTAATGGAGGATTTGAAAACATAACCCGCTATAACGATTCCACATAGGGAGATAAGCTCCAGCCAGTACATCCTGTTGAGCCAGAAAAAGAGCCATATCACTAAAAGAAAGATTAAAGAAGCACTTTCGAGGATTTTCTTTTTCATCCACATGCACCTCTTACTCAACAATCATTTTCGGCATCTTCTCCCATCCCCTCTTTTGTAGAATAATCGCCGGCTCTCCATATCCTCTTTTCCAAGTCCGGATTTATGTACCTTTCCCAGTATTTGCTATCATGCTGGCAGGCTCCACGAAAAGTCAGCTGCTGGTATATTGATGTATTTGACAACAAACCAGTAATCAGACTTCAAGTCATATGCAAAAATGCTGTAAGAAAGAGAAGGGAATTACTTGCCCTTACCCTTGTTTGCCCTAATGCTTGGTCTGATCTTCTCGGCGCCCTTACCCTTGTTCCTCAGGCCGCGGCTCTTCCTGCCAGCGCTGGTGAGACCTCTAAAGACCCTGCCCTTGTGGGGCTTGAGGGCTATCCAGGCTATCTTCGGGTCGCTCTTTATGACCGGGTGGTGCGGGTCAACGAGAATGACCTCGAACCACTTGTACATTCCGTCCTCGCCGACCCAGTAGGAGTTGAGGACCTCGAGGTTCGGGAACTTTCTGGCCGCCTTCTCCTCGGCTATCCACTGGAGGCTCTTCTTCGGGCTGTACTTGACCATACCCATCTTGCTCGGCTTTCTTCCGCCCTTCCACCTGGGCCTCTTCCTTCCACCACGTCTAACCCTAACGCGAACTACAACATAGCCCTGCTTGGCCTGATAACCAAGGGAACGGGCACGGTCGAGTCTCGTTGGTCTCTCAATTCTAACAACTACAGGCTCTCTTCTCCACTTTATCATTCTCTGCTTTAAAAGTTCTCCAACATAACTCTTTTTTGGAGTTTTCCAGGCTTCTCTAATGTATTTATACATTCCCATCTTGCTCCCTCCTTGGCTTGTGGTTCTCCGCAGTGCGGAACATCCCGCGGGTTCCCCCGCCCAGTCGGTTTGAGTTCGAAGTTGGGTTTTTAAAAGTTGTGGCGGATTTAATGTTGATGGAAACCGAGAGGCTAAAACTTATCATCACGTTCATTCTCATCTATCTATCTTGGGATGCCTACGCACTTGCTTATCCCTTCATAGGACAGTGGAGTGTGAACACTTTACCGTATTTCCTCAGACTCCCACTCACATCATATTCTTTCGAGTACTCCCTTGTTAGCTGGACGGTATCACATCAATGCCTTCACACTCTTATGCGGCTTATTTATAACAGTAGCTTCTCAGGTTCGATGTTCCTCACCTTCCTCTGCTCCCTGCCTGATAAAGGGCTATCTAAAAGGTTAATCAGAAGATACTTACTAATTTTTTTGATTCTAGCTGTTTCCTTTGCTTTATTCCACATTTACGCACCTCACTACGTTTACCACCTTCCCGAGAGATACATGCCCAACAATATCTTAACACCTCCTCAGTTCGTTTTCCCTTCTCCTCATTGCGCAATAGCGTTTGTGAGCCTTCTCACAATCTGGGAAAAGAGAAATCCTTTAATGATTTTTCTCAGGGTTTATCTGCTTCTCGTTCCAGTTTCAACGGTTCTTCTTGGGGAGCACTGGATCTGGGATGTCATAGCCGCTCTTTTCATTGCACTCTTTGCGATAAAAATTGAGATGGGACTAAGACATTAATTGGAGTTTCAAAGATAACAAAAACACCATACCCTTAAATTTAAATCATTTTTGAAGTTGTTATAAATGGTGAAACTCCATGCACCTCAATAAATTCGTCTCCCTCCTTAAAGGAAGCAACTTTGATGGGGCATTTATAAGTCCCGGAACGAATCTTTACTATCTCACCGGGCTGAGGATACACGAGGCAGGGGAAAGATTGACCGCTCTCGTCGTGAGCGCCGACGGCGACTACCGTCTCTTGGCACCAAGCCTCTACGAAAACGTCGTCAGAGAGTTCCCTGCCACCTTCTGGCATGATGGTGAGAACCCTTATGAAAAGTTCGCCAAAATCCTAAGGGAGCTTGATCTTTTATCTGGCAGAATTTTGGTAGAGGATACAATGAGAGCAGACTGGCTGATAGGTATTCTCAAGCTTGGAGGCTTTGAACTCCATCCATTAAGTGTTCTGATGCGTGAGCTTAGAATGAGAAAAGATGACGAGGAGATCAAACTTCTGATAAAGGCAGCAAGGGTCGTCGATGAAGTCTTCGAGGAAATCTTAAGCATGAACCTGCTCGGAATGCGTGAGAGGGATCTCGCCCTGAAAATCGAACTCCTCATAAGGGAGCGCTCCGACGGAATATCCTTCGAGCCAATAGTTGCCAGTGGCGAAAATGGAGCAAATCCTCATCATGCACCCGGCGAGAGAAAATTAAAGAAGGGAGATTTGGTAACTCTCGATTATGGAGCTAAATACAGGGGTTACTGCTCTGACATAACAAGAACTATTGCATTTGGGAAACCGGACGAAAAACTGGCTGAAATATATGAGGTCGTCAAGAACGCCCAAGAAAATGCTTTCAAAACCGTCCGTGCAGGTATAAAAGCAAAGGAAGTTGATAAAGCGGCAAGAGACTACATAGCGGAGGCGGGCTACGGCGAGTACTTCACTCACAGAACTGGCCATGGACTTGGCTTAGACGTCCATGAAGAACCATACATTGGACCGGATGGTGAAGTAATCCTCGAAAACGGCATGGTCTTCACGATTGAGCCGGGCATTTATGTGCCGGGCTTAGGAGGTGTTAGAATTGAAGATGATATCACAGTAATCAACGGAAAAGGAAAAAGGCTAACAAAGGCCGAGAAGGAGCTTATTCGACTTTAAACTTCCTTTCCCCACCAATGTAGGTCTCAAACACCCTTATTTCCCTCAACTCTTTTTCCCCCACCTCGAATGGGTCTCTATCCACGACTATGAAATCAGCTAACTTTCCCTCCTCCAGTGTACCGAGCTCACTCTCTTCCCCTAAAATGTAGGCCGAGCCATATGTATAAGCGTGCAGGGCCTCCTCAAGCGTCAGAACTTCATCTGGAGTGTGGTTATATAGAGGAACTCTTTCATACTTTCCGCGGGTTACAGCTGCATAAACCGTTTCCCATGGATTCAAAGGCTCAACTGGGGAATCCGTGCTCAGGCCGAGCACAATGCCCTTTTTCAATGCACTCTTAAATGGATACACCCACTTAGCCCTCTCCTCACCAACACGCTCTAAAACCCACCAGTCCGTTATAACGAAGTGAGGCTGAACAGCAAGAACAACGCCGAGCTTTGAAATGCGCTCAATCTGATCTTCCCTCAAAATAGAGGCATGCTCTATGCGGTGCCTCAACTTTTCGAGATGCTCATACACATCGAGGATCATGTCTATTGTAGCATCTCCTATCGCATGAACCGCAACTTGAAGACCTGCTTCATGAGCCTCCTTAACGATGGTTTCAAGCACTTCCCTGCTTATGTTTGGATATCCCTCTGTTCGAGCATCACTGTAGGGTTTAGATAGCCAGGCGGTTCTTGCTCCAAGAGAACCATCTGCCAAGATTTTGATGCCGTTTATTTTGAGCTTTTCCTCACCAAACCCCCGTCTTATCCCCAGATTTTTGAGAGCCTGGAGGATATCCACGTTGCCATACATACCCCTCTCGCCAACTCCTCTTCGTCCGGGGTCTAAATAAGCTCTAACCCTTATTGAGAGCCTTCCTTCAGCGTTTAACTCACCCAAAGCCTTTATCGAGCTTTCCTCAACACTCACAAAGCCCACTGTGGTAACCCCATTTGAGAGGGCAAACTTAGCGCCATCTTCAATAAAGCGCTTGTAGTCCTCTAAAGTGAGGGTCTCCTTAAATTTCTCCCTGGCGAGCTCAAAGGCTTCTTCCTTCACAACTCCGTTTGGTTCTCCCTCCTCATCTCTCATGATACCCGGAGAATCCAAATCCAAAAGCCCCGCCATTTCCATGGCCTTTGTGTTGAGAACAGCAGCATGAAGGCAAACACGTGAGAGCATTACGGGCTTGTCTTTAACCACCTCATCCAAGTCCCAGCGCGTGGGCCACCTTTTCTCTTCAAAAAGCTCCTGGTCCCAGCCGTGGCCAAGAACCCAAGTGCCGTGTTTTTTAGCATGCTCTTTAACCTTCTCCTTAAGCTCTTCTATGCTTCTAACGCCCCTCAAATCCACCATGTTTAGAGACATGCCGAGCTCATCAAGGTGTATATGGGAATCAATAAAGCCCGGAAGAACGACCCTACCTTGTAGATCAATGATCTCCCCACCAAGCTCTTGAGCAATTTTCTTCGCTTTTTCACTGGAACCTGCATAAAGAACTCTACCGAAAGCCACCAAAATGGCTTCAACAATCCTCTCGGGATTAAATGAGACGTAGATTTTCCCATTTACAAAAGATTTAATCAACACTCTCACCTCCCTTCTTATCCAAAAGAAGCTCACCATCGATACCAACATTTTCGGTAGGGTTCTCTTTTATCAGAAGGGTAACATGGGATATTCCATATACCTCCCTGATAACCTCTGTTATCCCTCTAACGAGCTCCCTCTTCTTCTCAACATTTATTTTAGGACCTTCAACAACAACTGTGGGCATGTGATCACCATTAAGATTTTCATCGAAAGAATATAAAAAATCATGCCAAAACTTTTAAATACTCAAACTCCATATTAAGCCCGATGCCTATGAGGGGGGATCGAGTTCTCCTTCGCTCCATCAGTTACTGATTTTTCCAACACTCCCCCTAAGTGGCACTTTTATGCATGCTCTTTCTGGTGCTCCCGTTCGTTTAACAGCTCTAAGGAGGTTAGGAAATGATAGATTTCAAAGCTATTGAAGAAAAGTGGCAGAAAAGATGGCTGGATGAGAAGATATTTGAACCAAAAATAGATGAAAGGAAGAAGTTTTACATAACGGTCGCGTTCCCTTACCTTTCAGGACATTTACATGTCGGACATGCAAGAACCTACACAATCCCAGATGTTATTGCAAGGTTCAAGAGAATGCAGGGCTACAACGTACTGTTCCCAATGGCATGGCATATAACCGGTTCTCCAATAGTTGGAATCGCAGAGCGCATTAAACACCGCGACCCCAAAACAATCTGGATTTACAGGGACGTTTATAAAGTCCCAGAGGAGATACTGTGGACGTTTGAAGACCCAAAGAACATTGTGAAATATTTCATGAAGACCGCAAAGGAAACATTCATAAAGGCTGGATTTTCCGTCGACTGGAGCAGAGAGTTTCACACAACGAATCTATTCCCACCCTTCAGCAAATTCATAGAGTGGCAGTTCTGGACTCTGAAGAAAAAAGGTCTGGTTGTTAAAGGCGCTCATAGAGTTAGATGGGATCCCGTTGTCGGAACACCCCTTGGCGATCACGACATAATGGAAGGGGAAGACATCCCAATCCTCGAATATGTGCTGATTAAATTCACCCTGAAGGAAGATGATGAAGAGATATACCTGCCAGCAGCAACGCTGAGACCTGAAACAGTCTATGGTGTAACCAATATGTGGCTGAACCCAGGAGCAACATACGTTAAGGCCAAAGTTCGGAGCAAAGGAAAGGAAGAAGTCTGGATAATAAGCAAAGAAGCCGCCTATAAGCTGAGCTTTCAGGATAAAGAGATTGATATTCTCGAAGAGTTTAAGGGTGAAAAGCTGATAGGAAAATATGTTAAAAATCCCGTTACCGGGGATGAGGTTATAATACTGCCCGCAGAATTCGTCGACCCTGATAATGCCACAGGTGTAGTCATGAGCGTTCCAGCACATGCTCCCTTCGATCATGTTGCTCTGGAAGATTTAAAGAAAGAAACAGAGATTCTCCTGAAATATGACATTGATCCACGTATAGTGGAAGAGATAAGCTATATTTCCCTTATTAAGCTTGAAGGTTACGGTGAGTTTCCAGCAGTTGAAGAGGTAGAGAAGCTCGGCGTTAGGAATCAGAATGATAAGGAAAAGTTGGAACAGGCGACAAAGAACATATACAAAGCAGAGTTCCACAAAGGAGTCTTCAAGATTGAACCATACAAAGGAAAGCCAGTTCAGGAAGTGAAAGACCTCATTGCAAAGGACATGAGGGAGAAGGGAACAGCTGATATGATGTATGAATTTGCCGAAAAGCCAGTAATATCAAGATTCGGAAACCAAGCGGTTGTAAAGATAATCCACGACCAGTGGTTCATCGATTATGGAAACCCAGAATGGAAGGAGAAAGCGAGGGAATCCCTGGCAAACATGACAATTTATCCAGAAAGCAGGAGGGCACAGTTTGAGGCGGTTATTGAGTGGCTCGACAAAAAAGCTTGTGCAAGAAAGGTTGGATTGGGAACTCCCCTGCCATGGGATCCGGATTGGGTTATTGAAAGCCTGAGCGACTCAACCATTTATACGGCATATTACACAATTTCAAGGCACATGAATATGCTGAGAGACGAAGGTAAGCTCAAACCAGAGAACCTCATACCAGAGTTCTTCGATTATCTCTTCTTGGAAGAATTCAGCGAGAAGATGGAGAAGGAGCTGGCCGAAAAGACAGGAATTCCGGTGGAGATAATCCATGAGATGAAAGAGGAGTTTGAGTACTGGTACCCACTCGACTGGCGCTGTTCAGCTAAAGACCTCATCCCAAACCACCTGAGCTTCTTTATATTCAACCATGTAGCTATTTTCAAGAAGGAGCACTGGCCAAAGGGTATAGCAGTGAACGGCTTTGGAACCCTCGAAGGAACGAAGATGAGCAAAAGCAGGGGAAATGTGCTCAACTTCATAGATGCAATCGAGGAGAACGGAGCTGATGTAGTTAGGCTTTATATTATGAGCCTCGCCGAACATGACAGTGACTTCGATTGGAGAAGAGCAGAGGTAGGGAAACTCAGAAAACAGATTGAAAGATTCTACGAGCTAATAAGTGAATTAGCCCAGTATGAAGAAAAAGATGTTGAGCTGATGGACATTGACCGCTGGATGCTTCACAGGCTGAACAGAGCTATCGAAGGAGCTACCAAAGCCCTTGAGGAGTTCAGGACAAGAACTGCAGTCCAGTGGGCGTTTTACAGCATATTGAACGATCTGAGATGGTACATGAGGAGGACCGAAGGTAGAGACGACGAAGCAAAGCGCTATGTATTGAGAAAACTCGCTGAAATCTGGGTTAGGCTGATGGCACCATTCACACCCCACATCTGTGAAGAACTCTGGGAGAAGCTCGGAGGAGAAGGATTTGTTAGCTTGGCTAAGTGGCCTGAGCCAAATCCAGAATGGTGGAACGAGACAATAGAGCTGGAAGAGGATTACATTAAGTCGCTGATTGAGGACATTAAGGAAATCATAAAGGTGGCTAAGATCGAAAATGCAAAGAGAGCCTACATCTACACCGCGGAGGAGTGGAAGTGGAAAGTTGCCCAAGTGGTTGCGGAGAAGAGAGACTTCAAAACATCGATGAATGAGGTTATGAAAGACCCAGAAATGCGCAAGCGAGGTAAAGAGGTCTCAAAGCTAATTCAGAAGCTGATTAAGGACAGAGCCTTTGACTTCAAGCGCATTGACGAGGAAAAAGCCTTAACACAGGCCAAGGAGTTCATCGAGAAGGAGCTTGACTTGGAAATTGTCATCAATCCAGAGGAGGACAAGGGCGGAAAGAAAAGACAGGCAATGCCAATGAAGCCTGCGGTTTACGTGGAGTGATGGCTTTTCTTTCTTTTAAAAGCCATTGCAACCCATGCAATGAGAGGATAAACAGGCACAAGGATAACTAGAGACGCCACCCTGAGGAGCTGGGTTTCCGTGACTGCAGGGGTTATCGTCATGACCAAGCTAAGAGCATATGTTACAAGGGGAGGTATTAGTGCTTCTAACTGGGAGGGATGAACACGACTGCCTACAAAACCCATAATTAGCCAGTAAAGCGCTATGATAATCCATGTATAAAAGTCCAAACTGGATAAAACCACGAACGGAGCAAACATCAGAGCTGAAATTACCAGTGCCTCCAGAGGCCTCCGTGATAGTCTAAGCAGTGAACCGAGATAATAGAGAGGCAATGCCATGAGAATTGTAACCCAGTACCATGCTTTTCCCAGCGTTAAAACGACAATGGGCAGGGAAAATGCCAAAACAGAACCTCCAATCGCAAGTCTCCATTTCAGTGAGGACTTAAAAGCGTACCCTGTCGCGATTATCCCCAGCAATGAGACAAGTTCTAGAGGGTAGACTTTCTTTAGCCATGAAAAAAACCATAGAATTAAAAAGGATATCAGGAGAGAGTTTTCCAAGAATTTCCTGCGCATTTAAAGCACCTCTTTTTAGTATTAGGTTGTTTGCAGTATCTTTTAAAGCAACTTATCCTTATAAATTTTTCCTTTTATTTTTAGTAAAAATTCTTCCCTTTTTTAAAGTATAAATTTATTCAGAGTAAGATATTGCTTTTAGAATCTGTCAAAAGAAGCCCGAGTAAAAGAGTTGCATGACGATGCAACGGGCAGCAAAGCCTGATAGAGTGTCTTATCCCTTACCCCCGTTAAGAACCACGAAAATTCCCGGCCACCATTAATTAAACCCCACCTTATAAATCTTTTTCTCCGAAAAAGCCTTAAGGGAGACGTTTTTAATGGACAATGGTGTTTTTCATGCGTGTTAGTGAAGAAAGATTCAAGAAAGAGGTTCTCTCAAAAATCCCGCCCCGGAACGAACCTCCCCTTCCAGAAGAGTGGCTCCATATCAGCAAAATTTTCTGACGAAAAGTTTGACCAAAAGTCAATAACTGCCAAACTAAGTAGAATGCGTCTGCATGTCTTTTTAAAGAGGGCTGGATGAATTGGGTTAACTTCAAAGCCAACACTACAGAGTGGTTTCCCCTTTTAATGCCCTTCGGGCATTATATCGCACTGAAAACCTTCACAAAATTTGCAACTAAATTGCAAACCCTCTCGAAATTCGGCAATTTAGTCAGGATATGCAAACTTTTGATGAAACTTTGCGCAGGCAAAGTTTCTTTGAAGCTCTCTTCGGCGAGAAGGACGACCTGCATTATCTCCCTCTGGAAAGGCTGCAGGAGCTGGTGGAGAAAGCCGGGGGACATATCCTCAAAAGCGGAGCCTTTGAACCGGGCCTGCCACACTACCTCGCATATATCCCCAGGGAGTACGTGGCACAGATAAAGGATGAGAAAAAACGTGTCGAACTCCTAAAACGCTGGGATAAAGCATATGAGGAGTGGAAACAGGGAGCGGAGCATCTGCCGGTAGGGTGGCTGGTGGCAAGGAATTAAAATTAAAACTTGATTTTGAATGACTTATACCATGCTTTTGGACTGCCGATCGCAGGATATACCATATACCTTTCAACAGCGTTGTTGTTTCTTAGGAATTTGTCTATATGATATTTCAGCTTTTCATTGTTGCTCTCAAGGAATCTGAGAAGAACGTCGTAATCTCCACCGAGATATTCCGTCACCTCGTATATCCTCGGATTATTAATGGCCTCTGTCAGGAACTCGTTTATCTCCTCTATCTTTGCGTGTTGATTCAGCTTTACCATTACATCTGCATATGCTACATCCGCTGCCCTTAAAAGTAAAAGTCCGATGATCTGCAGATATCCCTTCTCCTGAAGTCTCATCCTGCGACGTCGAACGGTGGTTATAGACACTCCAATCCTCTTTGCTATCTCAGTGTCACTCATCCTGCCGTTTTCTCTCAATGCCTGATATATTTTAAGGTCAATGTCATCTAATTTATTCTTGAAAATGCTCTTCAGTACTAAAACTTCCTCATCTTCCATGTTAATTCCTTCCATGTGAATAATTTCGCCATTAATCTAAAATAAATTTTTCGCATTTTTGAAATTCTAAAATTAATTTCATCCAAATATGTTCTAAAAAGATTAAAAGGAGACCTCAGGAGAGCCAGTGCTTTGGTGTAAACTGATCCGGAGCTACTGAGGCTTTTATCCTCATCAGGACATAATAAACAATGCCTGTTAAGATGAATGTCTGTATTGGAGGTATGCCGACAAAATGCTTGTACTGCATATAGTATCCAAATATAATGCCGATTGCCAGAGACACAGTTGCTATCCAATTCCAGCCTTCAATGTCCTCCCACTCTTCTTTCCTGAGAATAAAGAAATCCACCATTATGATTGCAGCCATTGCTGGGAAGACTATACCAAGGAGCAAGAGGAATTGCATATATTTCCCAAGGATTCCTGCAAGGGCTAAGATTATTCCTATCACTGTTAGGGCTGCTGTTGCTACAGCCCTCCCCCTGCCAGTTCTTAGATTAAGCATATTCGAGAGTGCCAGTCCCGGTGTATATACGTTGACTATCTGAGTTGTCCATTGAGCGATGAACATCATAAAGTAAGCCCAGAACGGATATCCCAGTGCTACCATTACTGCAACAATATCCCATGAACCTACACCTACTGCCATTATAGCACCAACGATCATGAGCACAAAGCCCACCATCATTGTTAGTGATGGCATAAGCACTGCATCTTTCCATGTAGGCTTGCACATTCTGCTGTAATCTGATATCATAACCCACTGACACACGTTGACACCTATTACTGTTGAAACAGCTAAACTCCATGCCATTGCATGTGAAGGCTTCCAGTTAGCTATACCTGCCACACCATGAAGTTTTATTGAGAGATAAACACCCAGTCCAAATATAAACAGTCCTATTGGAACCGCTAGATAATCAGTCCACTTTATTGAAGTATAACCTATAATTGCTGGAATTGCAAAGATAACTCCAAGTATCAGGGTTATAACTGCCCATGCGGCCCAGTTTGCTTGGTAGTTAATGCCTAAAGCCGCACATATGGCATTCCCCATAACTGCAGTTTGAATTCCCCACCATCCAAGACCCATCAAAATCACTGCAAGTGCTATTAAAGTCCTTGCTTGAAGACTGCCGAAAGCCTGTCGTGCTATAACTGTCGATGGTCTCCCAACTTTTGCACCAATGTATGCTTGGAGTGCATCTCCTATCCATGTGATAAAAAGGGCCAGAGCCACAACCGCTGCAACTTCTTTAACACTTAAACCTTTGACGAGTCCTGCTCCTACCATTACAACAGGAAGACAGAACTCGACTCCTGCATAGACTACTGCTGGACTTATCCATGATTCTCTGCTTGTCAGTGGCACCATGTCTATAGCCTTATCCTTTTCTTCAGATGCCTTCAACTTTTCTACTACTCCCAAATTTCACACCTCCATCAAGTTATACGCGTAATTAAAGAGAGAGAAATTCTCTTTCAGCTTTTGTTAATCTCTCCCCTCTTCCATTCAACACCGCTACATCATCCTCAATCCGAATTCCAAATTTTCCGGGAAGATAAATCCCCGGCTCAATCGTGAAGACCATACCCTCGGCGAGAATTGTAGAATTTCCTGGGGATATATATGGTTCCTCATGCACATCTAAACCTAAGCCGTGACCGGTTCTGTGGGTAAAGCATTCACCATAACCAGCTCTCACTATATACCCCCTTGCCGTCCGGTCAACATCTCCAGCAGTTACGCCTTCTCTCACAGTTTGAAACGCCTTCTCTTGGGCTTCTTTCACTATTTCATACACTGTCTTCGCTTCTTCAGAAGGTTCACCAACAAACACTGTTCTTGTTATGTCAGAGCAGTAACCCCTGTATTTAGCTCCATAATCGAGGACAATAACATCTCCCTGCCTGATTTTCCGATCGGTTGGTCTGTGATGAGGATTCGCACCGTTTGGTCCTGATGCTACAATTGGTTCAAAAGAGACTCCATCCGCACCGAGGCTTTTTACGAGATACTCAATCCATGCCGCAAGCTCCTTCTCGCTTCTACCCTCGATTCCTTCTTCTAAGAGATTGTAGAAGACTTTATCGACAATTTTTGCCGCTTTTTTAAGGAGTTTGACCTCTTCTTCACTTTTAATGACTCTGAGTCCTGAGAGGAGCGAGTTGAGAGTATCAAGCTTGTAGCTCTGCAGAAATTCAGCCTTCAAAAGAGTTCCAACTGGCATGGTGTCATCCACCAGTAGTCTCCCCTTCTCAGGGAAATTCTTAGCCAGAATGCTGGCAAACAGCGCGTAGGGATTCTCGCCATCCCGCCACAGAAAAACTCTGCCAAGCTCCCAGCTGTCGAGCTCATTTTCATACAGTTGGGGTGCTATTATACTCGGCTCCTCTTCCGCCGGAATAAGCAGAAGAAAAAGCCTCTCAAGTGATCCAAGAGGGTTTATTCCTGTGAGATAATAGAAATTGGAGCCGGGGGCAACAAGAGCCCCCACAGCCTCCTCTTTTCTCATAACCTCCTGAAGTTTTGAAATTCTTTTCCTGTAGTCCATCACCCCTGCCTCCTCTGTTTTCTTAATGATTTCGTCTTTTCCCAGTCAATCTCCATCCGCTGGGGATCAATTACTACGCCGTAGACTTCCTTCGCAACTTCAAGAGAAATCAGGTCATTCCTGTAATCCTCCAAGACAAGCTCCGGATCCCTCTCTAAGGGATCACCCCACCCTCCACCTCCAGAAGTCCTGATGCTTATTAGGTCTCCTTTCCTCAAAAGCTCAGCTGAGATTCTGCGTATTTCCTCTCCCTTTCCATCTCTGTAAACAATGACCCTGTTACCGGGTCCGGGGAGTCCCCCCTCAACACCCCAAGGCGGAAAGTCGTGCCTTCCAACCTGAATCGTAACCAATGCCTGACTGTTTAGGATTCTGTACTCTCTAATGACACCAAAGCCACCTCTGTGCTTTCCATGACCAACTCCATCCTCAACGTTCAGCATGTATCTCTCCACGAGAATCGGGAAGTTTCGCTCGTAGACTTCAGATGAAGCTATGTATGTTTCGCCATCTCCACACGCAACGAGACCGCTCGTTCCATCCATGTCGTAACCCGCACCCCATCCTCCCGGCTGGGGTTCGACTATAGCAAAAGGTTCACCTGTCCGGTCATTTATACCGCCGACTATCGTTGCTATTATTGAGAGGAAATGTCCTGCGGTTAGCTTTTCCGGAACGTGAGGAGCTAAGGCCTTCCAGACTAAGTCTGTTGCAAAGGCTATGGCTTCCCAGTCCGTTGACGTTGGAGCAGGCTTTATCGGGTGGAATATAGTTCCTTCAGGAGCTATGACCTTTAAAGGACTGAAGAACCCGCCATTCGGATAGGCATGGGGATCGGTTATCGCCATGTAGACCTCCCTAACCCCTGAAACTGTTGCCGGATAAGGCGAGTTTATAGGACTCATTACTTGCTCGGCGCTTCCAGTGAAGTCAACGATAAATTCCTCATCCGTTATTGTGATTTTCGCTCTGACATAAACAGGTTCATCCGTCCCAGCGATTGAGCTGTCTATGTAATCCTCTGCCTCAAACTCTCCCTTCGGCAGTTCTTTAAGCTTCAGAGAAGCATATTTTCTGCCATCATCAAGAAGTTTTTTCATTGCCAGCAAAACATTATCAACACCGTATTTCTCAATAAGAGTTTGTATCCTCTTCTCTGCGACCTTCATCGATGCTGCCTGAGCTTCCATATCTCCCAAGGTGTACTCAGGCAACCTTGAGTTTTCAAGGATTATGTCTATTACATCCTTGTTGGGCTTTCCCTCCTTGTAGAGTTTCACGCATGGCAGCTGAATTCCCTCCTGATATATCTCAGTGGCATTGGGATTCCAGCTTCCGAAAGCCATACCTCCAACTTCAGTCCAGTGTCCTTTGTTCAGAATCATCCCAATGAGTTCATCCCTGTAGAAAACTGGAAGAGCCAGCGTTACATCGTTTAAGTGTGTTCCCGATTCGTAGGGCACATTACTCACGATGACGTCCCCTGGATGGAGATTGTTCCCCCATTTATCCAGCACTTCCCTGGCAGCAAAGTCCAGAACCCCAGAGAACGCAGGAACACCCGGTGCCTGTGCGATTAAGTTGCCTTTAGAATCCGTCATCCCCACGGCAAAATCGAGAACCTCATAGATAACCGGACTCTTGGCAGTTCTTGCAAAGGCTTGGAACATCTCCTCGTTAGCAACTACAAGGCCATTCTTTATTATCTCCAGGGTAAAGGGATCCACGCTCATTCAATCACCTCCTATAAATGACGATGTTTCCATACTTATCCCTCACAAGCTCCTGATTTTCGAGAACGAGAACTGTTGAAGTCGGATCTTCAAGAATAGCAGGTCCATTGATTTTCTTTTCTATCGGTATCTTCCTTCTGTCAAACACCGGCATGTTGATGAAATCCCCATGTATGAAGACATTTCTGTACTCTCTGATGGCGTCCTTTACAGAAAGATTCTCCTCTTTGATCTCCCGTATAGCCGGCCGCTTGACTTTCACAACCCCAACTCCGTGGAAGTTCACTATCTCAACCGGGCTGTCCGGGAGTCTGAAACTGTATGCTCTCTCATGATACACATGGAATCTCTCAATGATATGTGGTATGTCTTTCTCCTCAATAGTTCCAGTCTTCACCGGCACTTTGACCGTGTGCTCCTGACCCTTGTACCTCATGTCGGCGTAGTGGAATATCACCAGCTCTTTGGCGCTGAGGCCTTCCTCCTCTTCAAAGATCCTGGTTAGTCTTTTGTCGACCTCGGAATAGGTTTCATTGATGGCCTCGATGTTTTCAACCTCAACCTTAAGAACGTTCGTTGTTATCACATCGTGCCGTATATCCGTGAGCAGCATTCCCCACGCCGAGAAAACTCCAGGTGGTATGGTTGGGATGATTATCTTTTTAATCTCCAAATCCTCAGCTATGAATGGAGCAAACATCGGACCGGAACCACCGTGAGCTATTAGAGAGAATTCCCTGGGATCATAACCTTTCTGAACCGATATCAATCTTATTGCATTTGCCGCGTTTTCATTTGCGATTTTAACGATTCCTTCAGCGGCTTCCTCAACAGAAATGTTGTAGTAATCAGCTATCTTCTTCACGGCTTTTACTGCCAGATCTCTGTATATCTTCATCTCACCACCGAGGAGATATTCAGGGTTAATGAGGCCGTTTATTACGTATGCATCGGTAACTGTTGGCTCTTTACCTCCTTTCCCGTAGCAAGCTGGCCCGGGATCAGCCCCCATAGCCTTAGGTCCAACCCTAAGGTTGCCAACTTCATCAATCCACGCTATGCTTGTGCCACCATTTCCAACTTCTTCGATCTCAATCACAGGAACCTTCACTGGATATCCCGGATTGAACTTATCCCGCCCAACAAAATACTCACTGTGAACTTTTGGCGTTAGATTTTCAACGAGACTGGCCTTCGTAGTTGTACTGCCTCCATCAAGAATTATCACATTTCTTTCATTCAACAATTCAGCTATCGCTATACCCCCTATAACACCAGCAATCGGACCGGACTCTATGGAGTATATCGGGAACTCTTTGACAAAATCAAACGATGCCATTCCGCCGTTGGACAGCATGGAGAAGAAGGATCCCTCATATCCCATGCCCCGTATTTCTCGCTCAAGTATTGAAAGATAGCGTGTCATTTTGGGTTTAACAAAAGCATTAAGAACCGCCGTACTGGTGCGTTCGTATTCACCCCACTCTCTGGTGATTTCATGAGCCAGCGTTACAGGAATATCCTCCTTTCCCTCTTCTTTCAGAACCTCTTTTACTATCTCCCCAGCCTCGATTTCATGCTCTGGATTTGCATATGAATTGAGGAAACTTATGCATATCGATTCAACACCCTCTTTAAGGAGTCTCCTTACAGCTTTCCGCACTTCTTCTGCATTTAATGGCTTGAGCTCAGTACCATCACCCAAGACCCTTTCATCAATCTCAAGACTGAGATATCGGGGGACAAAGGGCTTGGGTTTTTTGTATCTGAAATTATACATATCCCTCCTATTTGCTCTCTGGAGTTCTAAGATGTCCCTGTGACCCCAAGTAGTCAGCAGCCCGACTTTGGCCCCATCCCTTGTTATGATGGAATTTATAACGAGAGTCTGGCCGTGAATAACCATAGTTACCTTGGACATGTCTAACTTGCTCTTCTTCACGGTGTTCAGAACACCTATAGATGGCTCGGACGGTGTGGTTTCTCCTTTTACCCAAACAAAATCGCCGCTTTCATCATTATATCCAACCAGATCTGTGAAAGCACCACCGATATCAACACCCAGCCGATACCCCATATTTTCGCCTCCTGAATTTTTGATGTTTAAATTTTTCATAATATATGCCCAAATTACATACAAATACGAAAATATGTTAATATTATTTAAATATTTTTGGACAAAATTTAACTTCAAATGTTATGGGAGATGCAGTAAAATCAGTTGTTGAAGCTAAATTTATGCATTTATTTGAGTTAAAACTTAACACATAACCCTTTTATAGAACCAAATTTGACAAAAACTTGAAATTCGGATGGGAGGTAAATAGTAATGGTAGAGGTATTCAATTTTAACAAAGAATGGGAAAAGAGTCTTGGACGAGCAGTGAAGGTCATTGACATGGATGAAAAAATTCAAGCCGGAATACTTACAATGCCTCCCCATACCCGACTTCCCGAGAAAGGATTCAGCATTCACAAAGAGTATCATGAGTTTGCATATATTATCGAGGGTGAGGTTACATTGGTGACAGATAGCGGAGAATTCACTGCAAAAAGTGGAGAATTCATATATAACGAACCCAACACTCCTCATTATACTGTGAACAGAGAGGATAAGCCAGCTAAAGTTCTGTGGATGCTTGTTAGGATCTGAGAGAATAACGAAAGGGAATGCAGTAAATTAAAACTCTCTCTCTACAAGAAACTCGGCCAGCAGCTCCAAATCTTTCCTTGCCTCGCTTTCAGGAAGCACTTTCAGAGCCTCGTTCGCCTCCCTGACGAGGTTCTTAGCGTAGTGAGCAGCGTAATCTATGCTACCATATTTTTTGAGAAGTTCAATGGCTTTGGCAACCTCCTCCTTCATCTTATCATCGTGGATAAGCGCATCCCCCTTTGCATCCCCAGCATACTTGCCGAAGACCTGCAGGAACTCGGTCTTGTCCTTCTCGCTCGCATTGTCAAAGAAATGGCTGACTATTAAGGTTTTTTTGCCCTTCCGTATATCGCTTCCCACAGGCTTTCCAAGCTTTTTCTCGTCCGCTATAAGGTCAAGTACATCATCCCATATCTGGAAGGCTATTCCGACGTTCCTACCCCACTTCGACAGGGCTTGAATGTACTCCTCACTGTCCGTTCCAACTATGGCACCTATCCTTGCTGAACCGTCAAAGAGTGCCCCTGTCTTACCGCTTATCATTTTAAGATACTCTCCAACACTTACCTCCTCTTTCGTCTCAAAGTCTATGTCCATGGCTTGACCTTCACAGAGTTCGTTTGATGTTTTTGCCATAACATCGAGAATTCTAACGACTTTTGAAGGTTCTACCGGCGTCTTTGCTATAGCTTCAAAGACCTTTGAAAAGAGCAGATCTCCAGCAAGGATTGCCATATTGACTCCCCAAACCTTATGCACTGTAGGTCTTCCCCGACGGAGCTCGTCCATATCCATGATGTCATCGTGAACGAGAGAGTAGTTGTGCAGGAGTTCAACCGCTGCCGCTGGGTACAGAGCCTTTTCAGGATCACCCCCAACAGCTTCCGCCGCCCTGAGGACAACAAACGGTCTTACCCGCTTCCCCCCGGCGAGCGGATAATGTCTTACTGCATCATACAGCTCTGTAGGTTCTTTTTCAGGAATAAGCTCAAATATGACTCTGTCAACAACCTTCGCTTGCTCTTTTATTCTCTTAAAGAGGACATCGAACTTCCCCATCATACCACCTCACATTATTTCAACAGAGTACCCGTTCCTCGATACAAAGACGTCCCTTCCTATTAAATACCCTTCTTCTTCAGCAAGTTCTGCATAATGGGTTAGCATCCTGAAATCCCCGTGAGCAGGAACGATATTCTCTGGGTTGAGAATCCTGACCAGATAACGGTGATCCTCCCTTGAGGCGTGTCCGGATACATGCAAGTCTTTAATCATTCTCACACCTTTCATTTTAAGCTTTGTCTCTAATGCATATCTTTGAGCGATATTAAGAGGATTTGGTATAACCCCTGCAGAAAACACAACAGTATCCTCTTTACCGATATTATAGAGCTCTCCATTGGCCATTCTCGTCAGAACTGCCCCAGGCTCACCCTGGTGGCCCGTTACTATAAGCAGGTAATTCTCTCTCGCCCCGGCAACTTCCTTAAGAACCTTTTTGATAGCATTAGGGCTCCTTAGAACCCTCGAACCCTTCATTTTTATAAGGCCAAGCTGTTTAGCCATTCCGGTATATTTTGCAAGTGAGCGGCCTATTAACACTGCTTGCCTGCCCATGGCATTTGAAACCTCAATCAGCTCCTGAAGCCTTGAGATATGGGAAGCAAATGTAGTTGCTATGAGTCCCTTCTCCTCCATTCCCTCATAGAGAAAGAAATCCTCAAGGAGCATCTTTGCAACAGCTTCACTGGGTGTCTTTGTCGGTTGAGCAACACGGGTGGATTCCGGAATGAGAATTCTGACTCCTTCCTGTCCGAGCTCCTTCAGACGCTTATAATCAGGTTTTTCCCCAAGGGGATTGTTGTTATCAAATTTGTAGTCACAGGCATAAACAACGGCTCCTTCGGGAGTGTGGACAACGACGATTGCTGACTGGGGAATTGAATGGGTTATCTGAATAAACTCTATCGCAAGATTCTCACTAACTTGCACAATCTCACCGTAGTGAGTTTCATACATCGGATTCTTAACCTCAAAATACTGCTCACTTTTCACCTCACTCTTTGCGAGCTTTATCGTGTAGGGCGTACCGTATATCGGGACGTCTGGGTAGTGAGGAGCCAGCTTCGCGACGGCTCCAATGTGATCAAGGTGGCCATGAGAAAATGCTATTGCAACGACTTTTTTATCCCTGATAGGCCTATCATCCGGTATTGCTCCAAGCTTCTGGAGCTCCTTTGTTGGAAAGTGCTGAATGCTAACATCCTCATGGATTAAAACTCTGTCCAGCCTGATTCCCATGTCGATTATAACAACCTCCCCGTTGTATTCAACGGCAGTCATGTTCTTCCCTACTTCCTCGTAACCGCTAAGCGTGTAGATTTTTATCATATCTTATCCTCCTTTTTGGCCTCTAAGCTCATAATGAGCATAAGGCCACGTTGAGTAATAGTTGAGTGATGGGTTTAAAAAGGTGTGCATCCATGAAGAGAGAAAAGATAAATCAGCGCGCCCCAAGGTACGCCAGTAGGTTAATCCTCTGCTCGAGCCATTCCTTCGTGAAGCCGGTAACAACAAGTGGAACCTTCCTCAGCTCTTCGACGTTTTTAGCCCCAACGAGAAACATGGCATTTCGTATCTCCTCGATGTAACGCCTGAGGACTTTGAGGACCCCCTCCACGTCCCCCTTGACTGCAGGTTTTAGTAGCGGTAAGGCCACGCCGGCAAAAGTAGCCCCCATGGCTAAAGCCTTTGCCATCGTTATGCCGTCACGCATTCCGCCGGTGGCTATTATCGGAAGGTCCGTGGCGGAGCGAACCTCGGCGACGCTTATGGCCGTCTTTATCCCCCAGTCCCAGAATTTTAACGCCAAGTTTCTGCCCAGCTCATCCTTCGCGCGGTAGTACTCGACGGCGCTCCAGCTGGTTCCGCCGAGGCCGCCGACATCGATGGCATCAATTCCTATGCTCTCAAGCCTTATCGCCACCTCCTTGGAGACGCCAGCACCGGTTTCCTTTGCTATTATTGGATAGGGAAACTCAGCTTTGAGCTCGGCTAAAGCTTTCAGCACTCCGCGGTACTGTGTGTCACCCTCCGGCTGGACGCTCTCCTGGAGAGGGTTGAGGTGTATCGCCAGAGCGTCAGCCTGAATCATCTCAACCGCTTTGAGGGCCTCATCCATACCGTAGCGCCCCGGCATCGTCTCGGCAAACTGGGGAGCGCCGAGGTTGCCGACGAGGAAGACATCAGAAGCAACGTCGCGCACGTAGTAGCTCTCCCACGTTTCCGGCTTCCTTATCATTGCCCTCTGACTGCCGACACCCATCGGTATGTTCAGCTCCTGAGCGGCCTTCGCCAAAGTCTTATTGATTTTGCCTGCGAGCTGAGAGCCCTTGGTTCCCCCGGTCATTCCCGCTATGAAAATCGGGTAGTCGAACTTCCGGCCAAGGAACTCGACACTTAGGTCTATTTCGTCCTTATCAATCTCGGGAAGAGATGTGTGAATAAAATAAACATCATCAAAGCCATTGCTTACATGAGCTTCTACCTGACGTTTGAGACAGTGCTCTATATGCTCAAATTTCCTGATAATTGTGAGCTCTTCCCTATCGAATTCCTCCATCCATATCACCCGAAGAAAAAATTAGCAGAGAGAGTTAAGAGGTTTTTGGGTTCAATTTTTGAATGTTAAAAGTTAAGGTTTTAAAGTTTAAATAGTATCATGACACTTATTTTACTAACTTTGCTCTGAGGTGTTTGCAGTGTTGAATATCTCTAATAATTCGGTAGAAATAGGGAAAAAGATGCTGATTATTGACTTGACTCATGAAAAAATTATCAAGAAAAAGATTAAGCCCGAAACCGTAAAACTGTATCTCGGGGGTAGGGGCTTCAACTCAAAGGTCCTCTTTGATATGGTACCCGGAAGAATAGATCCCATGAGCCCCAAGAATATCCTCGCACTGGGCAACGGAACCTTCGCTGGAACTGCACTTCCGATGACCAGCAGGCTTCACATAAGCACCCTTTCGTCGCTCTCCGGGATTCTTGGGGACGGTAACGCCGGCGGTGAGTTCTCTGCAATGCTGAAATTTGCCGGTTATGAGCAGGTTATCTTAATCGGAAGGGCCAAAAAACCGAAGTACATCTTCATCGAAGACGATAACGTCGAGATAAGAGACGCAGGAGAACTCTGGGGTCTGACCACTG
>Ga0256914_1000329_pt1 | contig 46340 bp, 39 predicted proteins | sample HulkmetaG_FD_191571 | JGI IMG/M metagenome (GOLD analysis project Ga0256914, IMG submission 191571) | Hydrothermal chimney microbial communities from Main Endeavour vent field at the Juan de Fuca Ridge, Pacific Ocean - Hulk | ecosystem: Environmental > Aquatic > Marine > Hydrothermal vents ...
GGACAAAATTACGCGGGTCATTTATCTGATAGGGATTTCTTGTCTGTTGCTTTTTGTAATCATCGAATTTTTTGCCGACTCCGCAAAAAATCTTTTACGCAGGATTTTACATGTCTGAAGTAAAACCACATATTTTGATCATCGATGACGATCCCGATATTTTGGAAACATTAGAGACGCTTCTCAAGGCGGAAGGGCTGCAGGTAACCACCTGTTTAAGTGGAGAAAAGGCCAAAGAAGAGCTGCGTGAAAATTATTTTTCGTGCATTCTGGTCGACATCTTTTTGCCTGATTACAACGGGCTTGATTTTATCCGCGAACTACAGGAACAAGGCGTGCCCACCCCGGTGGTGGTCATCACCGGGAATTCCGAGATTGAAATGGCGCAAAAGGCCATTAAGGTGGGGGTGTTCGATTACCTGATTAAGCCTATTAAAAACAGACAATTGATTCAGGTAGTGCGCAACGCGGTTACCCGGCATTTGCTGGAAGAAGAACGGCGTGCTCTGGAAGCGCAGAAACGGATGTACCAGATTCAACTGGAAAAATTGGTTGAGCAGAAAGTGGCGGAGTTGGAAGAATCGGAGCACCGCTACAAAAGTCTGGTTGAGCAGTCGTTAATTGGGGTTGTGGTCATTCAGGACGGGGCGTTTCGCTATTTGAACAGCAAGGCCTCGCAAATTTTGGGCGTGGAAGCCCCCGCAGTGATCGGACAAAAAGGGCTTACCGATTTTGTCGTGAAAAACGAGACAAATTTGCACAAGCAATTGAACGATTGCCAGAATGGATTGATCTCCCATTTCCAGCGTTCCATTACCATTCGCACCCCTGAAGGAAAGGAGAAAATTCTCCAGTTGTGGATCAGTCGCATTCAATACCAAAAGCATTTTGCATTAGAAGGCCTTATTGTTGACATTACCGAGCAAGCCCAGTCCAAAAAGCGGGAACGCGAACTGGAATTGCAATTGATGAATGCGCACAAGATGGCTGCAATTGGCAGTTTGGCCGCCGGAATTGCGCACAATTTGAACAACCCGATTGCCATTATTCAGGCCAATGCGGAATTAATGAAAATCAAACATCCCGAAAGTAAGGAAATTCAACGCATTATTGAGCAGACAAGGCGCATGATTGAATTGATTAATACCATCGTACAAAAGGGGCGAAGGGAACAGCTCCAGATCATGGAATCGATCGATCTGAATCAGCTCATTCGCAATGAATTGGAATTCCTGAATGCCAATCTTTTCTTTAAGCATCAGGTCCAGAAGGAATACCATCTGAAAGAAGGGTTGCCGAAAATAAGAGCTCGTTATTCCGATTTTTCCCAAAGCTTTAACAATTTGGTGGACAATGCCATCGACGCCATGCGAAATTCCCCGGAAAAGCGTTTAACCATTACCACGGACTTTGACGAACACGAAATAGCCGTGCGTATCGAAGACACCGGCGAAGGCATTGCCCCCGAACATTTGCCCCACATTTTCGAACCGTTCTTTACGACCAAAAAACCCCCGACCGAGCAGAAGCAAAATCCCAATGAGCCTACGGGATCCGGTCTGGGCTTGCCGATGGTCAAGATGTTGCTGGAACCCTACCGGGTTAAAATCGACGTAACCTCCCGACAAGGGCAGGGCACAACCGTTATTTTGCACATTCCCTTAAACGCGTGATATTTTATTGAGAGCTTTCCTCAATCTGCAAAGCCAGCGGATGAAAATTCAAAAAGCAGACAACGAAAAGTTTCGCAGGTATTAAGTTGAAGCCAGTGGAATAATTTCTTAACTTTAGTGTTTTCAATACAGGTAAGTACGGAAATGCCAGAGAAATAACCGATTAGTTATGCTAAAAAATGGTTTAATTGAAACGGAAAAACTGTCCGAAATTTTGAGCCGGGAGATTGAACGATGGCAACCCACGGGCAGGGCACTCACGCGACTGGAGTACGAAATTCCCGCGATTGATCCTTTGCACTGGCTGGCACACCAGCAACAGGAGCAAAAACTGTACTGGAGCAATCGTGAACGTACCGTAGAAATAGCCGGAATCGGGAGCGTTGTCGCGATTCGCGGCTGGCGTGCGGACGAGTTGCAGGAACAATGGACCGAGATGGCCCGTTTCCTGGCCCGGGACAACCGCCTGAAGTTCTTTGGCGGGATGCGTTTTTCCCAACACCAGAATGGTGACCGGACCTGGCACGCCTTTCCCTTTTTTCATTTTTATTTGCCTGCCTTCGAAGTAATTCGCAAGGAACAACAAACTTTATTTGTTTGTAATTTGTACCAGCCGCCGGAAACGGCGCTTTCGGAGTTGCGCGCGCGGTATTTACAAATGCTGCGACAGCTTTTTGCCGGTAACGGCAAAGCCGATGCGCCGATTCGTTTTTTGCGTCGTGTGGACAATCCGGGACAAGAAGAATGGGAGCAAAACATTCGACGGGCTTTGCACTTTTTGGATGGCCGGCCTCTGGAAAAAGTGGTTCTGGCCCGCAAAAGCGAGCTTTATTTTAATCGTGCGCTTAAACCGGAACGGCTGTTGCAGGAATTCCGGGCCAGCAATCCCAATTCGTTCCTTTTTTTGTTCCAGCCGGAAAAAGAAGATGCTTTTTTAGGCAGCACGCCGGAGCGCCTTTTTCGGCGTACCGGGCGCCATCTGGAAACGGAGGCGGTGGCCGGCACGCGGCGTCGCGGGCAAACTCCCGAAGAGGATCGGCAGTTAAAAGAAGACCTTTTGCAGTGTGAAAAAGATTTGCGCGAGCACGCTTATGTGGTCGATACCATTGAACGGGTGTTAAGCCCGTTGAGCCGGATTCTGGAAAAAGACGAGAAGGTGGGCATTCTGGAAAATGCCCGCGTGCAGCATTTGATTTTACGTTTCAGGGCGGGATTAAAGAGCCGGATTAGTGACCTGGATGTGCTGCGGGTTTTGCATCCTACCCCGGCGGTTGGTGGAGTGCCCAAAAAAGAAGCCATCGAGAAGATTCATCAATTGGAACACTTCGATCGTGGCTGGTACGCCGGGCCGGTAGGCTGGGTTAGCCAGCAGCAGGCAGAATTTGCCGTGGGCATTCGTTCGGCGTTGCTGCAGGGCCACAAAGCGAGTCTCTTTGCCGGAGCCGGCATTGTGCAGGGCTCGGACCCGCAGGCCGAATGGCGGGAAATCGAAAACAAAATTGCTAACTTCATCAAAATTTTGCACATCGCATGACTATTCCCACAGAAAATATGAACATGCTCTGGAGCGGCCTGATTGTGGATGAGCTTATCCGGCAGGGCATCGATTACTTTTGCCTTTCGCCGGGATCACGCTCCACCCCTTTAACCACAGCCGTGGCTCGCCACAAAATGGCCCGTAAAATCGTTATTTACGATGAACGCTCGGCCGCCTTTCACGCATTGGGTTTTGCCCGGGCAACCGGAAAGCCGGCCGTGCTTGTGTGTACATCGGGTACGGCTGCGGCCAACTATTTGCCGGCGATTATTGAAGCCCGTCAGGAGAATGTGCCGCTCATCGTTCTAAGCGCCGACCGGCCTCCGGAACTTCGCGACAGTGGCGCCAACCAGACCATCGATCAAATTAAGCTGTTCGGCTCGTACGTGCGTTGGTTCTTCGATTTGCCCACGCCCACGACTGCTTTGCCGCCTTCTTTTGTGCTTGGGCGGGTTGATCGACTGGTGCACAAAGCCTTTGGTCCACCTGCCGGACCGGTGCATTTAAATGTAATGCTGCGTGAGCCGTTGGCTCCGGAAGTTCAACCGTTTCCTCAAAAATACACGGACCGTCTGGCCTGGCGAGAGAATTCGCGTGCGCCGCAAACCCGCCTGGCTTCGGTCGAACACTTGCCAACTGAATCGACGCTGAAAGAAGTAAGGGAAATTGTGCAAAGCACCGCACGCGGTCTGGTTATTGTGGGCGGCTTGCCTTCTACGGTCGATCGGACGGCTATTGTGCGCTGCCTGAATCGGCTGGGCTGGGTTACTCTGGCCGATGTGACTTCCGGTTTGCGCCTGGGCTATGACTGGCAAGGCTTTGTGCCGCACCTTGATTTGCTTTTGACCGATGGCTCCCTTCGCTTTGACACGGTTCTGCATCTGGGAGAGCGTTACGTTTCCAAACGTTTGATGCTGCATTTGCAAAAGCATCCGCCCAAAACATATTTGCGTGTTTCTGTTTCGGATCATTGGATCGATCCGGCGCAGACGATGACCCATTTGGTACAGGCCTCCCCCGAGGCTTTTTGCCGTTTGTTAGCGGATGCGCTTTCTCCCGATGCTGGCAGCCATTTTGTGCGGGATTTGCGTCAACGATCGGACGAAGTGGAACGCCTGTTGGCGCTGCGTTTCGATGCTTCGGAGATTAATCAGATCGCACTTGCCCGCATGATTGCCAGCGAAATTCCCGCGGGGCATGGCCTGTTTTTGGCCAACAGTCTGTCCGTGCGCGAGGTGGATATGTTTGCCCAGCGTTTGCACGGGCCGGTGATGATGACGGCCAATCGCGGGGCCAGCGGCATTGACGGCAATATTTCTACGGCGGCGGGGCTGGTTGCCGGGCTGGAGCAGCCGGGTACTTTACTCATTGGCGATTTGGCCTTTTTGCACGATTTAAATGCGTTAAGTCTTTTACGCCATTTAAAGCGACCGTTGGTTATCGTGCTGGTCAATAACGGCGGCGGTGGCATCTTTCATTGGCTGCCCATTGCGCGCTTTGAAGATGTGTTCGAGACCTATTTTGCCACGCCGCATGCGTTTACCTTTGAAGCCAGCGCACGGCAGTTCCAGCTGAACTATTGGCAGCCCGATTCTTTGCAAAGTTTGCGCCGGGCGTATCGGGAAGCTCTGAAGAAGGAAGGCTCGTCGTTAATTGAGGTTCGCACCGATCGGCGGAAAAATGCCACGCTGTACCGGCAATTATTAGAGGCGATTGCTGCGCAAAACGGGGAGAAAGCATGACTCTGCACTTCCGGTTAGAAGAGCACGGGGCAGCGCAAACGGTATTATTCCTGCACGGTTTCATGGGACAAGCGGAAGACTGGCAAAGCGTGCAAGCGCATCTGAGCGGAACGTTTAATCTTTTGGCGGTCGATCTGCCCGGGCATGGGAAATCCCTTATTCCTCCTGAAACGGAAAACGAATTGAATGCCAAACTTTTTTTTGATCTTCTGAATCGCTTGCTGGAACGATTGGCTATTCGTCAACTAAGCGTGGTCGGCTATTCGCTGGGCGGACGCCTGGCCCTGCAGTGGGCTGTGAAATATCCGCAAAAGGTGGAGCGTCTCGTTCTGGAATCGGTGCATCCGGGGCTGGAGCGGGAAGAAGCACGGCAGGAACGCATGCAGTCCGATGCGGCACTAAGCGCGCGTTTGGCCCGGGAAGGGTTCGATTTGCCTTCCTTTTTGCAAGAGTGGTACGCCATGCCTCTGTTCGGGAAATTACGGGAACATGCAAAATTTCCGGAGCTATTGCAACGGCGTTTGCAGGGCGATCCCCGGCAGTGGGCGTTGGCCTTGCGTGCGTTCTCTTTAGGCCGGCAGCCCGCATTGTGGAATCGGTTGTCCGATTTACCGCCAACCCTGGTGATTTGCGGCGCGTCGGATGAAAAATATCGGAAGATTGGTGGGCAAATGCAAAAGCACCATCCCGAACTTAAACTCGAAATTGCAGCGCATTGCGGACACACCGTTCATTTCGAGGCGCCCCGCTGGTTTGCAGAGAAAATCAAACATTTTTTGTTGCCCAAAGAAGCCGAATAAAACATTTAATAGAGGAGGACCTATGAGCGTCGTCAATTGGCAAAAAGCCGGTGAATTTACCGACATTAAATACGAAAAGGCCGAAGGCATCGCTAAAATTACCATTAATCGTCCCGAAGTGCGTAACGCTTTTCGTCCTTTGACAGTGAAGGAAATGAGCATGGCATTGGAAGATGCCCGCAACGATGAAGAGATTGGGGTGATTATTTTGACCGGAGAAGGCGACAAAGCCTTTTGTTCCGGCGGCGATCAAAAAATTCGCGGTGACGCAGGATACGTGGACGAGCAAGGGGTGCATCGTTTGAATGTGCTGGATTTCCAGCGCCAAATTCGTACCTGCCCCAAACCAGTCATTGCCATGGTAGCGGGTTATGCCATTGGGGGCGGGCACGTGCTGCACGTGGTTTGCGATTTGACCATTGCCGCCGAGAATGCTATTTTCGGACAGACCGGCCCCAAAGTGGGCTCTTTCGACGGCGGCTACGGAGCCAGTTACCTGGCACGCATTGTGGGCCAAAAGAAAGCGCGGGAAATCTGGTACCTTTGTCGCCAGTACAATGCGCAGGAAGCTTTGGAAATGGGGCTGGTAAATACGGTGGTGCCTCTGGAAAAGCTTGAGGAAGAAACAGTAAAATGGGCCAAAGAGATTCTGCAACATTCGCCGTTGGCCATTCGTTTGCTAAAATCGGCCTTTAATGCCGATGTGGACGGGCAAACCGGATTGCAGGAATTGGCCGGTAACGCTACGCTACTGTATTACATGACCGAAGAGGCACAAGAAGGTCGTGACGCCTTTGTGCAAAAACGCAAACCCGATTTTTCCAAATTTCCCAGACGACCTTAGGCGGGGCAGCCAGCCAATTTGTAATCGGGGAAATACCCCGCACAATTCAGCCGGTCAGGCAAGAAGTGGAATTGTTTAACCGAATTACGGAAGCAAAAGCAATGCAGGAACAACAATTGTCATTCTGGCAAAAATGGTATTTGGCGGCCCGACCCAAAACGCTGTGGGCGGCCGTGGGGCCGGTAATAATGGGGACGGCAATGGCTTACGCCGACGGAGGATTTCATTGGCCTTCGGCTCTTTCCGCCTTGCTCATCGGGTTGCTCATTCAAATCGGAGCAAATTTTGCCAACGATTATTTCGATTTTGTCAACGGTGCCGATACCCACGATCGTTTGGGCCCGATGCGCCTTACCCAGGCCGGGCACATCGCACCCCAAACCATGAAAAAGGCCTATTTGTTTGTATTCGGTCTGGCTTTTCTTTTAGGATTGTACCTGATCTGGCGCGGAGGATGGCCGGTATTGCTGATTGGTGTGTTGTCGATTCTGTTCGGTATTTTGTACACAGGCGGTCCCGTGCCGTTGGGTTACATTGGTTTGGGCGACCTGCTGGCTTTTCTGTTTTTCGGGCCGGTTGCCGTTTCCGGCACCTACTACGTGCAAACGTTAACGCTTACCGCGCCGGTTTTGTTGGCCGGGATGGGGCCTGGTTTTCTTTCCACGGCGATTCTGATCGCCAACAATTTTCGGGATCGCGAAACCGACCGCCGCACGGGAAAGCACACCCTTGCAGCGCGTTTTAGCCCGATATTCTCAAAAATTGAATATGTGCTCATGATTTTTTTGGCGGCATTTCTGCCACTCTTTTTGTGGCTGGAATGGCATTGCCATCCTTATGCCATGGCGACAGTGCTGATTATTCTTCCCGCCTGGCCGTTGATTAAAATTATGTGGCAAAGCGAGGGCGGGGCCATTTTGAATCGGGTTCTGGCCGGAACCAGTAAATTATTACTCGTTTACAGTCTCATTTTTTCCGTGGGATGGATCATCGCGTGATTGTTCGTCGGATTCGTCTGTTTCGCTTTTCGTTGCCGCTGCGCCGCAGCATCCGTGTGGGAAGAAGAACAATTGCACGGCGCGATGGCGTTCTTTTGCAATTGGAAGACGAGACGGGACGGTACGGTTACGGAGAAGCGGCACCGCTTCCGGGGCTACACCCGGAAACGCCGGAAGCGTGCGTTCGCGAACTTCGCGAAATAAGGGCCCGGCTCATCGGTCAAAGTTTTGAAAGCGCATCCGATTTGGAAAAATGGGCAAGTGCGCTTCATCCGGCTTCCCGCTTTGCCCTGGACGCGGCCCTGACACAGCTTATGTTTGCTCTAAATTCTTCGGGTAAGAACCGTGTGGCGGTGAATGCCTTGATCACAGGAAAAGGCGACGAGATGCTTGCACAGGCGCAGAAAGCGGTGGCCGAAGGGTATCGTTCTCTTAAAATAAAAGTGGGGCGCGATTCTCTGGAAGAAGAGTTAAAGATGATTCGTGCCATTTTGCGCGAAACACCGTCTGCGGTGAAGTTACGTCTGGATGCCAACCGTTCCTGGACGCCGGATCAGGCGCAAAGTTTGGAGGTACTCCCGGCAGAACGCATCGACTACGTGGAAGAACCGCTGCAAAATCTTTCCGGCCTCGAAGCCTTTTACCGGCGTACCGGTCTTGCCATTGCGCTGGATGAATCGTTGCGCACGCCCGAAGCCGAACGGTACCTTACTTTTGACGGGGTAAAAGCATTGGTGCTAAAACCTACGGTGCTTGGGGGCTTTTCTTCGGTACAAAAATGGGCGCATCTGGGGCAGGAAAAAGGTAAAATGCTGGTACTGAGCGACACATTTTCATCGGGAATCGGAGTGCACACTCTGGGATTTTGGGCGATCTTGCTTCATCTGCAAAAAAACGCCCACGGGCTGGACACTTACCGATTTTTGGCGGAAGATGTGTTAACTTCGCCATTGCGGTTTTTTGCCGGAGAACTTTGGGTAGGGTTACCGCTTTCCAAAGCTCAAATCGATTGGGAGAAGATGGAAGAGTTATGATGTTACCGTTTTTACCCGAAGCGGCAAGACGAAATTTCTCCCAATATTCCGCGTTAATCGGTAAAGATTTTTCGCTTTCCTTTGAAGAATTGGCACGCTCCGTGCGGCAATTTAGCCTCTATTTGCAGGAGAGTCAGCCCTCCTCCGAACGGGTGCTTTTCGAAGCTCATTCCACGGCTGAAAGTGTTGTGTTGTTTTGGTCGATCTTAAATTCGGGACGGCTGGCGGTTCCGCTCAATTATCGCCTGCCCGATGCGGCGCTAAAAGAGACGCTTCGTCTCTTGAATGCTGCCGTTTATTTTGGAAAATTACCCCGCCCATTGAACGAACGTATTCCCCTTCCCAAAATTCTCACATCCCGTTCGGGGCAAGGGACTTCCGGAACATTGCGTGCCGCTGCAGAAGAATTCCATCCGGCGACGCTTGTTTTTACTTCGGGCAGTACAGCCCGGCCGCGGGCTGTTGTCCATTCTTACGGTAACCATTATTTCAGTGCTTTGGGAGCAAACCGGAACATGCCGTTGCACATTGGCGATCGCTGGCTTCTCTCTCTGCCTTTGTACCATGTGGCAGGTATTGCCATTCTTTTTCGTACCATGTTGGCCGGGGCGGCGGTAGTTTTGCCCGACGAACATTGCTCGTTAAAAGAAAATATTTTGCAGTTCAAACCCACGCATCTTTCTCTGGTAGCCACTCAATTAAACGATTTGCTGGAAGACCCTTCGATGAATGATGCTTTGCGGGCGATGAAGGGAATTTTAATGGGCGGAAGCGCGATTCCAGAGAATTTATTGCGCAAAGCGCACGAGCGGGGATGGCCTTTGGTGCTCAGTTACGGCAGTACCCAGATGAGTTCGCAAATTACGGCAACTGCCCCGGGTGATGCGTTTGCGGCCTGGCAAACATCGGGGCGGGTGCTTGCCTATCGGGAAGTACGCATTGACGATTGGGGCGAAATTTGGGTACGAGGCAAAACACTGTTTTCGGGATATTGGGAAAATGGAGTAACGAAAAAAACAACCGATGAAAATGGTTGGTTTGCTACGGGTGATCTGGGCAGGTGGGATGAAAAAGGACGCCTGATTGTTCTGGGGCGCAAAGATCGCATGTTTATTTCCGGCGGGGAGAATATTTTCCCCGAGGAAATCGAACGAGCTCTGGAGAGAATTAGCCGTGTTCAAAGAGCCGTTGTCGTCCCGGTTCCCGAGTCCCGTTTTGGGCAGCGCCCCGTAGCCTTTGTCAAAGCGGAAAAGTTTGATTCGGTTCAGGAAGCTGCTTTCAAGAATGCGTTGCGCCAAATCTTGCCCGGGTACAAAATTCCGCTACGGATTTTTGCCTGGCCTGATGATGTGCCATCGGGAATGAAGGTGAGTCTGAAATGGTTCGAGAACAAGGCACGAATGCTGTTGAAAGAAGAAGATCATTAAAACAGAATGGCCCGGGCAAGTAAAGTTTTACACGCCAAATTATTCCTGCCTTCTCTTTTTTACCACGGCCAGAGTAAGACGGCTAATACAGGCAAGACGTTGATTCTCGTCGAATATTTTAATTTCCCACACCTGCATGGTTAAGCCGATTTTAATGGGACGCGCTACGCCTTCTACGAATCCCTGCGTTACCGGCCGCAGGTGGCTGGCATTAATTTCTATGCCAACCGTATCGTATTTTTCGCGATCCACACAAAAATAGGCGGCCACACTGCCCAGTGTTTCCGCTAACGCCGCCGAGGCTCCACCGTGGAGTAATCCGGCCGGCTGTTTGGTGCGTTCATCCACAGGCATGCGCGCCTTTAGGTAGTCATCACCAATTTCGGTGTAAGTGATGCCCAAATGAGCGACCATCGTGTTTCCAGAGGAAGCGTTCAGTTCATTCAGAGAGATTTTTCCTTTCCAGATCGGCATTATTAATTCCTTTGTTTTAATTTCTACGGTCGATGTGTGCGCAATCGATGAATCGATTGCGCAGTGTCGCTTTTCAGATTTTCCATCCGTTAACGAGCACGCGGTTGATAAGAACAAAGACGAGCGCCAAAACGATTAAAATCGTTGAAAGCCTATCCGCCACACAGGAGGAAGTTTTGGTAAGTGGCGGTTGGGCTTCTACGATGTGCCGATAGGCGATCATCAGTACAAACGAACTGGTGGCCGGGTAGATGAGACTTATGGCCGCCGGAGCGGGTAGAGCCAGCAAAACATTAATCAGGCTGCCCAACACCAGTGGGTAGAGCAGAATAGCATTGGCCATTTTGTGCCGCATGCGCTTTTCGGATGTGGCCGGCAAAAAACGGTTGAAAACCGTTCCCATCTTGCGCACGATAAAAAACAGCCCGTCCAATGCCGCCAGAGCGATTAAATATTGGGCCCAAAGCGGAATGTGGAGCAAGCGGGCAATGGCTCCCGAATCGCCAACCTCGGTAAAGGGGACAATCATCCAATATCCAAAGAAATTAACAAAACCAAGCAGGCCCGACCAGAGCAAGAAAAGATTAAAGGCGTTATTTTTCTTATTCTTATTCAAAAAGAAAAATAATGCTCCGCCCTGAAGCAGGCACAGAAGCATACCCGCACTTTTACCGAAAATTCGGGCAGGGGTAGAAAGCGCGTTTCCGTCCGAAACAACCACCTGATTATGGTACAGCGTGGGATGCATGTCCAGTAAAAAATAGGCAATAAAATGCCCGAGCTCATGCACGAGCGTTGTAACCAAAAAAGCGGCCACGAAAGCCAGCGTGGAATTAATGAAGAGATAGCGAGTTTGATGATTCATGATTCCCTCGGATCTCAAAATGACCGGAAGCAATTTAAGAAATAATTTGTTTAAAGGAAACGTCCCGAGCGAGCGTTAGAACTCCAAACAAAAAAAGCCCGCAGATGCGGGCTTTTTAAACAATCAAAACATGAAAATTATTAGTGAAAAACGTTAAAAGAAATTTCGGTTAATCGTAATACCGGACTCCAGTACACGCCGAACAAAAGCACCGGTACCAGCAAAACGGTCAATAAAACCTTGTCGTACAGGTTGAAAGGCACGGCTTCCTGAACCGGAGCGCTTTCCAGAAACATGGTACGTACGATATTGGCGTAGTAGTACAAAGAAACAACGCTATTCAAAACACCGAGAATGGCCAGCACGTACCATTCGGCCTTAATGACCGCAGCAAACAAATAAAATTTACCGATAAATCCGGCCAGTGGCGGCAGGCCGGTTAAAGAAAACAGGAAAATAGCCAGGGCAACGGCAGCGTAGGGCGAACGGTAACCCAATCCGCGAAAAGCCGAAATTTCATCGCTGTTCAGGCGTTTGGTCATGGTGATAATCACCCAAAAGGCACCGAAGTTCATGAACATGTAAATGATCAGGTAAAAGAGAATCGCCGTAAACCCTTCGGCATTAAAAACAACCATGGCCATAATCATGTAACCGGCGTGAGCGATGGAAGAGTAGGCCATCAAGCGTTTGATGTTGGTTTGCCGCAAGGCCACCGTGTTCCCGAACGTCATGGTAATCACCGCCAGCACGGCGATAAGCATGGGAAGATGGACCTGCAAGTTTTGCGCAAAGGCCGTTGCCATGCCCGAAGTAGGATGCGCCGTTACGGTGATCAAAAAGCGAATCATAACAGCCAGACCAGCGGCTTTGGGACCCACAGAAAGAAAAGCCGTAATCGGAGTCGGGGCGCCTTCGTACACATCCGGCAGCCAGAAATGGAAAGGCACCATGGCAATTTTGTAACCCAGACCGGCCAAAACCAAGACAACCGCGATGAAAAAGGCCGCCTGATTCGGAGGATTGGTCATCAGTGCCTGCTGAATTTTAATCAGATTCGTCTCTCCGGTCATGCCGTAAATGTACGAAAAACCAAAGGCCATCACGGCCGTACTGGCAGCGGCATACAAAATGTATTTTAACGAGGCTTCATCCGATTTGACATTGCGCTTGGTGAAGCCGGTTAAAACATAAGACATCAAACCAACCAACTCCATGGAGAGAATGATCATCAAAATATCATTCACGGAGGCCATTAAAAACATACCCAGCGTGGTAATTAAAATAAGGACGTAATACTCGGTTTTTTCTTCCACGTAGGGCAAAGAAAACAGGATGATAATGATCGATGAGACCGCGGCAATCAATTTAACCAGCACGGCCATAGAATCGACCACCAACATTCCGTTAAAAATGTCGTGCACGGGAAGTTGGTATTGTTTGAAGATCAAAAATACGCTTATTAGTAAGGCTGCAGCCGATAAAATTCCCGTCCAGATTTTCTGCTCCTTTTTGAGCAACAAATCCAGAATAATAATCAGCAAAATTGCAGCGCTTAAAAATAATTCCGGTACGAAATACGATAAACTACTCAAGTTATCCATAGGTCTTTTTTCCTTTTAACCAACCACAGTTACGGCATTAATGCATTAAAGAAATCAGATGAATAAGCGACGAACGCATCAGATGTAAGATGGGCATGGGATAAACACCAAACAAGATGACCATAATGCCCAACGGAACCAGAGTAAACAGCTCACGACGATTAATGTCGGGTAAATCGGCATATTTTGGATTCAATTTTCCGAGAAAGACGCGTTGTACCGTCCACAAAACGTAAGAAGCGGTAATAACGATACCCAACGCGGCCATAATCGTCAAAGTGCGGTATACCGGAAAAGAGCCGATGAAAACGCTGGCTTCGGCGATAAATCCGGTCATGCCCGGCAAGCCGAGGGCGGCAAAGAAAGCCAAAGAAGCCACTCCGGCATAAACCGGCATACTAACGGCCAAACCGCCAAAACCTTCGATTTGACGATGGTGCGCACGATCGTAAATAACGCCCACAATCAAGAAGAGCATGGCCGTAATCATACCGTGGCTGAACATTTGAAACAACGCACCGTGAATACCGGCATCGGTAAAAGCGGCCATTCCCAGCAAAACAAAGCCCATGTGCGAAACCGAAGAGTAGGCCACCAATTTTTTCAAATCCTTTTGGGCCATAGCGACAAAAGCACCGTACAAGATGTTGATTACCCCAAGGATGGCCAGAGCATACGCCGTTTTAACCGCAATGTCAGGGAAAATGGGATAGCTGATGCGCAACAAACCGTACGTACCCATCTTCAATAAAATACCGGCAAGAATCACACTGATGGCGGTGGGTGCTTCTACGTGCGCATCGGGCAACCATGTGTGGAACGGGAAAACCGGCACTTTAATAGCAAAACCGATAAAGAGCAAAATGTACAACCAGTAACGGACATCCACACTCCGCAAAATGTCTTTGTGGTTGCTTTGATCCATCATGTGCAGCATGTTAAACGTGTGCCCATGCGTTGCGGGATCCTGTACGTTGAAATACAAAGCCAACATGACCACCAGCATTAGGACGGAACCCAGCAAAGTGTACAGGAAAAACTTGATAGCCGCATATTCGCGACGCGGGCCGCCCCAAATACCGATGAGAAAGTACATAGGCAAAAGCATTACTTCCCAGAAAACGTAGAACAGGAAGAAATCCAGGGCAACAAACACGCCCAACATACCGGTTTCCAGAAGGAGAAAGAGCGCGAAATACCCTTTAACCGATTTGTTGATGCCAAACGAAGCGACGATGGCCAAAAAACTAAGTAAGGTGGTTAGCCAGAACATGGGGAAGCTCAAGCCGTCCAGGCCTACGAAATATTCGATGTGGAAGGCGGGAATCCAGCTCATGTGTTCCACAAACTGGAACTGCGCTTCGTGATTAATTCCCGAGAGGGTATAATTGAACTGGCTCCACATGTAGCTTGCAATAATCAAAGGAATAAAGGTGATGATGGCAGAAAACCATTTAATCGCTTTTTCGTTTTGTTTAGGGATTAGAAGCACGATTAAGGCGCCAAAAACCGGTAAAAACGTAACAAGGCTAATCATTCCCATAAACCTGACTCCTATTTATCTCTTTTCAAATCAATCATTTAATTGCCAAAATTTTTACTGCATCAAATTAAAGTGACCACAATAATCAAAATTAATCCGGCCAAAGCCCCTAAAATGTAATATTGCACCTGACCGGTCTGTATTTTTCGGGCGGTTTGTCCCACACGGTTAATCAAGCGGGCCGTGGCATTAACCAAACCGTCCACAAAGCCCAAATCGAAAATACCACTAAATTTGGAGACATTGCGCACAACAAAGGCAGAACCGTTTACGATTCCGTCAATAATGTGGCCATCAAACCAGGCCAGCATGTTGTTCCAAAGCAGCAAGCCGCGTACGAACGTGGCATTGTAAATTTCGTCGAAATAATATTTGTGGTACGATAAATCGTAAAGCGGTCGAATTTTTTTCGTAAGCGCTTCCACATCCCACTTTTTCCAGAAATAGAACATGAAGGCCAGTAAAATACCCGAAAGCGCAAACACAATGGAAATGAGCATGCCGTTTACGTGAGCCACATGTTCGATGTGTTCGGGAATTTCCGTGGGCGCTAAGGCGCCGTGAACGGCCGTTTCGGGTTTTTGCACCAAATGGTAATACCAGCCATGTTCGGCCGTCAGCGGGTTAACGGATGGCAGGGTAAAAACAATCCAGATGCTCAGGCTGGCCAGGGTTACCAGAGGACCGGTCATCACTTTAGGACTTTCGTGAATGTGTTCGTACAAGTCCGGACGTTTGGGTTTGCCATAAAATGTTTTGATGACCAGCCGGAACATGTAAAAAGCGGTGATGATAGCAGCCGTAAAGCCGAAGAACGGCAGTAAATAGTGAACGGGATTGGACTGAGCCATGGCAAAGGCCAGCGTTCCGCCCAGAATGGCATCTTTACTCAAAAAACCGCTAAAGAACGGAATGCCCGACAAGGCCAAAGTAAAGATCAGAAATGTGTAGTAGGTAACGGGCATTTTGTTTTTGAATCCACCCATCAGACGAATATCGTTTGGATCTTCATCGACGCCCACTTTGTGCATGGCATGGTGCATGGCGTGAATGACCGAACCGGAACCAAGGAACAATCCGGCTTTGAACATGGCATGGGTAACCAGATGAAAGAATCCGGCCTGATAGGCGCCCACACCAATGGCCATAATCATGTACCCCAGCTGGCTTATGGTCGAGTAGGCCAGAACCCGTTTGATGTCGTTTTGAGTAATGGCAATGGTTGCCGCAAAAAGGGAGGTAAATCCGCCGATGTAAGCCACAACCAGCATGGCATCGATGGAAAGCATGAAGGAAATGCGTGCCATTAAATACACACCGGCAGCGACCATGGTTGCTGCGTGTATTAAGGCGCTAACCGGCGTAGGGCCTTCCATTGCATCGGGCAACCAGATGTGCAGCGGAAACTGGGCCGATTTGCCAATGGCACCGCAAAACAGCAAAACACCGGCCGCGGTGAGCAGGCCTCCGCTCAGTTTTCCCTGGGCCACCAGTTCGTGAATATCGATCAGATTAAACGTGCCCAGTGTGGTAAAAACGATCAACAAGCCAATCAAAAAGCCCCAGTCGCCCACACGGTTAGTAATAAAAGCTTTTTTCCCGGCATTGGAAGCGGAATCTTTTTCGAAATAGAAACCGATCAGCAAATACGAACACAAACCGACCAGCTCCCACATCATGAAAATGCCGAATAAATTGTCAAAGAAGATCAATCCAAACATGGAAAAGCTGAAGAGCGAAAGATAGGCAAAAAAGCGATTGTAGCGCGGATCGCCTTCCATGTATCCGATGGAGTAAATGTGCACAACAAAACTCACCGTAGCCACCACCATAGCCATGACAATGGTCAGGTTGTCCACGTACATTCCCATGGAAATTTTAAAGGTACCGGCGTTAATCCAGGGGATAACCGCATGCGAGGCGAATTCCGGATCGTAATGGAGAAGCATGCGAATAAACATGACCACGGCCAGAACAAAAGAGATCCCGATGGCTCCTACGGAAACCCAGTCGCCTTTACGTGGCAAGCGTTTTCCAAAGAAGATTTGAATTACAAAAGCCAGAAGAGGCAACAACCAAATATAAAGCGCAAGCGTTATCATATTTTCTCCTGCAATCGCTTTATTAGTTTTTCATTTCATTCAATTCAGTAACATCAACCGTTGTTTTGTTGCGGTAAATATTCAGGATAATTGCCAGAGCGATGGCCGCTTCGGCAGCGGCTAAAATAATAATGAAAATGGCGATTACCTGTCCGCTAATTCCGCGATCCACAAATTTGGCAAAGGCAATAAAATTGATGTTCACCGAATTGAGCACCAATTCCACGCCCATTAAAATTCCTACGGCATTCTTTTTGTAAAGAATGGTGAAAATGCCCAGGGTAAAAACAATCGCGCCGATGATGAGATATGGCATCAAAGTGTTCATTTTTCCTTTTCCTCCGCACGTGCAAGGTAAACAGCACCAATTAAAGCACCCAAAAGCAAAATGGAAGCGATTTCGAACGGAATGAGAAAATCACCCAAAATTGCTTTTCCGATCAGTCCCGTTGTGGGTTCGAAAGGCTTGGGGGTTACGGCATGCCAAATGTTTGTACTAATCAAAAGCGCAATAATCAAAGCGATGAAAAGTGCGCCGCCCAAACTGAGCCACAAGGGATTGTGTGCCGCCAATGCTTTAAGATCGTAGATTTTTTGCGTCATCAAAACACCGAAAAGGACCAGAATAAGGATGCCCCCCACATAAATGATGATTTGCGTGACGGCCAAAAAATCCGCACTCAAATACACATACAATCCGGCAAACCCCAGAAAGGTAAAAAGCAGGGCGAATGCCGAATAAATCAGTTTATTGGCAAAAGCAACCAGGCCTGCCGAAAAGATGGTAAAGGCTGCGATGGCGTAAAATAGAATTTCTTTCACTTCCATTCGTTTTTCTCCGCGTTTTTCAAATCTATTCTAAGTACGAATAGTAATCTTTCGTACGGTTAAGCGTTTTGATCCGGTTTTTTGGCTTCTTTGGCTTTGGCCAGAGCCGCTTTTCTTTCTTCTTCCCGTTTAACCAACTCTTCGATCTGCTCCGGAGTGTAGTTGGCAAAATGGTAATTCAAATTCGTGCGATCTTCCGTTGCATATTCGAAATTCGGCGTCATGTAAATACACTCGGTGGGGCAGGGGAAAGTACACAAATTGCAAAAACAGCATTTGGCCATGTCAATATCGAAACGAATGACATGGAACGGTTTTTTCTTTCCGTTGGAAGTTAGCCCCAAATCTTCGTCTTTGCCGGCTTTAATCAAATCGATTTCGATACAATCGACCGGACAGGCGCGTTCGCATTGCCGGCAGCCGATACAATCATCGATATTAACATAAAGTTGCATGCGCGAACGCGGCGGCAGTTCTTCCCGCTCATGCGGATATTGAACCGTCACGGCAGGTACAAACAAATGCCGCAAAGTAACCCACATACCAACCAGAATGGTAGCAACAGCTTCATATATGTTTTTAAAATATTCTCTCATGGGATCAATCCTTTTTTAGAGAGTGAGCACTCGCCAAAAACTAACAATTAAAATCAGTGCAAAAGAAAACGGTGTTAACACTTTCCAGGAAGTGTACATTAATTGATCCACGCGCAAACGCGGCAGAGTCCAGCGTAGCCACATTTGAACGAAAACTAAGAACAGGGCTTTTCCGAACAGCCAGAACGGTCCGGGAATGAAACTTAAAAATTCGAACGGCGGAAGCCAACCGCCCAGAAAGGCTACGGTGGAAATTGCAGAAACGATGAACATGTTGGTGTATTCTGCCAGAAAGAAGAATGCGAAACGCATGCCGGAATATTCCGTGTGGAAACCGGCGACCAATTCCGATTCGGCCTCGGGCAGGTCGAACGGGGTACGGTTTACTTCGGCCAGAGAAGCGATAAAGTAGATGACAAAAGCCACAAACATGAACGGGAAGTAACGGAAAATATTCCAGGAGAGTAAATTTCCCTCTTGCCCGTGTACGATGCCCTGCATGCTTAGCGTGCCGCTGATTAAGACAACGGTAATAAGCGAAAGGCTAATAGGAATTTCGTAAGAAATGATTTGTGAGACGGAGCGCATGGCGCCGTAAAGCGACCATTTATTGTTGGAAGCCCAACCGCCCATTAAAATGGCAATAACGCCCAGAGATGATACCGAGAGAATGTAGAGAAGCCCCACATTCATATCGGAAGGAATAAAACTGCGGCTCCAGGGGATAACCGCAAAACTGGCCAGGGCCGCGGCAAAAACAATGGCCGGAGCCATTTTAAACAAAGGACGATCGGCCTCTTTGGGAATGATGTCTTCTTTCATTAATAATTTCAAAGCATCGGCAATGGTTTGTGCCCAGCCGTGCCAGCCACCAATTTCCATGGGGCCCAGGCGGTCTTGCATGTGGGCCGAAACCTTGCGTTCCAGCCAGATGGCAAACAAAGAGAAGACCGAGGCAAAACCAAAGAGCACGGCGGCAGCCACCAGTGCCACCAGCGTAACAAACAACCAATGAGGCAATTGTGAAAGACCGGGAATCAGGTCCAATGCAAATTTCAATAATGGTTCCATAGGTTCCTCATTATTTCGTTAGCGATCTATTTCTCCAAGAACGATATCCAAACTACCCAAAGCAGCCACCAAATCGGCCACCATCAAACCCGGCGCAATAGCCGGAAGAATGCTTAAATTACTAAAGGCCGGGGCACGTACTTTAACCCGCACCGGATTTTTCCCGCCGTTGGAAACAATGTAATAACCCAGCTCCCCGCGGGGTGTTTCGCTGCGGAAGTAAATCTCTCCGGCCGGAACACGTACGTTGCGCGGGACCTTCTCTTTGGGATCGCCGTCAGGAATGTCTTTTAACGCCTGACGAACAATTTTAACCGATTCGCGCATTTCCTGTACACGCACAAAGTAGCGATCCCATGAATCGCCCACGGTACCTTTGGCGCCTTCGCCAACAATCACATCAAAGTCAAAGCGGTCGTAAATGCAGTAGGGATCGTTTTTACGCAAATCGAATTTTACACCCGAACCGCGCAGGCTGGGGCCGCTTAAACCGTAGTTAATGGCCAAATCGGCGGGAATTACTCCCACATTGGCGGTACGATCGATGAAGATTTTATTAAACGAAAGCAGATCGTTGTATTCTTTGATTTTGGGTTCAAAATAATCGCAAAAGTCGGCGACCTTTTGCAGCCAGCCCTCGGGCGCATCCCAGGCCACACCGCCAATCCAGATGTAATTGTAAAGCAAACGGCTACCGGAGATTTCTTCGAACAAATCGATAATGCGTTCGCGTTCGCGGAAAGCGTAGAGAAAAGGTGTGAATGCACCAATGTCCAGACCATAAGTTCCCAAGAAAACCAGATGGCTGGCAATACGGTTAAGTTCGGCCACGATAACGCGCAAATAACTGGCGCGTTCGTTAACTTCGATGCCGGCCAGTTTTTCTACGGCCAGGGCATAGCCCAAGTCATTATTCATCGAAGCCAGGTAGTCCATACGATCTACGTAAGGCACAATTTGCGGCCAGGTCATACGTTCGGCGTGTTTTTCAAAAGTCCGGTGCAGGTAGCCGATGTAGGGTGTGGCCGCTTCGACAATTTCGCCATCGGTTTTAAGGAGTACCCGTAACACACCGTGCGTACTGGGGTGCTGCGGGCCCATATTCAGAATGTATTCGTCCGTCTTGAGCGGATCGGGATTGATTAATTCGTAACGTGTTTCGGGAAAGTTATTATTTTGCGCCATCTTCGTCTTCCTCTTTTTCTAAAGTCACAGGGATTCCATGCCAGGATTTCGGCGGTTGGTAATCTTTACGCAAGGGATGGCCTTCCCAGTCTTCGGGAAGTAGAATGCGGCGTAAATCCGGATGATTCAAAAAGTTAATGCCCAACAAATCGTAGGCTTCGCGTTCGTGCCAATCGGCCGTACGCCAAATGTGACAAACGGTTTTTACATCCGGTTTTTCTTTGGGTACTTCCGTTTTTAGCACGATTTTGTGATTCAACTTCATGGAGTACAAATGATAGACGACGCCCAGATTTTCGCCGAGATCCAGTCCGGAGAGCGACATCAAATAATCGAATTGGAACGCGTCGTCATCGCGTAGCATTTCGGCAATTTCGTCTACTTGGTCTGCCGTTACTTTAATGTAAGGTTGCAGAACCTCGTCGTTCAATTCCAGAATGGCATCCTGAAATCGATCTTTTAATTTTTGGTAAATGTCTTTTGCTTCCATTCTTATTTCCCTTTTTTAGAGAGAAGGCGTTCTTTTTTGATTTTTTCTTTAAGTTCGTAAATCCCGTGAATCAAAGCTTCGGGACGGGGCGGGCATCCGGGAACGTACACATCCACCGGAACAATTTGGTCCACACCTTTTAGCACGTGGTAGCCATGCTGCCAGTACGGACCGCCACTGTTGGCGCAACTGCCCATCGAGATCACATATTTGGGTTCGGCCATTTGTTCGTACAAACGGCGCAGCAAGGGGGCCATTTTAATGGTTACCGTACCGGAAACAATCATCACATCCGATTGCCTTGGGCTGGGGCGAAAGAACACCCCGATGCGGTCCAGGTCAAAGCGCGACGCCCCGGTGGCCATCATTTCGATGGCACAGCAGGCCAAACCAAAAGTGATGGGCCAGGGGGAACCCTGACGAGCCCAGGCAAATAATTTATCTAAAGTGGAAAAAAGGACGTTGTCTCGAATGGCAGGATCTATGGCATCAACGGTCTCAATAGTCGTTTTGGGATCGCTCATGGTTAATTTCCTTTCGGTTTAGGTAGGTGTTCGAGTCTCGGACGAGGTTTAACCCATTGCAGGTCGCCTTTTGCCCATACATAGGCCAGGCCAACCAGAAGTACAACGATAAAAATGAACATTTCGACGAATGCGATCATTCCGATTTTGTTAAAAACAACCGCCCAGGGGAACATAAAAATAATTTCAACGTCAAAGATAAGAAAGATTAAAGCGATGATGTAAAAACGGTTGTTAAAGCGAATCCAGGCTTTTCCGATGGGAAGCTCGCCGCATTCGTACGTCAAATATTTTTGGGGATAATCTTTTCGCGGTTGGATAAGACGAGAGATGAGAATGGTAATGCCGACCAGTACAAGCCCGGTCACAAAAAAGATAAGAGCAATGTAAAAACCAGTCATAAAGCGCTTCCTTATTGTTAGACCATTTCACATGCAATTTTTTTAACAAGGTCACAATTTAAAATATTAAAAAAACCAAAGCAAATTATTAAATGCAAATGTACACTGACTTTTGTTTGAAGAAATAAATAGAGCCCGAAATAGCTTATTTTAAGCATCACAGGGGATAATTTTTTACTTTGTTCGTTCTTCATGTTTAAAATTTCACGATCGTTTTGAGTTCAGGTGGAAAACCCCTAAATTTGGAACACATTTTGTCGAAGATACGGGTCTAATTTGGAAAGGAGATGACGTGAATATTCTTGTTACAGGCGGTGCCGGATTTATCGGAAGCCATCTGGTGGATCGGTTGGTAGACAAGGGACACCGGGTACGTGTGTTGGATAATTTGTTTCGGGGCAAAAGGGAAAACATTGCCCGCCATTTAAAAGATAAAACGGTCGAATTTTACGACAGCGACATTCGTTTTTACGATCGGATTGCCCCCCTGTTTGACGATGTGGAAGTTGTTTTTCATCTGGCCGCCCAATCAAATGTAATGGGTGCCATCGAAAATTTGGACTATTCTTTTTATTCCAATGTGGTAGGCACGTTTAATGTGTTAAAAGCGGCTGCTTCGGCCGGGGTTCGACGGCTTGTTTTTTCTTCCTCGCGCGAAGCGTATGGTGAGGCTCGATATTTACCGGTAAATGAAGAACATCCGCTTGATTCCAAAAATACGTACGGTGCCAGTAAAGTGGCCGGAGAAAAATACTGCCAGGTATTCCAAAATATGGGCGAGCTTGAGGTGGTAATTCTTCGTCTGGCCAATGTTTATGGTGAACGTGATTTCGATCGGGTCATCCCCATTTTTTTGGAGAATGTTGCGCGAGGCAAAGACATTCATATTTACGGCGGACAGCAGGTTATTGATTTTGTTTCGGTGGAAATTGTTGTTGAAACGATGGAACAAGCCATGGAAAACCAAAAGGCTCTGGAAGGGCCAACCAATGTGGGTTCAGGAAAGGGAACCACGCTGTTCCAGTTGGCCGAACGCATTATGCAAATAACCGGTTCAAAGAATAAAGTAGTGGTTGATCCCCCGCGTTCGGCTGAAGTGGTTAAATTCACGGCGGATGTCACCCGGTTTAAAACGATCTTCAATGTGCCGTTGCCTGACGATCCTTTGTATTATCTGGAAACCATGGTGCGCAAAAGGTGAAAAACTTTGAAAAAAGGGGCAGTTAAAAAACTAAACTAATGGCCCATGCCGTACGAAAATAGTTTAAACACAAATTATAAGGAGAGTACGATGAACTTTACGTTTGAGACTAAAAATGGAGTTTTAATCGCTAAAGTGTTGCCTAAAAGGGCCACGGTAGAATTTTCTGCGGACTTTAAAGAACAATTGCTGGAAAAAATTGAAAAAGAAACGGCCAGGGTCGTGGTCGATTTGTCAAATGTAGAATTTGTGGATAGCTCTTTTCTGGGGGCATTAGTGGCTGGTTTAAAGCGTACCACCATGAAAGATGGCGATTTAAAAATTGTGGGATTACAACCTTCGGTACGTTCCATGTTTGAATTAACCCGTTTATATCGAATTTTTGATATTTTTGAAAAAATTGAAGAAGCAATCGATAGCTTTTAGTAATGAAACAAAAAGTGATACTATCGGTACCGGCAGATTTTAGTTATTTGCAAACTGTAGAAAATTTTGCCGATCTTTTGTTTAAGCATTTTGGTGTCAAATTTAAAGACGAAAAATTAGAGCAAAATTTACGTTCTACGGTTAACGAGGCCTTCGTAAATGTGCTGCAGCACACCCCATTACCGCAAGGGGAATGGGTTAATATTATTTTTGAGCTGAGCGAAGGTGACTTTGTGCTTCGGTTTCCCGACCAAGGAAAGGGCATTCCTGTTCAAGAACATTACCCGCCATATCCGTCTCATTTGGTTGGATCGAAACATTTGATTTTAAAGACGCTCGATGGCTACCTGTACGGCATGGTTGAATCTCCCACGCGTTTGAAATTGGAATTTAAAAACCGTTCAGGAATCAAGAATTTCGATGAGTTATTACAAGATGTTTCGGAAGGCGGCATGGGGCTTTCGATTATTGTTAAAACGATGGATGAAGTGCGTTTTGTATGGGATGAAGCACACGGGAATGTACTTGAAATAAAAAAAGCATTGCGCCGTGCCGACGAGTAATGTGGAGATGGATGTAAAGCAAAACTCTGCCGTTTTTTAGACGACGGGCGCTTTAAACTAACTATTGTGTTTTTTAGGACGAACTTAATTAACAAGTGTCAAACATTTCGAAAAAACATGGATAATATTTGGACGGCAAAAAATGTCGACAAATGAAAGAGATTAATTGATATGGATTGCGAATATTTTTAACTTACACCGAACATGGATATATGTTTAATCAGATAGCTGGGGAGTTTGAAAAGTACTATGGAATTTCATAAGGATGTGTTACATAACTTCAGCGAATTTCAAAGATACGAATGGCTGGAATCCAATGCATTAGGCGCCTATTCTTCATCGAGTATTATTGGCATGAACCTGCGCAGAGAGCACGGTCTGTTGGTGGTGCCTCATCACCGCGAAAATAAAAAGGTGGTCACCTTAGCCAAATTCGAAGAAACAATTTTTATTGAAAATCGCCTCTTCGAAATTTCTTCGAACCAATACGAAGACAATGTTTATCCGCATGGTTACCAATATCAGGAAAAATTTATCCTTAATCCGTTTCCTACTTTTGTTTACAAAATAGAAGATCGAAAAATCCGAAAAACATTGTTTCTTCTCGAAAATCGTAATTTGTTGGCAGTACGGTACGAATTGATGAATCAGGGCAGGCCGGTAACCTTGGTGATAAAGCCGTTTATTGCCGTGCGTTTCAATGATCAATTAAATACCGAAATTCAAGGCCTAAACACCGACACCTATTTGGGTGAATCGTTCGTGCGGTGGGCCCCGCGCCCGGACATGCCCGAGTTGTACGTTTATTTTGGCAAAGGCGAATTTATTACGGCCACGTTATGGTATCATGGATTTATTTACCCCCGAGACATGAACAAATATGGAGTGAGTAAGGAAGATCTGTTTAACCCGGGATTTTTTCAGGTAGAATTAAAACCGTATGAGAAATTCGATTTGTTCGTTTCTACCGAAGATACGGATTTTTTACGGTTGGACTTCGAAGAATTATATTACCACGAAAATAAACGGCGCCATGCCGGGCTATTTAATTTTACCAAAACATCGCCGCTTTTGACGACAATCAGCATGAACTTTAAACGGCGTTTGTCTTTCAATAATGATAAAATCGACATTAATCTTTCGTTGCTAAATAATATGCGCAATATGCGTTTCTTTTTATTCCATTTACCCTTTCTTTTCGAAACCACCGAAAGCTCATCTCTGTTTAAAAATACGATTAATGAAATTTTGGAATATGTAGACTCGGGGCTGTTGCCGAGTAATTTCCCTCTGAAAAATGACAAGCCCATTTACAATCAGGCCGACTTAAGTTTGTGGCTTATTTACATTTTGTATCTTTATTACAAAAAATTTGATGATCTGGAATACATCGAATCTATTTATGAGCGCCTGCGATTAATCATCGATACTTTGAGCAAGGGGACGACCTTCAATATTTATCAGGACAAAGACGGATTGCTTTTTGTAGGCGATCGTACCATTAATGTTTCGTGGATGCCTCTGAAAAACGATCGGGGTGAAGTGTTGCGTTATGGCAAGCTGCTGGAAGTGAATGCCCTTTGGTACAACGCATTGCGCATTATGGCCGAATTTAGCGATCGCCTGAAAAAACGACGCTATGCCTCGAAATACAATAAAATTGCCAAATCTGTAGAAGAAAACTTTAAAAAGAAATTTATTAGCACCAAGGGAATTGCGTTTTACGATTTTATACACCAAGACACGATTAATGATGATTTTCGCATTAACCAAATTATCCCTTTGGCAATGGCTTTTCCTCTGTGCGATCAGGAATTGGGCGGCAAACTTTTAAAGAGAATCGAAGAAGAATTACTAACCCCTTATGGTTTGCGTTCGCAATCGATTTATGATCATGGCTATCGGCGGAGCAAAGAGATCGGAATTGAAGACAAGAACGAATATTATTCGGGGGCAGTGTGGCCCTGGACTATTACACTTTTCATTATTGCCAAAATGCGTTACGCGAAAAACCGGGAAGAGCTGATCGGTTTGTGGAAAAACTATTTTCGTCCATTGCTCGAATTGATTGAAGAAGGCATTTTGGGCTACATTCCCGAAGCACTTCATTTTAATGATCGCCTGAACCCGCTCGGTAGCGAAGATTTCTCTTTGGGGTTGGCAGCGGTGCTCTGGGCCGATTATTTGATTGGTAATGACACTTATTTTTCTCCGCAGTCTCAATAAAAAAACGCCCTTCACGGTGCGGAATTGTGTACCGTTGACTTTGGCTAAAAGACATCCCAAAAATTATCGGGTGACTTTGGCAGGATGGCGTGGCTTTGTGCGTAATTCCTGATTTAAATGTTCTTTTACGCGCTTGAAAACATCTACCCAGAAATCGGGCTTCTGCGCATAATACGCTTTGGTAGAATCGAATTGCGCTCGGGTGATATGATATTTTTTCAAAATATTGCGGGCCAGAACAGCTTTTTCTTTTTTGTCGATTTTTAGATACTGCAAGGTCATCATTTCTGCCAGCACTTTTGAAAACGTCTCTTTCTTTAAATGGGAAGCCGAAGGCTCCGGGGAACATGCAAATAGCAGTGCCAGTAAAAGCCCCGCCGTCAATAATTTAAGTGAACTCATAGTCTCTTCAATCGTTAATAATTAAAAAATTGCATCGCAATGGGTTAACAAATGTTTTGCAGTGCAATTTAAGCGAATCGCCAGAGTGAATCAAACAATATTTGTCTTGAAAGTTGATGCTATAATCTTTACTTTGCTTTAAAAGTTTTTGCGGAGGCGATCAATGCGTTTTTGGACAAAACTGTTCTTACTGGTATGCCTGGTATCGATGCCTGCCTGGGCACAGTTTGGGAAAAACAAAGTTCAATATAAAATGTTCGATTGGCACTACATCCAATCGGAACATTTTGATGTGTATTTTTATCGTGGGGCGTATAAGCTGGCCTCGACGGTAGCCGACATGGCCGAGGCCTCGTACGCACAATTGCGCAAAGATTTCGATTACGAGTTGTCCAAGCGTGTGGTTATTATTCTTTACAAATCACACAACGATTTTGAACAGACCAACGTAATCGAAGAATTTTTGCCCGAAGGTGTTGGAGGCGTTACCGAACTGTACAAGAACCGGGTAGTTATTCCCTATGAGGGCTCTTATGCCCAGTTGCGTCATGTGGTGCATCACGAATTGGTGCATGCCGTGATGAACGACATGCTCTACGGCGGATCCTTGCAATCCATCATTTCCGGCAGGGTCGTTCCGGTGCCAACCTGGTTTGCCGAGGGCCTGGCCGAATTTTTTTCCGTAGGCTGGGATACCCGCGCAGATATGATTGTACGCGATGCGACGATTTCCGGCTATTTACCACCCATCGAATATTTAAGCTACTACATGGCCTATCAGGGCGGGCAAAGCGTTTTCCGTTACATTGCCCGCAAATACGGACGGCAGAAAATCAGCGAAATCTTACACAGAATCAAAGGCTCCTTTCGCATTGATGCTGTTTTTAAGTCGGCTCTGGGAATTAATTTAAAAGACCTGTCCGACCAGTGGCAGAAAGCCATGCGCAAAGAATATTGGCCGGATATTGCCAATCGTAAAGAATCGGCGGAAATTGCTTCACGGCTTACCGATCACAAAAAGAAAAAAAATTATTTGAACAGCAGTCCCGCCCTTTCTCCCCGCGGAGATAAGATGGTGTTTCTCTCGGACCGGGACGGCAAACAATCCATTTATTTGATGGATGTGTTCGAAAATAAAATCATCAAGCGGCTGGTCAAGGGCGATGCCTCTACCAATTTTGAGGAACTAAAATGGCTTACGCCGGGAATGGGTTTCTCGCCGGACGGTAAAAAGGTCGTGTTTGCAGCCAAGGCCGGGGATCAGGATGCGCTTTACATCTACAATCTGGAAACGGACAAAATCAAACAGTACAAATTCAATCTGGATGGCATTTACTCCGCTTCGTGGGCTCCGCAGGGATCGCAAATCGCATTTATTGGTAACTGGAATGGTGCCAGCGATATTTATGTGTTCGACGTGGAAAAGGATTCTCTGCGTAAGGTAACCCATGATATCTTTTCGGATGGTTATCCCAAATGGTCACCGGACGGGCAGAAGTTGATTTTTGTGTCGGACCGGGGCGATTATCTGAATCCGGATTCTTTGCCCAAAGATTTTACCATCAGCAAGCACGATTACAGAAATCTTGATGTGTACATCGTGAACAAAGATGGCAGTGGCATGCGCCGTGTGACGCGCTCGCCGTACCGCGAAACCGATCCTATTTTTGCCCCGGACGGGCACACTGTTTTTTACGTGAGCGACCGCAACGGAGTGTTCAATATTTATCGCCATGATTTGGACACAGACAGTGCTTATGCCGTGACCAATTTGTTGACGGGCGCTTTTCAACTGACGATGGACAAAGATGGCAAACAACTGGCCTTTGCCTCTTTCGAAGAAGGCGGTTGGGACATCTATTTGTTGAAAAATCCTTTGGCGTTAAAGCCGGTGAAATTAGAAAAAACCGTTTATTTTAAACAATTGGAAAAAGAAAAGAAAGAAAGAAAAAAAGAAGGCAAAACCGTACAACTGGCCGAGAAAGATTCGCTTAAAAAGGAAGTTCGCGTACCTCTGACCACCGATTACAGCAAATATGTTTTTGCCGATATGGACCGCCGCACTCAGGTAAAAAAAGTTCGGGTAAAACTCAAAAAGAAAGAATACAAGTTTAAGAGTGGACATTACAAAGTGCACAATTATCGGGTGAAATTTTCGCCTGATTTGGTGAACGGGGCGGCTTATTACAACACCCTTTGGGGTTTTCAGGGATACACGTCAATTGCTTTCAGCGACGTGCTGGGCAACCACAAGGTGTATTTGGGAACCAATCTGGTCTTTGATTTGCGCAACAGCTACCTGAACCTGCAATATTGGTACTTACCCCGCCGTACCGATTACGGATTTATGTTGTTTAATTATGCCAATACCTATTTTTCGGGATATTACGGATTGATTCGTTTCCGCAATTATGGCGCCTGGTTTATGGCTTCGCATCCGTTTAGCAAATATACGCGTGCCGAGTTTTACGTAAATTGGTGGAACTCTTCGATCGATTATTATTTATTGGAAGAATACACCCAGTCGGTACACAGCATTTTGCCCGGTTTACGGCTGGTTCACGATACTTCGGATTGGTACTATTTTGACACTGGTCCCCGCGATGGCTTTCGTGGCTCGATCGATTTCATGGCCTCGCCGCATTACACGAATAACAGCCCCGAATTTGTTTCACTTACGGTGGATTTGCGGCGTTACTTCAAAATTACCAACAATTATTCGCTGGCCTTTCGCCTAAATTCCGGTTTTAGCCGGGGGAAAAATCCCCAGCAGTTTTTTGTGGGCGGAGAATTAAACTGGCTTAATCGAAAATTCAATGGCGATTTGCGGTTAACCAGTGTTTACGATGTGTATTTTGCCCAGTTTGTAACGCCTTTGCGCGGTGGAAGGTTTTACGAAAAATCTGGTAACAGTTTTGTGCTGTTTAATGGCGAGTTTCGTTTTCCGTTTATTCCCTACATGCAATTGGGACTTCCGCCGATGCGTCTTGGCAACATAAAGGGAGTCATGTTTACCGATATCGGGACGGCCTGGGATTCGCGTTGGGAAAAAGAATTTCGGGGAATTAAGGATGGCAAACTTCACGATATTGTAATGGGCTACGGCGTAGGTACCAGGGTTTATTTGAGCTTTCTTGGGGTCATTTTCAAATACGATGTGGCCTGGAGGTTTGATTTGGCCCATTCGAGCAAACCGATGCATTACATTTCGATAGGTGTAGATTTTTAATGATACGCTTCATTCAGAATATTGGGCGTAGAACGATCTACTTCTTTCAGGAAACCGGCACCGTCTTTTTAATGCTATGGAAGGTAATCCGCTATTTCGGGGTGCTCTGGAAAAACAGGAATCTTGTGTACAGCCAGATGATGGAGATCGGTGTACGATCCTTACCTCTGGTGTTATTTGTGGGGGTTTTTGCCGGGGCAGTGGCCTCAGTCCAAACGGCCTACCAACTGGAAGGCTACATCTCTTTTAACTATTTGGGTGCAGCTACCAGCATTGCTGTTTTCATTGAATTGGGGCCGGTGCTTACCGCATTGGTGGCTGCCGGACGCGTTTCTGCTTCGATTGCGGCGGAAATAGGCACCATGAAGGTGACCGAACAATTGGATGCTTTGCAAGCTTTAGCCATCGATCCCATTCGTTATTTGGCTATGCCACGCATTCTGGCCGGATTTGTCATGATTCCCGTACTGACAATTTTTGCTGACTTTGTCGGTTTAATGGGCGCCTATTTTGTTGCCTATTTGAATCTGGGGTTAGAGCCGGAAATCTTTTTTGGCAGTGTAAAAGAATTTTTTACCATCATGAATGTGATGTCCGGTTTGATTAAGGCCTTTGTCTTTGGTGGGGTTACGGCGATTATCGGCTGCCATGTGGGCTTTCACACCGAAGGTGGTGCCGAGGGCGTAGGAAAAGCGACCATTCGGGCTTTTGTGCTTTCTTCGGCATTAATTCTGCTAAACGATTATCTGCTTTCGGTGATTTTGTTTTGAGTAGCATTAGCAACTTAAGTTTAACCGGTTAGCTGGCTTGTTTAAATATGATTGAGATTGTCCATTTAAAAAAGTCATTTTTTGGAAAAGCGGTTTTACGCGACGTAAATCTAAAAGTTTACGACGGTGAAAAACTGGTTATTATCGGACGCAGCGGCTGTGGTAAAAGCGTGCTTCTGAAAAATATTTTGAATTTAATGCAGCCCGATGGCGGTTACATACTGGTGGACGACGTGCCGATTAAAATGGTGACACAAAAAGATCTGTTTGTTCTGAGAAAACAATTCGGATTTCTCTTCCAAGGAGCTGCTTTATTCGATTCCATGACGGTGGCCGAGAACATTGCCTTGCCTTTGGTTGAACACACGAACCTTTCGCAAAAAGAAATCGAGAAGCGCGTGGCCGAAAAATTGGAAATGGTCGGGTTGCCGGGCATCCAGAATCTAAAGCCATCGGAATTGTCCGGCGGCATGAAAAAAAGGGTAGGCCTGGCCCGGGCCATCATCATGGATCCCAAATATGTGCTTTACGATGAACCCACAACCGGGCTGGATCCCATCATGGCTGCCAACATCGATCATTTAATTAACGAATTGAACGAGCGCCTGAAGGTAACCTCCATTATTGTGACGCACGATATGCAAAGTGTGGACCGCATTGCCGATCGTGTGGTTATGCTGCACATGGGAAAAATTATTTTCGAAGGCGATTTGCACGCTCTCCACACAACCGACCATCCCATTGTGCATCAATTTGTGAATGGTGAAACCGAAGGCCCCATTCAACCCAAACCTACCAAATATTTGTGAGTGTCTATCCCGGTTTCTCCCGCGCTAAAAAAATAAAGCTCACAGCCAATAAAATTAACAGTGCACCCGGAACAAACGACCAGCCCGGGTATTCCCGTAAAAGCCAGGCGGCGTACAAAGAAGCCAAAACTGCCTCGGCCTGCATGGCCAAATTAACCAGGTACACCGGCATCTTTCGTGCCGCCCAGTTCAGTAATGAATGTCCGGTTAAATGGGGACCCAAGGCCAGCATAAATAGCAAAGCCAGTTGATTGGTGGTTAAATGGAACAAAGGAGTGCCACGGAGCAAAATAAAAACAAGCGTAATGATTGCCGCAGAACCGTACACCTGTACCAGATAGGGAAGCAGAGCGGTTTTCCGGGTAAAAAAACGGGCGACCAATAAATAAGCTGCCAGCGAAAAGGCGGAAAGAATGGCCAACAAATCTCCGGTAATGTGCTTGCCGGCATTTTGTGGCTCGGTGGCCACAATCAGGTACATTCCCGCAAGGGCCAGGGCAATTCCCAGCTTTGTCCATAAGGTGCTCCGTTCTTTTAAAACAAAGTAGGACAGAATTAAGGCAAAAATCGGATGCGTACTTTCCAGAAAAATGGAATGGGCCACCGTGGTTAACTGCAATGATTGAATCCAGCTAAAAAAATGCAAAGCCAGAAAAAAGCCGGCTAATACAAAAAAACGATTTGGCCGCAGGGAAAAAGTTTGGCTGCCCGACCTCCGGCGTAGTATGACAAACGGAAGCAGCATTAAGGCACTAAAAAGCAAGCGATAAAATGAAATGACCAGTGGAGGCGCATTTCCGATCCAACGGATTAGAATGGAACTCCAGGAAATGACAAAAACGCCGAAAAATAAGACCAGATATTGCAACATAACGCTTTTTCACTTATTCTTTTAAGCATATTTAAGGGAAACGAACCTTAGGATCAAGTTTTTATGAGTAAAACATTAGCAACCCTGGCGCAAAAAATGTTGAAAGCGGCTTTGAAGGCCGTGGATCCTTTTCAATTGATTACGGAACAGCTTCGGATCGAAAACGATCGGTTGCTGGTACATCAACAAACCTTTGATCTTAACCGGTACCGGCACATATACGTGGTGGGTGCCGGAAAAGCATCGGGTCAAATGGCTTTGGCCATCGAGAAACTTTTGGGCCCTCGCATCGACGACGGTCTGATTGTGGTAAAGTACGGACATGGCGCTCCTACGCAAAAAATCAGAATTCTGGAAGCGGGCCATCCCGTGCCCGATCAAAACACTCTGATCGGCGGAGAAGAAATTTTGCATTTGGCAGAAAAGGCCGGCGAAGACGATTTGGTAATAATTCTTTTGAGCGGGGGAGGCTCGGCATTAATGGAGGCACTTCCCGAACCTTTAACTTTGGACGATCTTCAGAAATTAAACGAAATTTTATTGGGATGCGGCGCCACAATTCAAGAAATCAATGCCGTGCGAAAGCACATTTCTCGCATTAAGGGAGGCCAACTTGCACGAGCAGTAGCACCCGCTACAGGGCTTACTTTCATTCTTTCCGATGTTATTGGCGATCCATTGGATAGCATTGCCTCCGGACCCACGGTTCCCGATCCCACAACGTTCAAGGATGCGTGGCAGGTTTTGGAGCGCTATCACATTTTGGAACGCGTACCCCCGCGGATTTTACGCTATTTGGAACATGGGCTAAATCAAAAAATCAATGAAACGCCGAAGCAGGAACAGGCATTTTTTAAGGCCATCTACAATTTTATTTTGGGAAATAATTTGCGGGCATTAACTCGGGCTGCCCAAGTTGCCAGGGCACATGGGGTAACACCATTAATTCTTACCGATCGTTTACAGGGAGAAGTTCGGGAAATCGCTCAACTTTTAGGGGGAATCTTTGCCAGCAGCCTTAAAAATGATTTACCGCTCGGTTCGCCGGGGTGTTTGCTGTTGGGCGGGGAACCAACCGTAACCCTGAAAGGTAAAGGCAAAGGCGGGCGCAATCAGGAGATGGCATTGGCTGTTTTAACGGCCCTGGGGCGTCAGAACAAGCCTTTCTATTTTTGTTCGGTCGGTACCGATGGTACCGATGGACCGACCGATGCAGCAGGTGCCTGGATTGATGAAAGCACCTGGCAGAAGGTTGAGGCACTTAATCTAAGTCCCGAAACCTTTCTGGCCCATAACGATTCCTACCATTTCTTTAAGGCGCTGGATCAACTTATTGTCACCGGGCCTACGGGAACAAATGTTATGGATTTGCTACTTTTTTTGCGCTAAAAAAAAACAATTTTTGTTCGAAGATATTAGCAAGAAGTTTCTTGCATTTGGTTAAAGTGCTGATGGGGTTTACCAGAACCCCTGTTTTTGTAAATGAATGAATGGCTCATGGCAATAACGATTATGAAAAGGGTTCCAATTAATCGCGACTTAACGAAAAGATAAAAAGGTTACACTATGGGGTGGCTCCAGCTCTTTCAAGAAAAAGCAATAAACGAAAAAGTTAAGAAAGTCCATACCAAAATTTTAATTATTGACGACGAGCTGGAAGTTCTGGACACATTAACCGACCTGTTGAAAATTCATGGCTTTCTGGTGCTGCGCGCGCGTTCCGCCGAGGAAGGTTTGCGCCTGTACCATGAGCACCAACCGCAAATTATCATCACCGATTTACGCATGCCCGGTATGTCTGGCCTGGAACTTTTACATGAAATCCGCAAAAGCGATGACCACACGGAAATTATCGTTTTAACGGCTTATAACGACAGCGAAATGGTTATTGATGCCTTAAAAAACAGAGCTTCCGATTTTATCCTGAAACCGGTAGACTCGAATACCCTGAAATTAACCATCGATCGTGCGTTGGAGCGTCTGCGGCTCAGGGAAAAGGTACGTAATTATACCTTGCAACTGGAAGAACTGCTCAAAGATGTTCGCGTCACCCGCGACTATCTGCAAAAAATAGTGGAGAGTGCCCCCTCGGCCATTATTGCATACGATAGAAACGGAAAAATTACGGCATGGAACTCGGAAGCTGAGAAGCTGACGGGCTATTCTACGCAAGAGGCTCTGGGCAAAAAATTGCAAGATATTTTCATTCTCGAAGGGGCTTTAATCACTCCGGAAACGCAGGAGCAACAATTTAAAAACGTGGTAGCCCAAATAATGACCCGTTGGGGAGAATTGCGTTTTATCAGCCGCAATGCGAATGCCATCCTTGATGAACAGGGCAATGTAGTTGGCGGTATCGAAAACTTTTTTGACGTAACCGAGCAAATCAAAAGCGACCAATTGCTGGAAAAACGGTACCTGCAACTGCAAACCATTAATGAAATCGGCAAAAAGATTGCCTCTTGCAACGAATTGCAGGAAATCAGCCAGTTTGTGAGCGAACGCCTGGTGAAAACGTTTTTCGAATCGTCCCAAGTTTCCATTTACTACTATGATCCCCAAAAAGATGCACTACTGCTTTTGGCGCTTTCGGGGTTAAATATCGATCGGATAAAAGATAAGTTCCCGATTGGCATGAGTACAGATAAAACCGCAGGCATTGTGGGCCATGTGTTTACGCATGGTAAAGAGATTATTGCCACCGATGTGCAGGAAGTACCATTCTTTAACAAAGGGTCTCTGGAAAACACGCACAGTGAGTTTGCCTTTCCCATTCGTTTTAAAGATCGGGTGTTCGGCGTACTGAACATTGAGAATATCGAAAACATTACTCTGGACGAAGCCGATCGTTTTATGCTGGAGGCCATTGCCGAATATCTGGGGATCGGTAAAGAACGCATCGAGTTAATGGATAAAATTACCGAACAAAACAGACAATTGGAAATTCAGGCCGATAAATTGCGCAAGGCTTTGAACAAGGTAGAAAGTCAAAAGAAAATTATCGAAGGGCAGAACAAACGTTTGCTGGCCGATTTGCAAAAAGCAGCCGAATTTCAGCAAAGTTTGCTTCCGGAAGTATTGCCCGAATTAAACGATTTAAAACTGGCTGCTCTGTACATTCCATCCAGCCAATTGGGTGGCGACTTTTACGACGTTATAGAGAAAGACGGACGGTATTTTGCCATTATCTTGGCAGATGCTTCCGGCCACGGGGTAGCGGCTGCCATGCTTTCGGCCATGTTTAAGATGACCTTGCACAAATACAGCGATGAAATTTTGAAACCGGCGGTAGTTCTGGAAAAAATGAATCGCGATTTTAGCAGCATTTTGCAGATGGGTGAGTTTTTCAGCGCCTTTCTGGCGGTTTATGACCGGCAAAACAAAGTGCTGCATTATGCCAATGCCGGCCACCCTCGACCCTTGCTGTATAATTACCGCACGCAACAAATTACCGAACTGGACACCAACGGTTTTTTGTTAGGCATTCTCAGTGATGGGGTGGAGTTCGAGCAAAAGGCCATGCCATTAAATGATCCTACCCGTTTGATGATTTACACCGATGGAATGAACGAAGCGATTAACGCGCGTGAAGAGCAATTTGGTACCCGGCGTATTTCAAACCTCATGAAAAAACACATCGAAAAATCCCCCAAAGAATTTGTTTGGCGGGCTAAAAAAAGTTTGTCTCGTTTTACCGGATCCAGTAATTTTGACGATGACTTGACAATCATAGTTGTGGATAATCAATGGTAAGGGAATTCCTATGACATTACTGGATACTGCACGCTGGCAGCGCGTAATGGAAAAAGTGCGCCGCAATGGGCAGGAACATATTTTTCGCTTCTGGCCTGAGTTAACAGAAACCCAAAAAGAAGCCTTTGTTCAACAATTAGAGCGCATTGACTGGCCTCAAATGAATGCATTAATCGAGATGGCCTTGCACCCCCGAAAAAAAATCGAACAAACTATTGAACCGGCGGAGGTCATTACCTTGAAAGACCGTGCCATCCGGGATGCCAAAGTGGTTCCCTTGGGAGAAAAAGCTCTGCGGGCGGGCAAGGTGGGAGTTGTGTTGGTCGCCGGCGGTCAGGGCTCACGTTTGGGCTTTCCCGGCCCTAAAGGATGCTTTCCCATTACTCCGGTTAAGAACAAGACACTGTTTCAGCTTCATGCCGAAAAAATTAAAGCTATCTCCCTAAAATACGGAGTCACTTTACCTTGGTACATCATGACCAGCCGGGCCAATCATCAGGAAACGCAGGAATTCTTTGAGTCACATGACTATTTTGGTCTTGGGAAAGAAAATGTGATTTTCTTTGTTCAGGAGATGATCCCGGCGGTAGATAAAAACGGAAAATTTTTGTTGGATGAAAAGAATCATATTTTCGAGAGTCCCAATGGGCATGGCGGGGTTTTAAAGGCACTGTGGGATAGTGGCGCCGTAACCGACATGAAAAAACGCGGCATCGAATATCTTTTTTACTTTCAGGTGGATAACGTTTTAGTGAAGATGTGCGATCCGGTGTTTATCGGATATCACATTGCGGAGCAGGCGGAAATGTCAAACAAAGTTGTCCGCAAAATTCGCCCGGAAGATCGGGTCGGAGTCATCTGTAAAATTGACGGTAAGATCGGCGTTGTGGAATACAGCGATCTGGATGAGGAACACATGTATGCCACTACCGCAGATGGTCGTCTGAAATTTTGGGCCGGTTCTATTGCCATTCATGTGATTAACGTGGATTTTGTGGAAAAGGAAAACAAGAATGGCTTTAAGTTACCCTTCCACATTGCCGAAAAATCAATTCCCTATCTCAATGAAAAAGGAGAAAAGGTATTTCCTGAAGAGAAAAACGGATTTAAATTTGAGACATTTATTTTTGACGCGCTATTAGATGCGCAGAAAGTCTGCACGATCGAAGTAGAACGCAGCAAAGAATTTAGTGCAGTAAAGAACAAAGAAGGCTTCGAAAGTCCGCAAACAGCCCGGGAAGATTTGATGCGTAATTATGCCCAGTGGCTGCTGGCAGCCGGGGTAGAAGTTCCGATGAGCGAAAACGGACTGCCCCAGTTTCCGCTGGAAATAAGCCCCCTGTTTGCTCTGGATGAAGAAGAAGTACGTGCCAAACGGAAACAAATTCCGCAAATTACGGGGCCTTTTTATTTGGGGTAACCTTTCTCAATCGCAAATTAAAAATTTAAAGTGGCACGCCTTCCCTTAACCCTTACACCCTTAACCCTTTCCCCGGCCCCCGAACCACACCGAAAAAGCACCGAATAGACCATTCAACGATTCAACCAATCTCCTTCTCGCAGATATTCGCAGAAAAAATCCGCGCCAATCCGCCTTCGACCAAAATCCCTGCGGGATGCGGGCAAGGGCAGTTGCTTGGTTGCATTGTTGAATGGTGCCGTCACAAGGTGGTGCGCCGGTTGCCGAATGCATGATTCAATCATTAAACCCATCAATCAACAATGATTGCACGAATTTCCACCCTCTTTTACGCACCTCTCAAATACGCCAAAAAATCTTTGCGGTTAATGATTTTTTGCAAAATATTTCTTATTTTAGGCGCGTTTGCAAAAATCTATTTTTGGAGGTGGAATGCCATGAAAATGTTGCGCTCTTTTTTTCTGCTGTTCTTAATCATTAGTTTTTCTCTGGCACAAAATAAGTTGCTGACAATGGAAGATGCCATTCTGGGGAGTTACGAAAATCTTAAAATAAAAAATTTGCCACAGTTGCAATGGATGGGGCAAAGTAAGGCGTTTTGCTACGTGGATTCACTCGATGGGGAGTACGGTCTCATTCAAGTTGATGCCAGGCAGCCCCAGCCCCAAATGTTTTTGACTCTGGACAGCCTGAACACACTCATGAAAAAAGCGCACGGCCCGATCTTGAAACGCTTCCCTTATTTGCGATGGCTGGATGCGCACACCTTTCGTTTTATGCACAAAAATGTCTTGTATCGCGCGGATTTAAAACACGGTCAAATTATGGAGGTCAATCGCATTCCGGAAGATGCCGCCAATATTCAGGTCCATCCCAAGCGCGATTACGTGGCCTACACCATCAAAAACAATCTGTTCGTCTCGCTGAAACCCGGCGAAGAAATTCAGGTAACGTTTAATCCCGAAGGCGTAAAAAGCGGCGATGCTTACGTGCACCGACAGGAGTTTGGCATCAACAAGGGAATTTTTTGGTCGCCTTCGGGAGATCGGGTAGCCTTTTATCGGGATGATCAACGCATGGTTACTGAGTATCCGCTGGTCGATATCGATACGCGTCCGGCCAGGGTGCGCATGATTCGTTATCCGTTTACCGGCATGACCAGTGAACAGGTAACTGTGGGGATTTACCACATTAAAACGGGCTCGATTACCTATTTGCAAACCGGCGAACCCAAAGATCACTACAAATGCAGCGTTACGTGGAGTCCGGATGAAAAATGCATTTATCTGGTGGAATTAAATCGCGATCAGGATCATCTCTGGCTCAATAAATACGATCCACAGAACGGTCAGAAATTGGCGACACTTTTTGAAGAGACCAATGCCAGATGGGTAGAGCCCGAACACGGCCTGCTGTTTGTAAATGATGATCCCACGCGTTTTGTCTGGTTTTCGAAGCGTGATGGCTTTAATGATTTGTTTTTGTTCAACAACGAAGGAAAATTGTTGCGCAAACTTACGCGTTCCGATCGGGATGTGACACGCTTTTTAGGCTTTGATCGCAAGGGTAAATTTGCCTTTTACATGGCGGCTACCGATCGCGGTTTGGGACGCCAATTGTTTAAGGTCGGCTTAAAATCCGGCAAGCCTGAACAGCTCACCTCGGGCAGGGGCGTCCACCGGGTGGCGGTGCAAAAGGACGGCGCCTATTTTCTGGACTGGTTCAATAATTTGGAAACACCCAATCGCATTACGCTGCTCAACGCGCAGGGTAAAACGCTTAAAACCTTGCTCGACGCTCCCAATCCTTTGCAGGATTACAAATTAGGGCAAATCAAACTGTTCAGTCTAAAAAACAAAGAAGGCATTGAACTGAACGCACGCATGATTCTGCCACCCGATTTTAATCCTGCCAAAAAATATCCGGTAATCGTTTATGTGTACGGCGGGCCTCACGGCCAGATGATCACCAACAGTTTTTTGCGGGGCTGGCCGTTGTGGTACCAGTACATGGCCGAGCGCGGCTACATCATTTTTACCCTGGACAATCGCGGCACCAACAATCGGGGGCTGGCGTTCGAGCAAGCTATTTACCAGCATCTGGGCACGGTGGAAGTGGAAGATCAAATGGTGGGGGTGAACTATTTGAAAAAACAGCCGTTTGTCGATTCCACGCGCATTGGCGTGCATGGCTGGAGCTACGGTGGATTTATGACTATTTCGCTGATGACCCGTCGGCCGGGGGTATTCAAAGCAGCCGTGGCCGGGGGACCGGTGATCGATTGGCGTTACTACGAAGTAATGTACGGCGAACGCTACATGGACACGCCGCAGAAAAATCCCGAAGGATACGAAGAATCCAGTTTGCTGAATTACGTGAAAAATCTGCAGGGCAAATTGCTCATCATTCACGGAACGGTTGATCCGGTGGTGGTTTGGCAGAATAGCTTACTTTATTTGCGCAAAGCTATCGATTTGGGCAAACAATTGGATTACTTTGTCTATCCCGGAGACGAGCACAATATGCACGGCAAAGATCGGGTGCATTTGTACCAGAAGATCACGGATTATTTTTTACAGAATTTGTAGAAGGAGATAAGCCAGCAAGCGTTACGGCCTGTTCCCGGAAAGGAAACAGGCCGATTTTTTTAAGGGGAAAAGTAGTCTGTCGGGAGTTTGTCCCGCATTAAGAAGCCGAAACTGTCCGAAATTTTTTAAGGTAACGGAAGCTGGAAATAAACAGGCCCGACCCCACAGCAATGTAAACCGGTGCCAGGAGATATTTGGGTACATAGGAAGTGGAACGCAAAAAAATGCCCGTACCCATCATCAGTACGATCAATCCGTAGCTTTGCCAGGTCTGGAAGGCAAATACGCACACCTTGTCTGGCAGGGTTAAGATGCGTTTAATGTTTTGTTTACTTACCTTGGAAAAGACAAAAAATCCTTTGATAATGCCAAAAGTAAATCCCACGATATTGGCAATGAGCACCGTTTGCCAGTTGTAAATACGTAGCCACTTCCAGGGTAAGATGCTCAGAAAAATACCAACCCCGGCCCACAACAAACCCGAAATCAAAATTAGCCATCGTTTGTGGACAGCCGGACGATATTTGTACAACCTGCGAACGATTTGCTGTTTCATAATTTTGTCCAAGAGTTAAAGTTAGCAGCATTGTTTTTTTCGTTTAATGTAAAAGAGAGAAGCAAGAACCGTTTCTTGCCTCTCTCTTTCTGAAAAAGTAGCAGCAGGCTTGCACCCGTTGCTATTGAATGGTTTTCAGAATATCCAGCAGATAATTCCAGACATGCTGTACCGATTCAATGCGGATTTTTTCGTCCGGGGAGTGCGCACCTAAAATGTCCGGGCCAAAGGAAATCATGTCCATGCCGTCGTATTTTTCGCCGATGATGCCGCATTCCAGCCCGGCATGGATGGCCGTAACTTCCGGCTCTTTGCCAAAGGTTTTGGTGTAAATTTCTTTGCAGATGTGCAAGAGCTTGGAATCGGGATTGGGCTGCCAGGCCGGGTAGCCGTCGTTTTGCACCACGTCGAATTTACCCAATTCGCCCAATGCCTTCACCTTGTCCGACGAATCAATGATAGAAGTGGCAATGGAAGAACGTTGCGATGTGAGAATTTGTACCTTTTCTTCATCGGTATGCACCGTTGCCAAATTTGTCGAAGTTTCCACCAAGCCCTTTACCACGTGGCTCATGGCCAGCACTCCGTGTGGCATGGCGTACAGAGTATTTACCAAAATCTGTCGAAATTCCGGTGTAAAAACCTGCTTGGGTGGGAAATGATCTTCCACTTTGACGGTTACGTCTTTGTCCACAAATTTCAATTCGTCACGGAAAATCGTTTCGTATTTTCGGGCAAAATCTTTCAGGGTGGCTTCTTTGCCTTCGGGGATGGTAATTAAAGCTTCGGCTTCCCGCGGGATGGCGTTGTGCGCGCTTCCACCGCTAATGTAGGCCAGTTGGTAATCGGTTTCTTGCGGTAAATTGTAGAGAACACGTGCTAACAGTTTAATGGCGTTGCCAAAGCCTTCGTTAATGTTCAAGCCGGAATGGCCGCCGCGTAAGCCGGTAATTTTAAGCAAGAACGCCTTGCTGCCTGCCGGGGTGGCCTGCCATTCGATGGGTTTGCTTAATTCGGTGTTCTGTCCGCCGGCGCAACCGATAAACAGAGTACTCTCTTCTTCGGAGTCGATGTTCAGTAAATACCGGCCGGTTAGCATGTCGTTCTTTAATGCCGTAGCGCCGGTTAGACCGGTTTCTTCGTCCACGGTAAATAAAAATTCCAGAGGCGGATGCTGGACGGTTTCGTCTTCGATCAGGGCCAGTGCCATCGCCAGCGCAATGCCATTATCCGCACCAAGTGTGGTACCTTCGGCCGTTACCCAGCCGTCTTCGATTTTCATTTTGATCGGGTCTTTGCTAAAATCGTGTTGGGTGTCTTTGTTCTTTTCGCACACCATGTCCATGTGTCCCTGAATGACCACGGTGGGACGGTTTTCCATCCCCGGAGTGGCCGGTTTACGGATGAGCACATTGCCTACATCGTCTGTCTTCCATTCCAGACCGTGGTCTTTGGCGAAGTCAATCAAAAATTGGCGGATTTTTTCTTCGTGCTTGGAGCATCTGGGAATTTGCCCGATGGCGTAAAAATTCTTCCAGACAAGTTTCGGTTCCAGCGCTAAGATTTCTTCTTTCACGTTTATCTCCTTTCGGTTTTGGAACTATTTTAATCGGCTAAATTAATCAATTATTGCCTAAAATAAAAATCGTTTTTAATTCGTTTACGGTCACGGTCAGCCGTCCGGTATCGGATTGCCGTAAGAACGATTGAACGCCGAAAATTTCAAAAGTTTCCTCTGGCAGAAAAACAAAAATCGGGCAACAGGGAACAGGAGGCGCAGCCACACGGATTTTTTCTGAAATTAAGTAGTGCCAGAAGAAGGGAGGTCGATTTCAGAATTTGGTTCGCTGTTTCTGCCAACCGGGGAAAGGGAAACTTACAGCATGTTTTGTTCTTGCTGTACGGCCACCATGTGGCGGTAAACGGTGCCTTGTTGCATTAAAGTCTGGTGGGATCCTTCTTCCGCCAGAATTCCCTCCCGGAAAACCAGAATCCGGTCGTATTTTTCCATGCCGATCAGCCGGTGGGTAATGTTGATGATCGTGTGCGTACGGTAGCGTTCGAACAAATTGTGCAGTACCCGTTGCTCGGTTTGCGGATCCAGATTGGCCGTAATCTCATCGAAAACCAACAGCGAAGCCGGCTTGCACAAAGCCTGCGCAATGGCCAAACGCTGTGCCTGTCCGCCGCTTAAACGATTGCCATGTTCGCCGATCCAGTAATCAAGCGGCGAATCGCTTTGCAGATCGTCCGCGTGCAATTCCACCAGACGCAGCAAATCGAGCAAAGCCTGGTCGCTTAATCGGGGATTGACCAGGCGTAAATTTTCGCCTATGGTGCCGGTAAACAAATGGAATTTTTGCGAGACAAAAGCCACACGCTCACGAATGCTTTCTTGCTTGAATTGACGAATGTCCCGTCCGTTCAACAAAATTTTTCCCTTTTCAAAATCGTACAGGCGTAAAAGCAATTGCGCCAAAGAAGATTTTCCGGCGCCGCTGGGCCCTACTACGGCGATTTTGGCCCCGGCCGGAATGCGAAACGAAATATTGCGCAAGGCCGGTCGCTCGTTTTTGGGATAAGTAAACGTTACGTTTTCGAAAGCCAGACTCAACGGAACGCTGGGGAGTTCCTGCGCCTGTGCGGCATCGATTACGGCCGGTTTTTCCCGCACAATGTCGAACAGACGCCGACCTGCGGAAATGTTCGCTTCCATGAATTGTGCGGCGGCCGGTAAGGGCAAAACCGCTTCGAAGGCAGCCATCACCCCCATGACCAGTACGGCCAAATACACACCCTTTAGCGCGCCCTGGCTAACCGCAGGAATGGCCGCCAGCAAAATACTCACTACGGCCCCGAACATGAGCAGGGTAACAAAATTCTGGTTTAAAGCTTCGATGATGTGCATCTTTTTTTGCAGGCGATTCAAATCGCGATTCAACCGCTCGATTTTTGCCGCCTGATCGGGCAGACGATTGTTAACCAACAATTCGGGCAGGCCACGTAAATCGTCCAGCACGGCCATGTGCAACTCGCTTTGCAAACGCACGATTTTTTTGCCCAACCCGCGGCTGAGCTGCAAACTTAAAAAGGGAATGATCGTGGCGGAGAGGGCGAAAAAAATCAGAAAAAGCACGGCATATTTTACGTGGTAGGCTCCCAACAACAAGAACATTAAAACGCCCACGGCCAGCGCCACGGCCGGTGGCGAAATTACGCGTACGTAAAAATTTTCCAGCGTTTGGATATCGGCAATGATGCGCTGCAGCAAATCGGCGCTTTTCATGTACAGCGTGCGCGCCGGAACCAGCGGCTCCAGACGGCGGTAAAACCACACGCGAAAGCGGGTGAGCAGACGAAAAGTCGTTTCGTGGGAAACCAGACGTTCCAGATAGCGAAACACCCCGCGGCTAATACCGAAAAAGCGCACGCCCACAATGGCAACCTGCAAATCGGCCACCGAAGGATGGAGTGCCGCAGCGGAAATGATAAAGGCCGAGGTCATCATCAAACCGATGCCGCTGCCCACGGTAATGGTGCCCAAAACCACGGAAAGCAAAATCCATTTTTTGTACGGCCAAACCAGTTTAAGCAAGCGCCAAATCGTTTTCATCAGGCTACCCCTCCCGCGCTATCGGTCAGGCGGCCCAGAAATCGTCCGGGTTGAGTGAGTTGCCGGTAGGTGCCTGCATCGGCCACACGACCCGCGTCCAGCGCAATAATGAGATCCGCTGATTTTACGGTGCTCAGACGGTGGGCAATGAGAATTTGCGTTTTGTCGTCGGCAAAATCCTGTAAAATTTCCAGAATTTCGGCATCCAGTTCGGGGTCGAGATTGGAAGTGGGCTCATCCAACAGCACAATGGGCGTGTCTTTTAAAAAGGCACGCGCCAAAGCCAGACGTTGCGCCTGACCGCCGCTAAGTCGCGCTCCCTGTTCGCCGATAATGGTATCGTAGCCTTGGGGAAGTTGCTCGATAAATGCATGCAAATGCGCCTTGCGGCAAGCTTCGCGTAGCTGGGCCCGGCTGGCTTGCGGATTGCCCAAAAGGATGTTTTGCTCGATGGTGTCGTGAAATAAATACGGCTTTTGCGGCACCCAGCTAACCGTGCGGTACCACTGCTGCGGATCGATTTCCGTTAGCGGTTGTCCGTCCACGAGAATGCTGCCCGATTCCGGTTGTAAAAATTTAAGCAGGAGATTGAATACCGTACTTTTTCCGGCGCCGCTTTTTCCGATGAGCACATTTTTCTTACCGGCAAGCAATTCGAAGGAAACGCCGTCCAGCGCCCATCGCTCCGATTGCGGGTAACGCACACGTACATCCCGGAAGACAAAATGGCCTTTGACGGCAAGCGCTTTGGAAGAAGACGCTTGCCCGGTCGAAGCAACGGAAGTTCCTTGCACAGGCAGTTCAAACAGACGGAACATGCGCTGGGCCGCTTCGAATCCTTCCATGCCGGCGTGGAAACTACTGCCCAACAAGCGCATGGGCTGGTAAAATTCCGGTGCCAAAATCAAAATAAAAAAGGCATCGACAAAGGCCATTTTGGCATACAAAAGGCGCAAACCGATTTCCACGGCAATGATGGCCGTGCTGATGGTGGCGGCCATTTCCAGCACCAGCGCCGACAAAAAGGCGATACGCAAAACCCGCATGGTGGCCTGACGAAAGCTTTCGCTTACCCGTTCGATGCGTTGCACCAGCGCTTTACTGCGGTTCAGAATTTTGAGCGTGGTTAGGCCTTCGATCACATCCAGCAGAAACGCGCTCATGGAGCTAAGGGTTTTCCACTGTTTCTGCGTGGCTTCTTTAGCCAACTGGCCGATGAGAATCATGAATACGGGAATAACCGGTGCAGTGAGCAAAAAAACAAATCCTGAAAGCAAATCCAGCGGAAAGACGAAAATCAAAATCAAAATAGGAATAAGTGCCGATTTGAACAATTGGGGTAAGTAAGAGCGGAAGTAAGCATCCAGCGCCTCGATGCCGTTGGTTACCACGTGGCTCATCTCGCCACTGCGTTCCAGATCGATTAGCGTTGGGCTGACGCGGTTCAGGTGTTCGGTAAGTTGCTGGCGAATGGTAAATTTTAAGCGTGTGGCCATGGTGGCGGCAAATGTTTCGCTGAGCCATTGGCTGACAAAACGCGCCAGCGTAATGAGTACGAAAAATAGCAATCCCGAGAGAAGCAACGACAGTGTTTTGTGCTGTAAAAAACTGCCGTCAATAAGAAGGCTTAAACTGCGCGCCTGTTCGATGACGGCAACGGCCGCCAGACCGGCGAACAGAACGGTTAGCACAAATTCTTTGCGTGTTGCCTTTAGATATTGAAAAAGACGTTTGTCTAAATTCATCTTCGCTCACAGTTTGGTATCGCATGGAAAACATCTGGTCAAAACCAATCGGATTTTGTACCGTTCGTTTTCGGGTAACGCTTAAAATTAAAGAATAATTTCCGAATAGTTGCACAAAAATTCAAACAATTATCGGGGTGTGCCCGGGAGTGTTCCGCAGGACGGGAGACAAAATCGCTATTTTAGGCTGTTGCTTGGCTTGAGGATGAATGAAAAAGGAAAAAGGAAAAAAGAAAAAGGGAAAAGGCCGCCGGTGCCTCGATACTTCCCGACGAATCGGAACTACTCGGCAACCGGCTTCTCCCCGCAGGGCTGCACCGCCAAACGCAAAAAGCCCCCCTTTGAGGGGGGCTACGGGGGGTAAAACAATGCCGCGAACTACCAAAATTGCTCATAGGTCGGCACGATTTCGCACCGCTAACCCTTAACC
>Ga0256914_1000330_pt1 | contig 46293 bp, 39 predicted proteins | sample HulkmetaG_FD_191571 | JGI IMG/M metagenome (GOLD analysis project Ga0256914, IMG submission 191571) | Hydrothermal chimney microbial communities from Main Endeavour vent field at the Juan de Fuca Ridge, Pacific Ocean - Hulk | ecosystem: Environmental > Aquatic > Marine > Hydrothermal vents ...
ACCTCCAGTGATGAGTTGGACGCCGGCTTTCCCCCAGCTGCGGATATGACGCACGATAGCCCACATCTCTTCCTCCTCCAAGTGGGGAAAGGCGGGCATGATTCGGCCCGGTCTGCCGTGGCGAATAGTCTGGAACAGGTATTCATCCGTGACGCTGCTCAAGAAATCGGGCAGTGCCAAAGGCACCCCGATACCCCCGTCGCCATCATCACCGTGGCAGGCGGCGCAGTGCATGGCGAATAGTTTGTCTCCTTCGGCAGCGTTGCCATAGGGGGGGGCGAGAGAGAACGCAATCAGAACAGCAAGAAGCAGACGCAGGTGATTGTGGACGACCTCCATCAGCAATCCTTTTGTAAATCAGACCGGGTTCAATACAACTTTAGTACAAAATAGCAGATTTTCGGTGGGAGCGGAGGTAAAGTTTTGTGAAAATCTGTAGTTATGTTTTTCAGGTATGCCTGATTGCCGATGAGCCAAGTCTCATTGGCTGGAAGTTGAAACCGGCGGATTTCCTCTTTAGTCGTCCCGAAGGCATATGACTTCCATAGAGCGAATCAAGGGGGTTGGTGGGAAAAAACACCAGTCATTCGTCCTCTGGGCGAATGACTGGTGATTCAGCCTTTTTGAAACGCTCAGGCCTCGTGGGCAGCCTTTTTACGCCTCAGGCCGGCCAAGCCGATGAGAGCCGACCCGAACAGCAGGGCCGCTGGTGGAATGGGGACAGGGGCTGCTGTTTCTGAGAAGCCTATGGTGTACATGCCACTTGTAGCACCGTTGGCAATGGTACCCGTTACAGAAAATTGATAAGTTGCGGATCCGGTCCCAATGGGGGCTTGGAAAAACCAAGTGTTCCCTCCGCCACTTATTGTAAGATTTGGACTCATGCTAGTAACGTTTAGAGAGCTGATGTCAACCGTGGAGCCAACCTGCATCTCAAAAATTGCACCATTGGCTCCCTTACCAGCATCAACATTTAGTGTCCAGTCGTCTGTAAAGTCGTTGGTGTGGGTAATATTAATTGGCGAACCTGGACTATAGGTGTTGCTTCCCAGTGTAAGCGTCGTTGCCGCCTGTGCCCCCGCACTGGCTAGCGCCAGCAGCGATACTGCCAGCAAATATCGTAGTTTCATTGCTCGTTTCTCCTTAGGTTTAGTGTTGTTGGTCAAATTTCAGGAGAGATTGAGTGCTGGACTACTATCCATCCAGCACTTCTCGATCTCCCGTGCCGAATTCCTGCAAGACCTGTGCCTTCTGGTGTATTGCTCTGATACGTAACAACATTTTGGCTGATTCGCTCGTGGATTTGCTGGCGATATGTAAAATTTTCCGACCCGTCGTTCGAGGTTTTGCAACATGAAGCCGATTTGTCCTTGCGCTAAAATATCAAGCAACTCCTTGTTGTTCAGGGGGATTTCTGGCGGCTGGAATGGGTATCGACTTTCTGGCTCCGGCCAAGGTCCTGATTTTGTTCGGTAAAGATTTCCGACAACCTTACTGCTTTTTACTGCCGATTTTGCTTTCAGTCCCGTCAACCAGGTTGCGGATATTTCCCCGGTGGCGCCAGATAAGGAGCAATGAAAGCGTCGCCGCCATGTAAAGGACGGGCTGAGAGTCGGTTAACAAGGTAGTATAGAGTGGCGTCAGGATGGCAGCGCAGAGTGCAGAGAGAGATGAATAGCGGGTCAGTGCGGCTACTGTGAGCCAGGTGATGAGCGCGGCTACTCCCACTGGCCAGGCAATCCCAAGCAGTACACCAAGGCCGGTGGCAACCCCTTTCCCGCCTTTGAAACCGAAGAAGAGAGGATAAAGGTGGCCGAGAAAGGCGGCTAGTCCCATCATCGCGACCACACTGTCATTTGCTCCCGTCATTCGTCCGATAAGGACGGCGAAAAGGCCTTTCAGAAGATCCCCGCCAAGGGTGATGATGGCGGCTTTTTTTCCGCCGATGCGCAATACATTGGTAGCACCCGGGTTACCGGAGCCCTGGGTACGGGGATCGGGCAGCCCTAGCAACCTGCTGGTGATGACCGCGCTTGACAGGGAACCGAGCAGATAAGCGGTGAGGATCAGCAATCCGTCCAGTAACATCGTCCCTTTCCGAAACTTGGTTCACCGAGAGGTATCATATGGACAGCGTACCGAATTGATGGGATATTTGCCACATGGATATCATTTATCTTCGTGATCTGCGGATAGAAACGGTGATCGGTATCTACGACTGGGAGCGCCGGCTTCGGCAGGTGGTCAGTCTGGATCTGGAGATGGCCGCCGATGTCTACAAGGCGTCAGCATCGGATACGATTGAAGATACACTTGATTACAAGGCAGTGGCCAAACGGCTGATCGAGTTTGTTGGTGGTAGCGAGTTTCAGCTGGTGGAGACGCTGGCGGAGCGCGTAACGGAGATCGTTCGCCAAGAGTTTGGAGTCCCCTGGGTCCGGCTACGTCTCAGCAAGCCGGGAGCGGTGCGGGGTGCTCGGGACGTAGGGGTGATCATTGAACGGGGGGAGCGGGAGTCTCGGTTTTCCTGACGGGGTGTCGAGGGTGTCGGTCAGGGTCTATGTGGGGATTGGCAGCAATGTGGAACGTCTCGCCAATGTGCGTAGCGCCATTGCAGCACTGCGTCATCACTTCGGGGTACTGCGACTTTCGCAGATCTACGAAAGCGCAGCGGTGGGATTTGATGGCGAGGATTTCTATAACCTGGTGGCGGGATTCGATACCAGCTTGAATGTCTGGAAGGTGGCGGCGAAACTTCGGGAGATTGAGGCAAAGCATTGCCGGGAGCGCGGGAATGGGCGCTTTGCACCGCGTACTCTGGATCTCGATCTGCTGTTGTATGGTGATGAAGTCCTGCATGAAGAGGGAATTCACATCCCGCGTGAAGAGATAAAGGAATATGCGTTCGTGCTTTGTCCCTTGGCGGAGATCGCTCCTCATGCGCGTCATCCTGTGGATGGTCGCACCTTTGCCGAGTTGTGGCGGGATTTTGGTTACCGTAAGCAGCGCATCTCCCCCGTTAGGATTCGGGTGTAACGAATCTGTTACAGTGTGGTTGCATGCTTGTGGTCGGTAGCGGTATTGGCGGGAATCGATGGCCAAGAGAGTGTTGATTGTCGAGGATGAGGCAGCGATCAGGGAAATGGTGGGATTTGCTCTTCGGCGGGCGGGATTCGAGGTGGATGAGGCTGCGGATGCAGCACAGGCCCGAACGCGAATCTTTGAACAGATCCCGGATCTGCTGTTGTTGGATTGGATGTTGCCAGATATCAGTGGTATCGATTTGGCGCGCCGTTTTCGGCGGGAAGAGGCGACAGCTGATCTGCCCATCATTATGCTGACGGCGAAGGGGGAGGAGGACGATAAGATACGTGGCCTGGAGGCGGGTGCGGATGATTACATCACCAAGCCGTTCTCTCCCCGGGAGTTAATCGCTCGCATTCGTGCGGTATTGCGTCGGGTTTCGCTCCTGGAAGATGAGAAACTGGAGGCTGGCGCTCTCTGCCTTCATCCGGCCAGCCATCGCGTCACGGCCCATGGCGAACCGGTGGAACTGGGTCCTACCGAGTATCGCCTGCTGCGATTTCTTATGGCCCACCGGGATCGGGTTTTCACTCGAAGTCAGCTGATTGATCGGGTGTGGGGAGGTGGCACTTATATTGAAGAGCGCACTGTAGATGTCCATGTCCGTCGTCTGCGCAAGGCGCTCGAGCCTTATCGGCATGACAGGTTCATTCAAACCGTTCGCGGGGTGGGATATCGTTTTTCATCCCGCGTGCCGGTTCAGGGGACCGGGTGAAGGTCCCATCTTCCGACGGATAAGGGAGTAGTCATATCGTTACAGCAGAGTTCATCCGCGTGCTATTGATTGGCCTGGTGGCCATTCTGCTGGGATGGCTGGTGGGTGGAGGGCTTTTGCTCCTGCTGTTCGTTCTTTTCGGCTACCTGGTTTGGCACCTCTATAATCTCTTGCGTCTGCAGCGCTGGTTGCACAATGCCGATCTCAACACGCTGCCGGTATCCCGGGGGATTTGGGGTAGCGTGTTTGATGGAATATATCGTCTCCGCGAAGGGAGTCTGAGACGCCGCAAGCGTCACAATCGATTGCTGAAACGATTTTACAAGTTGGCAGCGGCACTTCCCGACGCCACGGTGATGCTTGGCGAACATGATATTATCGAGTGGTTCAACAAACCGGCGCAGCATTTGTTGGGTCTTCAATCTTCCACTGATGTCGGGCAGTACATCGGCAATCTGTTGCGTCACCCCGCCTTTCGGGAATATTTGGAACAAGGTGGCGGAGAAGAGCCGATCGAGATCCCCTCACCCGCGGATGAGAACCTGATTCTTTCGGTGCATCTGGTCTCTTACGGGAAGAATCGTCGTTTGCTGACGGCCCGTGATGTGACTCGTTTGCAGCGTTTGGAGCAGATGCGTCGCGATTTTGTGGCTGATGTTTCCCATGAGTTGCGAACCCCGCTGACTGTGATTCGTGGCTATCTTGAAGCGATGGCGGACAGCAGCGACGAATTGCCTCAGGAGTGGCAGCGCTCCGTGATCCTTATGGAACAGCAGACACAACGGATGGAGCGGATCGTTACTGATCTGTTGTTTTTGGCGCGCATGGAAAACAGTGGGCAACCAGAAGGGAACGAGTGTATCGATGTTTCGGCGCTGATTGCCGCAGTCCGGGAGGATGCGCTCAAGCTGGGAGGGAATCGTCATGAGATTCTGCTGGAAGTAGACCCTGAAATGCGGGTTCGGGGTAGCCATGAAGAGCTGCGTAGCGTGTTCTCCAATTTGCTTTTCAATGCCGTGCAATATACCCCTGCGCAGGGAAAGATCGTCGTTCGGTGGCGACGGGAGGGTGAGCGGGGTGCCTGGTTCGAGGTGGAAGACAGCGGTCCGGGTATTGCTCCGCAACATCTGTCCCGTTTGACAGAACGTTTCTATCGAATCGATGTGGGGCGTTCACGGGAGAAAGGCGGAACAGGCCTGGGACTGGCTATCGTCAAGCATGTGATGAACCGTTATCACGGTCGACTGGAGATTGAAAGCAAACTGGGTGAAGGAAGCCGGTTCCGTTGTTTTTTTCCGGCGGAAGTGTTGCTGACGCGATGCTCCGAGCATGACGGGAAGATTGGCATCTGACCTGAGGGCAGTCGTATCCACGTGAAGGAGGATTGACTGTCCGGCTTGGTTCATGGGCCACCACTATTCCACTGCTCCTCCTGGCCGTCACCACTTTCTTCCTCCAGGAACAGATCATCGTTGGTGCCCGCTGGGGGCGTCAGGCCGTAATGATGAATCATGCGTCGCAACCGGGGGCGGGAGATGCCCAGGATTTCGCATGCTTGTCCCTTGTGCCAGTTGCAGGCGTTGAGTACTCGCTGGACATGCATTGCCTCCACCTCTTCCAGGCTTAGTTGCCAGAGGGGGCGGTCAAGCTCGCTGGTTTGGTGTTTCTCCTTGCAACAGCGCAGCGGGGGTGGCAAAAGGTCTGGAGTGATGGTATCACCAGCACAGAGCGCGGCACTCTTCATCAACACGTTTTCCAGTTCTCGAATGTTGCCGGGCCAGTCGTAACGTTGAAAACACTCCATGACCTCGAGTGTGAGACCAGAGATGTTGCAATGCATTTCCCGGTTGATCCGGGCGAGCAAGGCTTGCACCAGATCCAGAAGATCACCTTTGCGCTCACGAAGTGGCGGGAGGTGGATGTTGACCACCTGAAGACGATAATAGAGATCTTCGCGGAAACGGCCATTCCTTACACTTTCTTCGATATCGATATTGGTCGCTGCAATGACCCGGGCATCGGTGGTCTCGACCTTTTTGGCGCCAAGAGGAGTAAACTCCTTTTCTTGGAGGACGCGTAGAAGTTTGGCTTGGATGGCGGGTGAAGTCTCGCCTATCTCATCCAGGAAGATGGTTCCCCCTCGGGCAAGGGCAAATTTGCCCGGTTGGTTGCTTACTGCTCCAGTGAATGCCCCTTTTTCGTGACCAAACAGATCGGATTCCAGCAAGGTCTCCACCAAGGCTGCACAATTGACCGCTACGAAAGGGCCGTCCGCCCGACTGCTGGAACGGTGAATCGCTCGGGCCACCAGTTCCTTACCGGTTCCACTCTCGCCTGTGATCAAAACGGTGACCGGGCTGTCGGCTACCAGGCCGATGGTCTTGAAAATCTCCTTCATTTTCCGGCTGCGACCTACCATGGCCGGCGGATTGTCCTTGCTATTGAGCATCTGCACCTTGTTGTCGCTGCTCGCATTGGCGAGGATACGGTTAACGGCGCTGTCCAGCTCGTCGATGTCGATAGGCTTGTGAATGTAGTCGTCGGCGCCTCGCTGCATTGCCTGGATGGTGCTCTCCATGTCGTGGAATGCAGTGATCATGATAATGCCTGCGCCAGGGAAGCGGGCCTTGAAATCCGGGAGCCCTTCAAGTCCCGATCGGCCTGGCATGCGGATATCCAGAACGATCAGATCAGGTGAAGCTGTGGAAGCATGATTTAATCCATCGTCCACACTATGGGCAATGAGGGTTTCGTGACCCAAGGTACGGAAGTGGAGTTGCAAGGTGCGGCAACTCGCTGTGTCGTCATCAACGATAAGGATAGTGCTCATCTCTTACTGACCCGTTCACTGGCATGTGCGTTGAAAGGGTAGACATTGTCAGCCGAGTCCGTTCGAGGCTCGGCAGAGGCGTACTGTTTGGGTTTTGCTCCGTCGGTGGGCAGAATAACTACTGCGCAAGTGCCTCCTCCTTCCCGCCTTTGCAATCTTACCTGGCCGTGGTGCTGCTCGATGATCCGTTTGACGATGGCAAGACCGAGACCACTTCCCTTCGCACGAGTGGTGAAAAACGGCTCGAACAGATGTTCCTGCTGTGCCGGATCGATCCCTGCGCCATTGTCATGGATCTCCACCTGGATTCTCGGTCCCTGCTCGGTTAACAGGAAGCGGGCATGCACGGCAATTCGCCGTTCTTTCTCCGGTCTCTCTCCGGTTGCTTGGAGCGCGTTGACCAGCAGGTTGGAGAATACCTGGCGTAACTTGGTGGCATCGGCATACAAGGTAGGAAGGCCTGGCTGGTAGCGGGTGGCGATCTCTACGCCATACTGCTCCACCTTTCTTTGAATCAAGCCGATAGTGGTGTCCAGCAATTTGTCGATGGTAAGCCATTCGGGCTTTAAGGTATCGGGGCGAGAATAGGTCAGAAGATCAGCTAGCATATCCTCCATGTAGCGGACCTGAGCGAGGGCAATGTCACATAGCTCCTGGTTATCATCGTGCCATTGAGACCGTTTCTGTTTGCCGAGAATCTGCAGGGTCATCTTGACCGAAGAGAGGGGGTTGCGCAGATCGTGTGCTATCATGTTCGCCATCCTCCCTACCACCGCCAGTGCGTGCGTCTTGGCCAGCTCCCGGTTGTGTTTCTCCACTTCATGCTCCAGTCGCTTGCGTTCGGTTATGTCCTCTTTCACTGCGAGGAAATGGGTGATCTCTCCGGAGGGATCCCTTACCGGAGAGATGGCCGCCGATTCCCAGAAGAGCTCACCGTTCTTTTTCCTGTTGTGCAACTCTCCGCGCCATATGCCCCCGCTCAGAAGAGTTTCCCACAGTCGTTTGTACTCCTCCGGTGAGGTTTCCCCAGACTTCAGCAGGCGAGGGTTCTTTCCAATCACCTCTTCAGTGCGGTAGCCGGTAATCTGGCAAAATTTGGGGTTAACATATTCGATCTCTCCCTTGCGATTGACAATCATCACCACACTGGGGCTTTGTTCCACCGCGCGTGACAGTTTGCGCAGATCCTGCTGGGCCCTATAGCGTTCGGTGATATCTTCTCCGATAGCGGTGACGCTGCTGAGGTTTCCTTCCTGATCCCAGGAGCGGGTGAGGTGCCAGGAGAGCAGCAGCTGTTTGCCGCTGCGGGTGAGGATTTCGGCCTGACGGATATCGGGATCGAGATCGGGATCGGCGGCTCCCATGAGCTTTTTGGATTCCTTCCGTCGGGGTTCTGGAACGAACAGTTCGAACCAATCGCGACCCAACACCTCGTCACGCTCCCATCCAGTCAACCGGAGCAGAAAGTCATTGCAGAAGACGATCTTTGCATCCCGGTTGAGGGTGACCGCTGCAAGCTGGATCTCCTCCAGGGTATTGCGAAATCGCTTCTCATATTCGTTTTGAGCTACGGCTTGACGATGGCGTATCCGAGAGCGGGCCAGATAAAGAGAGGTAATCCCTAACAATGATAGCAGCGTTGAATAAAGTAGCAGGTTGCGATTGAGGAATCCTGCAGGTGAGGCGCCGAGCCTCTCCGGCGGGATGTGAGAGATGATTTTCCAGTGGTATTCACCCGGGGAGGAGCCAATAGTTGCCTTTTCCACTACCATCTCGGGGCTGATCCCATTTCTGGCCGAGAGCTTTGAGATCTGGAGCGGGTGGATAGTGGTATAAGTGAACATACCACGCTCGGTAATGAATTGTCCCATGTCGCCGTGGCTTATCTTGCGCCATTCGAAGGGATAGCGCAGGCCGAAGCGTTGTTTGTTGTTGAACATGAATCCCCATTCATCCCTGGGGTCGGGACTGCTGATCCAATAACCGTCATTGTTGACCAAATGGATATGGTCACTGATATTGATCGCTACTTGCTTGAATCGCTGGATCAGATTGTCGCCCAGATAATTGAGGAACAAGATTCCCAGCTTGTTGCCTTTTTCGTCGAAAATAGGGGTGGCAAATCGGATCATGGGCTTGAATGGTTGCTCGATCTGTCCCGATTCGATATTGAGATCCAGCGGCGACATATAGACTTCACCCCGCGGGGTATCCAACGCCTCCTGAAAGTAGTAGCGCTGCGATTTGTCCTGCAGATCTTTTCGCGGAATGACATGAGCCTGTCCCCCCGTGTAGTTGATGCGGATTTTCTCCCAGCCCTTGGTATCTAGAAAACGGATGTGGTCGTAGATACCCTTGTTGCGAGCAAATAGGAGATACTCCTGGGCGATGTTACTTCTGGCCTTTTCAGTACGGTCAAGGCGAGGCTCGCGAGCGGTTCGTTCTGCGAGGAACATCAGATCGGAGACCACATTGGCGATGTCGCTGGTTATGGTGCGCCGCCCGAGATCTACGTTGAGTATTTCGCTATCCCCTTGCGTAACCCGTTTGGCTCGGTATTCCGAGTAATAATGCATGGCTGCAATGGCAATCAGGGCGATGGCCAAGGGGGCGAAGATGGCCATGAACTCCCGGAAATAGGACCAGAAGGTCAGGGGTGTGGTGCTCGGATTAGTTTCCATCGCACCGTTTCCTGAGATATTCCCCCACGCGGAGGAGATAGTTATTGATATCCTCATCACTCCGGCGCGGCAGCAGGAACAGTAGTTTCGCCGTGATGAGCCAGGGGCGCCGGGATTCGGTGCCGGCAGGCTCGGGTTCGGTGAGTATCTGTCGTAAATGGATCAGGGTTTGCTGGGGATTGTTGCAATAGCGGGGCAGGGAAACCCGTTCCGAATACCAGTTGAGCCAAAGAGGAATCGCCAGCAGAATGGCCGTGACTACGAGAATCAGTGGCAGCAGCCTGAAACCGGGGCGGTTTCTATCGGGTAGAGAGGGTACCGTCTTCATAAGGTTGCAATCCGGCATAGGGATGACAGCGCCCGATAGGCCATTTTCTGTCCAATTGCCCGGCAATCGCCCCCGCGATTTGTGCTCCGCAAAGGATGCGGTCACGCACCGAGACTCCACCCTGATAGTTGGCGGCGAGGTGCAGTCCGGGTAATCGGCGCAACCGTTCTTCTATGGTAACGAGACGTTGCCGGTGGTTGCCGTAATAGAGTGGCAATGCCTGCGGATGTCGGTCGACATGGACCCATTCCGGCTCGCCTTTCAGTCCGAGGATGGGGCCGAGATCGCGGCATACCGCGGCCGCTACTCTTTCTTCGCTCCAGTCTACCATGTACGGAGCCCGATATCCGCCCACATAGGAACTCAACAACACCTTTCCGGGAGGGGCGCGTTCCGGGAACAGACTGCTCATCCACAGATTGCCGTTGAAAGAGATCCCTGCGGATGCCGGCGTGAGGAAACCGGAGCCATCCAGTGGGTGGGAAACCTGCTCTCGGGAGAGCCCTAAGTGCAACACGGCGAGAGGTGCGTATTGGATGGTGCTGATGGTGCTGCCCAGTTCCTGATCCAGCGGGGTGAGCAGAGCCGCAGTGATGGCTGCGGGAGTACTGAGTACCACATGGCGAACCCTGACGGTTACCTCGCCGGTTGCACTCGTCCCGTTGACCCGCCAAAAGCGTCCATCCCTATTCAGTTCGACGGCCTTCCTCCCCGTTAAGACACGTTCCGGCAAGGTGGCGACCAATCCATCGATCAGGGTGGAGAGTCCCCCTTGAAAGGAGAAGGATTCGTCGGTAGCTGCTTCCCGACGACGCATCAAGCGGTGGGCGAGCACTCCGAGGGTGATGCTGCCATATCGCTCCTCCAATGCCGTTAATCTGGGTAGCGTAGTGCGGGCGTCCGCCAGAGTGGCGTCTGCTGCCAGGGTGCCTCCAATGAAGGGTTCCATCGCCTTCTCCAGTATTTCACGGCCAAGGCGGCGGCTGATGAACTGGGCGACGCTTTCATGTCCCGAGCCATTGCGGGGAATCCACGGTTCGGCCAGTAGACGCAGTTTGCCTCGCCAGCTCCACAGGGGTGAGAGGAGCATTGCCAGCGGGCGCGATGGGAGCGCTTGCAGTTTCCCCTCGTGCAGCAAGTAGCGACGTGCCTCCGCTTTCCGGGGACGAGGCAGCTTTTTGTCCTCGAGTCCAGACTCCTGTATCAAGCAGGTTATCTCGGGGCGGAAATTCGTTACCAGACTGGCCGCTTGTTCGGTGAGGTAGCCGTTGGCCAACCGGCTGCGAATTTTCCCGCCGGGCCGGTTTTTCTCTTCCCAGATCTCGCAATGGATTCCCCGTCGTGCCAGCCACCAACCGACGGACAACCCTGAGATGCCGCCCCCGACGATGAGTACTTCCGGATCACTCATCGGTCGATCCCTTTCGTAATTCGTTTTTCATCCGTTCGAGCATGTCGTGATCCAGTAACCCTATTCCACCCCCGGGTTTGCGGTTCTGTTCCACATGCTCCTTGATGGCGCCAAAGCGCCATGCTGCCTGACGGTTGCCTTTCAGGCGCGGAACCCGCTCCCGGGCGATCTCGAAGGCGTCAAAACTCAGCTCCCGCATTCCGAAGCCCTTCATTCTGCGTACGGCACGCATCATTGCCCGGTTCCGGAAGCGAGTCAGATCAGCATTGGTGATGACCTTCAGTCCCTCCCGGCGGGCGCTCCATTCCGCCGCCTTCTTGATCCCGCCACGGATGAAATCAGGGGCGGACTCCACCCGGCGCAGAGCCTCCGGGGTCCAGGTCACTCCGACAGCGTGGTTTTCCAGGGCCTTCTCTACGTCACCGACAGTAACCACCGTTCTCCCGCGTCGCTTGGTTTCCCGCTCAGAGGCGGTTTCCAAGGGGGGCCGCAAGAATGGTCGGACCATGGAAAAGCGCTCCATCAGCCAAGCGTTGAGGTGCTGCTCCGCTTCGGGCATCCAAGGGAGTTCACGAGCGGTCTCTTTTTCCTGCCCGTTCCCCTCCAGCCGATGCAACAGCTGCATGTTGACCTCGAGCCGGCCCTCCTCCCGTGCCAGCTCATCGGCCATTTGGCGAATGGCCCCTTGCAGGAAAGGAGGGAGTGATGCGAGAAATGATTTTGCCTCCGGCGTCCAGGAGAGGGGGACAACAGGATTCCGGAAATCCGGTGGTGAATCGTCACCAAACCGCCGGTTGCGCAGCTCTGTCAGGTGTGCCGGGGTTACCCTTTTCTCTCCTTTTGACCGGACGAGCGCTTCTGTTCGCTTCTTCACCATTTTGCGCAGAAAGGGAGGGACCCGTGAGAGGCGCTGCTTTGCCTCTTCGCTCCAGTGGATCCCGTTCCGTTCTTCGGGCCGCAGAGGATAAATGAGTGTGCCCCCACGGGGAAGATAGGTGCACGCATCGTCACTGTCCGTTAGTTCTCTTCCCCGTGCCAAGGGGCGGGCGCGGCAACCTCCGCAGAGCAGCCGATATTCACACTCGCCGCACTTGCCACGCAGCTTGGGTTGACGCAGTTGCCTAAATACCGGGGCTTCATCCCAGATGTGCCAGAAGCCGCGCTCCCGAATGTTCCCCAAGGGGGTGGGGATGTAGGGGCAAGCAGTGACATCTCCGTTCGGAGTGATTCGGCAATAGTGGGTTCCGGCCAGGCAGCCTCCGCCCTCGTATCCTTCGGCTCGCGTCAAGGGGGAACGGGGATCCCGTTGGTGGGCAATCCGTTTGTAATGAGGAGCGCAACGGGCTCGGATGATGAGCTCCTGTTCCCGCTGCTGTGCCTCAACCACTTGGTGCAGTATCTCTTCGTAATGCTCCGGTGAGATGTTCGACAGGGAACCGCCCCGTCCGGTGCAGACAAGGAAAAACAGGTTAAGCACCTGAGCCCCGACACTGCGGGTGAAGTCGATCATCGCCGGAATCTCATGGGTGTTTTCTTCAGTGACCGAAAAGTGTATCTGAAACGGTAATCCCTGCTGGCGGCAGGCCTCCATTCCACCCAGTGTTTTGGTCCAGCTGCCTTCGCAGCCCCGGAACCGGTCATGACGTGCCGGATCCAGGGAGTCCAGACTGATGCCGAGCCCCATGACTCCGGCGGAGATGAGCGCGTGAACCCGGGAGTCATCGAGTAACACACCGTTGGTCCCAACCACCATGTTCAGGCCACGACGGCTGCCGTGGGCCACCAATGCTTCCAGGTCCCGGCGCAGCAGCGGTTCTCCGCCGGTGAGAACCACCAGGGTTTCATTGCTGCGGGAGGCGATTTCATCCAGTAACTCACACACCTCATCAGTAGTCAGTTCGTCGGCGGAGCCTCGTTGCAGTGTCTCCGCATCGAGATAGCAGTGTGCGCAAGCCAGGTTGCAGCGTTGTGTCAGGTTGATGGCTAGCAGATACAGGGGAGTCATGATTTGTCGCCAGACCCTGCTCGTCCGGTGAATGGACACCTTTTTTCCGGATGCTTGCCGGAGGAATTCATTTGTCGCTCCATTGCCTTGCGTGCCTCCGCCAGCCCCCGTTCCGCGAGCTCCAGAGAGATGGTGGCAGAGCCTTGTTTTCTGGCACAGGCTTCGATGTGCCGACGAGCAGCATTGCGCATGAATCCCTCAGGTACGCGGGCCAGTCGTGCCAATGCGGCGGCTTCCCAGTGTGGCTCCTTTCGGAATGGAGGGGTTGAAGTCTCCAGAAAAGGCTCGATGTGGCGGACTTCCACTTGGGAGCTTCTCTCCCGCCGGGCTTTTTTCTCGGCACGTATGCTCAGGTTGCCGCGAAGTGCCAGGTCTTCTACTTCCAGCAGTTTTCGCTTGGCGGCCTCGGACCAGCGCATGGGTGAATTGCCGCTGCCGGGCCTTGGTTTTCCCTCGTCATGGGCCGCGACGATCTCAGCCATCGCTTGTTCTGCGTGGCCTGGCATCAGTTTGGCGGTGGCTTCTTCGACCAGTCTTTCCGTGATCACTGTATGGCCACGTTCCTGTGCATAACGCAAGATCGCCATGCGTGCCATGTTACGCACGAACGAGGGGACTCGTTCCATCCGCTGTTCTGCTTCAGCAGTCCAGGAAGTGGTGACTGATGCCAGCAGATCCGGTTTCGGTTGGTGTTCTCTCTGGCTTAACAGGACGGCACAAGGGGCGTTGTGCAGCAGTATCTCGCTGTTGCCACCGATATCAAGTTCATCGTCGGCATGGATACCCAGTTTGCCCATCACCAGCAAGGATGGATCGATGGTGCGCAGGTATCTCTCAATGGCCTCATGAGGCTTTCCATCAAGCAGTTCAGTGGTGATCTCCATGCCATATTCCTCTGCCAGGCTTTGAGCCACCTGCAGATGGCCCTGGTAGATCTTGGCCAGGCCGGAGTCGATAATCTCTTCATGTAGCTTTTCCTGCTCTTGGAAGCGAAATACTTTTCCTGCCTCTTCGGAAAGCACGTCTGCAATACGGTTGAAGGCTACGTAGTGATAGTAGGGATCGAATGCCGCCACCACGTGCACCGCTGTTTCCCATTTCCGGGCCAGGGTCAGGGCGTTGAGTAATCCTCCCCAGGCGCGGGTGGATCCATCCACCGCCACCAGGATTGGGCCTCTCTCCAACGGGCGTCCGGGCTGCTTGATCACCAGCAGGTCGGTGTCGCAGCGCCGTGCCACCCGCAGGCAGACAGTGCCTAGACGGCTACCCCTGACGGCGCCCAATCCCAGTGCACCCATTACCAGCAGGTCGTAGTCGCCGTTGTTGGCCTCACGAACCAGCTCCCGATAATTTTTCCCCTCCAGTGTGCGGCGGGTGAATGACAGTTCTGCCTGCTGGCACCCTCTTTCCACTTGGTCCAGGTAAGAGTCGCTGATGATGGTCAGGCCTCGGGTGATCAAGTCATCATGTACTTCGCGTTGTCGCTCCAGCTCCTGTTCCTGGCGGAACTGCTCTGGCAGTCCGCCCTCCATCTGACGGAAGCGACGGTCATGGAGTTTGGCTGCGAAGACGTGAATACCGGTGATTTTCGAATTCCAAAGCCTGCCGATGGCTATCGCTTCTTCGATGGCCTGATTGGCGTGATCAGACGAATCCACCGCGAGGAGGAGAGAGCGGTATGCAGGCAGGGGTGTGGGTTCGATCGCGCTTGCTTGTTCAGGTTGTATCTGCATGACTGACATCCGGCTGCTGTGGTTTTTCTGGTTTGATGGTGGAGGAAGAACTGCGTAGACTGGGTTCCAAGTCGCTTGAGTCGTCATCCTCCATTCCGTTGCGCCAGTTTGCTGTAGCTGTTCAGGAAAAAAGCCAGTAACCGACGATATAGCCGATTACCAGCAGATTGATGATTCCGCCGGTGATGGCAAGATAGTCAAAAGCGGTCAGTGTCCGTCTCTTGCTGAGTTTTGTCATTGCCAATTGTTCGGGAAACGAGTGGAGCCTGGACGGCTCCACCCCGTGTGCACTATTTGCCCTTGAATTCGAAGTTGATGGTCGTTGTGCCACCGGCGGAAATATCCACTTTCCCTTTCTTCTCTCGGAGCTTTCCGTGCCAAGCCTTGATGGTGTACTTGCCGGGGGGGATGTTATCAATGGTGAAACTGCCATCATCGCCTACCACGGCGAAATAAGGATTTTTGGCAACGAATACGAAACCGTGCATGAAATCATGGGCGTCGCACTCTACCTTCAGAGCAGTACCCCGTTTCAGTGCCACCTTCTTTTTCACGGTACCGGGCTTGGCTTGGCTTACGTTGAACACGGTCTTTTTGGCCCGTCCCAGGATCTCATAGGTGTGGATGTTATGCAGAATAGGATCGTCGTTTATCGCGGCCAGCTCGGTGTTGTTGCGCATGATCTGCAGGAATGGTTTGAATTCGCAACCTTTCTGGTCGATTTTTGCGCTGGAAAGCTCTGCGGGGAACGGTTTTCCTTCCTTTATCTTATCGAGGTAGACAACAACATTGGTCAAGGCTCCGTTGTTCACCGCAACATAGTCGATTTCCCGATTGCCGGTGCCGCAGACATCGTTGTCTTTGGTTATCTTGTAGATTTTCGGCGCTGGATCCTTGCCGCTGAAGGTTACCTTCCCGGTGACGGTTCCCCCGTTGGACACACTGCTCTCCTTGTAGCCGGCCGCGTGGCCCGTAAAGGGTAATCCAATCAGAAGGGTGATGGATATGAAGGGTATGAGTCGTTTCATATTGCGATATCTCCTTGTGATGTTGGTTACGCTGAGTACAGCCTGCGCTCCTCTGGGAGCAGGATCTCCTCCAGCAACTCGATGACAATCCGTCGTTCTGCGCTGGTTGGCAATGTTTCCAGCTGTTGCAGTAGCATCCGGGTTGCAGTCTCACCTCCGATCTTTCTCAGAATGCGCCCCATCTCACGGGCTTGGCTGCCGTGATCGGCGAATGCTGCAGAAGTGATACTTCTGATTATCTCGCATCCAAATGACTCCTCGCCCAGGTTCGGCAGTAGTGACACCAACCCTTTGGCTGCGGCCAGCCGGACTCCATTGGAGGGATCGGTGAGGCATCCCTGGAACTGTCTCAAGATCTCCGTCGCAGAAAGCTTCTCCTGATCTCCCGCTTCGAAAAGAGCAAGAGAGAGCTCTACCAGCCCGTTGACAGCCTCGATTCGAACCAGTGCCGAATCATCCTGTAATGTCTTGAGCAGGTGCGGAAGTACTTCCGGACTGCCTAGCTTGGCCAGGGTTCGGATACAGGCATGTCGCACTTCGATCTCACCCGTCTCAAGCTGTACCAGCAATGGCCCTAATGCGTTTTTCAGGGCAGGAAGTGCAGGACACCGGGAAGCAATGTGTCCAAGGGAAAGGGCCGCCTCCTTTCGAAGTGCTGCTTCATTACTGCTCAGGGTTTCCACCAGTGCTGCAATGACTTCCGGTTTGTCACTGGTGGCAAGCACCCTTGCGGCCAGCAGCCGGACGTCGGTATGAACATCAAACTCCCGGCGAGTGGCAACTGCTGCATTTTCCTCTGCCAGCTCCAAAAACTCCTGAAGCTCCGAGTTCTGTTCGTTGGATATGCCGGTTTCTTCCTCCGTGTCTCCATGTTCTGTGTCAGGTGAGGTTTCCTGACTGCCGAGGGCAATGGCCTCGAGGGTGGATGTGGCCTGGCGGGACTGGCGGCTGTGGGAAATGATACCCGCGGAAAGCATCGAGGGAGAGGAAGTGGAGGGTGGTAGATTCGGAGTGATTTCACTCCCGGCTGTTATCGAATTGTCTTCTGTTTCCAGTGCGCCTTGCAGGGCATTGATGACCGCGTCCAATGCTAAAAAGGAACCGGGTTCTCTGGATGAGGCCAATCTCATAAGGGCACTCAGAGCTTCCAGACGGATAGGCTGTTCCGGGTCGGTGACATGGTGGATCAGCGCCTCAACTAAATCTTCATCGGGTGCGGTAACCGAGCCCAATGCGTGAATGGCCTGTTGGCGGAGGTGGATCCCTTCACCAACGCGCGAAGCTATCTGCAACAGGTCGTCTTTCGCCTGGGGAAGCGGATGTCGGGCCAGGAACTGGCAGGCTGCGGTTGCCACTTGAGAATCCCGATCGCTCAGCCGCAAAGAGATCTGTTCCATCTGCTCGGGTGGGAGTGGATGGGTTATGGCAAGGGAGGTCAATGTCCTGATGGTGGTGGCTCGCACCAAGGGATTTTCATCCTTTAGCAACGGTATAAGTTGACTGGCGATATCTTCGGTGTGAAGAGCACCTGCGGCCAACTGAGAACAGGTTTCCACAACGGCACTTCTTACCTCGGCGTCCGGATCCTTGAGGGAGACCAGGATCACCTTGAGATACTCATAAGCATTGATGGCGCCCAGGGAGCGGATTCCTGCGCAGCGAACCTCGGCCTCAGGGTCCAGCAAGGACTGGCCTAGCAAGGCAACAGCTTCGTCACTGGTGGCATAACCCAGCACCGTGGCGGCCCGGCGTCGCTCTGTGACCGAGCCATGTTTCAGTCGCTGTTCGATCACCCGGAGTCCTTCTCCGCCGATACGCGCCAGAGCGGTCAATAATTCTGTCTCTATGCCCTGGTTTTCCTCATCTTCCAGCAGCCGCTCCAGTATTGGCACCGCTTCGGTAACCTGCATCCGACCAAGTGCGTCGATGGCATGGAGCTGCATGTCCCACCAGTCATCCCATTCGTCGTCCCAAGCCAGATTCTCCGGTCGGCTGGCTGCGATCTCCAACAATGCGCCGGGTACTCGGGGATCCGATATCTTGGCCAGCGCTTCGACTGCCGCAGTACGTGCTTCTCCGTCCGGGTGGTGCTGCAGGACCTCCAGTAAAGGGGAAACTGCTTCCGGATCTCCAATGCCGGCGAGTGCCTCCGCAGCATCGATGCAAACATCGGGGTCTTCGTCGCCAAGTCGTTCTATCAATGCGGGCAGTGCATCAGTGTCCCCCAGCCGTCCCAAGGCTCTGGATGCGTAACAGCGATCCGCTTCATCCCCATGGGAAAGCAGGTGACACAATGCAGCAATGGTTTCTGTTTTTGCAGACATAAGACTACTAGGCTGAGCAAATATCTATCGTCTGTTGTTGCAGGGTCTGTGCCAGGCGCCAAACTCCCCCAACAATGTGCCCCTTCAACCCGCCGGGCGCAAGTTTGTTTCCTTCAGTGGAATAAACAATTCAATCGCCAAACAGAGAAGGGAAAAGGATTGCACGATATGTTCAATCTAACACTTCATGATGAGGAGCGTGGTTGAGTTGAGAATTGAATCATTCGTTCACTCATTGGGACCGCGGGAAGGATGTTCTGTTCAGTCTGTTTCTGTTGCAGGGCTCTAAAACCGTCGAGCGTTCCAAAAAAACAGTAGCTTCCGCTATTGGCCCTGAAATTGCTTTGTCGCTTCCAGAACTGTCTGCTGGAGGCAGCAGGCGGGAAGTGGCAAGTGCAATGGGTTAAATGTCATGTTCGCTGGGAACAACGGAGATGGTGGCAAGGCAACCTGGGGGCCAAAACTATTTGTTGCCGTTTTGGTCGCTTTGCTGATTTTTTTCTGGTGGTTATTGATCTATTCCGGTGGTGTATCAGGGCATCATGGATGAATGGAGAAGATGTGTGAGCGGGGAGAATGAAACAACAAAGGCTTCGTTGAAGATCTGGGTTGCTGCACTGCTGGCATCTTTGCTTTTGTTTTACCTCCTGGATCACCTGGTGATGTCCATCCAGGGATTGCCACTGGCTTGGGATCTGACAGCAGCGAAATAGGTGCTGGAGCAATCGCTGTGAAGGTGCCGGATTGAGAGCGAGCAAAAAGATGAATCTCACGTTTCACCAGCAGATGCGGCGGTTGTCGGTACCGATGCTCGCGTTGATGCTGATGATGGCTGCTTTCGCTGTATGGGTGGATGGGGCGGTGGCAGCTGATGTGCAGAGTGCTCCGGAGGCGACTGCAGAGGAAAGTGAGCTTGAGCCAGCGCCGAAACTGACCCGTGCCGATTATCCCGACATTGGTATCAGCAGCCGTTCCATCGTCTGGGTGGTTGCCCAGATGCACCTTTTCTTTGGTGCTCTGGTGCTGGCGGTGCCGTTGTTTGTTTTGGTCATCGAGCTGGTAGGAGTAAAGACAGGGGATCCTCGTTACGACAGCATGGGTCACGAGTTCATGAAGATCAGCTTGACCGCCTACTCTGTCACGGCGCTGTTCGGCGGGACTTTGGCATTGGCGCTGTTTTTGCTCTATCCCGGTTTCATGGCCTATCTGACCCGGGTGTTCGGTGCCCAGTTGCTGGTATATGCCCTGCTGTTCTTTCTCGAGAGTCTGCTGCTCTATATCTACTACTACGGCTGGCACGCGATGCGTTACGGCAATCTGAAATGGGTACACATGACCCTGGGATTGCTGCTCAATGGCGTGGGGGTCACCCTGATGGTGATGGCCAATTCATGGGCCACGTTCATGATGGCGCCCTCCGGTGTCAACGAAGCAGGCGCGGTGGTCGGCAATATCTGGGAGGTGATGAAGGGACCGCTATGGAATCCCATCAATCTCCATCGATTCATCGCCAATGTGGCCTTCGGGGGCGCTGTGGTGGGGGCCTACGCGGCATACAAGTTCCTGGCCGCCCGCACACCTGAGGAGCGAGCCCATTATGACTGGATGGGTTATACCTCCAACTTTATCGCCATCCTCGCCTTTCTGCCGCTGCCATTTGCGGGATACTGGCTCATGGCGGAGGTATATGCCTATTCGCAGCAGATGGGAATTACCGCCATGGGCGGGATATTGGCCTGGTTGTTCATCGTCCAGGCGGTGCTCATTGGTACGATTCTGCTGGCGGGCAACTACTATCTTTGGTCTGGAATGTCACGGACTGAGGGCTCCCGGCGCTACCAGTGGTTGATCAAGTATATCGCCTTTGTGTTGGTGGTTTGTTTCCTGGTCTGGGTGACACCGCATACGCTGATTCTCAGCGCCGGTGAGATCGCCATTCTGGGAGGGAGTCACCACCACCTGCTGGGACCACTGGGCATCATGCCAGCCAAGAACATTGCGGTGAACCTGATGTTGGTGTTCACCTTTCTTTCCTTCCAACTGTATCGGCGTTCCGACAAGGTGGCAACGGTTCCTTGGGCTGCGGCCGGGAATGCGTTGCTGGTGGCGATCTATCTGGTGGCTGTTGCCAACATCATCTTTGCCGGTGTCTATTACGGCTATTTTACCAATACGGTTTACAAGGTGGGTTCCAGCGTAATCCAGGTGGTTTCCACGCTGGTGGTGATTGTCGCTGGTGTGGTGATCGACGGCTTGATGTTTAAGAATGCCAAGGTGCTGCCTTCTCACTGGGGGCGGGTGAGCAATCGGGCGCAGTATGCGTTGTTCGCGTTACCGGTGGCCTTCACTTGGCTGATGGCGCTGATGGGATATGTACGTTCTTCGGTCCGCACCCACTGGCATGTCTACTCGGTGATGAAGGATAACTCACCGGATAATTTTATTCCCACCATTGGTTACGCAGGGAACATGGTGACCCTGGTAACGCTGATGTTCCTGGGTTTTATGCTGTTTATCTTCTGGATCGCCAATCTGAGCGGGGTTGACCAGGCAGTACCAGAGCGGGGAGAGGACCGATGAGCGTGCTAGGCAGGACCATCGGGTTCAGTGTGTTGTTGACGCTGGTTTTCACTCTGGTGGCGAATCTGTTGCCGCAGGTGGAGGGAGAGGCTCCTGAGGAGAAATCCATAGATCTGGGCTCCCTGACCGTAGACTCTTTCATTGCGCTGGGGGAGAGCCTGTTCCACGGCAAGGGAACCTGTACGCTCTGTCACAACGACATGGGGCGGGCTCCCGACCTGCTGGCACTGGATGTGGTGCAGGTGGCTGGAAAACATCTGGTTGATGAACGGTATCAGGGCAAGGCCACCGATGTGGTGGAATACCTCCACGAGTCAATGGTGGAGCCTGGTGCCTACGTGGTCCGGGGGTACGGAAAGAAAGGGAGTAACGATACTGAGTCGCCGATGCCGGCGGTGGACAAGCCACCCATCCAGCTCTCTGCGGTGGAGATGGATGCCATCATTGCATTCCTTCAGGCAAAAGACGGGCATGAGGTTACCGTGCCCTTGCCGGCAGAGGTTCCGGTGCCAGCAGTGCAGGCAGGGGGTGACACCGCAACCGTTCCGAGATCGGCTGCCACGCCGGAGGCTGCCTTCGCAAAATTTGGTTGCCAGGCCTGCCACACCATTCTGGGTACGGAATCCCCCGTGGGACCGGGGTTGACCGATGTGGGAAGGCGGCTCACGTCAGAGCAGATACGAGAGAGCATTGTGGATCCGGATGCGGTCGTTGCTGAAGGGTTCAGTGCAGGTGTGATGCCCAAGGATTTTTCAGAGCGAATGACGGTGAAAGAGCTGGAGATGATGGTGCAGTTCTTGTCGGAACAAAAAGGGTGACATGGTGAGGTTCAGGATCCCTGCATTGCTGCAAGCTGCCTTGGTGGTCGCGATCGCCTATCTGGTGTTTGACAACGCCTTTCCGCCATTGATGCCGCGTTCTCTGCTGATCCAGTACATGGTCATCACCATCGTTGGTGTACTGCTCTACTTCTCGTTTGATGAACAGCGGTGGCAGGAATTCAAAGCGCCGATTCTGGCGGTTTTGCGGGAACGGAAGCATTGGCCAGTTCGCTGGACATCACTGATTGTGATCCCAGCCCTCGCGGGTTATACGGTTTATGGTATGGTCAAACCTTCGCTGGAGGCGCCGGTGGAGCTGCGCCAGGTTCATCCAGCCCCTCCTTCTACCTTACGGGTTTACAACAAGGGCTACGATCTAACCAAGCTGGAGAATCCGAAACGGCGGGAGGTGCTCGAGCTGATGGCGTCGTCGCCTGAGGATGGGTGGCGGCTCTATCAGCAGGTGGTGGTGGCGGGGCGTGACATCTATTATCGAAACTGCTTTTACTGTCATGGGGATCTGCTGGATGGTGATGGTCCCTATGCAAAAGGTTTCAATCCGCTGCCGATCAATTTTCAGGATGTCGGTACCATTGCCCAGCTGCAAGAGGCGTTCCTGTTTTGGCGGATTACCACCGGAGGGCCTGGCCTGCCAAAGGAGGGGACGCCATGGAACTCTGCCATGCCGGTTTGGCACGAGATGCTGGATGAGGAACAGGTCTGGAATGTAATCACTTTCCTCTACGACTATGTGGGACAGGTGCCGCGGATGTGGGATCCCGAGATCTCGCGGCAAGTCGCTACCTTGAAGGATAGGGTCCTTGCTGAACGGGCGGCGATGGACGGTAAAGCCCTCTACCAGTTCCGCTGCGCCGTTTGTCACGGGGAGGAAGGGGCGGGGGACGGAGTTGCTGCGGATTTTATGTATCCCCGTCCTCGGGATTTCACTCTGGCCATGTTCAAGTACAAGACCTCCCCACCACAGCAACCGCCACGAGATGAGGATCTCTTTCACACAATCAAGTTCGGGCTACCGGGCACGGGCATGCCGGGTTGGGGAACGTTGCTGTCGGATGCCCAAATCCGTAGTTTAATTCCCGTGATCAAGGGGTTTGACATTACTGCCACCTGGGCGCCGGAAGATGCCGACGAGGAGCGTTTCGACGAGGAAGGCCGCTATATCGGGACCGATTTCCGGGTGATCACCGAGCAGGAGCCAACGCCGGAACAGGTGCCTTACAGCGAGGCATCCTTGGCCAAGGGCAAAAAGGCTTTCGAGGAGACCTGTGGACAATGCCACGGCAGCGAGGGACGGGGTAATATTACCTCGGGAAAACGGTTGGCCGACGACTGGGGTATTCGGATCTGGCCGCGCGACCTGACAAAACCCTGGACCTGGCGTGCCACCGAGGTGGACGGAGAAAACAGCCGGGATGCTACCATCAAACGCATCTATCAACGGCTCTCCATCGGTATTCCCGGGACTCCCATGCCTTCCCACCGGGCGGTGGAAGAAGGGAATGAAGATCCGGTTGGCCTGGAGGACCGCTGGCACATCGCCAATTACGTCTATAGCTTACGGGAGCACAGCGTTCCTCCGGGAGAAAGCAGTGTGATTACCGCGGCCAAGAGCGGCAAAGGCGTTCCAGACAGCGTGGACGATCCCCGTTGGAACGATGCACCTCCAGTTACCCTCTATCTGGTGCCCAACATTATCAAGGAGGAACGGCTGTTCACGCCGCTGAACGACGCCCTGACCGTACGGGCCATCTATGACGAAAGCGAGATCGCCTTTCTGCTGGAGGTGAACGATCGCACTGACAGTCGCCCTGGTGAGCCGGTCTCCATGGAGATCCAGGATGAGGAGTTGGAGCTCTATCCAGATGCCTTCGCCATCCAGTTTCCCAAGATGGATGCCTTCGTCGCCACACCCGTTGTGGAGAAACCACTCTATCGACACGGGGATTCGGGTCATCCGACCACCATCTGGTATTGGAATGCGGGTAGCATCGATCCTGAGATGGCTCCGCAGGCGTTGTTGCTGGATGCATCGGGCCCCGAGCAGCCACTGGTTGCGCGGGAGGAGGCGGATCTGATCGCCGATGGGAAGTGGCAAGCAGGCCGCTGGCGGGTGATGATGAAGCGGCCTCGTTACAGCGAGAAGGCAAGAGACGTTTCCTTCACCGAAGGTATCTTCATCCCGATCTCCTTCGCCAACTGGGATGGTAGTAACGGAGAGAAAGGTTCACGCCATACCCTGACCACATGGTACTGGCTGATCCTTCCTCCCGAGGCGGATCCGATCAAAACTTTTGGGATACCACTGGGAGTGGCTTTGCTGACCCTGGCTGCGGGTATTCTTCTGGTGCGCAGTCAGCGAAAAAAAACATCGGAGTCCGAGTCGAGTGCTTGAGTTTTCGGCTTCAACGGGCGCATGATCCCTCTTTTCTTTTTCTGAGGGTAAGAGACTCATGCGTTGCTGGTTTTGCAAAACAGGGTTCCGGATGAAAACAGGACGGTTTTTCCTCATGCTCTTGTGGCTGGCGATCGTGGCCGGGTGCGCGGTGAGTGGTGAGCAAGGAGCGGTGGTCGAGCAGCAGACAAAGAAGGAGGCGTTTGAGCCACCTCCGGGTGGGGATTTTACGCTCCGTTCCCAGCAAGGCGAGGTCTCACTGCATGATTTCAAAGGCAAGGTGGTGGTGCTCTTTTTTGGCTACACCAGCTGTCCGGACGTTTGTCCCACCTCGCTGGCCTTTCTGACCAAAACGTTGAATCTTCTGAATGAGGAGGAACTGTCTCAGGTACAGCCGTTGTTCGTTACCCTCGATCCGGTGCGGGATGATGAGAAAAAGTTGGCGGAGTATCTGGGCTTTTTCCACCCCCGGTTTATCGGCTTGACCGGCTCAGAGAAGGAGATAGCCCAAGTGGCCAAACTGTACGGCGTAAAATATTACCGGGTTGAAGAAGAAGGCTCTCTCGACTATGCGGTTAATCATTCGGCAGCCATCTATTTGATAACACAAGATGGGGCGTTACGTTTTCTCTTTCCTCACGGAACCTCTCCCGCGCTTGTTGCCAAGGCGATCCGGTATCTGTTGCGCGGTTGAGCTCCACTCCGTTCACGAGTCGGAAACCGGCCATTTTTTCATTGAACAAAAGCGTTCCGTTTTCCCTCTGGATGGAATGAGTTGTTCACTTTCTTTTCTCCCCAAGAGGAATCATCCTCAATAACCTTTTGACTGACAGGGAAAAGATGTGACTTTGGTTGCTGGCTCGAATTATGCAGACTGCATGTCAGAGCGTTAAGTGTTAACCCGGGATGGCTGCCATTTACCTGGTGGCTCCCCATGAGCCAGGTGACATCAATCGATCGGGAGGATGACGATGGGAGTACAACTCAGCAAACGACGCAGTTTTCTCGCTGTCGCGCTGGGCGTGATGCTGGTCGCCCCCGCTATCTTTGCAGCGGAGATCGGCCCATTGCCAGCGTTGAAATATGACAAGGCCAAGGCGGAACTGGGTAAGCGCCTGTTTTTCGATATGCGCCTTTCCGGAGATGCGGGTATCGCCTGCTCCACCTGTCATGTTCCGGAAAATGGCTTCGGAAGTCCCACGGCCCTTTCTAAAGGCTATCCGGGAAACGGGCATTTCCGCAATGCACCCACATTGATCAATACGGCGTACAAAAAGGTATGGCTGCATGACGGGCGCATTGGTACCAGCTTGAATGACTTGACTCGTGAAATGCTCACGGAAGATTACATCATGAACATGGACATGCGCATCATGCAGGAGCGTCTGAAGCAGGATCCCGTCTATGTAAAGATGTTTAAGGATGCCGGTTATGGTGAACCCTCCAACGGCAAGGTGCGCAAAGCGATCCCAGAATATCTGAAGAGCCTCACGTCAAAAAATGTTCCTTTCGACAAGGGAACCATGTCTGCGGCTGCCAAGCGGGGTATGAAACTGTTTACCGGAAAGGCCGGCTGTGCACGGTGTCACAACGGGCCCCTGTTTACCGATCAGAAGGCACATAACACCGGTGTTCCAGAGAATTTTGACGTGTTTCTTGATCCAATGAACCATCAGGCCTTCCTCGCTTTCGCGATGTTTCAGGGTATCGAGAATTACATGAATCTCAAACGTGACCCAGGTTATTACAACGTTACTCTGGACAAGGCAGACATGGGTAAATTCATCACCCCAACGTTACGGGAATTGAAGTACACAGCTCCCTATATGCACAACGGCATGTTCAAGACACTGGAGGATGTGGTGGCCTTCTACAACGCGGGTGGCGGTGAGGATAGCAACAAAAGCCCGCTGCTTAAGCCGTTGGGTCTCAGTAAGTCCGAAAGGAGTGATCTGGTCGCCTTCCTGCTTTCTCTCTCTGGAGATCCCCTTACCAGTGAACAATATGTCTGGAAGGAACCCTATCCGGAGGAGTATGAGGCCATTGCCAACTGGCTGGAAGTTCGTAATTAGGGGTTGAGGAGAGAGAGATGATCAACAACGAAATTCATGATAGCAGGTCCGTATTCCGTCGGGTGCGTGACAGAAAGGGGTCATGGGGATGCTTGATCCTGCCCGCTGTTTTGATGGCTGGACTGGGTACTGGGTGTGCTACGCAGACACAGGCGGGTGCCATGGCGACAGGAGCCAAGGCGGAGGTGTCCGGTCCGCCACCGCTGGCACCGCTGGGACCACCGCCCATTCCACCTGACAACAAGCAAACGCCAGAAAAGATTGAGTTGGGCAAACTGCTGTTCTTCGATGCTCGTCTGGGCGGCGATGCTTCGACCGGTTGTTCTACCTGCCACGAGCCGACCCAGGGCTGGGCGTGGGCGGAAGATTTCTCCCGCGGCTATCCCGGTACGGTGCACTGGCGCAACAGCCAGACCATTATCAACAGCGCCTATTATCCACGCAACTTCTGGGCCGGCTCCGTACCCTCGCTGGAGAAGCAGGCCCGTTCCGCTGCACGGGGCGGTGTGGCCGGAAATGGTGAAAATGACATCATGGAGGCACGTCTGGCGTTGATCCCGGAATATGTAGAACGTTTCCGCAAGGTATTTGGTACGGAGTGGCCTTTGATTCGGGACGCGTGGCGGGCTATTGCCGCCTATGAGCGCACCCTGGTGCAAAGAGACACCCCGCTGGACAAGTATCTCTTGGGAGATAAGTCGGCACTGACTGAACAGCAGGTTCGAGGCAAGGAGCTGTTTGAGGGCAAGGCTGGTTGTATCCAGTGCCACAATGGCGCCATGGCCACCGATTTCAGCTATCACAATATTGGTGTGCCCCCCAACAAGCGTTGGGAAGAGGACGGTTTGGCGCAGATTACCTTCCGTTTCGAGCAGTATGCCAAGGGACAGACTGAAGAAGGCTATCGGACCGCCAAATCGGATTGGGGCTTCTACTACCGGACCAAGAACAAGTGGGACCGTGGCAAGTTCAGGACACCGTCGCTGCGCTACACCATGTATACCGCGCCTTATATGCACAATGGGGTGTTCTACACCTTGGAAGAGGTAGTGGATTTTTACAACCGTGGCGGCATGGATGAAGAGGGTCGCACAACTCCTTTCCCGGAGAACAAGAGCAAGCTGATCAAACCACTTGGTCTGACGGATGAGGAGAAGGAAGATCTGTTGGCGTTCCTCGAAGCCTTTTCAGGCGAGGAGATTATTGTCGATCCGCCGGAGTTGCCTGACTATGCACCCCTATTTACCAAGCAAGAACTGATGGAGGCGAAGAAATGACAACGCCTGTTGAGATGATTGAAAAAGAGAAAGAGAGTGCAGCAGAGCACACCCTGTGCATGATGACCCGCCGCAAGTTCCTGATGACCAGCGGAGTAGCTGCCATTTCGGTCAGTACCATCTCCCTCTCTCTATTTCCGGGAGGAACGGTTCAGGCAGAAGTGGTGGAATATCCGCGTAAACGCATTGCCAGATTAAGCGAGTTGAAGGATGACATGCCGATAAATTTCAACTATCCCGATGATGCCGCCGGCAGTTCGGCCATGCTGGTCAAGATGGGTGGCGTCAAAGGCGGTGGTGGAATCGGGCCACAAGGCGATGTGGTGGCATTCAGCTATCTTTGTGCCCATCAGGGCGGGCCACTGCAGGGACTCTACAAGGCGGTGGAAAACCATCGGGTGCTAGGGCAGTGTCCCATGCATCTCTCCACTTTCGATCTGACCCGTCACGGCATCGTTGTCTCCGGTCAGGCCTACGAGAGCCTGCCCCAGATCCTGTTGGAGCTCAAAGGCGATGATATCTATGCCGTTGGAATCATGGGCCTGCTCTATGGCCGCAACCAGAACGTGATGAAATCCTAGGAGGGCTGGTGATGTCGATTAAAGAATATACTCCCGGAGACAGCGTGCCGCTGCCGCCAAAGAATGCGGAGAAATTGACCACCTGTTGTGACTACTGCATCGTTGCGTGCGGCTATAATATCTATCGCTGGCCGACCAGCGCACCGTCCGGTGGTCCCAGGGCGAGCGAAAATGCCTTCGGCGAGGATTTTCCTACCGCCATGCTGAAGTCGTGGGTGGCGCCCACTCAGCATAACGTGGTGATGCACAAGGGCAAGCCGCACCATGTGGTGATCATCCCTGATAAAAACTCGAAGGTAGTGAATATCGGTGGTGATTCCAGTATCCGTGGTGGCACCATCGCCCAGAAATGTTTCAATCCCAATACCCCTACCAAGGATCGGCTGACACATCCGTTGATGCGTATCAACGGTACGCTACAGCCGGTGCCGTGGGATTTGGCGCTGGATGTGGCAGCCGAGCTTGGTAAGTATGTGATCAAGAACTATGGGGCCAATGCCTATTCGGTGAAACAGTACTCTTACCAATTTGTGGAAAACACCTACGCCATTTCCAAGTTTGCCAAACGACACGTAAGAACGGCGGCGTTCACCTTCCACGATACTCCTTCGGACGTGACCTCGACCCCGGGCTTCCGGGATGCTGGCTTCGACAACTTTGGTCCTTCTTACAAGGACTGGGGTGATGCGGATGTGTTGATGATCTGTGGTACCGATCCCTATGAGACCAAAACCATGATCTTTACCCAGTTTATCCGCCCCGCCATCGACAGGGGGATGAAGACCATTTGGCTCAATCCCCGGGAAACCGCGGGTTTGGCCTATGCAAAATCCAAAGGGGCGTTGCATATCCAGCTTTATCCGGGAACCGATAATGTGGTTTTGGGAGCCATCAGCCGGGTGATCCTCGAGAATGGCTGGGAAGACAAGGAATGGATCGAGAAATGGGTCAACAACATGTGGGAGTCCAGCTCCGGCTTTGGACAGGGCACCCGCAACACACCTTGGCAATGGCGTACCACCTGGGGCAAATTCCAGACCGACGGTGTGTATGGTGAGAAGGGATACAAGCAGTGGGTGATGTCACGCGAGGAGTATGAACCCACGGCAGCTGCTGCCACTGCGGGTATTCCGGTGGAGCAGATCCACCAGGCGGCCGAGTGGTTGACCGGAGGGGGCAAGGGCAAGCGCCCGAAGGCCTCCTTTGGTATTGAGAAGGGGTTCTACTGGTCCAACAATACCGGCAACACCAACGCTATCAGCTCGCTGGCTACCTTGTGTGGTGCAGGCGGGCGTCCTGGCCAAGTGGTAGGGCGTTTTGGCGGCCACCAGCGGGGTGGCACCGGTGGCGGAAAATATCCGCGCAACAAATCCCCTGAAAAGGTGCCTGGGCGACGCCGGCGTTCTCTCGATACCGATCGCTGGCTTGTTTCCGGCCATACCCGGTTGGCCCACGTGGTGGGGACTACCTGGATTCAGTCCATGTGTGGCTCAGATGGGTTGCGGGAGAAGTTTGATGAACTGGTGACCAGCAACCCCCATCAGGTTCGTTCGAAAGACAAGGACTCTATCATTGCCGCATTGAAGAAACGGGTGGATTCCGGAGGCATGGTAGTGTGGGATCATGATATCTATCTGCGGGATCCTATCGGCTCCAAATATGCCGATATCGTCTTTCCGGCTGCCACTTGGGGTGAAGAGGACTTTGTGCGGGCCAATGGTGAGCGTCGTATCCGTCTCTACTCCAAGTTCTACGATCCACCGGGAGAGGCGAAGCCGGATTGGTGGATTATTGCCCAGTTGGCCAGGCGGATGGGATTCGAGGGATTCGACTGGAAGGACTCCAATGAAGTGTGTGAAGAATCCTCCCGTTTCAGTCGCGGCAACCGCAAGGCGTACCACATGATCAAGATTGCGGCTCACAAAGAGGGTAAGACCTTGCACCAGAAGTTGCGCGAGATGGGAACCGAAGGGATCCAGGGCCCGACCTTTTACAACTATGCCACCGGGGAGCTGCATGGTACGGTGCGTCTGCACGATACCACCCTCACTGAGGCGGATCTAAAGGGCAAAGGCATGTATCAGGGTGCCAACATGCTCAACAAAAAGACCACACACTTCAACTCCCAGACCGGGAAGATCAATATCCAGAAACATCCTTGGAGTCTGTTTGCCGATTACTGGGAGTGGATGAAGCCAAAGGGAGGGGAGCTCTGGCACACCAATGGTCGCATCAATGAGGTGTGGCAGTCCGGATTTGATGATCTGGAGCGTAGACCCTACATTGCCCAGCGCTGGCCGGAGAATTTCGTGGAGATCCATCCGGATGATGCCAAGGCGCGGGGTATTGAGTCGGGAGACTGGGTCCTGCTCCACTCTGACCGGGTGCCCTACCATGTCCATACCATCAAAGGAGTTGGCGGCAATGACTTTCAGTTCTCTGAATTGATGAAGAAGGGTCATATCAAGCTGGGCAAGGGGGCGGCAAAGGCAGTGGCCATTGTTACTCCGGCGGTCAAGAAAGGGGTGATGTACTCCTATTTCCTAAGTCCGGCAAAGGGTCAAGCCAGTAACTCACTGCAGGGGCGTGTAGTAGACAATATTAGCGGTAACTATAATTATAAAATGGGTGTGGCCAAGGTGAAAAAGATTGGTGAATCCCGATATAAGAAGGAGTTTGTCCACATGTCGTTCGCTCCGCGGAACATCGTTTGAAATTTGTGTGACAGGAGAGCCGGGGGATGTTGCCTTCGCAGGCATCATCCCCTTTTTGTTGTCAGTGGATTCTCTTTTGTCAAATTTATTTTAAAGAGTTTGGAAAGGGTGACTGAAAAGGTGCTACCCCCGATGAGGTACTGGTATTGTCACGGTTTTTTGCTTACGCTCCCTTTATAGGGATTTACCAAGAGGTGCCGGCATGCAGGATGGTCTGATTGACTCTTTCGGCAGACGTATCGACTATCTTCGGGTCTCAGTAACCGATCGCTGCAACTACCGCTGTTTTTACTGCATACCCCCAGAAGGTGTTGAAACCGCAGAGCGCTCCGAGTTTCTCAGTTACGAGGAGCTGAGTCGTCTCATCGGACTATTTTCCAAACTGGGTGTTAGCAAGGTTAGGTTTACCGGCGGGGAGCCGTTGATTAGACGGGACATGGTCAAGCTGGTGCAGCAGGTTGGAGTGCTTCCTGGCATCCGGGACCTCTCTCTTTCTACCAATGCACACCTTCTGGAAAGGCACGCCCGGCAGCTGCATGAAGCTGGGATCAGTCGAGTCAATATTTCCCTGGATACCCTGGATCCCGCTATATTCTCCCGAATTACCCGAGGAGGAGAGCTGGCCCAGGTGCTGCGTGGAATCGATGCGGCGTTGGAGGTGGGCATGCATCCGGTAAAGCTCAACATGGTGATCATGAAAGGGATCAATGACCATGAGATCGAGCAGATGCTGGATTTTGCCATCGGGCGGGGTGCCGATCTACGCTTCATCGAAACCATGCCCATCGGAGATGCGGGGCGGGAGGGCAGTGCTTCTCACTACTATCCAGCGAATAAGGTGCTGGAACGGATCCGGAAACGGTGTGGTGAGGAGCTAATTGCGGTCAAGGGAGCCAAGGGGGCGGGGCCAGCTCGCTATTATCAAATAGGCAGTGGTCCGGTGCGGGTGGGAGTTATCAGCGCCATTTCCCGCCATTTTTGTGAAGGATGTAACCGGGTCCGCTTAACTGCAAAGGGTGAATTGGTGCTCTGTCTGGGGCAAGAGGATACGGTCCCGCTGGGTCGCGGTTTGCGTCAGGGGTGGACGGATGATGAGCTGGTCCAGGCCATTCGGGATGCGATTGCAAAAAAACCGGAGCGCCATGAATTTGGTGAAAAGGCAGAGGTTGTCCGTTTCCGCGACATGTCCACCATCGGTGGATGAACTGTTGGGAAAGCTCGCCGTCCGCAGGCGGCCTACTGGGCCTTGAACGATTTTCCCGTTTCTCCCTTGCTGTCAGGACCCATCAGGTAGAGATAGATGTTCAGGATCTCATCGGGGGTTGGGTGAATGTTGGGATCTTCTCCGGGATAGGCCTTGGCTCTCATTCGGGTGCGAACGGCCCCAGGATCGATACTGTTGACTCGGACAGGGGTGTTGGTTTCCAGTTCATCAGCGAAGATCTGCATCATATTCTCCGCCGCTGCTTTGGAGATTCCATAGGCGCCCCAGTATGCCCTCCCCCGGTGACCTACGGCCGAGGAGGTGAATACTACCGAGGCATCCTCCGACCTTTTCAAAGCCGGCAGGCAAGCCCTGGTTAGCAGGTAAGGTGCATTCAGGTTAACCTGCATCACCTTGGCCCACAACTCCAGATCGTACATCTCCAAAGGGGTCAGCGTTCCCAGGATGGCAGCGTTGTGCAGCAGGCCGTCCAGGCGGCCAAATTCCCGCTCGAGCGTATTCCCCAGATCCTGATAGTCTTTCGGGGTGGCTCCCTCCAGATTCATCGGGTAGATGGCAGGCTGCGGTCCTCCAGCTTGTTCTATGGCGTCATACACCGTTTCCAGTTTACGAACTGTGCGTCCCAATAAAATGACGGTTGCGCCGTGACGGGCGAAACATTTTGCCGCTGCCGCACCAATACCGTCGCCGGCGCCAGTGACCAGAATGATGCGCTGCTTCAAAAGGTCGGGTGCGGGTAAGTAATCCTGCATCATGACAAGGTTATCTCGAACGAAACCAAATATTGTACCCGGCGCGGCTTTGAAGCGCCATACGGGCGATTTTTTCACGGCTTGGCGGTTTAATGGTCATGTTCTCCCTTGGGTATGATTTTGCAGCTGCTTTCCAGTGTTTGATCTTTCGTAACAGAACCGGTGGTGCAGCGTAGCTCAAACCGAAGTTCACCGTCTCGATCCGTACGCAGCAAATGGGCGCCGGAATGTTTCAGCCGGGCCACCACGTCTGACGACGGGTAGCCGCGAATGTTGTTCTCGTTGACTGAAATGACTGCGATCCGGGGTTGGACTTTGGCAACGAATGCTTCGCTGGTGGCGTCTGCTGCTCCGTGATGGCCCGCCACCAACAGGTCTACTTGGCTGGGGAGTTTATTCTCGTCAAGTAATCTTTGTTCCACTACGCTGTCCGCGTCTCCCATTAGCAGCAGCTTTAATCCCCGGTATCGAATCAGTATGACCAGAGAGTGACGGTTGAGGTTGGCATTGTCGAAGGTTGTCGGCCACAATGCCTCGAGGATCAAGCCTCTCCAATGGATGCGCCCCCCGGCCAGAAATTTTTTCCAGTGTTGATCGGCTGTTACCGCCTGGTTCAGCCAGCGCACCAGATCTGGGCGAATCCTGGAGGAAAGGGGATGCCCGGAGTAAAGCAACGGGGTGTCGGGAAACTGCTCCCGCAAGCGAAAGTAACCTCCGGCGTGGTCCGGATGGAGATGGGTGAGGACCAGGTAATCCAGCTGCCGCACGCCCAGCGCTTCGAGCCGTTGCAGCAGATGTTGCGACATGCCTGGGTGGCCCGTATCGATGAGGATTCCGTGATGCTCCTCCTGTAGCAGTATCGCTTGCCCTTCGCCCACATCCAACACGACTAGCGACGGAGCCCCCTCCGTCCCGGTGGCAAAGGCTATCAGCAGGGCAAAGAGCAGCCGCTTCATCGCCGCTTTCCTAGCCAGGCGGCTATCACACCGCCCATCCCGGCAACGGCATTGATTCCCACATCGCGCCAGTCTCCGAACCGGTCCGGCAATACCCATTGCCACAGTTCGTCCAATCCTCCATAGAGCAATGTTACCGCCACAGCTACCGGGAAGGAGAACAGCAGCATGGAAAAGAAACCCAAACCACCGAACAGCAGAAAATGGAGCCGTTCCTCGACCACCGGCAAGCTCAGGGGGAGGAACAGAAACAACGGGATCACCCAACCGATGAATAACAAGATAGTGCGGTAGTTTTTACCTTCTCTCTGCAGCCAAAGGATACAGGCTATCACCGAAGCCAGGGAGACGAGGAGCATTATCGCCGCTAACCCTTCCGTTGGCAGAAAGGAGCGAAGCACCCCAAGCAGGGGGCGCCCCCATGCTGAGAACATCGGAATTGCTGTCAGCAGAAGCACCCAACTGTAGAGTATGGCTCTCCTTTTTTGTTGCGGTGCATGGAACATCATTATTCTCCGTAACTGATAGTAGAACAGGGAACCTCATCTGTATAGCGAATGTGGTGGTAGCAAACGCGATCGGGGGATCTGCTTTTCCCTAACCCGGGCAAATGTAATACCATATAACGTTCACATAATTCTGGACGTTAATCTTGTTAAGATGATGCCGACCGAGTGGAGGAGGACATCGATATCGTTGTCCGTGCGAGTCCGGCTGGCCTACAAGTATGACAAAAACCTTTCTGGACAAGGCAGTTATCCCCTTTCTTCAGCAGCGTCAGGACGCCATGTCGGCGTGGGTGATGGTGCTGTTGGTGTTAATGCTTGCCTACAATCTGGCGCAATTGACCTGGTTACTATTTCCGGTTCCAGATGTAGATGAGGTGGCAGCATCGTCGGCGCCTACCGTGACCAGAAGTCCGGCGGGTTCCGTCAATCGAGTGGATGTGGCCAGCCTCCATCTGTTCGGGAATGCAGCGCCAGCCAGTAAAGCAACCTCTAAAGTAGCAGTAGAGACGGTACCGGATACGCGTTTGCGATTGGTCTTGCGAGGAGTCATTGCTGCGACCGAGACCGATATGGCACGCGCCATCATCGCTGAGCCGGGAGGCGAGGAAAAGTATTACGCGGTGGAGTCCAAATTGCCCGGCGGGGCTGTGCTCAAGGAGATTGCGCCGGATCGTGTTATCCTTGAGACTCGAGGGGGGCGGCTGGAGACCCTGCGGCTGCCGAAGGAATCCAACGCCGGCAACTCCGGGCGGACGACGGCGCGGACGTCAGCCTCCGGGTCCAACAAGCGGACTTCCGGCAGAAACCGCATTATCCCGCGTATATCCGCAGCAGAGCTGCGCAGTTATCGGGACAAGATGCTGACCAACCCACAGGAACTTGTGGGCTTGATCCGTACTCGACCGGTACGGGAGAACGGGCAGATCAAGGGCTACAAGCTGTTTCCAGGAAAGGACCGGGCGCTGTTCAACCGCCTCGGGCTTCGACCGGGCGATGTGATTGTCAGCATCAATGGAATGGAGCTGAGCGATCCTGCGAGTGGGCTGGCTTTGCTGGGGCAGCTCTCCAGTGCTTCACAAGTGAACGTCGTGCTGGAGCGCAGGGGGGAGCGCCAGACCGTTACACTGTCGCTCGATGAGTAGAATTTCAGGATGAACCAACCGAAAACCACAGGGTCTCACCACATGCCTTTGTTATCGTCACCCGATCGACAAACTATCAGAAACAAGAAAGGGTCAATGGGAATCGTGAAACGGATGCCGGGGATCTGCCGAATCCTCTCGCTGGGCCTCATGCTTTTTCTTCTAATGGCGATGCCTTTACACGCGGAAGATGAGGAGATAGTCCTCAATTTCAAGAATGCGGATCTCAATGTGGTCATCCAGACTGTGTCGGAGATTACCGGAAAGAATTTCGTTATCGATCCGCGGGTCAAGGGGAAGGTTACCGTGGTCTCTTCCCGTCCGATGGCGGCGGATGAGCTCTATCAAGTGTTCCTGTCGGTGCTGGAGGTCCATGGATTCGCTGCCATACCCGATGGGGATACTACCCGCATTGTACCCGCGGCCAACGCAAAACAGGCTGGTCTGCCGGTGGTAGTGGATTCACGTCGTGGGGCCCCCACCAATGACATGATTACTCAGGTTGTACAGATTCATCATGTCTCTGCAGCGCAGCTGGTGCCGGTGCTCCGGCCACTGGTGCCGCCTCAGGGGCACATGGCCGCCTATCAGGCTACCAACACTTTGATTATCTCCGATCGGGCGGCCAATATCGCCCGTCTGAAAAAGATCATTCGCAGTATCGACCGGCCGGGAAGCAGCGAGGTGGAGGTTATCCAGCTGCAGCACGCCTCGGCGGCCGAGGTGGTGCGCATTCTCTCGACCCTGCAGCAGAAGGGTAGCAAGGGGAAAGGGCAGGGAATCGAAGGACCGCTATTCGTGGCGGACGAGCGTACCAACAGTATTCTGCTGGGGGGCGATCCGGCGGAGCGGTTGCGTATGCGGCGTATCATCACCGAGCTGGACACGCCTATCGAGGTGGGGGGAGGCAACACCCAGGTGGTTTATCTTCGATATGCCAAGGCGACCGATCTGGCCAAGGTACTAATGGGAATCAGTGAGGCAGAGAAGAAGGCATCCCAGCAGACCGGTGGCAGGCGGGCGGCCCCGGGCGGCAAAGGAGGAAAAGTGATCTCTGCCGCAGCATCGGCTGGACGGGCGGTGATGAACAACGTGAGCATCCAGGCGGATGAAGGTACCAACTCGTTGATTATTACTGCTCCGCCGGATCAGTTTCGTTCCCTTCAGGCGGTGATTGCCAAACTGGATATTCCCCGGGCGCAGGTGCTGGTAGAGACCATCATCGCAGAGGTCTCCCTGGACCGTAAGAGAGAGTTGGGCGTGGAGTGGATAGTGGATGGCACCAGTGGCGGATCTAGCTCTGGTATGGCACCCATTGGTACCATCGATTTTGGCGGTATCAGTGGTCTCGCGGGCAGTATTGCCAGTGCTCAGGCTGGGAAGGGAGTTACCCTGAGCAGTGGCCTGGCCATGGTGGTGGGAAATATCGGCGGGCCGGGTACCGATTTTGGTGCGCTGCTTCGCGCACTGGCATCGGACGGTAGTACTAATGTGCTCTCCACGCCAAATATCGTTACCATGGACAATGAAGAGGCGGAGATCGTAGTGGGCGAGAACCGCCCCTTCGTTACCGGTTCCTTCACCTCCACCGGAACCAGCGCAACGCCTACCAATCCTTTCCAGACCATCAAGCGCGAGGATGTGGGACTCAAGCTCAAGGTGCGGCCCCAGATCAATGAGGGGAGCGCGATCAAGTTGGAGATTGAGCAGGAGATCTCCAGTGTTAGTCAGGACTCAGAGTTGGGCCCTTACACCAACAAGCGTTCCATTAAAACCAGTGTAATGGTCGAGAATGGCAAGATCCTGGTCCTTGGGGGATTGATTGACGACAAGATGGATGTTCGTGAACAGCGCGTGCCATTGCTGGGAGACATTCCGGTGCTGGGCTGGTTGTTCCGCTACAACAAGACCATCAAGGTGAAACGGAACCTTATGGTGTTTATGCGGCCGGTGATCCTGCGAGATAGTGCCACTATTGGGAGATTGACTACCGAAAAATATAACTATATCCGCGGTGAACAGTTGGCCATTCGTAACAGCCTCTCTTCGTTGATGCGGGCGAAGGAGACCCCGCTAATGAAGAAGATGTCCGATTATCCGGTGTTACCCCCTCCTTTTGAAGAGACGGAACTGGGCAAGCAGACGGAGATTCTTCAGAAACGTGGACCGCAGATCGATCTCGTTCTGCCGCTTCCCGGTGAGACCCACAACGATTCACATCAATGAGTGAGTTAGCGATCCGTACCGAACAGAATACCGAGTCCGTCCTGCCGAACAAGGAAGCGGAGGGGCAGCGTCATTTGCAGCTACCGTTTCCCTTTGCACGACGTCACGGGGTATTGATTACGGGAAGTGAGGAGGGATGGGTCAAGGTGCTGTGTCGGCCGGATGTTTCTCCATTGGTGCTTAGCGAGGTACGCCGTTTCGCGGGTCAGCCATTACGCCTGGAGAGGGCGGATGCTGAGCGTTTCGAGCAGGTGCTGCAGCAACTCTATGAGAGTGGCAGCGGTGAAGCGATACTGCAGATGAACGGTCTGGATGAGGAAATGGACTTGGCCAGCGTCGCTCAGCAGCTTTCGGAGCCTGAGGATCTTCTGGAGAGTGAGGACGACGCGCCGATTATTCGCTTGATCAATGCCCTGTTTACCGAGGCGGTAAAGGTGGATGCCTCTGACATCCATATCGAACCCTATGAGCGTCGTTTGCGGGTGCGTTTCCGGGTGGATGGGGTGTTGCGAGACGTGTTGCAACCCAACCGCGCCCTGGCGCCGCTGCTGGTTTCCCGTATCAAGGTGATGGCCAAACTGGATATCGCGGAAAAGCGGATTCCGCAAGATGGCCGCATCTCTTTGCGCATTGCCGGCCGCGCCGTGGATGTTCGTGTTTCCACTTTGCCTGGTGGAAATGGAGAGCGAGTGGTGATGCGCCTGCTCGACAAGCAGGCGGGGCGGCTGGATCTGGAGCATCTGGGGATGCCAGCTGCTACCCGTGACCGGCTGGACCAACTGATTCATCGACCGCACGGTATCATCCTGGTGACTGGTCCCACCGGCTCAGGAAAGACCACCACCTTGTATGCGGCGGTCACGCGGTTGAATACCTCGAGTCGTAACATCCTCACGGTGGAGGACCCTATCGAGTACTATCTGGATGGTATTGGACAGACGCAGGTGAATCCCAAGGTGGATATGAGTTTTGCTCGGGGTCTGCGCGCTATCCTGCGCCAGGACCCCGACGTGGTGATGGTGGGGGAAATCCGGGATCTGGAGACGGCGGAGATCGCGGTGCAAGCCAGTCTTACCGGTCACTTGGTGCTTTCCACCCTGCATACCAATACTGCGGTGGGTGCTGTCACCCGCTTGCGCGATATGGGTGTGGAAGCCTTTTTGCTCGCATCCAGCGTGGTTGGGGTTTTGGCTCAGCGGTTGGTGCGGGAACTTTGCCCCCATTGCAAGGAGGCCCACCGCGCTAGTGAGGCAGAGTGTGCCCAGCTCGGGGTGACACCTGCCTCTGCGCCAATCATTTATCGGCCGCAGGGGTGTGCGCAATGTAACCAGCAGGGCTATATCGGTCGACGGGGGCTATATGAACTAGTGGTGTTCGATGAGCAGATGCGCTCCCTGATCCACGAAAATGCCAATGAACAAGAGCTGGAGTCCCATGCCCGCAGGCATTCTCCTAGCTTGCGGCAGGAAGGAATGCAGGCGGTATTGGACGGGCATACCAGCCTGGAAGAGGTGCTGCGGGTCACCGAAGAGGGGTAAGCTCCCATAACTGAGTGGTCGCCATTGAGCAAGCCAGGGAAACCAATGAATTCTCTCCTCCCAACCCTTGTTGGATATGCTTGTGGACCAGGGGGCTCGGCGGTTTCTTCCATAAAAGAGAGAGTCAGCTCCGCTGACATGCACGGGTGAGGCGCTGATGGGAGCTTTCGAATACCAAGCCCTGGATGCCGGTGGGCGGGAGCGTCGCGGGGTGATGGAGGGTGATACTGCCCGCCAGATCCGCCAGCAGCTGCGTGACAAGGGATGGACGCCGTTGGCGGTTGATGCGGTAGAGCAGCGCGAGGCACGGCGAAAGGGGGGATTCTCCCTGCGAAGGGGGATCAATGCCACAGAGCTGGCACTGATCACGCGCCAATTGGCTACCCTGGTGCAGTCTGGTATGCCAGTAGAGAGTGCCTTGGCGACGGTGGCGGAACAGACAGAGAAAATGCGTCTGAAAAAGATCGTCCTGGCAGTGCGGGCCAAGGTGCTGGAGGGACACACACTGGCGGATGCACTAAAGGAATTTCCACACGTGTTTCCGGAGCTGTATCGTTCTACCGTCGCTGCGGGGGAACACTCCGGCCACCTGGAGGCGGTACTGGGGAGATTGGCCGATTATACCGAGAGTCGCCAGGCGCTTTCCCAGAAGATGGGGCTGGCGTTGATCTATCCGTCACTGATGATCATTGTCGCTGTTCTGGTGGTCGTGGTATTGCTCGCTTATGTAGTGCCCCAAGTGGTGGGGGTATTTGATAACATCGGTCAGGAATTGCCGGTGCTGACCCGCGGGTTGATAGCGGTGAGCGATTTCCTGAGTGCCTGGGGGCTGGCCCTGATAGCGGTGATCACGTTGGGTATCGTGGTGTTTAATCTGCTGCTGCGACGGGAAGGGTTCCGTGCTGCCTGGCATCGTTGGCTGCTTCATGTTCCCTTGGTTGGGCGCCTGGTAAGGGGGCTTAATAGTGCCCGCTTTGCCCGGACATTCAGCATTCTCAGCGCCAGTGGTGTTCCAGTACTGGACGGGATGCGGATCGCAGCGGAGGTGGTGAGCAATCTGCCGATGCGTAAAGCAGTTGAGGAGGCCGCGCGACGCGTCAGGGAGGGTTCACCCATAAACCGGGCGCTCCAGCAGAGTGGTTATTTCCCGCCGATGGTGATCCATCTGATTGCCAGTGGTGAGGCGAGCGGGAATCTGGACGAGATGCTGGACCGGGCTGCCACCAGCCAAGAGCGGGAGCTGGAGACGGCTGTTTCGGCACTGATGGGTATCCTGGAACCCGCGTTGATCCTGGTGATGGGCGTGGTGGTGCTGGTAATCGTGCTGGCTATCCTGTTGCCGATATTCGATATGAACCAGCTGGTGCGTTGAAGGTCCAATCGACCAATTTTGAAACAATGTGGAAGATAATGAAGATGAAGCAAGATAGGGTCAGACGATATCGAGATATGCGGGGTTTTACCCTGATCGAAGTAATGGTTGTGGTAGTGATCCTGGGAATCCTGGCCGCGGTAGTTGTTCCCAGGATTATGGACCGACCCGATACTGCGCGTATCACCAAGGCAAAACAGGATATCCGCGTGTTGGAAGGGGCCCTGAACCTTTACAAGCTGGATAATCATTTCTACCCCAGTACCGAGCAGGGACTCGAGGCATTGGTTCAGGAGCCATCGGGGGAGCCGGAGCCTCGTAACTGGAAACAGGGAGGGTATATTGACCGCCTGCCCATCGATCCCTGGGGAAATCCTTACCAGTACCTTAACCCTGGTGCCCATGGTGCCATTGATATCTACTCGTTAGGGGCAGATGGCCAATTAGGCGGAGAAGGGGTCGCTGCCGATATCGGAAACTGGAATCTGGAGTGATCCTTGGGCGTGTGACGGTGGCGTAACGGTGAATCATGTCCGCCATTTTCCGGCAGGCTTTACTCTTATTGAGCTGCTGGTGGTACTGGTAATCATCGGTATCATTCTCAGCTTTGCAACCCTCTCCGTGGAGAGTCGCGGACTAGACAGAAAGGCAGAAGAGGAGTCGCGACGGCTGATGGCATTGGTTCAGCTGTTTCGTCAGGAGGGAATCCTCAAGAACCAACAGCTTGCGTTGCAGCTGTTTCCCGACGGTTACCGATTCCTGCATCTTGTTGGCGGGGAGTGGCAACCCATCGAGGACGATGCCATTTTCCGCCCCCGCAAACTGCCTGCCGAGCTCCATTTTGATCTAAGTGAAATGGAAACCACCCAGCTGGGAGAAGAGGGGGATGATGAGGAAGAGAGTGTGGTGCTGTTTTTCCTTTCCAGTGGAGAAACCACCCCTTTCGAGCTTCATATCAAGGGAGGTGAAGATACGGACTATATCCTTGTCGGAGATGCCTTGGGAGAGTTGGATGGCCGTAACAGCAAGGATAAGGATTTTGCGGAGTGGCTGGCGGAGGGTGGGCATTGAACGGGAAATTTCTTGGTGCTCTACGAACCGGCGTCACTGCGGGGTAGGTTCCCCTTGGGCAGGATAGGTGGGAGTAAGGCCGGGGGATTCACCCTGCTAGAGGTAATGGTCGCCCTGGCCGTGCTGGCTATTTCTCTGGGGGCGCTGACCAAGGGCGTCAGCGTCTATCTCGACAACGCTGCCTATCTTCAGGATCGTACCTTCGCCACTTGGGTAGCGGAAAACCGCGCTACCGAACTCCAGATATTGCAATCCTGGCCGAAGCCGGATACCACCAAGGGCACCAGCCAGATGGCCGGACGGGAATGGTATTGGGTGCAGACGGTGACCACCATCGAGGACCGGCCAGAGATCCGGCAAGTGCGGATTGAGGTGATGCGAGAGCCCGATGACAAGCATCCGCTGGCAACCCTGATCGCTTTGCTTGGACAGCCCAAAAAATGAAGGGCCGCCAACTCCGAAACACGGGGTTTACACTGCTCGAGTTGTTGATTGCGCTGGCGATCTTCGCAGTTCTATCCACCCTGGCCTACGGGAGTCTGCGTTCCGCGCTACTCAATCGCGAGCTGAGTCAAGAACGTACTGAACAGCTGGCGCGCCTCCAGCTGGCATTCCTGTTCATTGGCCGAGATCTGGAGCAGGTGGTGAACAGACCTATCCGGGATACCTATGGAGATCTCCAGCCGGCGCTGTTCACCCCTCAGCAGCGTTACCGTCTGGAATTTACCCGTGCCGGATGGAACAACCCTGCCCAACGAAGGCGCAGCACCCTGCAGCGGGTGGCCTATTCCCTGGAGGAAGGGCGGCTGACCCGACATAGCTGGTGGATGCTCGATCGTACTGATGAAAAACCCACTTTCAGCCAGCCGTTACTGGATGATGTGAAGGAGTTAGAGCTACGCTTCCTGGATCATGGGCTTAAATGGAGTCGGGAGTGGCCGCTACTGAGTATTGATGAAGAGAAGCCGCAGCCTGCATTGCCACTTGCCGTCGAGGTGATCATTGAGCTGCCGGAATGGGGGCGGATCCGTCGATTGTTCCAGTTGCCTCCGGGAGAGGTGGGTGCTGAGAAATAGCGTGCCTCACATTGTCTGGCGGAGGGTGAGTTCACAGCGGGGAATCGCCCTGATTACCGCCGTGTTGATCACTGCCCTAATCGCCATCATTGCAGTGGCCATGATTTCCGAGCAACAATTGGATATCCGTCGTACTGGCAATGTGCTGGATCGTGCCCAAGCCTGGCAATACGCCCTGGGGATGGAGACCATCGCACGGCTGGCGCTTCGCAAGGATGCAGAGAATAACAAGACTGACCACAGAATGGAGGAGTGGAACAAGCCGGTGCAATTCCCGGCACCGGATGGCGCTGAAGGGGACATGATCGGCGGCCGTATCGAAGATCTCCAGGGGCGCTTTAATCTCAACAACCTGGTGGATGAGAAGGGAAACATTGATACACAACAGTTACAGCAGTTCAAACGTTTGCTTACCCAGCTCGATCTCTCACCAGGCTTGGCGGAGCGGGTAGCGGATTGGATCGACGCGGGTAGCACGCCCCACGGATTGGATGGAGCGGAGGATGATGAATACACTCGCCTCGATCCCCCTTATCGTACCGGCAACACGGCTCTGGCCAGTCCCAGTGAACTGCTGTTGATTCTTTCTAAGGAAGAATACAAGAAACTGGCGGAATACGTGGCAGTACTCCCGTCGCGTAAAAAGACCAAGATCAACATCAATACGGCACCGGTGGAGGTGCTGGCCTCTCTGGAGTATGTTTCGGCTGCCGATATTGATGAATTGCTGAGACAGCGCGAGAAGCTGGAAAAGCAAAACAACAAGGGGTTTGATAAGATCGATGAAGTTTTCGAACTGCCGGCATTTCAGGCTTTGAGAAGTCAGCATCGAGATTTTGAAAAATATTTCAGGGGGTGCTGCGATGTGACGAGCCATTTTTTCCTGGTCACCGTGTTTGCTCAATTTGACAAGGGAGAGCTGACCTTGCGTTCCGTGATCGAGCGTTCTGTATCCAAGGAAAAAAAGGTTCATAGAGTCACAACGGTGCTCCGTACCCAGGGAGACTATTGAGTGTATGGATAAACTGTTTATCCATTTGACCGATGAAACACGGGTCCAGTGCCTGCAAGTTGATGAGCAGGGTTCCGATGCCAGGCAACCGTTCCGTGGGGAACTGGATGAGATAAGCGGTTATGCTCAGGGGCGTCAGGTAGTGGTGCTGGTTCCTTCGGAGCATCTGGTACTGACCCGTGTCGCGGTTCCCACCTCGAGCCGTCAACGGCAGATGCAGGCAGTTCCCTATCTGTTGGAGGATCTGTTGGCAGATGACGTGGAGCAACTGCATTTTTCCCTGGGGAGTTATCGGCAGGGGGAGGTTGCCGTTGCAGTGAGCGCACAGGAGCAGATGCACCATTGGCTGAAACAGCTGGGGGAAGCGGGACTTCGTGCCAAATTCATGTTGCCCGACGTGCTGGCCCTGCCATTTGAGCAAGGGTTATGGAGTGTCATGCTGACGGAGAACCGTGCTCTGGTACGGACGAGTGAGGAGGAAGGTTTTTGTTGCGATATTGGCAACCTGCGTTTGCTGCTTAGGCAGGCAATGGAGCTGGCTGAGGAGGATCAACATCCTTCTGCCTTGTTGCTGTTTGATTGCCGTGTCCACCCGAATGAAGGATTGGAACAACTATTGCCGGAGGGGATAGAGTATCGTATCGAGCCGTGTGAGGGAGGAGAGATGGGAGTGTTTGTACAAGGGCTCCGGAAAGGAGAGAGCAGTTCCATCAATCTGTTGCAGGGACCTTATAGTCAGCGGGAGCAGTTTAGCAAGCTATGGCGTCCCTGGCGTCCCGTGGTGGCTCTGGTGCTGCTGTTGGTCGCGGTGCAAATGGTCAAGGCCGGAGTAGAGTACCATCGGCTACAAGCGGAGAAGAGACAGCTGGTTGAGCAGATCCAGGAAAGCTTTCGTGAAGGTTTTCCTGATATCAAACGTATTGTCAATCCTAGGCTGCAGGCAGAACGCCGTCTGAATGTATTGCGTGGGGAGGGTAGCGGGGCTGGGTTTTTGATGTTGCTGGCAGAGTCCGGTCCAGTAATAAAACAGATCTCCGGGCTCCAGCTGCAAGGTCTCAACTACAAGGATGGCAAACTGGTAGTGAGCATGCGGCTGAAGAATTTGCAGCAACTGGACGAGCTGGAGAAGAAGCTGAAACAGAAGCAGAAACTTGCGGTGGAGGTGTTGTCGGCTTCGTCTCGCGGCAAGCACGTCGAGGCTCGCATCAAGATAGGGACTGCGCAATGAAATGGGAACAGGTGATAGAGTATTGGCAGGGGCTGCAGCCGCGTGAGCGGATTGCCCTGCTGGTAGGCGGGGTAGCGCTGTTATTTGCCCTGTTCTATTTTACGCTTTGGCTTCCTTTGATGGATGCCCGGATAGAGATGCAACGGGAGGTTCAGCAACAGCGAGAGCTATTGCACTGGATGCGAGAGGCGGCCAACGAAGCAAAGGCGTTGCGCGGTTCTACGGGAAGGCGTGAGGCGGCTAAGGGGCTGGGTGGTCAGTCTCTTCTTTCGCTAGTGGATCAGTCGGCAAAGCAGCAGGGACTGGGTAACGGCATGAAGCGGGTTGAACCGGACGGCGGAGAGGTTCGGGTCTGGTTCGAAGGGGTGGCCTTTGATCGGTTGGTTGGCTGGCTGCAGAAACTGATTCGTGAGAACGGGATACGCGTGATCAGTGTCGTTGTGGAACGGGATGATGCTGCGGGCATGGTAGATGCCAGATTGCGTCTCGGGGAGGGGGGTAAGTGAAAAAGAGGTGGCTGCGTTTCTTGTTGCTGGGACTGGGGGCATACCTTTTTTTCCTGGCAGCGACATTTCCCGCGGCTTATGCCCATAGGATTGTCAGGGATGGATTGAGTGGTGTGACTTTATCCGGTGTTGAAGGCACCATTTGGTCGGGAAATGTTCGCCATCTTCAGGCAGGGGTGTTTCAGCTGCAGGATCTGCACTGGAAGGTGAAATTTTGGCCTCTGTTGCTGGGACGGTTGGAGTTGGCGCTGGATAGCCGTGACAAGGAGGTGGAGTTTAAAACCCGCGTTGGGCGTTCACTTGGCGGGTCGTTTTATCTCAGTGAGTTGTATGGCAGCACTTCCATGGCTTCCCTGCAGCAGATGACCCCTTATCGCATGCCCGTTCTGCAGGGCAAGGTCCTTTTTGAGGGGATGAAGGCGGTCCTCGCCCAGGGAAAACTGGTTGAGGCAGAGGGGACCATTCGCTGGCAGGGGGCAACAATCAAGATGGGAAGCCCGCTTGAGCTGGGTAATTTTTCCATTGAACTGGAGACGGGGGACCAGCAGGTTACGGGTCGATTGCGGGATACCGGAGGACCATTGCAGGCCGAAGGTTCCCTGAAAATAACGCAGGAGGGAGCCTACCAATTTGAGGGAACCTTTATTCCCCGGAATGGCAGTAGTGAGCTAGCGCGGAAACTTCGCATGCTAGGAGCACCTGATGCAAATGGTGGTTATACGCTTAATTATGCTGGCCAACTTCCCATTCCCTTATTGTAATGGCGGTTTGGCTAATGATCTGTTGTCCTGCCTTGGCGGAAATTTTTACTCGCTTCCTTCCCTCATCTAAGTGCCAATATAAAACAGCATAATCTCCGTATTGTAATGTAAATTTGCCGAGATTTTTTTTTAAAAAATCCACGGGCATGCCTGTCTGTTAAGTTTGTTTACCCGAATGTTCTTGGAAATAAAACCATTTTCTTTTTAATGAAAAATTAACTATACTGAAAATCAAGGGAATGGATAAGGGCCTTTGCATTGGAGCCGAGGCCCGAACGTACAATAGGGATAGCAATCAGCGAATGCGGGATGCGCACCGGGA
>Ga0256914_1000331_pt1 | contig 46228 bp, 43 predicted proteins | sample HulkmetaG_FD_191571 | JGI IMG/M metagenome (GOLD analysis project Ga0256914, IMG submission 191571) | Hydrothermal chimney microbial communities from Main Endeavour vent field at the Juan de Fuca Ridge, Pacific Ocean - Hulk | ecosystem: Environmental > Aquatic > Marine > Hydrothermal vents ...
GGGATTACCGAATATTCTTATTAACCCTCAAACACATAGTGAAACGGGTAGATCATACCTGAGTCATAGCCCCCCAACCCCGCTTACTCCGAGCCCTCAAGGCGATGAGTATCACTCATCCCAACCTCCCCTTAACCTCCAATTAAGTAGCTACGTTATTGTGTATTCAAACATAAAAGTACTCTTTATAACTCACCCTTACTATTGGGTGGTAGTAATAGTTAACTACGTATTGAGCCGTGAATTACTGCTTAAGCACTTAGGCCTCCCCGATGTTAGTGTGTTGAGTAGCTTTTACTTAAGGAGTGTTGATGGTGTTGATGAGGTTCGCGACCCAGTAGTCCTATGTGACGTTATTAGTGATGATTATGCAGTACTTTAATAATTCCTAAGGACTTATTCTTAGGTAGTGATGAGCCCAGGCGGTACTGACTGGTGAGGAGGTCAGCCTTGGCTGATAAGAATTAATTCCATAGTTAACTACTTATGTAGTTGGTGAGTTACTCGTGAATACTTTAGAGGCTATTATGAGTAGGGTTAGTGTTAGGTCTTTTAGGGATGAGGATGTACCTAATGAGGTTATTGAGAAGGTACTTAATGCAGGTATTAGAGCACCTACAGCAGGTGGTGGTGAGCAGTGGTTCTTCATAGTTATTAAGGATAGGGGGGTTAGGGTTAGGATTCATGAGTTACTAATTAAGGCTCACAGAATGTATGGTGAGAGGGTAGTTGAGGGGGGCCTTCCTAAGGAGATCATGAGTAAGTGGTACCGTAGGATGGTTGAGGGTCAGTACCTAGCATCTCTATACATAGCTGCCTACATAGACTTAAGGAGGAGGCAGTACAGTGATGAGTTTAGGGAGCTTGAGAGGTTATGGGCTATACAGAGCTTATCAGCAGCTATTGAGAATATGATACTAGCTGCTTGGGACTTAGGCTTAGGTAGTGTATGGTTAGGTGTCCCACTACTCATTAAGGAGGAATTTGATGAGTTACTAAACCCACCACCAAAATGCGAGTTACAGGCATTAATAGCTATGGGATACCCTAAGTACGTACCTAAACCAAGGCCTAGGAGGTCATTGAGTGAGGTAGTTAGGTTTGTTTAGGAATCTGCGAAAAGTTTATATATGGTTAGATTTTTCATAAATGTGGTGTGCAAGTGTGGACCTACTGTATGACTTAGGGGGTATATTCACGTCCCCGAAGACGGCGTTTAAGATAATGGTAGCTGAGGGTAGGAGTAATGCGTACTCACTACTTACGCTATCACTATTTTCGGTAGCTACTACCATCTCAGTAGCTACGGTATTCATTAGGGGTTTGATACAGCCCTTCGTAGGTCCCTTAGTAGGTCTGATTAACTACACTACCTTAATAGCACTACCCATACTAGCTATTACTGTATTACTAGCTGATATCATTAGGTGGTTATTTGAGGGTGGTATTGCTTACTTACTAGTTAAGGTATTCGGTGGTAGGGCTAGCTACGGTAACTTACTACTAGTTATTGGTTACTCAAAAGCGTCTAGGGTATTCATAATAGCTACCTCACTAGCTTCATCAGTAATTACTGGGCCTGCAGTACTTGGTTTAGTAATTACGGGATTCGTCATTACGTTAATTATTGAGGTAATTATTGAGTCATTAGGAATCTCAGTAACTCAGAACTTATCAGTAGGTGCTTCAGTAGCTACCGTAATACTGACCCTAGTCATTGAGTTCGTAGTGATACTATCAATAGCCCTAGCAACTACATCACTAACCCACTTAATTACGGGGTGGTGGTAATGGTTAGTAAGGAGTTAGTGATTGGTGCCTTACTAATAGCTGTAGCTGTGTTGGGTATAGCATTACCTCTAACGTACTTATCAGTAACTCATAAGGAGTTAAGGATTACTTCATTAGGCGACTTACTTAGGTTATCCAAGATACCTGTAAGTATCTTAAGTAGTAAGGAGCTTGAGTTAATCTATAGTAAGTACGTAAACATAACTAAGGAGGGTAGATTAAGTATTAAGTGCCTTAACTGCGTATTAGTAATTAATAACTCATTAAGTAATGCATTAAGTATTAAGGTGTTTAAGTCTAAGTCCTCCCTAAGTAGTTGGTTAGGGGTGAGCGAACCTAAGTATGAGGTTAGGGTGGGTAGTGACTCCGTTAATGTATTAGTATCTAATGCTGTTTCAGTAATTGAGCTACCTACCACATCTGTTCATGAGTTAAGTATTGAGGTCGCTAATGGAGTTAGTAAGTTACTACTAAGTAACATCAACTTAAATGCATCACTAACACTCAGTAATTCAGTACTGAAGACCGACTTAAGATACTTAAGTAAGGACGGACTACGTAATCAAGTAAGTATACACATGAGTAATAGCTTAGCTAAGCTAATGATATACTGCAGTGACTGCAGGATTAAGTACTTAAGTAGGTTAGCTAATGGTTTATCAAGACTCTACGTAGATCATGAGGAAGTAGCTAAGGCTGTAGGGAGTAGTACGTACGTTGATAAGGGCTTCAGTGAGTCGTTAAGGAAGTTAGTAATTAGTATTGAGGGTAGTAATAGCCTCGCTGAAGTTAAGGTGATGAGGGGTGGAGCTGATTGAAGGTAGTAGGGCTAGGAAGGTTATTGAGGCCCTATGTAGCGGCCCTAAACTACAGATAATTAAGTTACTTCTTGAGAACCGCGACGGCTTAAGAGCTACTGAGTTATCTAAGGTATTAGGTATTAAGTTATCAACTGTACTGAAGCATCTTGAGGATTTAGTAAGTAGTGGGTTAGTTAATGTTTCTCTCGAAGGTACTAATAGAGTGGTTAAGAGGTACTTAATACGTAATGATGAGGTGTTAGTGAAGATTAACCTACGTGAGTTAGTAGGTATTGAGTCATGTGTTGAGGGTGAAGAGCTAGTTAGTTCTGAGGTTAGGGAGTTAGCTATGGAGTACGTAAGGATTAAGAGGGGTAGGAGGAGGGGTAAGCTACCCTTAAGACCTAAGGTTAGGGACGTAGCTAATGTGTTAGGCTTAAGTATCGATAAGGCCATCGAGGTAGTTAACTACATAAACACTCACCAGCATGAAGTAACTAAGCTAATTTGTGAGGAGGTTGAGAAGCTACTTAAGAGTGAGGGCCCCTTAAGGATTAAGGATTTAGCTGATAAGCTTAAGGTGCATCCTTACTGGGTAGTTACGTGTGTGGAGGGTTTAAGGAGCTTAGGTAAGGTAGTTATTAATGACTCATTAGTTAGTATTAGGGAGGGTTAAAAACGATCTTACCTCACTCATACCTTAGAGCAACTACTGGCGGTAACTTAGCCGCTCTATAAGCTGGGAATAAACCACCTAACACACCTACTGCTATAGTTATTACTAAGGTCATACCTATTAACTCAGGAGTTATTGCTGGTGGTGCCTTAATTACTATTGGTTGAGTAGCTCCCCTTATCGTCATTCCCCTACTAGCCATTGCGTAAGCACCTACGACACCTAACGTAATACCTATTGCAGCACCTACTAAGGACATCAGTATGGACTCAGCTATTATCATGGCCATTACCTGCCCGTCAGTAAATCCTATAGCCTTAAGGACACCTATCTCCCTAGTCCTCTCAATTACTGATGTAATCATAGTTGATGCCGTACCAGCAACAGCTACTGCGAATGCTGATAGCGATGCTGAGAAGGTTATGAAGTCCATAGCAGCAGTTACTGAACCTATGATCTTAGCTATCTGCTGGAACGCTATGATATCTACCTTACCACTATAGACCTTCCTCAACTCATTAACTATGGCTTCTACGTAGTTAGGTGACTTAGCCAGTATCATGATTCCAGTCCACCTATTCATCTTAAGTACCTTCTTACCGGCGTCTAGGGGTAGGAATACGCCTGTATCTGGTGATAGGAACATAGCACCTCCGTACTCAGCGAATATCCCCTTAACCCTAACTACTGCCTTCTCAAGCTTAGTAGTACCTCCACTCTCTACCTTAGGTATGTAGAGCGTTAGTGCATCACCTACGTCGTAGAACTGAGTACTTGACTTCTCCGAGAACGCTACCTTATAACCGATTACTGCGTAGAGTGGTTGGTTAGGTAGTGGGTAAGCACCCTTAAGTATCTTTAGATTACCGAATGAAGCTCTAAGCATATCCATGTCTAGGGCATACACCCTGACTTGCTTAGTACCTTCAGGTGTTTGTACGTAAGCTGTTGTTAGGTAGAATGGGTCAGCCCTATCGACACCATCGATAGTCCTTATGTAGTCTAAGTCGCTCTGCTTAAGTATGTACTGACCCGTCGAGAATACGAAGATGCTGTTCTGACCTAAGCTAAGTAGTTGCTGCTGAACGTAGTTCGAGTACCCCCTAACAACGCCAGTCATCATTACTAAAGCTAAAGGACCTATGGCTATACCTATTATAGTTAGGAAAGCCCTGAACTTACGTTCAGTCATGGCCTTGAATGCGTACCTGACTATGTCGCTTATGATCATGAAGAACCACCTCCTCCACCACTCCCTTCACCCTCACCCCCTCCTTCCGCAAGACCCTCTAAGCCCTCTAAGCCTTCTAGGGGTCTTGCGGAGTGCCTCCTTAGGTATGACCTAATAGCTAACCACACTAGTATTAGGAAAGCAGCTACTAAACCTATTATTATGTACCTCTCAAGTGTAGGCTTACCGCCCGTTATGAATGATAGGGGTCCTGCTGCCTTAGCTGTTGTTGTGGTGTTGAGTACTATTAGCTTAACACCATATATCCTAGTTATGTTATGCTCCTCATTGAATGGGTCGTAGTAGGTTATTATTAACTTAACACTCTTAGTAGGTGGTAAGTCACTCATCACTATCGAGAATGATGACTGGGATGAGGGGTCTATATCGCCCACGAAGCTACCCTCACTTAACCTATTACCTACTTTAGCGTAAGCCATAACTCTCTGGGCTTGTGCGTTACCTAAGTTAGTTATGGTTCCTGATAGCTTAAGCGTACCTCCTTCCCACTTAGCCTTAACATCACTAAGTACTAACTCTATGTAGGGCTCGACAGTTACTGTGAATGAGGTATTGAATGTATGTCTAAAGCCGTTAGCGTCGGTGTACATTATTGATGCTCTGAACGGCATGTTACCATAGGTAACCACAGCACCTCCCTGAACAGGTATTGGGTTAAAGTAAGCGGGTAGTTCTAGAGTAATCACCTTATTCGGTAGTAGTACATTGAAGTACTTTATGGGGCTTGAAACCGTTATGTACTGGACTACTGGGTATATAGCTACGTAGACGTTGTATATAGGTGATGAACCCACGTTAACTAGAGCCACCCTTAAAGTACCTGACCTCCTAACGAACCTTAAGTCACTTAAAGCCCATACCTTAACTACCTTACTACTACCTAGGACAACTATAGGTACTTTAATCCTGAACACCCGAAGGACTCCCCAATTATCTATGAACGTCAACTTAATCCATGCATAATAAGTTCCCGGAGTGACGTTAAGTACGTTGAGTGTAGTCGTAAATACTAGGAAATCACCCCTAGTGAAACCTGTCTGTGGTTGTTGAGGACCTGCTTGAGTAGTTACTAGTGAAGCCACTAACTTAGCGTATGTAGTGGGTAGTGAAGTTGCTTGAGTACTTAATTGCTGCATCTGTAGTTGCGAAGTACTTGTTGGGTAGAGCTTAATTACTGATGAGTTAGTTACTGACGACACTATACCCTTAGGTAGGTATAGCGTAGCTACTACACCCCTCATACTCGGGAAGTCAGTATTCCTTAGTATGAAGTAGAACTTATTGCCGTAGGTCATGGGTGCTGCTGAAGCACCTACCCAACCAGACGCTACGAACTCAATACCCCTCTCAATACTATTGACTTGAATAGGTACCTTAAAGGTCGCTTCACCCTTAGCTGATGGCCCGCCACATGAGATTACGTACTTAACCTTAAGTACTCCGTAGTAAATCCCTGGCTTCGTGGTGTTGGGTATGGTTAGTGTGAATGTTGTAGTTGCTGTTGCGTCAGTATTTACGGGCCCAGCTACGTAGGAAGTAACTACTGAGGTACCGTTCTTAGCCTTAATACCCTTAGGCAGTTTTAGTATGAATTCAATACCCTCTATCCTGTAGGGGTAGTGATTAGCTATAGTTACTGAGTACGTAGCATTTTGAGTACCTGGGAATACTGGGTAGTTACTCTCCCACCCCCAACTAACTAGGGTGACCCCACCATACATTCTGTAACCTACGTAACTAACTACGGGTAGTACTATCTTGAACTCCTTAAACCACTTAATGAATGAGTTGTAGTTTGTTGTTGTGTAATTAACTAGTACCTTAAGCACTACATTACCTGTGAAGTTATTACTTATGTCAGCGTAGGTCATGAAAGTACATGAAGTCCCCGGCCTTAATTCGGTCGAGCACAGCCCCTTAAAGTCCTTAAGCTTAACACCGCCCTTAACTACTGATACGGTGACGTATACATTACTAGCTGCCCACCTACCTACGTTATCTATCTCGATGTGTATCGGTACGTTCTTCTGACCCGAAAATACGGTTTCGGGAGCTCCCCTACCCCACCAAGCCTTACCGAGGATTATTACTGGCTTGAATTTAGTAGGTGGTGATATACCTATGAATGTCTCAATACTGAAGTTACTGTACATGTATGTATTACCTGAGGAAGTTATAACTCCTAAGTAAAGCTTTACTAAGTACTCATCAGGTCTTAAGTCCTTACTAATGTCTAGGTTTAACTGTATAGTACACGTACCCCCAGCCCTAACACCGTTCAAGCACGTACCTCCGTAACCCTTAAGTATGAAGCCCTTGGGCAGGCTTAGCTCCTTAGGCCATATGGAGACGATGTTATTCGTACCTAAGTTAAGTAGTGTGAGTGATAGTGTTAATCCCCTCGATGACGGTAGTGCCTCGGCCGACCTACCATTAAGTAGCCACTCCTGCGTAATCAGTACTATAGCTGATTCATTAACTAACCTAGCAGTAACGTTGAGTGTTTGGTTAACGATGAATGAAGCACCTCTATACGAACCAACTATCCTTAAGTCCAGCCTTAATGTAGTGTTTAGTGGTGCTTTAGTACTTACGTTTATTCCCTGGAACGTAAGTGTGAATACATCCCCGAATCCGTAATTTACGTTACTTAAGGAGGTTACTACGTAGTCCTTACCCTCCCTAGTCATGAAACCCTTAGGTAGGTGTAGCTTAGCTACTACTGAGTTTATCGTTGAGATGTCTAGGTTCTGTATAGTTACTCTAAGCGTTAATTCCTTAGTGTGTGGGTAAGCAACTTCACTACTCCATAACGCATTAACTACCTTAAGTAGGAGTGGCGGGTGTTTCTTAACCTCGACCGTAACATTAACCTCAGTAAATGCGCTGTACTGAACACCATCATCCGTCTGAGCAGTTACGTTTAGTCTTAACGTGAAGTTATACTTACCTGGCTTAGTAGTTGGTGGTATGTCAATGCCGCTGAATCTAACTGTTTGAGTAGCGTTCTTATCTAAATTACCTATAGTTGCTCTTATGAACCTAGGTTTGAAGGGCTTAGGGAGTCTTAACTCAATATCACCGCCTGTTATGCTTACATTACCTACGTTCTTAATTAGGACGTTTAAGTTAGCGTTGGTGGTTCCTGGATACACCTCGTAACTACCCCACCAATACTCAATAACACTAACGTTGATTGGTGGGTAGGGCTTAACGTCGACCGGCACGAATACGTACTCCATCTTACGCGTACCGTTTAATGTGTAGAATACATGTACCTCGAAGAAGTACCTACCAGGCTTCACGCTCTTATCGATGTCGAAGGTCGTCCTAACCCTGAATAACTCACCGGGTGCGTAGCTCTTCTTCTTGGTACCGTTCAGTGCTGTAGCATCAACGCATGTCTGACCCCTAACCGTGAATCCTTGGGGTGGGTAGAAGCATGCTTGGACATCATATATACTCATACTTGCGTTGTTCTTAATAGCTAACTCCATATTAACGTTCTTACTTCCAGGATATACTTCAGGCTCCCCAGCACTTGACCTTATGGAGTAACTGACTAGGTAGACATCATGTGGGTTAGCACTAACGTAGGTAATCGGGATGAGTAACTCAGTAAGTAACGCAGAAATAATAATTACTGACAAGCACTTCCTTAAGTCACTACGTACACACCCCATTCCCCGCACCTGTTTGGAGTATATTTACTGGAGTAAATATACTTTCCCCAAACAATCTATGCTGTATAGAGAATGCATTTACTCTCCTCTGGCTCCTCAATACTTACGATCCTGCCATCACTTATTCTGTAGATTTTCTGAGCGCAGTTAGCTACTTCAGGGTCGTGAGTAACCATCACTATTGTCTGACCACTACGGTTTAACTTAGTGAATGTCTCCATAACCTTCTTAGATGACTTCCTATCCAGATTGCCTGTCGGTTCATCAGCTAGTATTATTGATGGCCTAGTAACTATAGCTCTAGCGATGGCCACCCTCTGTTGCTGACCACCGGATAATTGAAGGGGTTTCTTCTTAATCCAAGACGGATGACCGGCGGCTTTAATTAACGCGTCAATAGCTAGCTTAACACGTACCCCCCTAGGGATGCCCCTAGGTACTAAGGGTAATTCTATGTTCTCAAGGACCGTTAACCTATTTATTAGGTTATACTGCTGAAATACGAAACCTATCTTGTAGTTCCTTATCTTAGCTAATTCCTTATTACTTAATTTAGATACTGGTATACCGTCTATGTATACCTCACCGTAGGTCGGCCTATCTAGGAGACCTATTATGTTTAGTAAGGTCGTCTTACCCGAGCCTGAGGGACCCATAATAGCTATGAACTCACCCCTCCATACCTCCAAATTAACTCCTCTTAAGCCCCAGGTAATTACTGATCCTGTCTTGTATATCTTCTTTACATTAACTAACTTAATGGTAGGTACTACCCTCCTCAACTCCTATCCCTACTAGAGAGGGTGTTGCTAGGAATATAAAGGTAGGGAGCTACTCTTGCGTCCTTATCAAGCAATTCTACATGGGCTAGCCCTCCCTCTTCAATAAGTTATTTAGGTAGTTAAGTAGTTCCTCGAACCTCCCCTTAGGTAATCTCCCCCCAGCAGCCCATGGGTGACCTCCTAAAGAACCCCCTAACTCCTTAACAACACCCCTAAGTACCCTATCTAAGTTAATGACGCCTCTCTCAGCTCTTAAGCTAATTACGTACTCGCCATCCCTCTCCCTAGCAGCTACCCCCAGGGGCTTAGACGTAACACCCATCGCATAAGCTGCTGCAATACCTAAACTACCTGGTGGGTTAATTACGTAGGCTACGTTATCCTTAGTTAGTACGTGGTCCCTAACCCACTCATGGAGCTTCTCAAGACTTGATGCCTGCGTTAACGCCCTTATAGTTAATTCACTAAGTTGGGACGGTCTCCAATTTCTTGATAGGTGCTCAACGACACTCCTCTTAAAGTCGTACATACCCCTAGAACCCTCAAGACCTAAAGCTAATATACCCGCCTCGAAGTATATCTGCCTCTTATCCCACCTCTCAAGCCTCTTAACTACCCATGGTGTATGATCCAAGTAATCACCTATAGCACCGTATAGAGCAACCCTATCGTAGTCAGGGTCTAAAGCATCCCTAAAGTACTTAAAAGTCAATTCAGAAGCACTACACTCTAGAGAATGTATTAACTTAACGTTAAGTCTATTAACGTCAATAACCATGGGTAGTGGGTGGTGGTCAATTAAGGTGACCCTACCTTCATAACCCCTCACAACCTCAGCAAACTCCTCAGCATGAGCCTCACTAATAGCTATATCAATAATGTATACATCACCCTCAGCATCCCTAATAAAATCATTAACTAACCCAACAGGATTCGAGAAGAAGACATTAACAGAACCGTAGTAAAGCCTCAAAGCTGCTAAAGCTAACGCAGCTGCGGATACTCCATCAGCATCACCGTGAGTAAATATAGTAGCTACCGATCCCGAGGACAGAATGACCACCAATACTACATACTAGTCATTCTAATATAGGTTAGTATTAGTAACGTAACTAAGCATTCAATGATGCATTGAAAAGAATCAAATCAAGAAAGGTGGAGACCGGAACCTCTAGAGAACCTCTCTCCTCCAGAAAAACCCTCTCAAGCCCCACAGCACCCCGAGCCCCCGGGGAGGGAGCAACAGTAGGAACCAGCAAGGCCGCAGGCCCCCGGGTCACCTGCGCCTCGCCAGTTCCTACTGCGCTCCCGACTCGGGGTGTTGCGGGGCTCGGGAGGGTTTTTCTGGAGGAGAGAGGTTCTCTAGAGGTTCCAGCTCCGTTTAGTATCTGGTGTTTTGTTTCCTTTTTAAGGTGTGAGGCTCATTGCTTTAAGGTATGATGATATTACTTCCTGTTCTTAATTCTAGGTACTTATCTGGGTATTTCCTCTTTATGTATTCCTTAGCTTCGTATCCACTACAGTGTGTTGGTGCTATTGATTTAGTTACTTTAGCGATTTTATCGATTTCTTCCGTACTCGGTCCGTGGAGCCCCCCTATGACTGCTCTTAAGTACTTATTCCCCGTTATGTCTAAGGCCTTAATTACGAATAAATCGATTCCTGGGTGTGAGCACCCCGTTATTAGTATGGGTCCCTCACTACTCATTACTACTAACGCATGCTCTCTAATACCCCATAAACCCGTACTAAGTACTGGTGTTAACCAGGCTCTACCCTCAATTAATTCACACCCACTTTTATTCACTACGGGTTCTAAGCCCCATGACCTGAGGTAGCCCAACCTACCTGGTGGGACGTACACCTTAACCCCCCTCCTTAACCTACCTAGTAATTCAAACCCTCCTGCATGGTCTAGGTGGTGATGACTAAGTACTGCTAAGTCAACATCCCTTAAGTCTATATTGAGTACTTCAGCATTATTGAGTAGTACTTGAGGATCCGGTCCTGCGTCAAAGAGTATTGAGTAGTTACTTAAGTTAATGAGTACACTCCAACCCCAAGCATGTATTAGCCCCTCACTAGGCTCATTATCTACTAACACGGTAATCCTTACACTCAATCCCGACCCTCTAACTACTTAATAACAGAGTAATAGGTAATTAGAGTTACTCAGTACTTGAGGGCACTACATTGATTAGTTACTAACTCACTAACTGTATCGGGTCCTTATGGTGGAGATACGTAAGTACGTCTTAGGACCCCTAGATACGAATTCCTACTTAGTAGTGGGTCCTTCTTATGAGGCACTACTTATTGATGCACCACCAGGCTCTATCTTAAGGATTAACTACTTAATTGACCGTGGGTTAATTAAGCTTAAGTACATACTAATAACTCACGTACATACTGACCACGTAGCTGAGGCTCAAGCAGTTAAGGAGTTAACGGGTGCTAAGTTAGTTATGGGTGGTGACGACCTACAGTTAATACCCTTAGCTAGGGACTTAGCTCGTTACTGGGGGGTTAAGTGGTTTAACCCAGTACCGGATATACTCCTCAGAGGTGACGGTACGTTAGATATGGGGTGGGTCAAGGTTAAGTTCCTACACACACCAGGACATACTCCAGGATCCATTAGTTACTACATACCTGAACTCAAGACGGTATTCACTGGTGATACGTTATTTAGGGGTACGGTCGGGCGTACGGACCTACCATTAAGTAGTAGGGAGGATCTACTCATGTCGCTTAAGAAGTTAGTTAAGGAGTTACCTAAGGATACTAAGGTAATGCCTGGACACGGTAGGGAGACGACTATTGAGGAGGAGATTAGGAGTAACCCATTCATTAAGTACGTATTAAGTCACTAACTACTTAATCAATTTAAGGATCTTAGAAACTACTCCAGCACTTACCTCAGCAGGTACTGAATCTACTGAAGCACTACTAATACCTAAGACACCATCAACTACACCCACTAACGATAAGTTCCTAAGCCCCCTAACCTCCTCATGAGGCTTCATAACTAACTCCTCCCTACCTAAGTACTTAGCTATTAGAGCTGCTAATGCGTAAGCACCCCAGTTAGATATCGCTGCAGGTATGAGTACGTCAGTCCTTAGTGAGCACGCTATACCCCCCATGCACGGGCATAAGCACCTACTACCGTAGGGTACGTACTTACGTACTACGTCCTCAATAACCCCCATACCAACTTCATTACCGCCATCACCTATACCTATACTTAATGACCCACACTTAACTAACCTACTATGTAATTCATTAATACTTACGTTATAGGCACTAACGTCTAAACCTCCCATGCTATGCATTACACCTAAGTAGTTAGGACCTACCCTCTCAATAAACACCGTAAGTACGGGCTCGAGATTAGCTACTTCAGTAGTCACGAGTTTAAGCATTAATTCATTAGTCGGTAATGCCTCAATACATACATCAAACTCCTTAACACTACCTAGTAAGCACTTACTTAAGTAGTCAATACCTAAGGTACTTAGGGATTCCTCTAAAGCACTTAAGGAGTCCCTATACCCATCAGTAATTAGCAGTACCTTAGCACCTAAACCCACCCTAAGAACCCTAGTTAAGGCAGCAGCACCTAATGGTCCGTCACTCTCCTGTACGTACTTAGGTGGTGGTCTAAACCCAGTAACTATAACTACTAACGACCCATTACTAACTACTGACGTTACAGTGTCTAACGCCTCCTTAAGGGGGCTTCGGGAGCGGTCCTTAACACCCCATAGTAAGTACCTAATCACCCCCCTACCACTTAAGTCCTTAGTTACTAACTCCTCTAAAGACTCAATAATCTCCATCCTCAATATCCCACCTTAAGGCCTAACCAGCCTTAACCCCTCCTTAAGTCCATACCTTACTAAGTCAATTAACTCCTTACTGCTTAAGTACTTAGCAGTTAATCTTAAGTCACTTAAGTTACTCCACACGTACTTAATTAATTCCCTAAAGTAATTACTACCTACCCACTCAAGACCTTCAGTACTACTTAGCCACGACCTAACCTTATAGAGTGACTTAGCTACTCTAGGGCTGAACCTCCATAATGCGTAATCAACGTAATCACTAAAACTCACTGACTCCCTCAATACCCTCCATGACCTCCTAATAGCTAACTCAATAACTCCTGGGTCCTCACACTTATCTAAGTAATTACTACCTAACTCGTAAAGTACCTTAAACGGGCATAAGTCGCAGGAGACTCTAGGTAACCCCTCATCATATGCTGGGTGCTTAATACCTAACTCATTATTTAACTTAATGACGTCAAGTATAGTTAGTGACTGGACTGGTAGGAACCTCTTCTTACTAGCTACTAAACCACTCTCTACCCTACCCATTAACCTCCAAGCCCTCTTAAGGGACTCAAATAACCTATCAGCTAAGGCCTCAATAACTCCTTCAGAACCCCTAACTAACCTCCTAATAGGTCTTACCTTAAGGTACGTACACCACCTAAACCCCCTCCTAGGCATTCCGTACCACTTAAGGTTCTTCCTCATTAATCTCCTACTAACCTCAACTACCTCGATATCCACGTTAAGTACCTTACTAACCTCCCTAACGAACTCTAAGTTACGCTTACCCTCAAGGTAGGGTATGTGTACGTAAATAACCCTCAACTTAAAGTCTACGTAATTCATTAATTCCTTAATTACGTAGAGCGCAGCTACTGAGTCCTTACCACCACTAAACCCTAGAATCACCTCCTTACCCTCAATAACGTCCTTAACCCTACGAGCTACCTCCCTAACGTAGTTACTTAATTCATTAATAGTTACTGCGTGTACGTAGGGTACCCCCTCAACCCACGACTTAATAGGTAATGAAGCACTACCTACCCTTAACTCATTACCTACCATCAACTCAGTTACGTCAATGGCTTTACTCGGTGATACCCATAGGTAGTACCTACACCAATCACTACTACATATTAGGCTAGCATCACCACCGCATATAGTAACTACTAGCTCCCCACCTAAGTAGGCTGGGTACGCCTCAGTCATTACTTAAGACTTACTCAACTTACTAAGGAGTGCTGAGAATAACTCATCCGATATGCCCTCCCTAGGCTTGAAGGCACCTACGTCAGTTACTAACTCAGTTATTAGGTTAGGTGGTGTAGCGTCGAATACTGGGTACTTAATGACGTACATACCTATCTCACACTCCTTAGTAGGTATTACTACCTCGTCATGCCTCCTCCTAGTAGCCTTCAATGAATCAGCAACTACTATGAATGGCTTACCCACCTCCTTAGCTATCGTAGCTAGTAAGTAAGTACCTAACTTATTAATTACGTAGCCATCAGAGCATATCGAGTCAGCACCTACAATAACCGCATCTACCTCATTAATTACCTCCCTAGCCATGAGGTCAGGAACTAACTCAGCCTTAACGTACCTATTCAACTCACTACACATAACAACACCTTCACTGCCGGGCCTACTCTCCAGTACCGTGAACCTACTTACTAAGCCCTCCCTACCTAACTCAAGTACGGTAGCGCTGTAGCTGAGGGTTAGTACGTGCTTGAATCCGTAATTCCTACTCTCGAATACCTCAGCAACTAATGAGGTAGATACCGTTACGTGCTCCTTAAGCCTATTAAGTATCGTTAGTAGCGATTGAGGGTCGTTTATGTAGTGCCTAATGATGTTAGCTACGTTACTTAACGTAGCTATTGAGGGGTTTACAGACTCGATAGCATCTATCGCCTTACTTAAGGTTGACTGCTTTAACCTATCACCCATACACTCAATAAGCTCAGTAACCGCCTCAACAGCCTTTATAGCGAACCATGACGACCCCTTAACGAATTCAGACTTCATTAAGTCTACACGCCTCAGGAAAGATGACCAGCACCCATGTCTGACCATGCAGTAACCTCCAGTATTTAGGGTTTATGAATTATTTAAAAACAATTACGTTAGTATGAGGCGCTCCTAACTACCTTAACTAAGGAGGTCCTTAGCTGAGGTGAAGATGCGGTACTCACCACTACTTTAAGGGAACTCGCTAGAGGCTACTAAGTACCTAAGTACGTCCCTAATACTTAAGATACCTACGGGCTTACCCTCTTCATTAACTACGGGTATGTGCCTAATCCACTTCTCAATCATTATTGAAGCCACCTTAGGTACTGCGTCATCAGGCTTAGCAACAACTAACTTAGTAGTCATGAATTCACTAATGGGTTTACTTAAGGACTCGCCCTTAGCTACCAACCTTAGTAAGTCCCTCTCAGTAAATATACCGACTAACTTACCTGACTCATCAGTAATTAATACGGACCCTACGTTCCTCTCACTCATTTTCTTAACGGCCTCAATAACCGGTGTTGATGGTTTCACGGAGAGTATGTTATCCCTACTCATAAGGTCCTTAACGGAGGTCACGTTACTCCCTACATTAAGTATTCGGAAGAGGTAAATAAGCGTGGGGGGAAGGGCGCTCCAAGAAAGAGTTACTTAATTAGGATTTAGGTATGGCTACTAAAGCCGCCATTACTTAGTATCGCATCACGCTCTGCATGTTGGGCTTCATAGTAAGTACTGGTAGTAAAGTAGTGAGGGAGTGGTTACTTAAGCACCATTGATCACGTGGAGTTATGTGCGGTAGTGACGTGAATTACCTCGTGATGTATGTAGGGTTTGCCTAGGACTTAAACTTGTATGTAGGGTACGTATCCCTCACCACATACTTAAGGGGAGCTTTAGTGATTTGTCAGGCTGTACTTGATTCTTAATTGCTTAGCTTACTTATTTTATGATTGGTCACGTATGTACTTACGGTGCTGTTGCTGTGGATACGTCAAGGGATTACAGGATACTGATTGCTGAGGACGCTCTCCACAGGCTTGAGTCTAGGGTTAAGTCTTGGGGGTTACCCTACCCCCTAAATAGGGGTGTGGCTGAGTCCCTACTGAGTAGGGCTAGGTCATTATTAATGAGTATTAAGTACAGCTACTTACCTCTGAACTACTTACTCAGTAGCCCCCAACTCAAGGAGTTAGCGGGTACGGCTAGGGAGCTTAGCAAGTACTTACTACCACCACCTAACTTTAGAGTGGAGGGTACGTCATCTAAGTTAGCAGTCGCTGAGATTAAGTATTCCTTACTAGCACTGATAGGGCTTAAGGCTAGGTTAGCCCTTGGTGAGGAGAACCTACCGGAGTATGGGGTTGATGTAGTTGGTGTTGAAGTAGTTACGGTTAGTAGGCACTCAAGCGCTGATAGGTTATGGGTACTTAAGGTGGGTACGGAGAAGTTCTCACTAACCGTAGTCACTAACATCCCTAACGTAAAGAAAGGTGAGGTTAGGGCAGTAGCTATCCTACCACCTAAGAACCTCTACGGAGTAATTAGTGAGGCCATGATAGTGAGTGACCCAATACCTACTGAGTTTAAAGGTAGGAGACCACCGAGCGACTTACTCCACCTTAAGGAGTTAAGGACAGTAGTTGAATCTATAGTTAAGGGGAGGTAATTACTTTAAGTACTTAATAACTCAATACCGCATTAAGTGAGGCTTGAGTCATTAATTAGTGTAAGCTTTTTGAGTAGCTTCACTCTTTGCTACGGATTTATGGAGTACCTTAGGTGTCTCTATTACCTTCCTTAACCAAGTACCCCTCATAACCCAAGCTGCTGACGCTACACCAGCTATTAAGTTACTTAGGGCCATAGCTAACCACACACCTCTAGCTCCCCATCCAGCTACGTAAGCTAGGACTACGCTAATCCCTATCCTCAATGCCCATAACCTAATAACTGATATTGCTGCGTAGAACTTCGTGTGTCCTGAACCACTAGCTACTGAACCACATACTGCGAAGAGACCGAAGAAGGGCATTGCTGGCGCCATGTACGTTATGAGTTCCGAACCCACCGGTACTACTGTCGGGTCGTTAACGAATGCTTGAACTAGCCATGACCTACTTAAGTAAATAACTGTAGCACCTACACTTAGTGCCGTGAACGTTATTAGCATTACCTTCATAGCTGCTTCCTTAGCCCTCTCATAGTACTCAGCACCTATGCTCTGACCAACTACTATGGACCCAGCCCTATTAATGCCCCCAGTAAATACCTGTATTAAGCTCATGATCCTAGAGACCACACCGAAAGCAGCTATGTATGCTGAGCCGAATCTAGAGACTATCGACATTAGTATCGTGAATCCTAAGGCATTAGATGATTGCTGAATAGCTAGTGGCGTACCTATCTTAAGTACCTTCCTCAACCACCAACCCTCAAGCCTTAAGTCCTTAAGACCTATTCTGAAGCCCCCACTAAAGCCTCTAAACAGTAATGCAATACCCGCTACCGTAGCTGCTGACCTAGACGCTACGGTAGCTATTGCAGCACCTACAACACCTAGTCTAGGCATCCCAAGTAGTCCGAAGATGAGTATGGGGTCTAAGGCTATGTTAGCTAGTGAGGTAGCTACGTTTAACTTCATAGGTGTCTTAGTGTCCCCTAAGGCATTAGCTATGACTACGTACCCGAAACCAGGTATTATTAATGGCATACCTAAGAACATCACCCTTAAGTAACTAAGAGCTAGTGGGTAGACGTCTGGTGGTACACCCATAGCACTTAATATGTAGGGAGCTACTAAGTAACCTACTAAGCTAGTTGATACACCAACTATTAAGCCGAAGGTAAGTAACTGACCTGCTGCCTTCCTAGTCATTACTAACTCCTTAGCACCTACGTACTGAGATATTAGTGAGATACCCGCCATTGCGTAACCCATGACTGCTGAGTATATCAGCATTATTGGGAACATACATACCGTAGGTGCGCTGAATGCCTGCCTACCTAACCTACCTAACCATATAGCATCGACTATGTTGTAGGATACGTTAACTAGGTTAACGACCATGACTGGCCAAGCAAGCCATAGTATAGTCCTTACTAAGTCACCGTGAAGGACCCTCTCCCTAATCTCCTCAATACGCCCGAATCCCTTAACTCCCAACCTCACATACCCTTAGAGAGGGTTAGGCTATTCCACTTAAATACCTTTCTACAGAATATATTCTGGAGAACTATATGAGGGAGGCAAGTGAGCGTAGGGTTGGTGCTCTTAAGGTCTTAGCACTAGCTCTAGCGCTAATTAACGATGGTATACATGGTTACGAGCTATGCAGGAGGATTAGTGAGTTAAGTGGTGGTAAGTGGGTACCGTCAATAGGTACTATATATAGGATACTTAATGAATTAGCTAAGGAAGGCTACTTAAGTAGGAGTGAGGAGGGTAGGGGTGAGCGTCAAGTAATCATATACAGACTAACTGAGGAGGGGATGAACTTCCTAGTAAGTAAGCTCCCATGCATACTGAGAAAGAATTACTTAGGTATGAAGATAGTTCTTGAGGCGTATGTAAAGCTGGTTAAGAGGGGATTAATTAAGTTAGGTGGTGATGACATTGCGATGCTTAATGAACTCAGGGGGTTAATTAATGAACTCAAGAACCTATTTAAGGATTGATTAAAAACGTATTACCTACCTACGCCTGCGGGCTATCAACGTAACTACTGATGCTATAGTTGCTGCTACTACAGCTACTACTAAGTAATTAATGATTACTGGTACACCACCCTTAGTTACTCCTCCTTGACTCCCCTCCTTACTTGATAATGCCTTTGTTGAGGTACTTCTTAGGTACGTACTAGTTACGCTGACTGATTTACTGACCTTACTGGTTGTTGATGTCGTTGATGATGTAGTTAATGTTGTTACCTTAGTAATTACCACTGCCTTAGTAGTTTTAGTATTCTTAGTCTTGATTGGTGTCTTGAATGTAGTGACTGATGAGGTCTTAATTGATGTTGTAGTCCTTACCATACTCGTTACTGACTTGGTTACTGACTTACTAGTGACTGAGTTAGCTACTGTATTAGCGGTAGTTGTAGTAGCTCTAGCCTTACTTACCTCACCTTCAGTAACTGTCCCTACTGACGTAGTTACTGTAGGCTTAACCAGTAGTGGTTTGTAGTAAGGTAGTTCCTTAAGGTACTCACTACTTGATTTAGCCATGAGTACTTCCCGTATTGGGTACCCATTAATTGCTGGTATCGCTAGTACTAGTAAGCCATTGCTTAGGTAGTAGAGCTTAGCTAGTCCAAACGTCCCTAAGTTACCCCTAGCTGTGAATACCTTAAGCTTCACTACGCCATTATCAGTATTGACGGAGGTATAACCACTACTCTCATAGGTAACACCCATGATCTCCACAGTATCCTCGTTAACGTACTTACCTATGTACATAGGTAGTAATTTGTATGTATCACTCAAACCCCTTAATGGAGCACCCAGTGCTGACTTACTGTAAATCACCTTACCTTCGTAAGTCTTCAGATTAAGTAGGAACACATCGACTTCCGACGCTGCAGTACCTCCTGATCTAGATGCCCAGCAATTCTCAATTATTATTACCCTATCCTTATACACTCCCGTTATGAGTGACCTTAACATAACCAAGTAGTCGAGGCCTATACTACCACTTATTACGTATCCGTAGCCTGTATGTAGGTAAGGTCCGTAATCGTAACTACTGTATGGGGGTAACTTACTCTCTAGGTCTAGGGTCACCTCAGCTAGTACTAATACGACACTACTACTCTCAACCGTAACGCCTAGCTCGCCCTTAATTGATGATGAGAATCCACTAAGCATTTGAGCTATTATTAAGCCCGTGACCTTATCAATTACTAACGTATGGTACTCCCTCCCCTCCTTACCCTTCTGAGTGATTAGGTTTAGAATTACTATGTCCCTGTAGGTGCCCTTAGGTAGCGGGATAGCTAATGCGTACTTAATTAACTGCTTTAGTGAGTCACTACCTTCAGAGAATGGGGATAGGTCTAACCTACCTACGTAAGCAACCTTGTAAGCCCTCTCCTTACCCGGAGGTCCTAGAGTTACCGTATCACCTACCCTAACATTAGCTACTCTAGCGGGGTCGATCCAGAATGGACCATCGAATGGCTTATTCCTTAGGTAAGCGACTTTATACTCATCACTCATTACTAGGTTCTTCTCAATCATTATGGAGAACGACACGTACTTAATCCTAACACCCTCTCCATCAACATCAGTAACTACGTACGTAGTTATCCAGTTAATAGCTCCTGACTTAGATGTCGTACTTAACTCCCTCTCACTCCCCGGTACGTAAGGTGCTCCAGGTGATTGTGATGTCTGAAGAGCTAGTCCGAAGTACGCTACCCTTAACCCCTTGTATAACCACCAAAACCTACCCCCCATTACCTGCGATTGAGTAGTTGCTGTAGCTACCGACGTCATTACTATGGAAGTCAGTATTAGTACCGTAATTACGTAACCTAACTTACTACTCATCACCATTACTTAATTACCTCCTAACGGAAGTGGGTTCATTAAGGATATAAGACGTGGGTTTGACAGGTCCTGTTAGACCCTTAATGTGTAGACTTAACTAGAGAGGTAAAACTTCAGTATTATTACCTTGTTAATGCATAAATGTAGGGTTAATGATTTTCAGTAGGTGGCACCATGATTGAGAAGGTGAGTGAGGACCTAATCGACTACATAGTTAGGGTTACTGGGGTTGATAGGGAGTTAGTTATTAAGGTATTGGATGCTGAGAGAATGTACTACTTAAGTATATTACTAAGTAATGATGATAGCTCATGAGGCACCACACTTACTTATTGATTCACTCACCTTACTATATATTACGTCACCAACAGCTCTCCTCAGTAATTCACTACCTACTTTATTAAGTAGCTGAAGCGATTCCCTGCAATTACCTAGGGATGCATTAATTATTATTGAAGCTGCTACGTATAAGGCATTACCTGCGCCACTCACGCACGTCGGCCTTATATCCTTAATTATTTGGATAGCTTCCCTATGATTACCTAATTCATTATTTAGTAGCGCTAGCATAGCGCCACTATCGCATACCTTCCCGAAGTACTTAAGCTCCTTAAATCCCTCAAAGGACTCACTAGCGTATCTAAATGCATCACCTAACATACCTAACTCGTAGAGCACCTTCGACAGCACCATAGCGGCTGAGGAAGCAAACGCCTTGAGTCCCTCCTCCTTAAACCCTAAGTAACTATCCATTAGTGGCTCAAGAACCTCCTCCCTCATACCTAGTAAGTTCTTAACTACGGCTAAATGGAACCTAGCTAATGCCTTAAAGAATAAGCTACCACTCATTTCAGCGTACTTACCCTCCTTAACCACGTCCTCATAACACTTACTTAAATCACCTAACTCAGAGTAGAGCCTAGCTAGGTTAGCGTAGACCGTGAACCCCACCTTACCCACTAATACCGTGTCCTTAGTTGATTCCTCGAATAACTTGAACCTACTTTCTACTTCCTCAGCACACTCCTTAGCTAATTCAGTATCACCTATACTTAAGTACAGTACCATAAGTATTGAAGTAACTGATAAGTACATCGCCTCATTACCTAACGACTTAAAGAGTTCCTTAGCTCTTAACATGTAATTAACTGCTTCCCTATACTTACCTAGGTTAAATAATACGATACCTAACTCGCTATTTAAGTACGCCAACCCCTCACTACTCTTAATCACCTTAGTAAGTAATTTAAGAACTTCATAGTAAGGTATTAGGTACTCAAGTAACCTATGCTCAATAACCCAGTACCTCCTCCTAAGCCCATTAACACATAAACTCTCATCACCGCTCTTAACGCAGTAGTGAAGACCTCTAATCAATTCACTAAAGTCACTGGACTCCGTAAGTAACTTAGCTATTGATCTATAAACCTCCCTACATACCCTACCCCCGTGGTACGCCTTGAGAGCTACCTCCCTAATTAAGTCATTAATCCCGAACTTCCCTCCGAAGTCCTCAATTAATCCGTAGTCTTCTAACGCGTATAGGTACTTAATAACGTACTTACTACTTATTAACTCCCTAATAACTTCAGGAGGTAGCGGCTCATTAATGCATGATAGTACCCTAAGCAACTCACGTTCCTCAGGCTTTAGTGACTTGTGAATCATTGACCATAGGGACTTAGGTAGGTCGCCCTTACTTAAGATCTCCATAGCCTTACTCAACCCGTAATTCCTAACTACGTCAGCGAACATCTTAAGGAGTAGTGGGTGCCCCCTAGTTGATGCGTATACCTCACTAAATTCCTCCTTACTTAAGTTAACACCTAACTTCCTAAGTAGCTCCATAGCCTCCATGAGGTTGAAGCCAAGTAGCTTAATGTGGAGTACGTTATGTAGGGAGGTGAGTAATTCGTGGGGTAACCTCCTAGATATCACTATTAACTTACCACCGACTAACCTCCTAGCTAATGAAGCTATTAACTCCCTTAACCTAGGGTCACTTACCTTCTGGTAATCATCCACTACTAAGTGTGCATTAAGGGCTGAGAGTATCTCTGATATTATTTCTACGTAAATATCGACGTCATTACCTCCTGCGTTAATGTAGTTCAGCAACTCATTACGTCCTAAGCTACTTAAGTATATAGCCAGCCTACGCACTACATCCTCCGCATGATCTGCACTACTTAAGTTAATCCAGTACGTAGGCCCCTTAACGTACTCTCTCAAGTAATTAGCTACTAGGAATGTCTTACCTATGCCATGTAACCCAGTAACAATTACTACATTACTTCCTGACCTCCTAAGCCTACGTAACTCGTCGTGCCTACCAACGAATAACCTAACCTCAGGTACTTTACTTCTTAAGTACTTCGTTAGTAACTCATCACTTAGCGTACTCAGTAACTTCCTGGAAGTACTTACCTTACCAGTTACTAAGTCAATAGTTAATTCACTTACCCTTAACTTGAATACCTTAACATTCTTATTACCCACTCTAACCCACTCACAGTCGACTATACCTAACTTCCTAAGTCTAGATAACCTCCTAGATACGTCACTCTCGCACATACCTAGTAGCTTAGCTAGCTCCCTCGGATTAGAGCCACCTAATTTACCTAGAGTGACGATTATTCTTAGATTAACATCACTTGATAATGCCTTCAGTACCTCCTTAGTGCTTAGTAAGTTACCTACACCCATTAATTTCACAACCGGCTACGTTCTAAACTAAGGGCTATGTGATTTAAAAGTTAAAAAGTATCTCCTCATGGATGCTCTATATAGATGACTGATGCTGACCTACCTTCAGTCCTAACCCTTAATGAGTCATTACTGGGTTCATGAGTCACGTTACCTAAGCTATGGATTACTTCATACCTCCTCACTCCCTTACTTAGTAGTACCTTAAACTCAGTATTACTTACTGAGTGATTAATTATGAAGAGTAGTGCCTCATCACTACCACCCCAGGGAACTACCTCGATGGAGTCCTCACCACCCTCAATACTTACGTAGCTTCTGACGTTAGCTAACTTCATGACTAGTGAGTAGAGCTTACGTACCTCAACCCTCCATGAATCCCTTGAGTACCTATCATAACTCAGTGCTTCAATAGGGAATGAGGTAAGTACTGCGTAACCATTACCTAATCTATTAATGAATACTTGAGGAGTACCTGAAGAGTCCCTACCAACTACTTCAGACTTAATGGGTTTGAATAAGTAGCTAATGGCTTTAAAGCCCCTCCTAGGTACCTTAATAACTTCACGGTACTTACCGTAGTTAATGAATACCTCAGTAGGTGCTTCAGTACCTACGGATCCAGCAGGTAGGTTAGGTACTACACCGAATAATTCACTCCATAAATGCGTAGGTGCTTCATGAAGCCATGTAGGGTACTTAGCGAAGCTATAGTACAGTACACCACCACTCTCAACGTAACTAATGAACCATCTCCAAGTAGTTGATAGCATCGTAGGTATTGAGGGAGCTAGAACTACCTTAACACTACCGTACCTACTCAAGTATTCCTCAGGGAGTACTAATGGGTTAACCCCTGCCGTCTTAAGAGCTACGTAGGACTCTAGGAGTGCTGACATAATTACTGAGTAGTCGTAACTTATGAATTCAATGTCGTCTCTATAGGTGAATGCTGGGTAAGTAATGACTACTGAGTCCTTAATGGGTCTGAACTTACTTAGGAATCCCCTACTACTTAATTCGCTAATTAACTTAGAGAACTCCCTAACTACGTAGGCTTGAGGCTTTAAACTACCATCACTACGTACTAAACCGAATGAGAGTTCGAAGGGTTTCCATAGGTAGGGAGGCTCAGCTTCAGTACTGAAGTCGCTGAAGCACCAAATTAAAGCACCTGAAGCACCATTAGCTAATACAGTAGTTAGTACTACCCTTAGGAACTTAGTTATCTCCTCATCACTGTATTGAGCTGAGCTAAACCCTAACTCCTCAGCCACGACTCGCACCTTACCTCCTAAGCTGTATAGTTCAGTAGCGAAGGCGTAGGCTAGCCCATGCCTAACTACGTCACTATCGTAGTAGTAGAGGTGAAATGCGTTGTAGTCAGCTACTTCAGCCATGTTAGGTGGTTCAGTCCCTAGGTCAGACACATCACCTAAGCCTACAGGCTTATTAGGGTCTAAGGACTTGATTAAGTCCTTAACAGCCCTAACAAACCCTAAGTACTGAGCCCTACTCTTTGGTCTTGAGTAAAGCATTAATTCATTAGATATCACCCAACCACTAACGCATTCCTTAATGACATCACGACCTACGCACTTAATTAATGAGTTAAGGAACTTACGTAGGTTGTAGAGGAATTCAGTACTGAATATCCCTTCCCTACCCTCAAACGGTATTAACCAGTTCCTACCACTCATGTGGCCAACGAGTAGTGTTAAGTAGGCTTTGATCCCGTTCTCCTTAAGGAGCTTAAGGAATTCCCTTAAGTGTGCGCATGCTTCCTCACGCACTTCAGCGTGGGGGTTACTGAAGTCCTGTATTAATATGAAGAACCTAACGGAGTTAATCCCTAACTCCTTCATTAACTTAACGTCGGACTCAATAACTTCACGTCTCCACCTCCTCCACATTGAGGTACCTAACCCTCTAGCCCAGTAATTAACACCTAATACGAACTCCCCACCCATAACGCGTTAACCAATCTAGACTTACGTATTAGGTATTAAACACTGCTACTTATTACTCACTCCAGAGTGAATACTTACTACCTTAGCCAATTATTAAGTACTTAAGCCTAGGTAATTCACTCCTTAAGAACCTACTCAAGTATAGTGGATGGTAATGCTTAACTACATCAACATTAGGTACTCCAGCCTTAACTAATGCCTCATTAACAGATTCCCAAGCATACCTACCTAACGCAACGATTCTCCTTGGCTTAAGTACCCTAATCTCTTCAGTAAGTACGTACACGCAATTAGACCTCATGAACTTAAGGTGGGACTTACTCAATGGTCTACACTTAATAGCTGTTGACCAGAAAACACCATTACTCATTAAGTAATTAATTACCTCACTTTCATTAACCCCAAATACCTTACTAAGTACCCTCCTAAGCCTATCCCTAGAGCTTAAGTTGTATATGTAGTCTCTCTTCCTACCGGGTGGTGGTGACTCACTAACTACTAAAGTCCTTAAATCCTTGGGTAAGTACCTCTCGTAAATCCTGAAGATACATGGGGGCTTATCAACTACTTCACACATACTACACCTACTTATTAATTCCTGAATCAATGCACCATCCATACCTACCACGTACCTGACCTACCATAGGGGAATTCATAACCGCACCTAGGACACCTAACGTAGCCACACCTACCTAGGGTAGCTAATGAGCAACCACCGCAAGCAACGGCTCTTGAGTAACTAATATCGAACTCAAACCCGCACTTAGGACACTTAACTATCACTCAACCACCCATGAAGGGTCTGTATAAGGAGTTTTAAGTAATTCGGCCCGGGATTAGCAGCGAGTTATTATGAATTCCTTAAGTAACTCATTAGTTAATTCCTTAACCCTACCACATACCCTAATAAGGACCACACCCACATTAGGCGGTAATCCGTAAGTAACTACGTCACCATCGTCAGCAGCTAATATAGCTACTAAACCAAGTAGGTCCTCCTCACCATCAACAATGACTAACGAAGGACCCTTTAAGTTAGTTATTGCTGTTAACGCTTCCTCAGTTATAGTTCCTGCTGGGTTCCTAACCTTAACTACGTTTCTGAAGCACCTGCTCACATGGTCTAGGTCGTGGCTCAGCTCCTCCCTTAAGGTTCGGTAATCAATAACACATACGTAGGGCTTGATACCGTACTTAATGAAGTTACTACAGACTACATCACCGACTACCCAGAATCTCCCAATGTTGATCATTGATGCTATTTCCTTAATCCTAGAAATAACGTCCTTAGGGTTCCCCTTAATCACTTCACCACCTAAGTACTTGTGAAGATCCCTAAGCACGGGCCTTAAGTCCTCAGGTAGTACGTAGCAGAGCACCCTCACTACCCGTAGTAAGGATGCGTAGAAAGGATATATTCCGTAATTACATTGCTTAAGTGGTGCTGGTATGGTCGAGGTTGAGTTCCTTAGGGACTTAATGCTGAGGATGAGCGACTACGTACTCCAGAAAGGTGCTGAGTTCGCTGACTTCAGACTTGAAGTAACTACAGGATCATCATTCTCGGTACTTGACGGCGTTGTTAAGGACGTCACCTCAGGTGATGTTGCTGGCTTAGCTATTAGGGTACTCTATAGGGGTAGGTGGGGCTTCTCAACAACTAATGACTTAAGTCCTGAAGGTATTAAGAGAGCTACTGAGTCAGCTCTCTCAGCTGCTAAGGCATCAGCTCAAGCAGCTATTGGTGAGGGTTCTAAGGTGTGCCTCCTAAAGCCTTTGAGGGATGACGTTAAAGCTGAGATTAAGGTTGATCCTAGGAGTATAAGCTTAACTGATAAGGTTAAGGACGCGCTTGAGCTACATAAGTTAGTAGATAGTGAGGAATTCGTTAAGTCAGTAACCATACATTACGCTGATGGGGTAGGGACCACGGTATACGTAAGTAGCGATGGTAGAGACATACTCCAGGAGTCAGTAATTACTTGGTTATATGTGTGGGTCGTAGGTTCTGAAGCAGGTACTTCAGCATCAGTTAGGGATGAGTTAGGTAGTACGGATGGCTACACAATATGGGAGAGGTGGGGTAAGGATGAAGTAGCTAGTAAGTTAGTTGGGAGGCTCAAGTCCCAGTTAAGAGCTAAGACACCTAAGGGAGGTAATTACCCAGCAGTACTAGCTCCTGAAGTAGTTGGTGTATTCGTTCATGAAGCGTTCGGCCACTTAAGTGAGGCTGACTTAACACTGTCTGGTTCAGCTATTAAGGATAAGTTAGGTAGTAAGATAGCTTCTGAGTACGTAACGATAGTTGATGACCCGACAATACCCGGAGGCTTCGGTACCTTCAAATACGATGATGAGGGAGTAAGTACTAGACCTACTTACCTAATCGAGAATGGTGTAATTAAGGAATTAATGGTTAATAGAGAGTACGCAGCTAAGTTAGGTGTTGAGCCCACAGGTAATGCTAGGGCTGAGTCCTATAAAGTACCTCCAATCATAAGAATGAGGAATACCGTGATGAAGCCTAGGGACTACAGTTTTGAGGAACTTATTGAGGATATTAAGTTCGGTTACTACCTAGTATCGTTTAGGGGAGGCCAAGCTAACCTAGACGGTACTTTCCAAGTAGGTATCCAGGAGGCTTACGAAATAATTAATGGCGAGGTCGGTGAACCAGTAAGGAACATGAGTATAAGTGGTAATACCTTAGAGACCCTAGCCTTAGTTGATGCTGTTGGTAAGGACTTCGAAATAACGTACGGTAGGTGCGGTAAGGGACAGTCTGCCTTTGTGTCCGATGGCGGTCCCCACATAAGGGTTAAGTACATAACCATAGGCGGTGAAGCTTAAGGTAGTTATTAACTTAAAACAATGTTTTAATTGAGTTACTTCAGTAACTCATTAACTATTCTAGAGAATTCATCGTAGTTAATGAAGCCCACCACAACAGTACCTAATCCCTTCTTCTCACTCCACATGACGAACGTCGGAGTACCTAAGGCTCCATACTTCTCAGCCTCAACTCTCTCACTAGATATTATCTTTGACGCATTACACTCATGCATTAGCTTAGTAGCGTTCATACCTAGTACCTTACTAAGGACAGCCATATCGACCCTACTCCCGCTCAATAGTAGCTTATAGAGTTCATTCATTACTTGGAAATACTTCTGATTATCTCCTGTCTTCTCATAGAAGCACACCAACGCCTCCTGCAGAGGTCTTGAACTTAAATGGACTACTAAGTCCTTGAATATGAACTCGACCTTACCCGTGTCTACGTAGTTCTTAAGAACCTTAGGTAAGGTCTCATTATAGAACTTAGCACAGAATGGGCAATGCACGTCCTCAAATATCAGTACCTTAACAGGTGCGTTGGGCGAGCCTATATGTGGCCCGCTCATGTCTGGCTTACGGTGTACCTCAAGGTATATCCTCTTACCACTAACCCTCTCTAGGAACGGTAGTACGGAATTAGCGAACCACCCGGTACTGTATACGTACTTACTCCCTACTGGTATGAGTAATGGTGAGTACTTAGATATGTTAAACCCGTCCTCAGGTACGACGACTATTGCCGGGTAGTAGGGGAGGTCACTAAATTGGTTAGGAGTAGCTAGCTCTACTTCAGTAACCTCAGTGCCTGTTGTCCACGTAATGAACTCCCTCAAGTATATCGACTTATTACCCTTGATGTACTCATCACTAATACTTATTCTTGAGAAGTTTAAGGAACCACTAACTACGTACGCTCTCGACTTATGAATGAATGTCATTATTGACGCGTTAGCTCCGTACGACCTAAGTAAGTAGTAGAATATTGGCGGCTTAAGTAACCAGTAATTACCTACCTTAACGAACGCGTCCTTAAACCTGCTGGGTACTTCCTTATTAATAATTACTGCTGGATACGCTGGTAGGTCTAGGTTAGGGAACCTATCTCTACTAACTAATTGGTAGTTACTGCATGTGAAGCCTACCCTGCTGAAGTCATTCTGTATAATCTTAACTACGTTGTCGATTACCTTACGCTCATTAGTTGTAGGGAATTTACTGTATATTACGTACATAACGCATCCACTACTAGGTGCTTTAGTTGTTGATGTAGCTGTTACTGAGGTAACACCACCTGCCCCAGTCGTTGACGTAGTTGTTTGCGATGGAGCCTTAGTCACGGTCCTAGTGACTGTAGTAGTGATTGTAGGCAGTTTAATTATTTTGAGATGTATTGCTGTAAGAACGCCTGCAAGTACGATAACAGCTATGGCTATACCTAAGGCTACCTTCCTATGCACTACAGGCACCGAATGCCTTAGGCGTGAGGACTTAAATATGCGTATGGTCTACGTGATTAATCTTTTTTAGCTTAATTGATTAGGTTTTAGGGTGTTAGGATGGTTAAGGTATTAGGGATTGATGCTTCACCACGTAAGTACGGTAATACCTTAAAGACCCTTAAGATAGCTTTAAGAGCTGCTGAGTTAGAGGGTGCTGAGACTACCTTAATCCACCTATACGACCTAGACATAAAGCCTTGCTTAGGGTGCGTAAGTGATGATGTTAAGGCCTGTAGCTACCCATGCCCCATAGAGGACGATATGAAGTGGGTTTATGAGGAGGTCCTAAGGAGTGATGGCTTAGTAATAGCTACTCCCGTCTACTGGTACAACGTTAGTGGACCTCTCAAGAACTTCATCGATAGGTTGACCGTATTTGAGAACATGATATTCATTGAGGGTAGGTCGTGGGTTGAGGGTAAGGTAGCTGGTTTCATAGCTATGGGTAATGACGTAGGTGCGTTAGTAGTTATTCAGAACTTAATGTCCGTCATGAATAGTATGGGTATGGTCATACCTCCTTGGGCTCTAGCGTACTTCAATAGCTTAGGGGACGCGACGGAGGTTGAGTCCGTAGTCCTAGACGCAGCTAATGTTGGTAGGGCTGTAGCGTTGATGGCTAAGGTGCTTAAGGGCGAGGCTAAAGCACCTAAGGTTTGGTATAGAGCTGATAGTGAGTATAGGGAGTTAATACTTAAGATAGCTAGGGATGTTAGAGAGGAGTGTGATTCATGGTTGAGTTAAGTAGTGACTACATTAATGAATTAATTAATGAAGTATTTAGTAGTAGGTGCTGGGTAGGTATCTACGGTGCTGGTTATGTAGGGCTTTCACTAACTGCCGTATTCCTAAGGGCTGGAGCTAAAGTACTGCTAGTGGATATAGACGCTAGTAAGTTGAGGAGGCTTAAGGAGTTAAGACTCCCTAAATGCGTCGAAGCTGAGGTTAAGGAGGCACTAAGTAAGGGCTTAAGGAGTGGCAGGGTCGAGTTCGTTAGTGATGGTGTTGAAGCATCTAAGCTATCTAGAGTTAAGTTAGTGACAGTTCCAGTAATGTATGATAGGGCTAGAAATGTGATTAATTACGAACCACTACTCACTGCCTGTAGGGACATAGGTAAGGGGTTGAGGAGGGGGGACTTAGTAGTTATTGAGTCTAGCGTACCTCCAGGAACTACTGAGGGCTTCGTATTACCTACTATAGAGTCCGTGAGTGGGTTAAGGGTTGAGGAGGACTTCCTACTAGCGTATAGTCCTGAACGTATATACGTTGGTAGGGCAGTTAAGGATATTGAGGTTAGGTACCCTAAGGTGGTTTCTGGCGTAGGTCCTAAGAGCTTAGAAGCAGTTACTAAGCTGTACTCAAGAATAGCTAAGGCTGGGGTCATTAAGGCCTCAAGCCCTAAAGTAGCTGAGTTCAGTAAGTTAGCTGAAGGTGCTTATAGGGACGTTAACATAGCGTTAGCTAATCAGTTAGCCTTACTAGCTATGGAGTTAGGTATTGATTACTACGAAGTAGTTAAGATAGCTAATACACAGCCCTACTCACACCTACACCTCCCAGGCCCTGGAGTCGGTGGTTACTGCGTACCGATATACCCTAGGTTCCTCATGATTAGGGCTGGAGAGTTAGGTATTGATATGGAGTTACTAATGACTAGTAGGTTAATTAATGAGTTAATGCCTTATAAGGTATACTCAATAATTAATGAAGTACTTAAGTCATTAGGTAAGGACATACGTAAGTGTAGGGTAGCTATCTTAGGTGACGCATTTAGGGGTGAGATTGACGATACTAGATTATCACCTACTCACGACCTCCTACACATAATGAAGTCTAACGATGTACGTAACGTAATTATTCACGATCCCTACGTAACTAACGACCCCGTAATTAATGAGTTAGGTTACGAATTAACTAACGACTTAAGTAGTGCCCTTAGAAATTCTGAGGTAGTCATTGTTATGACTAGGCATAGGGTATATAGTGAGTTAAGCACGAGTGAGTTAAGGAGGTTATGCGGTAGGAGTGATGTAGTAGTTATCGATGCCGTAGCGGTACTCAATAATGATGGAGGAGTTAAGTACATAGCCCTAGGTAGGCCTAAGCATTAAGGTATATCTACGACGTTACTAAATAGAAAGTTGAGGTTAAGTAGTTGCTATTTAGTAGGGGTAAGGGTAACTTAATTAAGTTGATTAGGGGGGCTATCGATGACTTAAGACTAGCTAGTATGAAGGTTAGAGTCGCTAAGGGCATAGTTAATGAAGTCAGGAGGAGCAGGGTTGATAAGTTGCTGCTTCAGACAGCATTCGCTGGATTCCCTATACCAAGTCACTTCTTCGCCAACATGTACGCATCCTCATCATTAGAGTCGATTAGGAAGGCTATTAAGAAGTTGAGGAGAGCTGAGGAAGTAATTAATGAGAGGTACCCCCACCTCTACCTAACGGTGGTTAAGGAGGTCCTTAACCCATGTATAGGGAGGCTTGAGGAGTTACTAGGTAGTAAGGAGAGGTTAAGTGGTGATGAGGTTATTAAGGTAGTTGATGAGGTATCAACTCAACTTAGCGTAATGCTTAATTATGTTGAGGAGGTAATTCAGGATTATTAAGGCATACGTAATACTTATTTTAAGTATTAAAACGTCATTCATTCTTATAACTTCTGAATCGGTATTAACAAGTAAGTCGTGATTATTATGAAAGTAGGTATTGATGTACGTGATATGAGTAGTATATTAGGGTTTATTAAGGGTACTGTAGGGGGTATTGACTTAAGCATTGAGATCAACTCAAGAATAGTTACTGAAGTAGTTAGTAGGTTAGCTATCGCAGCTCATATTGAGGGTAGGGATGATGTGCGCGATGAAGCGATTAAGCTACTTAGGAGTATTCATGAGTACGTAATGAGTAAGGGATCCCGATACTCTAGGGTATACTCATTAGTTATGCTAGCTAATGCCTTAGCACGTACCGACCACACTGATGAGGTTAGGGAGCTCATGAGTAATATTAATGAGTTAGTTGAGGGTCTTGAGGGTCTTTCAGGGGTTACTGCATTAGCTGATATTGCTGAGGTAATGTATAAGTGCGGATTAGTTAGGTACGGGAGGAACCTATTACTTAAGGGTGAGTCCTTAGCTAGGGGTCTTGACGATCTTGAGGAAAGAGTCTGGGGACTTTCGTACGTATCCTTGGTTGCTTCACTTACTAGGGAATTACCTATAGCTTTGAGAACTATTAAGGAGGCTATTAAGACCGCTAAGGCATTAGGTAAGGCATTAAGTGGTAGGTTGGTTGAGGAGCTATCCAACGCTATAGCTGAATTATGTAAGGCAGGTGCTGTTGATGAAGCCGCCGAGGTTAGTAGGGAGTTAATTAGTTTGATTTCATCATTTGCTGATATGGAACACTACCTACCTGTCCTCGAGGCATTAGGTTCTGTTGAGTTAGTTAGTAAGGATAGGGTTAGGGAGGTACTTAATGCATTACTAGCTAATGCTGAGGAATCAATCCCTAAGAACACAGGTAACCCAGCATTTGAAGTATCTATGAAGCTCTTCCACTACATAACCATAGCTAGGGTAGCTGCTAAGGTTGGTCTAATTAATTACTCACTAAACCTACTTACGTTACTTAAGGAGGTAATTAGGGACATGGAAGTAGTGGGGAGTGGCGACGCTGAGGCCTTAAGTACTATGGTGATACCCATAATACCTCACCTACCAGTAATTGCTGAGGTAGTTGGTAGTAAGGGATTAATTAAGGAGGCCGAAGAGGTACTGAGTATGGCGCTTAACGTAGCTAATAAAGCTAGTACTGAGTCCTACATAGCTAGGGTAATAGGTCCTGAAGTAATTGAAGCTAGTAAGGGACTCACCTACATAGGTATAGTTAGAGCTGCCGGTAAGTTAGGTATGTATGAGTTAGTGCATAAAGCACTTAGTAAGGTTGGTGAGGTGGGTGTAGCCTTAATGGCAATATCGTCGCTACTAGCTGCTAAGTACGGGCTTTAACTAGACCCTAGCAATACCTAATGAGTTAATCACGTCCCTAACCCTCATCCAGGGTTGGGCTGGGTATACGGCAATACCTAATTGCTGTAATCTAGTAGCTAGGTTAGGTCCTATGTAGACAGCCGCTACTGCCCTAACACCTGCGTTAAGTAGTATTTGGGAAATTACTGACCCAGCACCACCCCCTCCGCTCGTGAATGCTGGGTTACTTAAGGACTGAACATTAACTACCTTACCATTAACTACATCAACAAGTATTATGTAGGGTGCCCTAGCGAAGTGAGGTGATATGACCGCGTCCAGCCCGTTGGGATCCAGAGTAGGTACTGCTAACCTCCAAGCACCCTCCTTAGGGGGTTCTACCTTAACCTTAGTAGCCATAGATGATGCTCTACGACCCCACATGTGACCTCTACCACCACCCCTGCCCAAGCCTCTACCGTAGCCCACATTAATCACCCCGTTATTAATGGGGTCTGACCTTAAAAGTTAGTATCAGTAAGGCCAGGTATCTTCACTACTCAAGTAGCTGTAGCCAAACTCATCATCAACTAAGGTAATTACCTTCCGAGGTATTAAGGGTATTAAGTATTTAATTTGTATGTGAGTTTCGCGCGTTATGAAAGGAAAAAGGATTTTTGTGTAGTACCTTCATACCTCAGCATCACCGACCCTAAGCTAGCCCCATCTCGCTCTGAGCCTTAGTAGCTTCTACTCCCTCGTAGTGACTACCTAAGTACTTCTTAACTATGTTACTTAACCTAGCAGCTATCTTCTCGAGTTCCTCAGCACTCGCTACTAACTCCTCGCTAGCTGATGTAGTCTCCTCGATAGCCGAACTAACTTCCTCAGCAGCTGATGCGTTCTCCTCAGCTACGCTAGCTAAGTCGGTTAGCTTACTTGATGCATCACTTACCTTATCAGCTATGTCAATAACGTCGCTACTCTGCCTCTCAACACCTGAGGCTATGCTTCTTAAGTTATTACTTATCCTCTGTAGAGTATCTATTATCTTATTAGCAGCTGCGACGGATAGACTAACCTTATCCTTAAGTACCGTTACTGATTCATTAACTTGACTTACGCTACTTTCTATCTTACTCAATACGTTACTGATTACCTCAGTGCTCTTCCTCGTATCCTCAGCTAGTTTCCTTATCTCATCAGCTACTACGGCGAACCCCCTACCGGCCTCACCAGCTCTAGCGGCCTCAATAGCTGCGTTAAGGGCTAGTAATGATATTTGATCGGCTATGTCCTTAATTCTTGATGACACCTCACTTATGCTTTTGACTGCCTCGTTTAACTCACTCATTCTACCGACTGTATCGTCTAGTGCTTCATTAACCTCCTTGAGAGCTACCTTACCCTCCTCGCCTTCTCTAGCTGATTCATTAGCTACCTCAACTGACCTCCTAGCTATCTCAAGTAGCTTCTTAGCTTCGTTGGACATCGCAGTTAATTTACTGTTTATGTTCTTCAGTATATTACTTAGCTCTTGAACCCTCTGGCTCGTTATCTGGGCACCCTTAGCAACTTCCTGAATAGCTTGTGATACCTGCTGTATACTGGTTGATATCTGCGATGAAGCCTCCTTAACTTGCTTAGCACTACTTCCTAGAGTATCCGATACTGCGTCAATATTCTTTAGTACGTCCTTAAACCACTTAACTAACTTACCTAGCCCCTCATTAATCTGCCTAACCTCAATAACCCCATCGGTTCTAGGTGGCTCCTTAAATACACCCTTCTCAACAACCTCACTTATGTATCTTGCCGTGGTATTTATTGAGGGAGTAACGAACTTGTATATCATAGCTAACGATAAGGCACTGACGGTTACCAATACTACCGACTTAACTACGGCAGTGACGCCGACGAACTCCATAACCACATCGCTAGCTACTATAGCTAGGGCAGCGATTATTAGTGCGTGCATTACCCTCATTCATACCACCTAAGTAGGGTTGCTATTTGAAACTGTAATACTTTAGGAAAGCAAGCGATTAAAGGTAGATTTACCCTGTTGTGAGTATAGATTAACTATCTCTTAAGTTAGGTATTCGAATATCTTTTATGAAGTATTTACTACTTAATAAAAATTAACCTATACTGTAACATAGGATAATTAATTATGGGTCGTAGTGAATGAAGTAATCAGTTTACATTAAAGCTACCTCTTCCAGTGAAGTACGTATTGAAAATGTAGCTTAGATTGAGTAGGAAGCCTACGTCAAAACCTTCGATTAGAGCTATGCCTGATATCATTCTCAACTTCCTTAGTAATTTAGGAGGTGGTTTTATTATTGCGTCCTCGCACCTAACTACCTTATCCACTAGTATAGCTAGTTTCCTACTGTCTAGACCTACCACGACGAAGTAGTTGCGTTTAGTAGCTTTCTTTTCATGTATGTCAATTAGTTTAATAACTGAGGAATCACTGCTTAGGTACGTAATTGAGGAATCACATATGTCCTCAGTAACTACATTACTTAATCTCTCAATCTTAACTACTGAGTCTAGGGGTATTGCGTAGGGTATCCCATCAATTAGCGTTACTAGCACCTTCATTACGGCGGTACTCCCTGGTAGGATTAGGGTTACTTCGGTTCCTCTACCTAATTCACTATAAAGCTCTACTCTACCACCTATGCTCTCGATGTTCCTAATAACTACATCCATACCAACACCCCTACCGCTTACGTCGCTTGCTCTATCCTTAGTCGTGAAGCCCGGTGTTGCCAGTATCTTGAGTACGTCATCCCACGTGATTGACCTCATGTCCTTAGGTACTTCAATACCTTTCTCAATAGCCTTCTTAATCACCTTAGCGACGTCGATGCCCCTACCGTCATCCCTCACCGTGATTATTACTGAAGCCCCTTCCCTCCTAGCACTTATTGCTACCGTACCAACTCTAGGCTTCCTAAGCCTAACCCTCTCCTCTGGAGGCTCTATTCCGTGATCTACGGCGTTCCTAACTATGTGTGTTAGCGGATCTACTATAGCGTTTATTATGCCTCTATCAAGTAGGGAGTCACCACCTGAGGTAATTACCTTGATCTCCTTACCTAACCTCCTAGCTGTCGAGTATGCCAGCCTCTCTAATCTCCTGAAGAGAGGTGATAGTGGGACTAACCTTAGACGTAGTACCTCATTGTAGAACATCGTAGTATTTTCCTCCAATTCAAGAAGGACCTTCCTAACCTCACTAACGTCTAACGACCTAATAGCGGGGAGTAAGTGGCTCTTAACTAGCGTAGTTAGCTGTGTAGTTAAGTTAAGTAAGGCGTCAAGTACTTCAGCGTCAACGTTAATCGTTGATACCCTAAAGTACTTACTCAAGTAATCCCCACCTAAGACTTAAGGAGTATATGAGAGTGTTAAGGTGTAGGTCTAGCATCGCTAGGCTGAAGACTTCCTACTTAATTACTTAACTCAGTAAAGCTTGGTTACCCAGCCACTTATTTCGTCCCTCTGTCGCTCATCCATAATTACTAATGACTGTGAACATGATTACCCATTACGACTACTTAACGAAGGTGTGGGGTAGGTTTTCTAATTAATTAATAGCAACTCATCAAGGTGCTAAGGATGCTTAGGACACGACCCTTAGTACTTAGTGAGGTTAGGAGACTCGTCTCCGAGACTAAGGAATTACTTAGGAGGGCTATGGAGGCTGTAAGTAATAACGACATGGACTTAGCTGAGAAACTAGCTAGTGAAGCGATTAAGAGACTTGATGAGGCGTCTAGGATGTTATCAATGATTGAATTAAGTGTTTCAAGGAGGGGTGATAGTGATGGGGCTAGATAATGAGATTCAGTTAATAGTGTTTAAGCTAGGTAATTCAGTCTATGCGGTAGATATTAGGAACGTTCGTGAGGTTATTGAGGCTAAGGAGGTAGTTAAGCTACCTAGGGCACCACCGTACATTGAGGGGATAATGAATCTTAGAGGACACGTAGTTACACTTGTTAATCTAGCGGAGGCCCTAGGTGAGGATGGCGTATTAGGTGGTGAAAGTGAGGTTAGGAAGCGTAAGGTACTCATAAGTATGGACGGAGACGGTAGAAACTCAATAGGGTTCATAGTTGATCACGTCCTAGGCGTCCTACGCGTTAGTTCGAGAGAAGTTGAGAAACCACCCATTGATTCAGGCGGATTAATAAAAGGTGTTGTTAAGCGAGGTGATAAACTCATTATTGTCCTTGATTTAAACACCCTACTCTCCGAAATTAACCTCACTGGTTTAGGAGGTGGGAATGCATGACTGCACGTAAGCATTACTTTAAACCAGGTAGGAGTGAGTCCGAGTTAAGTCTCAGAGCTAGGATAAGTGAGGCCCTAATGAGTGCTCAGACTAACCTAGACGAAGTAGAGAATAAGGTCTCAGCATTCGAGAGGAGGCTTGAGGAGATCCTCAATAGGCTTGATGATTTAGAGAGTAGGATCAAGAAGTTAGAGGACATGCTTGATTAGGGGTGGGACCATGGTCTTAAGTCTCTCAATACATTCATACCGTGGCGGGACAGGTAAATCAACTACAACAGCTAACCTAGCCGTTATGCTTGCACTGTATGATAAGAAAGTAGCTACTATAGACCTAGACTTAACTAGTCCAGGACTTCACGTGATATACCAAGTAAGTCAGTCGCAGATGAAGGCTACGTTAAATGACTACATCTTCGGTAGGGCAGCATTGGAGGATGTAGTCGTTGACTTAACGAATCAGTTAGGACTACCTAGGGGTAAGCTGTACTTCCTAGGAGCTAGTATGAAGCCTGAGGAGATAGCTAAGTTAATGAAGGAGGGGTACTCAGAGAGGTTCTTTAAGGAGGTAGCCAAGCAGTTGGGTGAGGCTTACAATGTAGATTACGTAATCTTCGACACTCACCCAGGGCTTATTGAGGATACCTTACTAGCTATACTATCTAGTGACGTCTCTATAATGCTAATGAGGATGGATAAGCAAGACATAACAGGTACCTACGTAACTACTCAAGTACTATCTAAATTCGGTAAGACGAGCTACGTAGTACTGAATATGGTGCCCCCCGAGATGGCTGATAGGCCCGAACTACCTGCCGAGGTTAGTAAGTTGCTAGGGGTTTCAGTAATTGGTGTTATACCGTTCTACCCGGAGATACTACAGCATAGGAGTAGGGGTGTATTCATATTGAGGCATCCTAAGCATCCCTACACCTTAAGGATTAAGAAAGTAGCTGACTTCATAGTGAATAACCTTAAAGGGTGAAGTACGTGGTCGGTCTTAAGGTAGTGATTGCTGATGACTCGAGATTAATGCGTGCTATGATTAAGCGTGTATTAAGTAGCTTAGGTGCTGAGGTAGTTGGTGAAGCAAGTAATGGTGAGGAAGCGGTTAAGTTAATTAAGGAGGTTAAGCCAGACTTAGCTATACTAGACATTAACATGCCTAAGAAGGATGGGTTAAACGTCGTTAAGGAGGTTAGGGAGGCGGGTATGGATACTAAGGTAGCTTTCCTAACAGCCCTTAACCAACCTTGGGTAATTGAGGAAGCTAAGAAATTAGGCGTTACTGCCTTCATACCCAAGCCATTCAAGAGCGAGGACCTTAAGAAGGTGATTAGTAATGTCGGGAAGGATTAGGGTATTAATTGCTGACGACTCAAGACTCACGAGGAGGTTACTCCGTAAGCTACTTGAGAGCGATGGCAGGATTGAGGTAATCGCTGAAGCTAGTAATGGTGAAGAGGCTGTTAGGAAAGCACTGGAGCTATCCCCTGATGTAGTGATAATGGATGTAGTAATGCCTAAGATGGACGGTATATCAGCTATTAAGGAAATACTTAAGAGTAAGCCCATACCGATAATAGTCTTCAGCTCAATAACTCAGGAAGGATCTAAAGCTACCTTAGACGCTCTTGAAGCTGGTGCTTTAGAAGTCATACCTAAGCCCGGAGGTACGCCCATACCTACCAGCATATCCGAGATTAAGGAGGAGCTCCTTAGGAAGGTGAGGGTATTAGCTACTATAGGTAAGGCTAAGTTAATAGCTAGGGGCGTTAAGACCTCAATAACCGCCCCCAAGATATACGTACGTAAGGCTAGACCACTTACTGAGGAGCCAGCACCTGCCGTAGCGTTTATAGCGTCATCAACGGGGGGGCCGCAGACATTAATGAGGGTAGTACCTAAGATCTCCTCAAGGATTAGAGCAGCTACGTTAATAGTTCAGCACATGCCCCCACTCTTCACTAAATCACTAGCTGAGAGACTGGATAAGGCGTCGGAGATTAGGGTTAAGGAGGCTGAGGAAGGTGATGAAGTTCTGGTAGGTCATGGATACCTAGCACCTGGAGGTTACCACATGCTAGTTAAGGTAAGGAGAGGTAAACCCGTGATTGAGTTGGATAAAGGCCCTAAAGTACACGGTGTTAGGCCAGCGGCCGACGTTACTATGAAGTCAATAGCCGAGGTTTGGGGACCAGCTATCGTAGCTGCTGTATTGACTGGCATGGGATGTGACGGTGCTGAGGGTGCCGCAGCTATTAAGGCTCGCGGCGGTTACGTCATAGCTCAGGATGAGGCAACGAGTATTGTTTGGGGTATGCCTAAGGCTGTTGTTGAGAGGGGGTTAGCGGATGCTGTCTTACCCGTCGATAAGATAGGTGATGAAATCAATCGCGTACTTCGTTTGAAGGTACGTAGGTGCCCGAGGAAGTGGGTGGGGGTGGTTGTTCATGGTTGAGGAGGAGTTCCTTGAGTTGTTCATAGATGAGACCAGGGATTACCTATCTAAACTTAATGAGCTATTGGTTAAGGTGGGTAAGGGAGATAGTGAAGCTATTAAGGAAGCATTTAGGTTAATGCATAGTATTAAAGGAAACGCCGCTATGGTTGGGTTAAGTAAGATTTCAGAGCTAGCTCATAGGGCTGAGGACGTACTAGCTATGATTAGGGACGGTAAATTAAGTGTTAGTGACTCACTAATGAAGGCATTATTCAGTGCTTTAGACGCTATATCAATAGCGCTAGATGAGCTTGAGAAGAGCGGTAGCTTAAGTAGTGATTGCGAGGCTAGGCTTGAGGAAGCAACATCCAAGTTAGAGAGTATTAGGCACTCCAAGGAGATTAAGGAACTTGAGAGTAGAGCTAATGAAGCTCTAGAGTTCCTCAGGAGCTTCGCTGGTAAGCTAGATGAGCTTAAGGAGGTCGGTGGCATGCTTAATGAAGTAGCATCAAGCATAAACGCAGTTACTCAAGCATTAACTACTGAAGGTACTGAGAAGGCGAGTAAGAGCGGAGTCAGTGGTGAATCAGCCGAGGCTAGCGGGAGCGACGTAGTAGGTGGGGAGGTTAGTGAAGGTGGTTCCGCCAGTACCTCCGTCAGGAATGTTGACGCTCTTAAGTTAAGTGATCATGAGTTAGAGAAGGCCGCAGCAGCTGTTAAGAAGGGACTTCAGCTATACCTAGTTAAGTTAGTATTTAAGGATGCGTCCCCGATGGTGGTTCTTAGGTACTTCACAGCACTATCTAAGTTAGGTGAGTTAGGCGAGATAATTAAGTCAGTACCCAGCGGTGATAAGATTAGTGAGGTTAGGAGTAGGGAGGTCTACGTACTACTAGCTATTAGGAAGTTAGCTGAGCTTGATGAGAAGATTAGGGAAATACCTGATCTTGAGGCCTACGACGTTAGTAAGGTTAAGCCTGAGGACGTAGGGATTAATGAGGAAGTACTAAAGTCCATATCAACTAGTAGTGAGGTTGATAAGTTAGCTGCTCTTGAGGACCTCCTTAAGAAGGTTGAGGAGGGTATTGAGGATAGTAGGCCTGTTAGTGAGGAGAGAGGTGAGGGTGCCTCACATAAAATGGAGAAGGTTAGGGTCAGCGTTAAGAGCTTAGATAAACTCTTCAATTTAGTCGGTGAGTTAGTACTCATTAAGAGTAGATTAACGGATATAGCTACTAAGTACGACGTACCGGGGCTTAGGGAGGCCTTAGCTACCTTCAGTAGGTTGGTTAGTGAGCTTCAGGATGAGGTCATGAGGATGAGATTAGTACCTCTTCAGTACCTGTACAGGACGATACCTAGGTTAGTTACTGAGTTGTCTAGTAAGTACGGTAAGGACGTTGATGTCTACTTAGAAGGTGAGGACATATCACTTGATAGGAAGGTCCTTGAGGACCTAGCTAACCCACTATACACGTTAATCGAGGTTCTTGTGAGGGACGATATTGAGGGTCCCGAGGAGAGGGCTAGGAAGGGTAAGCCTAAGGTAGCTACGCTACAGGTTAGAGCTAGTAGGGAGGGTAATCACGTAGTAATTACGGTTGAGAGTGACGGTAGGGGTATTGATGTTGAGGAGGTTAAGAGGAGGGCTGTTGAGTTAGGCTTAGTACCTTCATCAGCTGTTGAGAAGATGAGTGATGAGGAGGCACTCATGCTCGTCACCATGCCTGGATTCGCGTTGAAGAATGGTGCTTACAGCGGCTTAGATTCCGTTAAGAGGAGCATCGAGTCCTTAGGTGGTTCCCTAGAAATATACACTACCTTAGACTCGGAGACTAAGTTCGTGATTAAGATACCCGTTAGTATGGCTACCTTAAGGGCATTACTGATTAGATTAGGTAATGAAGTATACGCCGTACCGGTATCGTCCGTAGTAACCACTATTAAGGTGGGTAATGAGGACTACGTAGGTAGCTTAAAGGTTATTAAGTATCAGGACTCGGTAATACCTATATACGACTTGATGGAGTTCCTAGGAATGAGTAACGGATCGAGTAGGAAGTACGCAGTAGTTATTGAGAAGAGGGGTAAGTTAGCTGCGTTAGCTGTTGATGAGATATTAGGTCAGGATGACGTGGTTGTTAAGCCATTAGGTAAGGTACTGGCGAGTATTAAGGGAATTAGCGGAGCTACGATAATAGGTGGTGGTAAGGTTTGCTTAATCCTAGATATCCAGTCATTAATACCTTAGGGGGGTGAGGGGAATGCCTAAGGAGATATCCTTCCTAGTATTTGACTTAGGTGGTAAGTTATTCGCTTTTGAATTAAGTAATGTTAGGGAGGTAGTTAGGGTTAAGGAGGTGACTAAAGTACCTAGGGCTCCAGACTACATTAAGGGGGTATTCAACTTAAGGGGGCAGATAGTCCCGCTGATAGATCTATCTAAGGTCATTAACGCAGGTAGCAGTAAATGCCGTGAAGCTATAATTCTATCCTACGACGATGAGTTAGTCGGTATCGCCGTAGAGTCGGTTAGGGGAGTGCTCAGAGTAACTAAGGACGACATAACATCACCTCCTAGCGACGCTAGTGAATTCATTGAGGGGCTAGTGAAGTGGGGTGATAGGTTGGTTAGCATACTTAGTTCAGAGAAGGTGCTTAGTAGAATAAGTGGGGAGGAAGTATCTAACTACTAAAAACCCTTTTAGGTACCGAAAGACACGGGCTGTTCCATAACGAATCATTTCGACCTCTCAAAGATACGCACTCCTCACGTTATTTATTAACTTACGCTTTCCAAAGGGGGTGTAGAGGATGTTAAGGTTAAGCAGTAGTGATGGTGCTACGATAGTGCCTGAGTCATTAATGAGTCGTAACGTAGCTGTTAGGGCGTATGAGGAAATGCGTAGGTGTATGGAGGAATTAACGGGTATTAAGTTCAGTGTGAGTATGGGTGGGTTTAGGAGGGTACAACCTGAGGAGTTACTTAGTGAGTTCAGTAGAAACGAGGTTGTCGCTACATTGTATAGTAGGATGGATAGTGACTTCAACTTTATTTTACATAAGGTCATAGTAATGAGTATCGACAGTGCTGAATTAATAGGTACTATACTACTCTCTAAGGCAGGTATCGAGGTTAGTGAGGAAAGCATTGAGGATGCCCTACGAGAGTTCGCTAACATAGTCATAGGTGCTTACGCATCAGTACTGTCTAGGTCGTTTAGGGGTAGGTTCGAGTACAGCATACCTGAGGTCGTAGTTGATTACGATACAGCAATAATTACTGAGTTAGTGCTACCCCTAGCTGAGTCCTCTAAGGAGGTTGTTACGCATAACGTGAGGATCCGTAGTAGCGAGGGTGACGTCTCTATGGAGGTACTAGCAATGATTGCTTAGGGGGTGCTGTAATTGCTGAAGCTTAGGAAGGTACCGAACTACATCCCTAAGCAACCACTAGTTGTTGTGGGTATTGCGGACTTAAAAGTAAGTACTAACCCTAAGGTACTAGCTACCTACGCCTTAGGTAGTTGCGTAGCTATAACTATCTACGACGCTAGGAGAAGATTAGGGGCTTTAATACATGCCATGCTCCCCGAGCCTAAGGGTAACGTCGATAACCCCGCTAAGTACGTCAGCACAGCAATACCTCACGCACTCAAGCACCTCAAAAACCTAGGCTCGCCGTGCGTAGGGCTTGAGGCATGCTTAGTAGGTGGTGCGAATATCTTGAAATCAGCCACGAACTTCAGAATCGGTGAACGTAATGTATCAGTAGCTAGGGAGGTACTGCGCAGGTACGGCATTAGGTTAGTATGCAAGGATGTCGGAGGGCACTCAAGCAGGAACGTATTCTTCAACCTAACTAATGGTGAGGTCTACGTAACCTCACCTAGGGTTAAGCTAGGTATCCTAGGTAGGAAGTTACTAGGTGGTAAGTATGGAGGTAGTAAGTAAGAGAGTAATTACTGAGGTTAAGAACTTAGTTAGGAGGTTTAGCGGTGTTGACATAAGCGGGTATAAGGACGACTTCCTATACAGACGCATAAGAGCTAGGGTACTAGCACTTAATTTAAGGAGTCTAAGTGATTACGTAAACTACCTAAGACATAACCCTAAGGAAGTTAAGGAGTTACTTAATAACATATCAATAAACGTTTCAGAATTCTTTAGGGATCCTTGGGTTTGGGAGGAGATTAAGAAGGTAATAGTGAATATAATAAGCAGTAAGAAACCATTAAGAACCCTCAGGTTCTGGAGTGCTGGATGTTCTAAGGGTGAGGAGCCCTACACACTAAGTATATTACTACATGAAATCCTAGGAAGTGAGATTAGTAAGTACTTAATAACTATATACGCTACCGATATTGATGAGGATGCCCTCAAAGAGGCCATTAAGGGTATTTACAGAGTTAATTCACTGAGAAATGTACCTCCTCAATTAAGGTTTAAGTACTTCGAGAAGGTATACCCTGGGTTATACATGGTTAAGCCAGAGATTAAGCAGTACGTTAAGTTCAGGAGGCATGACTTAATTAAGGACCCACCATTACCATTCATGGATATGGTGCTCTGCCGTAACGTACTTATTTATTTCTCTAAGGACCTACAGAGTAAGGTACTACTTAAGCTGTGGAAGTCATTGAGGATAGGTGGTTACTTAGTTCTCGGTGCCAGCGAGTACCTAGTAGGTGAGGTAACCAACTACTTCAGGCCAGTCAGCATAAGGGCTAGGATCTTCGTTAAGACGTCCTAAGTAAGAGGCTAGGTACCGCATACGTTTTCGACCGCTAGGCGCTTCGGAAGGCAGGGGGTTATTTACCTAGTAGATAACATTACCGGGGTTGGGGGTGGGCATAGCATTAACTATAGATGTTGAACGGGGGGATCCCGAGTGAGTGATGTATGGAAGTGCAACTGCCCAATATGTAGGTTGTTTGTGCATCCTATACTTAGGAGAATAACCCCCTCGAGACTGGGCGGTAAGAAAGGAAAGAATGTAGCTGAGTTAGCTAAGGGCAGGCCTGTTGAGGTTATTAAGTTATCTGAGATAGAGAATAAGGCACAACAGAACACCGAGCAAACCCCTACACAACAAGCCCCACCCCCAACCCCAACACCACCCGCGACTCCTCAAGGAGGGGCACCCCAAGCACCAGCACCTGCACCACCCGTAAGTACCGCAGCACCTACTCAACAAACCCAGCAGAGTCAGGAGGGAGGCGGTGAGGAGGAGAAGAAGGAAGAGAAGGAGGAGGAGAAGAAACAGACTGTTGAGGTTACAGTACCTAGGGAGGTCCTTGAGAGGATCGAGGTTCTTGAGGGTGAGGTCGATAAGATTAAGAAGTACGTTAAGGCTAGTGTAGAAGGTATTAAGGCTACCTTAGTCGATCTTAGGTCAGCTATGGCGGAGTTAAGTAACCCATTCAACATACTACGTAAGTACGCTGACATCTTCCTTAGCGAGGAGAGAGGTGGGGGTAAGGAGGGTGAGGAGAAGAGAGGTAATGGTAGCATGCAGGGGCAGGTACCCCCATATCCGCAAGTAATTCCCGTTATAGTACCTATGCAGCAACCAGTAAGCACTAGCAGTAACTCATTAGTAGGTAATAACGTGGTTAATAATCAAGCGGCGGCTGGGCAGACCCCCGTACCCGGAGGTGGTGGCGGAGCTACTAAGGACGTAAGTAATAACGTAATCCCGAGTACTGGTGATGAGTCTAGTAAGGAGGGGAGGGTTAGGATAACTCCGGACCTTTACCAGAAGCTCGCTCAGTGGGTTAATAGCATGTTGGAGAGAGTTAGTATTGAGAAATTCAATGACTTAATCGATAATTACGTAGCTGTTGGTGTGATTGATAGGGATGTAGGTGAGGTCCTTAAGAGGATAGCAAGCACTATCAACGACTTGAAGAGTGCTGGATTAAGCATTGAGGAGCAGGCTAGGAGTTTGAAGGAGTTACTCGATGCTTTAGGTGTGACTAAGGAGCAGATCGAGGTAGGGGTTATGAAGGCTGTTAAGAAGGCTAAGGAGGCTGTCGAGGGTGGTGAGGGTAAGGAAGGCAGTAGCGAGAGGGATGCCGCTTCTGA
>Ga0256914_1000332_pt1 | contig 46205 bp, 30 predicted proteins | sample HulkmetaG_FD_191571 | JGI IMG/M metagenome (GOLD analysis project Ga0256914, IMG submission 191571) | Hydrothermal chimney microbial communities from Main Endeavour vent field at the Juan de Fuca Ridge, Pacific Ocean - Hulk | ecosystem: Environmental > Aquatic > Marine > Hydrothermal vents ...
AACTCCCCCCCGCCGAACAGGAGAGGGAGGCCCCGCCCCTCCAACGGATGGAAGAGGGCGCACCCCCCTCCGCCGGGCCGGAGGCCGAAGCCCCCACCGGGCGGCGTGAAGCGGAGCGGCAACTCCCCCCCGCCGAACAGGAGAGGGAGGCCCCGCCCCTCCAACGGATGGAAGAGGGCGCACCCCCCTCCGCCGGGCCGGAGGCCGAAGCCCCCACCGGGCAGGATGCGGCGGAGCGGCAACTCCCCCGCACCGAACAGGAAAGGGAGGCCCCGCCCCTCCAACGGATGGCGGAGGGCGCACCCCCTTCCACCGGGCCGGAGGCCAAAGCCCCCGCCGGGCAGCGTGAAGCGGAGCGGCAACTCCCCCGCGCCGACCGGGCGGCGGAGGGCACGTCTGCACCGGTGGGGGGGGAAGGAAAGGGCAGGCCCTTTCCCCTCCGCCCGGCCACTCAGGACCGCCTGCTTGCCCCGACGCCCGACTACCTGATCCACCGGCCTACCGTTGCCGAAAGGACCTATCACCCCCTCCCCGCCCTGGACCTTGTGCACACGGTCAGGGCCGAATCGGGGGTGAGAGAGACGATGCCCTTGCCGCCGTTGGAAGCGGTCATGCCCCTGGCTCCCGTCGTCCAACGCTCTCCCGACGACGGACACCTGCAATCTTGGAGCGAGGAGACGGGGGAAAGGCCCGAAGCGGGCACGGGCGTCATCCGGCGGATCGCTCTAGAAAAGGCGCAGGAGCCGGAAAGGGAGGAAGGACACCTGGATCTGGATCACCTGGCCCGTCAGGTCTATCCCCTCATCAAGCGCATGATGGCCGTTGAGCGCGAACGGCGCACCGGTCGCTGGGGATGATTTGAGGAGGAACACCATGCCCCAAGAACAGAAACGGAACAGGCCCTTGCGGGCGACCATCAGCTCCGAGGACGGGAAGAAGCAGGTCAAGTGCCACTTCAACCCGAACGAATTTGAGATCACCGGCTTGGTCAAGTGGGTTGAGCGGAGGAGCATCGGCAGCGACACGCCCCTGATGACCTTTTCCGGCGGAGAGGCGGAGGACATGAACATTGACCTGCTCTTTGACACCACGGACACAGGGCAGGATGTGCGAGACACCTACCGGACTCTGCTGGAGTTGGCCCAAGTGGATGAAAGCACCAAGAATCCCAAAACCCAAAAGGGCGAACCGCCGCGCTGCCGGTTCCAATGGGGGCGTTTTCTGGCCTTTACCGCCGTCATCAAAAAGATCACCCAAAAATTCACCTATTTCAAGTCCGACGGCACACCGCTGCGGGCCAAAGTCACCGTGACCCTGACCGAGGTCGGGAAACAGGTGGCCCGCCAGAACCCCACTTCGTACAGCGAACCGCGCAAGATTTGGATAGTCCACCAGGGGGATCGGCTGGATTGGATCGCCTACCGCGAATACGGCGATCCGGCCCACTGGCGGCACATCGCCGTCACCAACGGCTTGTTGAACCCGCTGGACCTGCAACCGGGGCAGATTCTAAAATTGGTTCCTTTGCCGTGAGATCGGCCTCTGCCGCGGGCAGCCGGGCCTTGCCCTGGGAGATACTCGCCCGCGGTGCGGTCGCCGGGAAACCGGAGAATTTACAAGGAGTGAAGCTGTGACCACAACGAAACACCTAAGTCAGTGTTTCATCAAGATCGGCGGTCGGGATGTATCGGCAGATTTCATGCACGATCTGGCCGAGGTAGTTGTGGATCAGAGCTTGCAGCTGCCCGATATGTTCACCATTCTGCTTTACGACCCTCAGCTGCGATGGGTGGATGATGCCCGGCTGTCCATCGGCAACGAAGTGGAGATCCAGATACAAACCGGGGCAGAAGAGGGTGGCGCGGGGTTATCCATCCGGGGGCGGCTCATCAAGGGCGAGATCACGTCTCTGGAACCGGAGTTCTCCTGGGAAGGTCAGAGCACCTTGTTGGTGCGGGGGTACGACCGTTCCCACCGTCTCCATCGGGGCAAAAAGACCCGCACATTTACCAACCAAACCGATGCCCAGATCGTCCAAAAGATCGCCCAAGAGGTCGGCCTGAGTCCGGAGGTGGATACCGAAAGCACCAACATCACCTATGCGTGGGTGTTGCAGAACAACCAGACCAACATGGAATTCTTGATGACACGCGCCGAGCGCATCGGCTATCAGGTTTATGCGGCGGACGGTAAGCTCTATTTCAAAAAGGGGGATGCCGTTTTGGGAGAAGGCCCCCGACTGACGTTGGGGGATACGTTGGAGCACTTTCGTCCCCGCTGGCGGGCGACCCATCAGGCCGACCAGATCACCGTCCAGGGCTGGGACCCGGTGGGCAAGGAGGCGGTAACCGGCAGTGCAACGCCCAACCGCCGGTTGAACCAGGGAGGGATGCAGCAGACCGGTGGGGATACTGCTAAACAGGCTTTTAGCGCGGCTTCGGCGGTTGTGGTCAACCAGCCGGTATCCACCACCGTGGAGGCAAAGGCTTTGGCCAAGGGGTTGAGCAACGATATTAGCCGCGAGTTTGTCAAGGCGGAAGGCTCCTGCCGCGGTGACCCCCGCATCCGGGCGGGGTGGACCGTCACCATTGACAACGTTGGGGATCGCTTCAAAGGCAAATACTTTGTGACTTCGGCCACCCACATCTACAATGCCGACGGATACCAGACCACTTTTCACATCACGGGGCGGCATCCCAACCTGGTGAGCCGCCTGGTCGGGCCGGGCGGCATCTTTCAGGAGGGCCGGGGGCGGATGCTGGGGGTGACGGTAGGCATCGTCACCAACGTTCGCGGCGATCCGGAGGGGTTGGGGCGCATCAAGGTCCAGTACCCTTATCTGGGCAAAGAGATAGAAAGCGATTGGATCCGGATGGCGCCGCCTATGGCCGGGAAGGAGCGGGGGTTCTTTTTCCTACCCGAAGTCAACGATGAGGTCCTGCTGGCCTTTGAACACGGCGATGTCCACCGCCCTTACATGATCGGTGCTCTGTGGAACAAGAAGGACAAGCCACCCCTATCCCCCGACGACGCCATCGGCAGCGACGGCAAGGTGAAGCAACGCATCATCCGCTCCACCAGCGGCCACATCATCCTCCTGGAGGATACGCCCAACGCCCAAAAGATCGTCATCAATTCCCAGGGTGGGCACGTCGTGACCCTGGATGACACCCAGAATCGGGGGAACATCACGCTCCAATCCGCCGCCGGACACACCGTCGTGTTGGATGACAAACCCGGCGGCGAGCAGATTCTCGTCAAAGACAAGAGCGGCCAGAACAAGATCGTGATCAACTCGGTGCAGAATGCGATCACCGTGGAGAGCCAGGGGGATATTAGCATCAAGGCCAAGACGGCCAATGTCAACATTGAAGCGATGGCCAACATGTCCCTCAAGAGCACGGGCCAGATGTCGCTCCAGGCCACCGGGCCTTTGAGCATCAAAAGCTCGGCCGTCGTCCAAATCCAGGGATCCCTGGTCAAGATCAATTGACGGGATCGGTAGGAGGTGAACCATGAGCAAACCGGCAGCCCGCATGGGAGACCCGACCGCCCACGGCGGCGTGATCACCGTTGGCTGTCCCACCGTTCTCATCGGTGGCCAACCGGCAGCGCGGATGGGCGATATGCATACCTGTCCCATGGTCACGGGGGTTGTCCCCCACGTAGGCGGTCCCATCATCATGGGCAGTACGACCGTTTTCATCGGCGGCCAACCGGCGGCGCGGATGGGGGACCAGGCGGCCTGCACCGGCCCTACCGATGTCATCACCGGTGGATGCCCCACCGTTCTGATCGGCGGCTGAAGGGGGTAACCGATGGATCAAGACATCCGCAACCGCGAGTTTTTGGGCCAGGGCCTGGCCTTCCCCCTCCAGATTGACCCACGTGGGGGGATCGCTTTGGCCGGCGGCGAGCACGACATTGAGCAGGCCATCCGCATTATCCTGATGACCGCGCCCGGCGAGCGGGTGATGCGCCCCGAATTCGGCTGCCGCATCCATGAGCTGGTCTTTGCCCCGCACGATCCGGCTACCGAAGGGCTGGCCATCCTGTACGTGGAGGAGGCCCTGGAACGCTGGGAACCCCGCATAGAACTGCGGGAAGTCAATGTGGAGACCGACGCAAACCGCGACGGCGTGTTGCTGATCACCATCCGCTACCGCATCCGCGATACCCACAACGAACGCAGCCTTGTCTTCCCCTTCTATCTGACGGATGAGGGTTGACGGTCCACCAACGTAGAGGAGAATGGAACCTATGTCATTGCCAACGCCAAATCTGGATGACCTGCGTTTTCAAAAAGACCTGGTAGACGAAGCCCGACGGCGCATTGTGCACTACTGTCCCGAATGGACCGAGTACAATGTGAGCGATCCGGGCATCACCCTCATTGAACTGTTTGCCTGGATGACCGAGATGATCGTCTACCGGTTGAATCAGGTGCCGGAGAAAAATTATATCAAGTTTCTGGAGCTACTGGGCATTCAGCTCCAACCGGCCAGCAGTGCCCGTACCGAGCTGACCTTTTGGCTCTCTACACCGTTCCCCATTGCCCCGGAAGATGAGACCTTTGCCGTGGTCCCCCAGGGAACCGAAGTCGCCACCCAGCGGACGGAGGAGGAGCGCGAGGTCGTCTTTACCACCGATGAGCGGTTGGTCATCGCTCCGCCCCGTCTGACCCAACTGCGACGTGACGCCGATCCCGACGACTTTCATCGCAACTATCTGAGCCGCCTGGGGGTGGAGCTATTCTATGCCTTTGACCGCGAATCCCCTCAACCGGGCAACACGTTCTACTTGGGGTTTGACGCCGGTCGGGATATGAGCGGGCACATCTTACAATTGCGCTTTCAGTGCGAAGAGGTCATGGGGACCGGTGTGCGACGCGAGGACCCACCCTGGGTGTGGGAGTGCTCGGTGGGGAACGGCCGCTGGGAGGAGGTCCCGCCCAGCAACCGCCCCGGCGAGCGCGACACCACGGGCGGCCTGAACAACGCCGAGGGCCAACTGGTCCTTTACCTGCCCCTTTCCTTCAAACCGGATCAGGTACACGGTCGCAACGCTTACTGGATACGCTGCCGTTACGAGCCGCGCCGCCCGGAGCAAGGCATGTATTCCGAATCCCCCCGCATCCAGAACATAGAGGCGTACACCCTGGGCGCAGCGACGCGGGCGACCCATGCCGTCGTGGTCCGCAACGAGATGCTGGGCCGCAGCAACGGCGAACCCGGCCAGACCTTCAACCTGGAACATGCCCCTGTCTTGGACCTTCAGGAGGGGGAGACGGTTGAGGTTGAGGAAAAACGGCATGGTGAGGTCGTCTTTGTCCCCTGGACGCGCGTGCCCGATTTTTCCGAATCGGATCGCTACGACCGCCACTTTGTTCTGGATACCGCCACCGGGCAGGTGCGCTTCGGCCCGGCCATCCGCCAGCGGGATGGCTCGGTGCGCCAATACGGGCGCATCCCCGAAGCAGGGCGGCGTATCCGCTTCACCCGCTACCGCCACGGTGGCGGGGTGATCGGCAATGTGCCGGCAGGGGCCTTGACCGTCCTGCACTCCTCCATCCCCTACATAGACCGGGTGACGAACCTGCGCCGCGCTTCCGGCGGGCGGGATCAGGAAACGCTGGAGGAAGCGAAAATGCGGGCCAGGCGGGAATTGCGCACCCAGCAGCGGGCCGTCACCGCCCAGGATTACGAGACTTTGGCCCTGGGAGCCAGCCGCGCCGTGGCCCGTGTCAAGTGCTTGGCTCCGGGCAGAAAGGATCGTCCTCCTGTTCCTGCCGGGGCGGATGCGCCCTTGAGCTCCGCCGCCTCCCTGCCGCCCGGCATGGTGGAACTCCTCGTCGTCCCGGCTGCCTTTGACGCCTTGCGCGTCGGCGATCTGACCGGGCTGCACCTGGACCCGGCTTTGCAGGAGACCGTTGAGCGTCACCTGGACCCGGTGCGCCTGCTGACCACTACCCTGCGCGTCCGTGAGCCGCGCTATCTGGGCATCAAGGTCTATGCCGAGATCGTGCCCGCCGAGTACAGCGACCCCCAGGCCGTCCGCAGTCGCGTGCTCCGTCTGTTGCGCCGCTTCCTGACCCCTTTGAGTTTGGAAGATGCGGCCGTGCCCGACCGGACCGAAGCCGAGCACCGGGAATCCCCCTTTGGCCCTCATTGGGAAGGTTGGCCCTTTGGCCGGGACCTGTATCTTTCCGAACTCTATTCCCTCGTCCACCAGGTCCCCGGCGTCAAGCACATTTGGGAGATAAAACTCTGGCGACGCCCCGTCATCCCCGCCCAGGAAGCCGAGCAACCGGGGCAACCGCCGGTGCTTGTGGAGGAGCGTATGATCCCCGTGCCGGCCGATACCCTCCTCTGCTCACTGGATCATGAGGTCAAGATGGTGGAATGATGAAAGACAGCCGAACCGCATCCATCGCCCATGTTGCCGACCGTTACCGTTGCTATCCCGGTGAAGCGGTCACGTTCTATACCCGCGTCCGGGTGCTTTCGCCGACCCCTGCTTTGACGGTCCAGGTTACCTTGCCCGCGGGGTTGGAACTGGAAGACTATCGGGCGCCGGTGGGACCGGAGGATCGGACCACGCCCATCGTGACCTCTCGGATGGGGAGCACACGCCTTGTCTGGCAGTGGAGCAGGGCGGAAGAGGGCAGTTACGAATACCGACTGACGGCCCGCATAGCCCCCACGAGGGAGGATGTCACCCTGGAGAGCATCGCCCGCATCGTGTGGGAGGACGGGGAGGACGAGGAGACGGCAGCCGTCGCCGTGGCGGCCAAAGGGGCATACCTGCGTTATCTGCCCGCGCTCTACCGGGACGACGATCTGATGAGCCGCTTTTTAATGTTGTTTGAGAGCTTCTGGTCACCCATTGAGCAGCAGATTGACCATATGTGGCTCTACTTTGACCCCCGGCTGACACCTGCCGACTTTTTGCCCTGGTTGGCTTCCTGGCTCAACCTGGTGTTGGATGAACATTGGCCGGAGGAAAAACGACGACGGTTGCTCCGCGGAGCCGCATCTTTGTACCGTAGACGGGGAACCCGCCGGGGGCTGCAGGAGTACCTGGAAATCTATACCGGTGTGCGTCCCCGGATCGTTGAGCACCGGGCCAAGAATTTTCGCCTGGGGCCGGATGCCCTGCTGGGGCCGGGCATTGCCCTGGGCACGGGCAGCGAGCCGCACACCTTTACCGTGATCATGGAGCTGCCGCCGGAACCGGACCCGGAGCGGGAGCGGGAGCGACGCCGCACCATTGAGGCCATCATTGAGGCAGAAAAACCGGCCCATACCGGCTACGCCCTGGAGATACGCAGTAAATAGTGCGGTGCGCCGTGCACGGCATGTCGTGCGCACTGCAAATGGGGGAAGATCAGCATGAACCAATCTGAAATCATCCGCGAATTTCCCACCAGGCGGATCAAGCCCTTCAACGGCCTGGCCGTGACCGCCGAGGTCTGGGAGGAAGCCCACGAATACCACCGCCACGTCCAGCGTTTCCACGCCCTATTCGGCCACGGGCCGGGCATCGTCACCGGCTTGGAAGTCATTGCCAGCGATCCGCCCGACCGTGCCGTCTACATTCGTCCGGGCATTGCCGTGGACCCTTTGGGGCACACCATCGTTCTGACCGAGCCGGTGGCCTATGATTTTGGGCAAGAGATGGAAGGGTTGCTGTACCTGTTGCTCAGCTACGGCGAGAGCCAACCCCGCCCCGCCCAACAAGGAGATCGGGAAGGCCCCTTGTACGTCCACGCCGAATTCACCATCCACGCCCGGCCCACCCTGCCCGACACGCCCTGGGTGGAACTGGCCCGTGTTCGGCGGCAGGCACGGGACGCAGTCCTCCTGGACGCTTCCGATCCGGCGCACCCCGGCCCCAACGAGATTGATCTGCGTTTCCGCCGTCAGGTGGGGGCCGTTCCTCAGGAAACGGTCGGCGTGGCCGTGTGTCACCTGGGCGAGGCAGATCGGTCGTTGCACACCGCCGGGGCCGACTTTGTGGCCCGCGCCCTGGGCCGGGCCGGTCGCCTTCGCGCCGTCGTGGATGAAAACGTCCCCTTCACGGAGGGGTTGGAGCAGTACACACTGGTCTGCTTGGTGGGGCAAGGCACTTTCCGGCTGAGCCGGGATGAGATGAACGCTTTGTATGCCTACCTGCAGGGCGGGGGGACGGTGTTGCTGGAAAGCTGCCACCGGGGCGCAAAGGATGCGGCCTCGGCGGCGGACGCCGCCTTTGCCGACCTGCTGGCTACCTTTGGCTTCCGGTTGGAGGACCTGCCGCCGGGGCATCCTCTCCTGTCCTCTCCCTATCTCTTTGCCGCGCCGCCGGAGGGGGCCGTGGAGGACAAGGACCGGGCGGCGATCCAGACAGGCCAGGGGGTGATTTGGAGCCACCGGGACTACGGTTGCCTGTGGCAAGGCGTGGGCGAGAACCCTTCGCGGGAGACGATCCGCGCCGCCTTGGAGTGGGGTTGCAACATTGTCGCTTATGCCTATGAACGACGCCATGCCTCAAAATCCCTATGACCATGTGCCCTACCCCGCCCTATCCTACGCTTCCAGCCACCCGGATCGGCTGGCGGCGATTGCGCGGCTGTGGGGCCTGACAACACCGCCGGTGGAAAAATGCCGGGTGTTGGAACTGGGCTGTGCCGTCGGCGGAAACCTGATCCCCATGGCATATGGCCTGCCGGAGAGCGAGTTTGTGGGAATTGACCGCTCGGCCCGGCAGATCGCGCAGGGGCAGGAGACCATCCGGGCGTTGGGGCTGCGCAATATCACCTTGTACCACATGGACATCCGGGAGGTCTCGGCCGAGTTGGGACGATTTGATTATATCATCGCCCACGGGGTCTATTCTTGGGTTCCTGCCCCCGTGCGGGAGCGGCTCCTGCAGGTTTGCCGCGAGCGACTGACGCCGGACGGCGTGGCCTACATTAGCTACAACACCTACCCCGGCTGGCACATGATCCAGATGGTCCGCGAGATGATGCTTTACCACACGCGGGAGACCGAGGACCCGATGGAGCGGGCAGCCCAAGCGCGGGCCTTGCTTGATTTTTTGGCCGAAGCGGTCCCGGCGGAAAACAGTGCCTACGGCGGTTTCTTGCAAATGTATGCCCGACTCCTCCACGGTGAGGTGGAAGGCGCCCGCCCCAAAGACGACGCTCTCCTGCTCCACGACGAGTTAGAAGCGATCAACGAGCCGGTCTACTTTTACCGGTTCGTCGCCCAAGCGGAAGCCCAGGGCCTCCGCTATCTGGCCGATGCCGAATTCCACACCATGTTGCCCAACGGCCTGCCCGCCGTTGTGCCCCGGATGCTGCGCGACAACGCCCGGAACCTGATAGAGGCCGAGCAATACCTGGATTTCGTGCGAAACCGCACCTTTCGCCGCAGCCTTCTCTGCCACCGGGAAGCGACTCCGGATCGGCAACCTTCGCCGGAGCGGTTGACATCCCTCTACATCGCCTCGCGGGTGGGCAAGGTAGCGGAGGAAGAGGAATCGCACGGGACGGAAGGAGGGCGTGTCCTCCGTCGCTTCCGTGCCTCCGATGGGGCGACCTTGACGACCGACCATCCCGTAACCCAGGAGGCCATGGGCTACCTGGCCGAGGTTTGGCCCCGCGCGGTTCCCTTCCCCGACCTGTTGGCCGAGGCCCGCCGCCGGGCCGGGGAGGCCGCCGAGGCGGAAGAGGACAAAGACGCCCGGATTTTGGCCTCCAACCTGTTGATGGCATATGGGCACAGCGACGAACTGGTGGAGTTGCACGTCTACACCCCGCCGATGGCGCCGACGGTGAGCGAGCGTCCCAAAGCCAGCCCCGTGGCCCGTCTGCAAGCGGCGGAAAGCAGCCGCGTCACCAACCTGCGCCACGAGCGGGTTCGCCTGGATAGCCTGGACCGTTATCTGCTGCGCCACCTGGACGGCAGCCGCACCGTTCCTGCCCTGGTGGACGTATTGTGGAACGGGCCGGTCGCCGCCGGCGATCTGGTCGTGCAGAGGAAAGGCGAACCGCCCCTTGCCCCCCGCGACGCGCGGGAGACGCTGGCCGAAGGGGTATCTAAGCGGTTGCGCTGGTTGGCCAAAGCCGCTTTGTTGATCGCATGAGGGCAAAAGTGCGGGCGGGTCGGACGTATTTGCGCATCCGTGTTCAATCGAGGAATGCCTGATGGAAGCAAACACTTGGCTAGAAGTCCGGGACCGGGATGGATGGACTCGGCGGTTTGTTGTGGAAAAGAGCCTGGTCTACATCGGCAGCGCACCCGGCAACGACCTGGTGTTGGAAAGTAGCCGGGGCGTCGGCGTGGACCCCCGTCATGCTCAGTTGCTTTCCTGGCCGCAGGGGGGCGGTTACCGCTTGGTCAACCTGGGCGGTGCGGACATCCGCCTGGAAGGGGGGAGCCGCCCGGTGATTCCGCCGCGCTCCTTCGCCGATCTGAGCGACGGAGTCCGGATCCGGCTGGGGGATTTTACCCTCACCTTCCATACCGGGCGCGCCCCCGTGGCATCGCCACCGGCGGCGGGGACGACGGCGGAGGGGATGCCTTCCGCCGGTGTGCCTGCCGACACCTCGCCCGTTATCCAGGTGCGTTTGGTCCTGTCTCAGAAAACGATCCCGCCCAACAGCACCGTAGATGGGGCGGTGATCGTCAAGAACTTGGGGGACCAATCGGGAGTCCAATTTGATCTGGAACTGGAAGGCTTGGATTCGGAGTGCTACGAGATCGGGCCGGGACCGATCCTCTTTCCCAATGCCGAAAGAGAGGTCTTTTTCCGGCTCTACCACCGAGGCCACAAACCGTTGGCCGGTGATCATCGCATCTTGATCCGGGCCACCGCGCCGGAAGCATATCCCGGCGAGGGGGCCGGTGTGACGGAGACGATCCACTTTCTGCCCTTTTACCGCCATCGGCTGCGTCTCCGGGCGGCCGGCACGGCAGGTGAGGGCACATAGGGGGAAAGATGCCAGCCAAGCGTACAGCACCATTCCGCACAACAGCAGGCGGCGGCCTGGCAGCGGCGACATCGGCCTTGCTTTTGGCCCTGTTCCTCGTCTCCCAGGCGGCGGCCCAGAACGGCGGTCCACCCACCCTCACCATCACCGAGGTGGACAGCCACAACTTTCCCCTGGTGACGGTGTACGTGGCCGTGGCCGATGAGGACGGCTTGCCCATCGTCGGCCTGACAGAGGACAATTTCCGGGTCTATGAGGACGAGTCCCGGACGCCGGGTTCACCCCTGGTCCCTTTGGCCGTCGGCGATGACAGCCACCGGCCGCTGCGCCTGGTGCTGGCAATGGACCTCAGCACCCCGCCGAAATACCTGGCCGAATCCAAAAAGGCGGTCATCGCCTTTTTGGACACCCTGGGGCCGGAGGATCAGGTTGCGGTTCTCGTCTTTTACAACGAGATTCGGGTCCTCCAGGGTTTCACAGGAGACAAAGAGAAGCTCAAGGAGGTGATCGGAGGACTACAGGTGACGGGGGACCGCACTACCTTGAACACGGCGGCGGCGCAGGCCGTGGAACTGGCCGATTCGGCCCCGGCGGGACGTAAGGCCGTGCTCATGATCACCAACATCGTGGATAACATCGGCGACATGTCCCTGGACGACGCCGTGGCGCAGGCCAGAGCAGCCCATGTGCCCATTTACACCATCGGCATCGGCCCCAAAGCCCAGGCCGACATCCACCGCGACCTGACCGGGCGGACGGGAGGGCACGCTTTCGTCGTCTCCGATCCGGCCCAGGTGGAGATCAACCTCCGGCGGGCGGGTGTGTTGATGCGCCAGGGGTATCGCGTGACCTTCCAATCGACTCTGCCGGCAGACGGCGCAACCCATCCCTTTGCCCTGCGTGTCGCCTACCCCGGTGGGGAAGACCAAGCCGAAGCGCGCTTCCGGGCCGTCTTTGGTCAGGTCACGGTTGCCCTGGAGGGTCTGGACGAAGGACAAACGGTGTGGGGGGTGGTCGGTCTTACCGGTCGGGTGACATCCTCCATACCCATAACCCAGGTAACTTACCTGCTGGACGGCGAACCGCTGGCCCGGGTGTCCGGCCCTCCTTTCCGGCTGGATTGGGACAGCAGCACCGTGGAACCCGGTCCCCATGCGCTGTCCATCCGCGCGGTGGACGTGGCCGGCAACGAGGGAGAGGCCGTGGTGCGTATCACGGTAGCAAGTCCCCTTGTCGTCACGGTCGTTTTGCCCCGCGAAGAGATCGCAACGGGGGAATCCATCACCATCTCCGCCCAGGTTGAAACGCCTGCCCAGGTCACCAAAGTTGAATTCTGGTTGGACGGTCGCCTGCAGATCACGGACGAATCTCCCCCTTACGAATTTCTGCTGCAAAGCGAAGGATTCGCCGGGGGAGAGCATACCGTCACGGTTCGTGCCGAGGATAGCCTGGGCCGCGTGGAGGAAACCAGCCGCACGATCCGCTTTGTACTCCACCCAACCGTGCCCACGCCCCAACCTACGCCTGCGCCGACTACCCCTTCCCTGATGCGCATGGCGGTCATTGCCGCCATAGTCATCGTCCTGCTGGCCGCCCTGCTCACCGCCCTATTGCTCCTGTTCTTCTTTTTCCGGCAGCAGCGCAAAGGCCGCCGGAAGGCATTCCTCCTGGACATCATCAACGAAGGCAACATCCAAAGCGGCTATCTGCTGCGCGGCGAGGACCCACAACAAGCCCTCCGTTTCCGTTTCTCACTGGGGGATGTGATGTTGCCATCCGTCCACGGGGAGGGGGTCTCGGCCCGGCAGATCGGGCCGGGGAGCACAGGCGCGGAACCTGCCCCTGCGGGGACGCCTCCGACTCCGCAGCCGCGCCCGGCACCGGCTCCACCAAAGCCCAAGAAAGGGATGCTGGATACGGCCAAACGGGCAACGCGGGTGGGGACCGCGCTGGCGAGTGCCCTGAGCGCGCTAGGGAGCTTGCTGCCCCGTTCCATCGGAACCCCTGTGCAACGTACTGCAGCTAAAATGCAGCGGGGTAGCAGCGCCGTCAGCCGGGCGGAGCAGGTCCCCATGTGGCTGGGCAAAGCCAAAGCGGAGGTACAAAGACCGTCTGCGCCGCCGGAAGCGGAGGTCGCCCCACCCCAACCCCAACCGACGGCGGCCCCGGCGGAGCAGAAAACACGACCACCCGCCGCCCCCGCTCCAGATTCGGGCGCCCCGACGGGTGAATGGGTCCAGACGCCGCCGGTGGCACCGGGCGAAACGTTGACCCTTACCCTGCTCGTGGAGCCGCTCCGCTGGCCCCGCCGGACGCAGACCTTTGCCTTTTCCATCCTCTCCCGCCCTACGGGGCAGAGGGACGCCCCGCCCGTGGTGGAGGAGGCAGAGGTGGAGTTTGAGGGAGTCTCGTGGCTCCGTCGCTATTTGCTTCCTATGCTGGCCCTGGGATTGTTGACACTGGGCTGTCTGGTGAGCGGTGCACTGCTGTTGGCCTTGACCCAGGGCCGGTTATGAGGTAAGATTAAGGACGGAGGGGCGGTTTTGCGTCCGCTTCGTGGACGGCCCGCGTTGGCGGTTCCGGAGATTTGAACCGCAAAGGCGCAAAGGAAAAAGTAAGAAAACCTTCGCGTTCTTGGCGTCTTGGCGGTTCCAACCCGGGCCGGGCGTATTCGTGCATTCGCGCCCGCTTCGTGGACGGCCCGCGTTGGCGGTCCCGGAGATTTGAACCGCAAAGGCGCAAAGGCCGCAAAGGAAGGAGAAAAAGAAAACCTTCGCGCTCTTGGCGTCTTGGCGGTTCCAACCCGGGCCGGGCGTATTCGTGCATTCGTGTATTCGCGCCCGATTCGCGGACGGCCCGCGTTGGCGGTTCCGGAGGTTTGAACCGCAAAGGCGCAAAGGCCGCAAAGGAAAGAAAAAGACCTTCGCGCTCTTGGCGTCTTGGCGGTTCCAACCCGGGCCGGGCGTATTCGTGCATTCGCGCATTCGCGCCCGCTTCGTGGACGGCCCGTATTATTCTTGAGGAAGGTGTGGTGTCCTTGCAAGCCCGTTTGGAAATTATCGGTCCACAGGGCGAGATTCGGTTCTACGATCTAGATCCGGAGCGGGGTGTCACCAACATCGGGCGGCACCCCGACAACGATCTCGTCCTGGATGACCCGCGCATTGCGCTTTTCCACGCCGTGTTGGACCACCGGCAGCCACCCTACCAGATCATCAATCTGGATGGGGAGAATGAGATGATGCTGGGGCAACAGCCCCTGCCGCCCAACACCGCCACGGAAATCCGCACCTGGGATACGTTGCAGCTGGGAGGCTACACCCTCATCCTGCAGGAAAGCGAGCCTGTACCGTCGCAGGCCGAACGGCCCGCCGCTCCTCCTGTCTCTCCCGCAGCCCCTGCAGCCCCTGCCCCCCTTCCCGTCGCTCCACCGACCGGTATGGCCGTCCTGCCCTCGGATCAGACCGACTCGGTAGTCATGGCCAGCCTTTCCGAACGCGAATGGACCGTTGACGTTGAGCAGACCGTCTCCCTGGAAGTGTCCATCGTCAACGGTGGAGGGCTGGTTGCTTCCTTTGATATACAGGTGGAGGGGTTGGACCCCGCTTGGGTGACGATTCTGACGCCCTCGGTCAACCTACACGAAGGGGCACGGACGACCGTAACCATCTTTATCAGCCCGCCCCGCCGTCCGAGCAGCACCGCCGGTCCGCACCCCTTCTCCGTCGTCGTCACCTCCCCGGAATATCCCGGTCGGCAGAGCCGCCTGTACGCCCTGCTGCACATCAACCCTTATTACGAATTCTCCGTGGGGGAACTTTCTCCCAAACGCCAGAACGTCTCCTACCGGAAACGTTCCGGTCAGGCTCAGATCACGATCACCAACAAGGGGAACAGCAATGCCCTCTTTCGCCTCCAGGGGGAGGATGCGGAAAAGGGGTGTAACTTTGAGTTTTTGGTCCCCGGCGAAGAGATCGGCGGAGGACGGGCAACGGAGCAGGAGGTTGCCTGGGCCAACCAGGCCGAGGTGCGGGTCGCGGCAGGGACGACGATCTTTGTCTCGTTCCTCATCACCCCCCTCACGCGCCGTCTGGTGAGCCTGCGGCGGCACACCTACAACTACACCATCACCACCACCCTCGTCGACGGCGGCCTGGCGCCCCGTGCCCTCCTGGGGGAACTCAAGATGGGACCTCTCATCGGCCCCTGGATGCTGCTGATGATGCTCATCGGGCTGGCCCTCTTGGTCGGCTTCTTCTTCCGGCCCGCCGCCGAACCGACTTTACAGGCCGATACGACGACACCTTTGGTCAACCAGGAGATCACGCTGACCTACGATGCCTCCCGCTTCCCCGGCCTTTCGCCCAGCGGCGTGTTCAATCACCTGAACGCCCTCTTTTTGCGGCTGACGTTGGAATATCGGACCGAGGGCGGCCAGTGGCAAACCCTCAAGGCCCCGTCGGAGCTGACCGCACCGACGGGAGCGGTGGTCCACACGCCGACGGAAAACGGCTACTACCGCCTGCGGGCGGAAAACTGGCTCTCGCGGTTGGTTCCCTGGCTGGCGGGCCGGAGCAAAGAAGTGGCCGTTTATGTCACGCCGGTCAAGCCCTTTATCGTGGAATTCCGCGCCGACCGCTCCCAGGTGTGGGTGGGCGAAGAGGTCACCCTCTTTTGGCGCGTCGCCGACGCCGATACGGTCAAAATAGAGTACGACGGCATTGAGGAAACCTTCGAGGGAGAGGAACTGCAAAGCGGCCAGCGGTCCTACACCATAGAGCAAGACACGGTGTTCACCCTTTCGGCCGGCAACAACTCCTGGCCCGAAGAGGTTCAAAAGCCGCTGCGGATCATGGCCCTGGCCCGCCCCGTGCCGACGCCCGTCATCATCCGTTTTGACGTGGACCCCCTGGAGATCACCGTCGGCGAGACGGTACGCATTGATTGGGAAGTGGAGGGGGCCGATACGGTGAGCATTGACCCCCTGGGGACGGGCTTGCCGGTCAAAGGCAACATGGGCGATCAGCCGACGAGCCTGACAACCTATCAGCTGACCGCCTACAAAACCGGCGAGGACGGAACCACGGTGGAGAACAAATCGCTGTTGCGGGAGGTCGTCGTCAACCCTCTGCCGACCCCCTCCCCCGTGCCCCAGGCCCCGCAGATTCAGCTCTTCCAGGCCACGCCTAACGAGATCGTCGGCGGGCAAGGGGAACAGGTCAAACTCACCTGGTCGGTCTCCGGTGCATTCACCAAAATTGATATAACAAATCCGAACCTGGTCTTTTCCACGCCCATCTCGCGGTCCGGCACGATCACCGTGACGCCCAAAGAGACGACGCTGTACGTACTAACCGCCTACAACGGCGATCTAAGCAGCAGTATGCCCGCCGAGGTCACGGTTCTGGAACCGACCCCCACGCCCACGATGACGCCCGTGCCCACCGTCCCACCAACCCCCACGCCCACGCCGACCCCCTTCCCGCCGCCCTTTATCAGTTTCTACAAGGCGGAGGGGCTGGACCCGACCCAGGACCGCGTTGTGTTCAAGGGCGCGACCGAGACCGATAACGGGACCGTTTACCTCTATGAAGTGGAAGTGGGGGCCAGGGTCAAGCTGAGTTGGAGCGTGGAAAATGCCGAAAAGGTGACGATTCAAAATCTAGGAGCGCAGCCGACCAGCGGCGAGGTGGTCCTGCCCGATCCGGTCACGGCAGCGGCCTCCTATATGCTCACCGCCGAAAACAACGGTGGGGCCAACCAGGTTTCGGCTTTTGTGCAGTTTGAAGTGACGGCCATGCAGCCGCCTCCGCCGCCCTACGGCGTCCGGGGGGTGGAGGATGTAGCCGCCGGGACGAACCGGATTGAGTGGAACTATGACGATCAGTACCGGGGTGTGATCATCGGTTTTCGCATCTACCGCGCCGATGTGCCGCCCGGCGATTCGTTCCTGCCGGTGGGCATGGTGGACGATCCCAACGCCACTTCCTGGACCGATACGGCCCTGAACGAGACGTGCGGCAAGGCGTACTATGTCGTGGCCGTGTACATTGACCCGGTGCGGAACGAAGAGCGGGAGACGGAGGCCAGCACGACCAGCTGGTACAGCCGCCCATGCCCCTAGTTTGGAAGCGCACAGGCGCAAGGGAACGATGCGAGATGGAGGCAGGCAGTGAGGGACGCAACACAATCTACGGAGGTGTGCTGACCGCTGCGCTGCTGGGGGTAGCGTTGGCCCTGCTGCTCCACGGCAGCGGGTCGGCGGCCCAGGGCGCAGTTCCCGGATCGGGTCCCGCCGGGTTCCCCTCCGCCGCGCGCAGCATGGACATCACCGCCACTTTGCCCCTTTCTCCACCTGTGGCGCTGCCCCAGGTCACGGTGCGGACCGTGACCGCACCGCCCCCTCCACCCGATTGGGTTCCGGCGGCCCGCCCCGGCCCCCGCTCACCCGGCGAGGCCGATCTGTCCATCCTCAAAACGGCGCCGGCGGTCGTGCAGCTCGGCGGCGACCTGCTCTACACCATCGTCCTTTCCAACCAGAGCGAATACAGCGCCACGGTGCAGGTGGAAGATGTCCTGCCCCTCAAGCCCCTGGAACGCGATGTCCACTGCGACCCCGATTGCGACCGCGCCTATGAGGTCATCGTGGTCACGGTCAATATGCCCGGCCCCGGCGGGCCACAACCTTACACCGAAACGATCACGACGGTACACCGGCTCAGCTGGCCCGATCTCGTCCTGCTCCCCCAGGAGGTCAAAACCCTCCGCTTTTCCATGCGCGTCGGCGGCCAGAACGACGGCGCGGTCCTGCGGAACCTGGCCTTCGCCCGCTACACCCTGGCCGACGGACGCGAAGGTTCGGCCAGCAGCAATGAAACGGAGACCGAGGTGGAGGTCCCCATCCAACCGGGAGCGGGCGCTGCCGTCTCCAACGAGGCGATCTGGTCTTCCGATGATTACGGCGGCAGCGGCAGCCTGGATTGGGGCGATTACGACCATGACGGCTACCTGGATCTGGCCATCGGCGCATCGGGGGGAGCGACGGTGTACCGCAACGGAGCAGGGGGCTTGGCCCGGTTGTGGAGCAGCGGTCGCTACGCCCATGACGTGCACTGGGCCGACATCAACGGCGACGGCCTGTTGGAGCTGATCGCCATCGGCTACAACTGGTGGGAGGATTCGGTTCAGAACTTTATCTATGAGCGCAGCCCCGACGGCAGCCGCTTTTTGGAGATCGGCCCCCTTTCCTTCGCCGACGACCGCTTGCTGCGGGTTGTGCCCAACGATGCCGACGGCGACGGCGACCCGGACCTGATCGCCGTCACCTACCGCCAATGGACGGACGACGGCTGCACCCTGCGCCTCTACCGGAACGACGGCGGCAGCTTCACCGCACCCTACCGCTGCATCCTGGACCCCTACGCGACCTATGGGATGCGGACCGAAAACCTGCTCTCCCTGGCCGATTACGACAACGACGACGACCTGGACCTGGTGATGGAGGTGTACGACTATCGCAATCCCTACACGAACACCAATTGCCCCGTGCGCGAGGTCCTCTGGCTCCTGGAAAATACCGCCGGGAGCTACACCGCCACCCAACCGCTGACGGTGGACACCTTTTACGATTGCAACATGCCCTTGGATGTGGCCTGGGGCGATTACGACCGCGACGGACGTCTGGATCTGGCGGCGGCCATTCCCGCCCTGACCGGGCAAAACGCCCATCAGGTCCGCATCTACCGCAACACCGGAGCGGCTCCGCCCTTTGCCCCGGCCTTCGTCCTCGCCTGGCCCAACGACGATCCCGCACCCTATAGCGTCGAATGGGGTGATTACGACGCCGACGGCGACCTGGACCTGGCCGTTGGGTTCAATCCGTTTCGCATCTATCTCAACGAAGGCGATTCTTTCGACTCCGGACGCTACCTGGCCCCCACCGAGGGGCCGTACCCCAGCCTTGCCCTGGATCTGGCCGCCGCCGATTGGGACAACGACGGCGACCCGGACCTGGCGGCGGCCAATCCCTTTGCCGCCAGTTCCCTGTTCGGCACTTTTGCCGCCCCCTTGAACGCCCATCTGACCGCCATCGCCCCCCTGGCAGCCAACGATGTAGCCTGGGGCGACGGCGACGGTAACGGCAGCCTGGACCTGCTCTTTGGCGCAGGGCAAAATACCGTCGGCGCAGAGATGTACTACAATGAGCAGGGCCGCTTTGCCGATCACACCCGCTTTGCCGCCAGCGGCTTTGGCCCTCACAGCGTCGCCTTTGGCGATATGACCGGCGACGGCGCGTTGGATGTGGCCCTGGGCACACCGGCGGGTACGCAGGTCTACCTGGGCAGCAACAAAAGCTCACCCGATTGGACCTCCCCCCAATATCTGGACAGCCGCAGCGTGGCCTGGGGCGACGCCGACGACGACGGCGACCTGGACCTGGCCGTGGGTGCAGATGACATCGTGGCCGTCTTTGAAAACCGGGACGGCGATCTGGCCGACGACCCCTTCTGGTTCGTAACCGGCTGCGGCGATGTGCAGAGCGTGGCCTGGGGCGATCTGGACGGCGACCCCTACCCGGACCTGGCCGTGGGCCGCCGAGGGCGGCCCGGTCAGGTGTACCGCAACGAGGGCGACGGCACGTTCGGCCTGCAATGGACCGCGCCGTTCAGCATGGCGACCACCGCCGTGGCCTGGGCCGATTACGACGGCGACGGGGATATGGACCTGGCCCTGGGCAACGATGGACAGGCCAATCAGATTTACGAAAACATCTCCGCCACCCTGAGCAGCGAGCCGGTCTGGACCTCGGCAGAGATGAGCCGCACCACCGCCCTGGCGTGGGGCGATGTGGATAACGACGGCGACCTGGACCTGGCCGTGGGCAACAACGGTGAAGCCGACCAGGTGTACAGCAACATGGGCGGGGGGCGTTTGGTTTGGATCTGGCGGTCGGCGGAACGGCGGGCGACCACCGGCCTGGCCTGGGGCGATATGGACGGCGACGGCGACCTGGACCTGGCCCTCAGCGGTGAGGATGGGATCGGCGTGTATGAGAACTCTTACGCCCGGCCTGCCCACCTGCGCGACGATTTCGTAACGGCCATGCCCCTGGCCGCCAACCCGCCCTATCTGGCCCTTGACCGGCCCGGCGGCGTGGACGACGCCTACTTTTTCTCCTCACCCTTCATCCTGGCCGGTCCCGACGCGCCGACGGTGACGATCACCTACCGCCTCTACAGCCCCGACGGCACGCGGGTCGTCACCAAGACGAACGAGCCGGGGTTGCCCATCGCCCAAACGATCTTTGAGTACTCCCTCGACGGAGGAGGGACCTGGAGGCCGGCCACACCCCTGGCCGGTTCGCCGCCGCCCCCTTCAACGACGTTGCGCCTGGGGCAGGCAGGAGTCTTTTTGTGGGATGCCAACACCGATCAGGCCATCAGCGAAGATGCCCGCTTCCGCATCAGCATCATCCCCCTGACGGCACAAGGTGGCCTGCGCCGCACCCTGAGCCGGGCCGTCAGCCCCCCCTTCCGCGTGCGGGGGACATGGTGCATCTGGCCCCGGAATCCAACAATTTATGTCAAAACCCCCGATCCACGACGAGGGGAACCCATCCGGTTCGTGGGCGCGGTGGAGGAAGGCAGCGGCGTCCTGACCTTCCTGTGGGATTTCGGCGACGGAACGACGGCCCAGTGGCAGGCGGGAACCCACACCTACGCTTCCAACGGCACGTATGATGTCACCCTGACGGTTCGCTCCGAACCCTGCCCCCAGGTCAAGGAGGTGTACGCCCACCTACAACTGGTGGTCGGTACGGGGCGACCGGATACCTACCTGCCTTTTGTGAGTCGGGGATATACGGCCGACCCAGAAGGGCACTAAAAAATAGCGCGGATTCCCCCGCATCATTCGTGCGGAACGCAACTTGGGCGATTTGGGAATCGGGTGAATCTGTCGGCGGCGGACCGTGGTCCGCCGCAAGTCGCAAAGGAGGTCTCTGATGAAATTTTATCATATCTTTGCCGTCGTGATCTTGGCATTGGCCATCCTCGCCGGGGTGAGCATTGCTCAGGAAGAACCGCAACAGGCAACCCCGGTGGACACGGCCATCACCTACCAGGGCAGGTTAGCCAAAAGCGGTCAGCCGGTGGACGCAACCTGCGCCATGACCTTTCGGCTCTATGACCATGAGACGGCGGGCAGCCAGATCGGGCCGGACCTCAACCAAGATGTGACCGTCGTCGACGGCCTCTTTACCGTCCGGCTTGATTTCGGCGCGGACGTGTTCGACGGCCAAGCCCGCTGGCTGGAGATCGCCGTCCGGTGCCCCGGCGACGCCGGGCCGACAAAGCTGCCCCGCGTGGCCCTCAACGCCGCGCCTTACGCCCACTACGCCCTGGCCGCCCCCTGGGACGGCATTCAGGATATGCCGCCCGGTTTCGCCGATGGGGTGGACAACGACACCCAATACCGGGCCGGGTGGGGCCTGCGCCAGCAGGGAACCGCCTTCTCCGTAGATGAGCGGTTGATCCAAAGCCGGGTGGTTAGTTCCTGCAGCAACTCGGAAGCCATCCGCCAGATTGATGAGGATGGCTCCATCACCTGCGAACCGCTGCAAGGCCCCTTGACCGCCGTGGCCCCCCTTGAGCTGAACGGCGATGTCTTGCGCTTGGACCAAGGGGCCGGATCGGGGCTGGATGCCGATACCCTGGACGCCAAAGATTCTACCGAATTCCTCATCCTGGATCAAGATCAGACAATCGGCGGCAGCCCGACCTTTGCCAACACCGTTCCCTTCGCCGTTGACCATGCCACTTTGATCCCCAACCTCAACGCCGAGCAGCTGGGCGGCAAGGATGAGAGCCGCTTCTTTACGCTGAACGAGGATGAGCAGGTCACGGGCAGCCCCACTTTTGCCAACACCGTCCCCTTCACCGTCACCCACGCGACCCTGATCCCCAACCTCAACGCCGGGCAGCTGGGCGGCAAGGATGAGAGCCGCTTCTTTACGCTAAACGAGGATGAGCAGGTCACGGGCAGCCCCACCTTTGCCAACGCCATCCCTTTCACCGTCACCCACGCGACTCTGATCCCCAATCTCAACGCCGAGCAGCTGGACGGCAGGACGGCGGAGCACTATTTCCGGCTAGATGCGGGTGAGACGGTGACGGTCGGCAGCGACGTGGCCTTTGACAGCACGCCGACCTTTGGGGCCAATCCGCCCTTTGCCGTGAGCGGCCCCGCCAAAGTCTCAGATCTGAACGCCGACCTGCTGGACGGCCTGGATTCATCCGATTATTTCCAACTGGACAAAGACGGCCAGGTGGTGAGCGGGACGACGACCTTTGCCGCCGATGTGACCTTTGACGGCCGCCCGGCCTTTGACAATAACAGCGGTCCCCCCTTTACCGTCGCCAGTACCGAGGTGGTCCTCGGTCTCAACGCCGACCAACTGGACGGTCAGGATGCCAGCGCGTTCCTGACCGATGCTGATTTGACCGACTATTTCAACCTGACCGAGAACGAAACGGTAGGGGGGAATACGACCTTTGACAACAGCACAACGACGACTTTTGACGGCTTTGTCAATTTCAACAACGATGTTACTTTCGGCAACACGGCGAATGTGACCTTTGACCGCCAAGTCGCTTTCAACGCCAGCGGGCAGGCTCCTTTTACGGTCAACAGCAACCTTTTGGTGCTCAACTTACACGCCGACGATTCCGAACATCTGGGCGGGCAGCCACCCACATTTTATCAGAACGCCGACAACATCAACGGCGGCACGTTGGGTACAGCTTACTACTCCGCCCACGACGATTTGCAGGCGGAGGGCTACCTGGGCAATGCCAACGGCGACCTGGCCCAGAACAACGGTGTCCTGCAGAAGGACCTGGATGCCGACCTGCTGGATGGGAAGGAGGGGGATTTTTACCGGGATGCGAGCAACATCAGTGACGGTACGCTGGGCACAGATTACTACTCCGCCCACGACGATCTGCAAGCAGAAGGCTACCTGGGCAACGCAAACGATGATCTGGCACAAAATAACGGAATCCGCCAAGTCAATCTCAACGCCGATATGTTGGACGGGAACCATGCTTCCGCTTTTGCGCAACTGGCCAACATGACGGTCAGCAGCGGATATTGCGCAGACACGGGGGGATACGCATCCGGCTGCGATCCCAGCGTGTATATGGTCGGCGGGACCAACAGTTTCTGTTTCCTGACGCAGGTCAAGGTCCGCGACGTGGACAGTAATACCGAAAATGCGGGCTGTGCGATCAGCTGGGATGGCAGCGTGAACAAGTGGCTTCTCCAGGCGATTGGCGGGACCGACGATGAGGAAGCCTATTGTGAGGCGATGTGCTTCTCATGGTAAGATGGGGATTCGGGAGGTAGATGAGGTGAAGGGAGAAACGGCTTTCAAGCGGTTGTTGACAAGGGGGGCGGCGTTCTGTCTTTTCGTCTTGGCCTTTGCTTTCTGGGGGAATGATCGCCCTGCGCTGGCGCAGACACCCGGCGAACCGACCGCCGACGGCGGCTACACGCTGACCTGGTGGACGGTGGACGGGGGAGGGCGTACCGTCGGCAGCGGGGAATATACTTTGAGCAGCACCGCCGGTCAACCCGATGCAGAGACGGTCGCGGGCGGCGATTACACCTTGATCGGCGGTTTTTGGGGAGGCGCAGAGCAATCGCTCCGTTATTACCACACCTACCTGCCCCTGGTCGTCCGTTCGGCGCCGTAGAAAAAAGCGACGGCTACGAAAGTAGCCGTCGCTCTACCTGTGAGGGCTACAGTTTCGCTGCAGCCCTCCTTTTCGTCAATAATGATATTCGCTGACCAGGTTCCCTTGAGCGTCGAACAGCTGCGCCGTCTCCCCATCGTTATCCCAGACATTCTGTTCCGTCCAATCAAAGCTAAAGGGAGGGTTATGCTCCCTTCCCTTAGCCCCGCTGTAAATACGCACTTCGGCGCCGGGGGCCAGGATATAGCCAGCCGGGAAGGTAAAAGGGGACACAGTGTGGTCCTCCTCGGCAAGCCACCAGCCGGAAAGGTCGGCAGGGGCCCCACCGCGATTGCGGATGACAACGTGTTCGGCGTATCCAGAATTGAAAATGTCTACAATGGCGACATCGGGCTGAGGCACGGGGGTAGGGGCTGGGGTAGTGGTGGGCTGTGGCACAGTTGGGGATGGCGATTGGGTAGCAGTAGGTGCAGATGTGTCAGTGGGCTGTGGCGCGGTCGGGGGTGGTGCTGTAGATGTAGAAATGCTCGTCAGCGGCGCGGTGGGCATGGATGTAGGGATACTTGCTGGTGTAGTGGGCATGATCATGGTCGTTGGGGTAGAGGCTTTACCACCCGTATTCTGAACGATAGAGACCAGAAAGATGCAACAACAGCATGAAACAAAAGAGGCAAGCAGCACAGCCACCACGGCGCCAGACTTTTGCCGCTTTGACAAGGTTCTAGATCGGTTCACAATTTGCCACCCGTGAGGTGTTCTAACAGTGCATCCCCCTCACAAGATGCACCTTATCGTCACCCGGCCACTACAGCCCTGCCCCTAATTTGCTGCGGAAGCAGTAGCCCGTGCATTTTACCCGCTGGCTCCGCGCTTGCTGTCAACGAGAGGAAAAGGACATAGGCCAAGCCCCCCGTTCTTCCGGGGGAAGCTGCCTGATGATAATTTGCGACAATGCGGTTTCGCATTTGCGGCCTATAGTCGGGGCGAGAGGATTTGAACCTCCGACCTCACGGACCCGAACCGTGCGCGCTAACCGGTCTGCGCTACGCCCCGAAGCGGAAGCAATTATACCTCACCTTGTCGGAATCGACAAATACGGTCCGGGCGATGACCGGGGGGACGACCGCGGTACACCCGGCGACCGGGAGCAAGCATCCTACCGCCTTTCCTCTTGGGCAATGGGTACGGTGAAGGCAAAGGTACTCCCCTTGCCCGGCTCGCTCTCAACGAAAAATTCCCCCCCGTGCAACTCCACCAGGTTGCGGGTGATCGAAACCCCCAACCCCGTCCCCGGCTGTTTCTGCACAAGGTCGTGATCGGCGCGGAAAAACTTTTCATCCAGCTTGGCGATCTCCTGGGGAGTCATGCCGATTCCTGTGTCTTCCACCCGGACGCGCAGATACCCCTCCGGCACATCAGAGCCGTCGGGGCCGTCCGCGATGATGCGGATGCGACCGCCGTCCGGCGTATACTTGTAGGCATTGCTGACCAGGTTGGTCAAAATCTGCACCAGCCGCTCCCGATCTCCTCGGACGGGCGGAAGGTCCTCCGGTACGTCCACCTCCAGAGTATGGTGACGGGCTTCAATCTCGGTGCGGGTGTTCATCACCGTCTCGGCGACGACATCGGCCAGGGAAACGGGAGCCAGTTTGAGCTTGGTGCGGCCTGCCTCCAGCCGCGAAATCTCCAGCAGGTCTTGAACCAATTTGCCCATGCGGTCCACGTTGGAGGTGATCACGTCCACAAACTGGCGTTGGGTCTCGGTCAGTTCCCCACCGATGCCCATGGTCAGCATTTTGGCATAGCCTTGCATAGCCGTCATCGGCTGCTTGAGCTCATGGGCCACAAAATCTATGAATTCCGACTTGGCCCGGTTGGCCTGGCGGACTCCTTCGTGGAGACGGGCGTTTTCCAGGGCAATGGCGACCTGCCCGGCAATGGTAGAGAGGAATCGGAGGTGATCCTGACCGTAGGCGTTGGGCGCGTAATCTTGCACCGCCATCACACCTATCAGTCGCTCGCCGATCAGCAAAGGGACACCCAGCCAGGAGCGGGTGGGATCGCCGATCAGGCAGCCCTGCACCGGACTCGTTGCCGCTTCTTTTTCCCAATCGCGGATCAAGAGCGGCTTACGGTTGCGCACGATCCAGGCCGAAAAGCCCGATTGTTCCTTCAGATCCTGGCGGAAGGGAGGGACCCGCTCGCCACGGTCCACATAGATTGCAAAGTCAAGGGAATCCTCTTCTTCATCGTACAGGGCGATAAAGAACACCGGAGGGTCCCACACGTCGCGGATCCGCTCGTACAGCGCATCGAGAACCTGGCCCAATTCCAAATGGGCGTTGATCGCCAGACTGATGTCATACAAAAGAGCCATATCTTCTGCTCGCCTCTGACTTTCTTGGTATAAACGCGCGTTTTCAAAGGCAATGGCCGCGTGGTCGGCCATGCGTTGCAAAAAGGTCAGGTCATCCCGGTCAAAAGCGGCCGGTTCGGGGCTTTCCAGGTTGATCACGCCGATCACTTGTCCTTCTCGGTGAATGGGCACGGCGAGCTGGGACCGGGTTGTCGGCTGGGCGGGGTGATAGTCGGGGTCTTGGCTCACATCGTCCACCAAAGCAGGCTCGCCGGTGCGAACAACCCGTCCGATGATCCCCTTGTTGAGGGGCCACGGCTTGTGCCGAAATTCCTCCATACCGGGCGGATACCCTCTGCTGGCCAAGAGCAGCAACCCTTGTCGGTCTTTGTCATACAGGGCGATGATGCCCACCGGGGCTTTGGTGATCCGCATGGCCCATTTGATGGTTGTGTTCATCAGACGGTCAAAATCCAGGGCAGCGTTGAGGTCCCGGTCAATGCGCTGCAGTGTGGAGAGTTCTTCCACGCGGCGGGCGAGGGCCTGATCGGTCTGGGTGTAGAGGCGGGCGTTTTCAATGGCGACGGCAGCCTGAGCCGCAAAGCCGGTTAGCAGGTCTGCCTCCTCCCGGCGGAAGGGGCTGCCGTCGCGGTGGTTGAGGACTTCGATGACGCCGATGATCCGGTCGCGGCTGGTCAGCGGCACGCACAGGATGTCACGGGTGGTGAAACTAATCTCCCGATCTACGTTGCGGTCCCAATGGGGATTGTTCCGCACGTCGTTGACGATCTGGGCCTGTCCGCTCTGGACGACATGGCCGACGATGCCTCGGTCCACGGGATGGTGGCGACCCACCAGCTCCTGACTGCCCGGCGTACCCAAAGCAACCTGGAAAACCAGGTCTCCGCTTTCCTCATCCAGCAGCAGCAGCGATCCGGCCTCTACGTCCAGGATTTCTACCACCTTGTTCATGATCAGGTCCAAAACGCTGGGCAGGTCAAGGGTGGAGTTGATCGTCCGGCTGACCTCGTACAGGGTGGCAAGTTCGGCAGCGCGGGCTTTCATTTCCTGGTAAAGGCGCATTCTGCCGATGGCGACGGCAGCCTGGTCGGCGATGGCTTCCATCAGGCGGACCTGAGCGGCGGTGTAGCGATATCCTTCCCGGAAACAGGAGACGTTCAGCACCCCCACAACCTTCCTTTCCGGGCCGGAGATGAGGGGGACGCCCAGCCAGGCTTTGGCCGGTCTGCCCCCGTGGGGGATTCGGCGTCGTGCGCATTCGGCCAGGTAGTCATCGGTCACGATGGGCCGACCGTCGCGCACAATCTGGCTGGTCAATCCCGTGCCCAAAGGCCAGGTCGGTTCGGTCGGTTCGCGCCGCTGTCCCTCTTCCACATAGTAGGCCATGCGGAATTCTTGGCGGTCTTCATCATAAAGGGCCACATAAAAGTTATCCACTCCCAGAATGCGGTGGGTTTGTTCATAGATGAGGGAAAGGAGATCTTCCAAGTCCCGGCGCAGATCCACCGCCTCGCCGATCTTGCGCAAGGCGTCCAGGTGGACGATCCGCTCCTCCAAGTCGGCCAGGAGCTGGGCGTTCTCCACCGCCATAGCCGTCTGGTCGGTCACGGCAGCCAGGAAATGCACGTCGTCGGGGGTGTACGGTTCGCCGGAAAGGCGCGGCCCCAAGGCCACCCACCCGGCAAGGCGGCGTTGGCCCCGCAAGGGCAAGAAGAGCACCAGGCCCAATTCGTCCAGGAGCCGCCGGTCTTGTTCCGCCAGGAGAGGCAAGGTCTCCGACACGGTGGGGTCCAGGAGGTAGACCGGTTCATCCTGCCGGTCGAGCCAACGGACCAGGGGGCTGTCCGGGTCCAGCTCAACCTTTTCCTCCGGCCAAAGCAGGCCGCCGGATCGGCGCAGCGTGTAGCGATCCTGGTGTGGGTCATAGAGAAAGATGACCGTCGGTGCTCCGTGGCTGACCGGTTCAATCTGGGCCATCATGCGGTCCAAGATCGCCGGTAGGGAAAGGGGAGTGGTCACCAGTTCGCGGCTGTAATCTTGCAGGGCGGCGCGGTAATCCACCCGCCGCTGGCCCAGGATGCGGTCGGCCATCTCTTCGGCCCGCCGCCGTAAGGGGGGGACCGCCAAGACCAAAAGGGCGATCAAGAGGGCTATGAGCAATGCGCTGTTGTCCGTCAAGGCGATCCCCAGGGTGCGGCTGATGGCGGCCAGGATCAAGACATAGACGCCGATGACCGCTGCGATCAGGATGGTGTAGGCCAGGCCACGGCCGATCACCGGGTCCATGCCCAGCAGCTTATAACGCAGGATGGCGTAGGCGATGAACAAAGGGAACAGGATCAAAGGAGGCAGGTACAGGACGGCGTGGAAAGCCGGTTCTACCCCTACTCCGGCCAGGAGTAGGTAGACGGCCATCGGCGCAAAGGCCAGGAGGCTGCCTACCAGGATGATGCGCACCTGCTGCCGGACGACGCTGGATAAGGTGCGGGCACGCACATATCCCATGATTACCAGGAAAAAGATGAGGGAGATGAACAGAAAGGCATAGATCCGGCGCCAGGTGGTGATGTAAGCCCAGGGTGCGCCCAGGTCATACAGTCTCCAATGGGCGGCCAGGGCCAGGGCGATGGCAACGGGGTAGGGGAAAAAGCGGAAAAGGGATCGGCGGCGGCTCCACGACCTTTCTTCGGGAAAGATCAGGGCCAGGTGGATCAAGGACGCGCCAACCAAAGGCATGGCCGTCACCCACAGGCGGACAAAACGATGGGTTGAATTCAGGTCAAAGATCAGGCCCACGGCCAGGGCCACACACGCCGCAAAGAAGGCAAAAGTTTGCCCCGACCGCTCATAATGTCGGTAGCGAAAGACCCACAGGCCGGTGAGGAGATAGATCAAGCCGGTGAGGTAAGGAACCCAGAACAGGGAGAGCCAAGCATCCAGGGGGAAGGTCGTCAAGGTCACGGGCACAATCAGGACCGAACCATCAGGGCGTTCAAAGGTCAGCTTCACTTGATCGCCGAAGGCCATGCCCTGCAGTATGCGGTCCACCTCGCGGCCGTCGGTGACGGGTTGGTCGCCGACGGCGATCAGGCGGGCGGTGGGGTTAGGGGGAACACCCGGCGGGAGATCCTGGTCGTAGATGCCGCCGACGACGAGGGTTTGTTCCAGCATCAGGCCGGGGAAGGGCCGGTGTACCCACTGCCAGGCAAGGATGGGGACGACCAACAAGACCCCTGCGGCGATCAACAGGACCAGGGATACGCCCCAGCGGGTGATGCGCTGGTATCGTGTGGGTTGAAGCGGCTGATGCTTGCGGCTCACGGTCGGCATCCCGAATGCGCAAACCCGGAAAGCGGGCCAGGCCCTGGCGCAGGGCCTGGCCCGATGTCTCCGTGTCGGCGTGAGGTGAGTAGCTGCGTCATTCCCCTCCGCGCCGACCCAGTAGATAGCCCAGCACAAAGGCCAGGGCCGCGATCAGAGCCAGGAAGGCCCCCATCGCCTGGGGAGTGGAGAGCATCTCCCCGGCCATGTCCTTGGCGACCGCGGCGGCGAAGGCGGTTTCGGAAGGAGGCGTATATTCCTCTTCCTCTCCGGCCAGGCGCGCCTTGAGGGCTGCGTTGAGCGAATCCAACCCCTGGCGGATCATGCTCTTGCTGGCCGAGTCGATCATGCGTTGGCCGACGCCGGCCAACCGGCCGCCGACCTGCATTTCACCTTCGTAACGCATGAGGGTTCGGCCATCCTCCAGCTCGGTCAGGTGGACGTGGCCCACCCCTTTGCCAAAGCCGGGTGCGCCTCGGCCCTCTACGCTCAGGGTGTAACTTTCCGGCGGAACCTCGTCGGAAACGACCAGTTTGCCGCTGAACACACCGGAGACAGGGCCGATGCGGATGTACATTTTGCCCGCATACTCGTTTTCGCCAACCTGTTCCAGTTCCTGTGCGCCGGGCAATGCCTTCGCCAGCACCTCCGGATCGCGCACGATGGCCCACACTTCGTCGCGGGGACCGTCAAAGATGTATTCACCTTCCAGTTTCATCGTTGCTCACATCCTTTCGCATGGTTACCCGTGGATCAGCTCAAAGAGCCGGTTGGGACTCAAGGGCATTTCCAAGATCTCCAAGCCATAGTCGGCCAGGGCGTCCTCCAACGCCTGGGCAAAGACGGCAGGAACGGGGATGGTGCCCGCTTCGCCCGCGCCCTTGCTGCCCAGAGGGTTGAGGGGCGATTTGGTCTCTTCGTGGCCGACCTCGATGCGGGGGATCTCGGTGGCCGTCGGGATCAGATAATCGGCCAGGGAGGCATTGAGAAGTTGGCCGTTTTCGTCATAGATGAGTTTCTCATAGTAGGAGTTGGCGATTCCCAAAGCCACGCCGCCGTGGATCTGCCCTTCTAGGATGAGGGGGTTGAGCACCGTGCCGCAATCCTCGACGGTGACATATTTTTTGATCTCAATCATCATCGTTTCGGGGTCCACTTCTACGATCATGGCGTGGGCGCCGTTGGCCGTCGCGCCGTATTGGGGACCGAAATAGTCGGTCGCCTCCAAGCCCGGCTCGGTCCCCGGTTCGACGGCCCCGCGCAAGGGGTTGGCAATGACGGCCAGTTCACCCAGGCTGATGGACCGTTCGGGGATGTCGGCCACCCGCACCTGACCGTCCACCAGTTCCAGTTCCTCCTCCGGCGTTTCCAGGACCTTGCTGGCCAGTTTGAGCACTTTGGCCCGCACCGCCTTGGCGGCGGCGTAGATGGCATTGGCCGCGACGACGGCGCCGCGGCTGGCAAAGGTCCCGGTCCCCCAGTGAAATTCGGAGGTGTCGCCCGTGACCAGGCGGACATCACGGGGGCTGACGCCCAGTTGATCGGCGACGATCTGGGCAAAGGAGGTAAAGTGGCCCTGGCCTTGCGTCCCGACACCGGTGGCCACGCTCACCCGCCCGTCGGTTTCGATGGTCACGCGGGCGCCTTCGTATGGCCCTACGCCTGTGGTCTCCACAAAGGGGACGATGCCCAGGCCCACGTGCTTGCCCTCGGCCCGGAGGCGGGGCTGCTCCTCCTTGACGAATTTTTCATAGCCGATCAATGCCGCCGCCTTTTTCAGGGTGGCTTCATAGTTGCCGCTGTCGTAGATCAAAGGAGCGAATGCCTGGTCAATGATCTTGTGCTCATAGGGGAAGGCATCGGGCGGGATCAGGTTCTTGAGGCGGATCTCCAGACGGTCCATGCCCAGCTCTTTGGCGGCGATGTCCAGCAACCGCTCGGCCAAAAAGATGCCCTGGGGCCGTCCTGCCCCCCGGACGGGGGTGACGATGGTTTTGTTGGTGAACACGACTTTCAGGTCCGAATAGTAGTTGGGCACGTCATACGCGCCCATGGCGTGGCTCTGGGTGTTGAGGGGGATGGTCAAGCCGTAAGGGTTGTAGGCCCCCGTGTCGTGGATGAATTCGTGCTTGATGCCCAAGATACGCCCATCATTGGTCAAGGCCATTTCGGCGTAGTGGACCTGGCCCCGCTCCTGGGTGGTGGCGAAAAAGTTTTCGCGCCGGTCTTCGATCCATTTGATGGGCCGTCCCAGCTGCAACGTTGCCCAGGTGAGGACCACTTCTTCCGGATAGTAAAGCATGATCTTGGGGCCAAAGCCCCCGCCCACGAAGGGGGCGATGACCCGCACCTGGCTGGCGGAGAGGCCGAACAGGGCGGCCAGGCCGTTGCGGATGGGGATGGGGGCCTGGGTGGTATCCCACAGAGTCAGGAACTGGGCTTTGGGGTCCCAGGAAGCGACGATGCCCCGGTTCTCCATGGCCGCCGCCGCGCAGCGGTCAATGACGATGCGTCGCTTGATGACCAAGTCGGCTTTTGCCTTGGCCTCCTCATAATTTCCTTTTTCTTGGATAAGGTGGGCGGCCAAGTTGGATTCCAGGTCGTCGTGGACCAGAGGGGCGTCGGGGTCCAGGGCGTGCTCAATGTCCACCACTGCCGGGAGCGGCTCCAGCTCGGCCCAGATGCGCTCGGCGGCATCCTCGGCGATGTAACGGCTTTCGGCGATGATGAGGGCCAGCGGCTCGCCGGCGTGTTTGACCGTGTCCTTGACCAGGGGAACCGGTGTACGGGAAAAGAAGGTGACGCCCGGCATCCCCGGCGGGGGCGAGACATTGGGCGGGCTGGGGCGCCAAGCGTCGCCCATATCCTCGGCGGTAAAGACGGCCACCACGCCGGGCATTTCCCGCGCCGCCGAGACATCCAAGCTCAGCAGACGGGCGTGGGCATAGTCGCTGCGCAGAAAGGCAGCGTGCAGCATCCCCGGAATCTCGACATCATCTACGAACAGAGCACGACCGGTCAGCAGCAAGGGGTCTTCGGTTCGTGTCATCGGTTTGCCAAGATATTTTTCGCTCACGGTTCCACTCCTCTACCGACCTTGAGTTACCAATTTGACCGCGTCTACGATGTGTTGATAGCCGGTACAGCGGCACAGGTTGCCGGCGATGGCCTCCCGGATCTCCTCCTCGGTGGGGTTGGGATTTTCCTCCAGGAAGGGGATCAAGGTCATCAACAAACCGGGGGTGCAGTAACCGCATTGCAGGGCATGGGCCTCTTGGAAGGCTTTTTGCAGGGGATGTAGGTTATCCGGTGTGCCCAAGCCCTCAACGGTTGTGATCTCGTGCCCGTCGGCCTGGACGGCGAACATCAGGCAAGAGCGGACCGGCTGCCCGTCAAAGATGACGGTGCAGGCTCCGCACACGCCGTGCTCGCAGCCAACATGCGTGCCGGTCAATCCCAGGTCGTGCCGCAGAAAATCGCTCAGCAACAGGCGTGGTTCGACGGTGCGTTCATATTTGACGCCGTTGACGGTGACTGTGATGGTTTGCAGGTTATCCATAATTTACCATCTCCCATTACCGATTCTCTGCTCGTTCAAAGGCTTCGGTCAATGCTCGCTTCCCCAAGACCCGGATCAGGTGGCGGCGGTACTCGGCAGAAGCGTTGATGTCGCTGTTGGGTTCGGGGATGTCGGCGGTGGCGGCGGTTTCGGCCGCTTCGCCGATGGCTTCCGGTGTGGGCTTTTGCCCCCGGAGCACGGAACCGGCCTGCTTGGCTTCCACCGGGCCGTCGCCGACGCTGAAATAGACCAATTTGGCCGAGTCGCACACTCCTCGGCTCACCGTCACCACGGCGGCAACACCCACCAGGGCAAAATCGTGATGGCGGCGGGCCACTTCCATGAAAGACCAGCCGCTGTTGGGCGGCATGGGGGGCAGTTGCACCTCAACCAGTATCTCATCCGGCTCCAGGACGGTGGTAAAGAGGCCCACAAAGAATTCGTCTGCCGGGACGATGCGTTCTCCCCGTCGGCTGCGGATGCGGAAGCGGGCATCCAGTGCGACGCTGGCCGCCACCAGCTCGGCGGAGGGATCGGCGTGGGCGATGCTGCCGCCCAGGGTCCCCCGGCTGCGGACGGCCGGGTAGGCAACCTTGGGCAGAGCGGCGTGGATCATGGGTGCGGCTTCGGCCACCAACGGATCCCGTTCTAGGGCGGCCTGGCGGGTCATGGCCCCGATGTGCAGGCCGCCATCCCGCGCCCGACGGACGTAAGACAGGGTGGGGATGTTGTTTAGGTCCACCAAGACCGATGGCTGAGCCAGCCGAAAGTTCATCATGGGGATCAGACTCTGCCCCCCGGCCAGAATCTTGGCGTCCCAGCCGTACTCGGCCAATTGGGACAGGGCTTCATCTACCGTAGTCGGAGCATAATATTTGAATGGAGCAGGTTTCATTGGCATCCTCCCAATCTGGGAAACGGGTAGGCCGGGGATCGGTAGATCGGGGCGTTTCCCGATCTACCGACCCCCATTCTCCGAATTCTTAGTTCCCCTCTTTCCAGGCGACGAACCGGCCCCACATGGACGCGATCTCCATGCCCTTTTGCAGGTAGCAGCCGATGTAGTAGCGTCCGCTTTCCGCCTTGGCGATGTCCAGGCCCAGGTTTTCGGCGTGGACGATCCTCTTGGGGAAGAGGTTGAGGTGCATGTCCTGGTAGTAGTGATCCAGGGGGTACATTTCGTCCCAATCCTTGCCAAAGGTCTCTTTGAGCTTGCGGTTGGCTTCCTCAAAGGTTTTGGGATGCCAGATGCGCTGGATGGTGTTCATGGGGTGGTCTGCGCTCACGGCATCCACACCGATCCATTTGATCTTTTTGTCTATGCACCATTGGGCAAAGTCGGGCGAAGGGCCGGGGTGCTTGATCATGTAGCGGAATTCATCCGAATCGGGGCTGTTCCAGCCGTATTTGTGCCAGCCGGTCTTGATGATGAGGATGTCGCCTTCTCGGACTTCTACCACACTCTCTATCATCTCCGGGGTGTAGACGCTGGAATCGCTGACCAGGTGGGAAATATCGGCAATGACGCCGGGGCCGACCCATTCTTCCAGGGGGACCTCGCCGATGGTCCGCCCGTTGGCCCAAAAGTGCTTTTCACCGTCCATATGGGTTCCCAAGTGGATGCTGGCGTTGCAGATGGAACCGTTGCGGCCCAGGCCGAAATATTGTCCGCCGACGCGCTTGGTGTAGGTGACGGTCAAGGGGACGTAATTGGCCCACTGGGGCGTCTGCACGCTAAAGGGCACGGTCATGTCATATACCTCGGCGGCTTCGAGGGTCTGGTAGAATTCCTCTTCATCCATCCAATCGGGAGCCTGAAGGGCACACACCCGCGCCCAGGCGGTCTCAACCTCCATGAAGGGAATGGGCATGATCATAATCCAAGCGCGCTGGTTGCTCAGCTTGGCTACATCTCCCACGATGGATTCGGCCAGCAACAGATGGGCTTTGGGCATGGTGATATGGGTCATCCGGTAATACTCGTCGGGCGGGAACATCTCATCCCAGCTCTTGCCGTATTCTGCTTTGAGCTTGGCTTCGGCCTTCTCAAACTCGTTGGGGTGCATGTAGCGAATGTTGGTGTTCATGGGATGCTCGGCGCAGCCGCAGTCCACGCCGATCACCTTCAGTTCCATGTCCAATGCCCACTGGAAAAAGTCGGGGGAAGGGCCGGGATGACGTACCAGGAAGCCGAACTCTTTGGATTCGACGCCACCCTGGGCCTCCGGGTTGTAGACGTCCGGTTGATCCCAGGAGTAGCGGTGATAACCGGTGTTGATGATCAGGATGTCACCCTTGCGCACATCGGCCCGCGAAGTGATCATTTCGGGCGTGTAGAGGCTGTAATCGGATACGGCATCGGAGATGTCTACCACCACACCGCGCCCGCAGAGGTCAGAAAGGGGGATGTCGGAGATGCGCCGTCCGCCGGAGTGGAAAGCCGTCTCACCGACCAGGTGGGTGCCCACGGTGTTGCTCCAGTTAAGGAGCTGACCGTTGGCCCCAGGCCCGCCGCCATAGGCCCCCGTCACGCGCTTGAAAAAGTGGATCTCCAACGCTTTTTCTCCGGGCCACGGCGGGGTAAAGATGCTGCACCCCTGGGTCAGATCGTACAGTTTGGCTTCATCCATCATTTTGATAAACTGCTCGCGGTCCATTTCTCCCTCCTTAACTTTTAGAAGCCGTACTTTTCCGCAAAGGCGACGACCGCCTCCTCAAACATGCTCAGCGGCGGACGCACCAACCCGGCCCCCACCTGGCCGATGCCCGCTTTTTTGTGGGCAACGCCGGTGTTGACGCGGGGCGTGATGCCCTTCTCCACGACCTTGCGGATGTCAATACCGGTCGGCGTGCCCTGGAACTCAAGGGCGGGGATGGTAAAGTATTTGTGCTTGGCTTCGGTGATTTCGTACATCTCCAGGGTGGTGTCCATGGCCAGTTTGGCCGTGCCGCCGACAAAGGTGACGATGGCCGGGGCCGCAGCCATGGCAAAGCCGCCGATACCCACCGTTTCCATGATGGTGCTATCGCCCAGGTCGGGGTTGGCGTCCTCGGCAGTGTAGCCGGGGAAGTAAAGGCCCTCCACCGGCGGGGCCGGGGCGGTGAACCAGCGGTCGCCCAGGCCACTGACACGGATGCCGAAATCGGTGCCGTTGCGGGCCATGGTGGTAACGATGGTGCTGCCTTCAATGTTGTGGGCAGCATCGGCCATGACTTTGCAGGCGGCCATGACCGGGTTGAGCACCGTCAAGGCGTTGTCGCCCATGAACTTGATCACCTGCGCAGCGGTCTCCGGGTCGGGGGCAACGCGGGTGATGTAAGGAGCCAGGCGGGCGGTGAACATGATCGAACCGGCTTTGTTGCGGTTGTGGCACTCGTCGCCCATGTGCAGCGCTTCGGCCATCAACGCCCGCATGTCAATGCCGCCCATCTCTTGCAAGGCATCGTTGAGGATGGGAGCCATTACGTCGTCCAGCCAGCGCAACCGCTCGATGACTTCCTCGTCGTAGGCCCCGTAACGCAGCACCTTGCCGTAGCCCTCGTTCAGGCCGGAAAAGGCCCTGCGCCCCGTCTCTTTGTCCTCAACGATGTAAACCGACATGGAGGGCGAGATCAGCCCGGCCATCGGCCCTGCCGACTGGTAGTGGTGGCAGGGGGCGAATTCCACCTTGCCGGCCTCGACCAGCTTCTCCGCTTCCTCATAGGTCTTGGCCCGGCCTTCAAAGATCAACGCCCCGGCCACCGCACCGCGCATCGGCCCCGACATGCGGTCCCATTCAATGGGCGGCCCGGCATGGGTCAGCAGGTTCTCTTTGTCGCCCCGACCGGGGATCACGTCGCGGGCTTTGCCCACCCCGATCAGGATCGGGCGGGCGTCCATCATCCGTTCAACTGCCAACGCATTTGCTTTTTCGATGTCCATTGTTGCATCTCCTTTACCGATTTATTCTTTCGGCTTGATCCTAACCTACGCATTCGGCTTGGCATCTGCCCAACCCCATCGGACCCTCTTCGGTCCAGAGGCATTTCCCCAACATACTCCACGCCCGTCATCCGGTGACTCTGCCGGGCGCATCACGCGCCCAGGTGTGCAGCTTCAAGACCGGGCTGCACATGCAAAGATACCGGCAATTGGGCGATTACATCAAGATACCACCACCAATCTGTCGCCGCTATATTCTCATCGCGCCTCCAGCTGGCCAGATCGGCGACACGCTGGATCGCTTCATAGAAACGCCCGGCTTGCTGAAGGAGCCGACTATCGGCTTGCAGCACACGTCTGCGCTCTTCATCCGACAGGTGGCGCTCATGACGGGCAATCTCACTGCGGATCATGAGCATATCCAGGTGCTCCATGCCGCTGACGTCGGGAAACTGCACGTCCACTTCGTAAGCCGCGATCAGATCTTTATAATTCATCGTCCACCTCTCCCAGCAAACCAATCCATTCAAAGCCCGGTTTGCTCAGGTAGCGGCTCGGTCGATCAAGCACAAAGGCTGTTTCAAGTAATCCATCGTAGGCAAACATGACCAGCCATTGTTGACCTTCAACGTTTGTCACTATGACGACATAGGGCACACGATTGTACCAGTAGCGATATACGCGGGCAGCTCTATCCCGTAAAGCGAGCTGGATGATGCGGTGGTAATCTTGTAGTGTAGCCGTTGGCGGTAGATGCCCCCGTTGTATCCGTTTCTGCAAGTGGCGGTTGGCGCTCTCCGGCTTCCAGCGCATCTGGGAGCGCACAGTCTTGATCGCTTGCAGTACTTTGGGATACTGGGACATCCTTACCGCCACTTTCGGCAACGTCGTTTTATTTCCCCCGCATCCGTTCCAACAGGGCGGCCAGCTTCTCGTTGCCGCCGGCGGGTGGACGCCAATCCACCTGGATCACTTCGGCATCCTGGTCCTTCAGGCTTTCGGCAAACGATTCGACGCCGACGTTGATGGCCGCCAGGGGCTGGTTGATCCGCGCCAGGTCCACCGGCTTGCCCAGAGAGACCTCCTTCTCCTCCGCCGGGGCCTCCCGTTCGCTCAGAGCCTGGATCAGTTCGCCCACGTAACGGACCGCCACATCGTTGCGCGTCTCCACCCACGCCCCCGCTTCCTTGAGCTGAGCGATCTGGCTCTCCATGTCCTGGGGATCCAGGTCGGTGCCGACCACGACGGCCACCACTTCCAGATGGCGGCCCGCCTCTTTCGCTTTGGCGATGGCCTGGGCGATGGCCGGTCCCAACTCGCCGGCCGGATCGGGGTGGGAGCCGTAGCCGAGCACCACGTCGAGGAGGATGACGGCCACCTCCGGGTCTTCGGCCTCTTGCAGCAGCCGCTGGATGCGCAGGGCGTTGTCCATCATCGGGTGCAGGCGGCCTACGGTGAATTCGTCTTCACCCAGGTCCACGATGGTGTTTTCCTCGCTGACCAGCGAATTCTTGAGCACGTTGTGGCCCTTTTTCAGCGGCGCATTGGACCAAACGCGCGGCAAGTAATCCTGGAGGATGAGCAGGGCCTCATAGGCCAGCGTGCCGCCGGAAAAGAGGCCGCGCAGGTAGCGTTGACCGGGGGCAAAGCGGTCCAGCCCCAGGTCGGTCTCGGCCTCCGGCTCCTGGGCCAGCCGAACGGCCAGGGCCGCTGCCTCATCAAAGGTGCGGACAAAGTGCAGGTTGCCCAGTCGCCGGGCCGGGGGCGTATAGCCGATGAAATCCACCACCACCGGCTTGCCTGCCTTGCGGGCCAGGCGCAGCAGGTTATCGGCCACTTGGGGGGCCGGGGGCTTGGAAACGAGCACAATCACCTTCGTTTCCGGGTCGCGGGCCAGCAGGTCCAGCCCCTGGCGGGCGGTGATGGCCCCCACCGCTTCCGAAAGATCGCGCCCGCCGGTCCCAAAGGCGTGGGTCAACCCGCCGCCCAACTGGTGGATGCGGCAGCTCACCTGCTGTAAGCCGGTCCCGGAAGCGGCCACCATGCCGATAGGTCCGCGTCGCACCCGGTTGGCAAAACCCAATCCCACGCCGTTGACGATGGCCGTGCCGCAATCGGGTCCCATGACCAACAGCCCCTTTTCGGCTGCCCGCTTTTTCAGGTCCACCTCATCTTCCAGGGAGACGTTGTCGCTGAACAGGAACACGTGCTTGTCCAGGCGCAATGCTTCACGGGCTACCCCGGCGGCGTAGCGACCGGGCACCGAGATCAGCACCCAATGGGCCTGGGGCAGCATCTCCGCCGCCGTCTCCAAGCTCTTGGGCTGATACTCCTGTTCGCCGGTGGCCCGCTTGCGGGTGAGCATTTCGTCCACTTTGGCCAGAGCGGCCTCGGCGGCGGCCTCATCCTCGGCCCGCAGGACGATGATCAGATCGTCCGCCCCGGCAGCCTGCGCTTCGGGGACCAGCAGATCGCTCATGTCCAAAATCTCTTTGTTGGCCTCGGTCCCCATGACCACGCCGGTATCAATCACGCCGGGCTGCTCGTCCAAAGCGCGTTGCAACTGCATCAGGATCACCGAGTCGTAATACGCCCCGGATCGAATTTCTGCCTTGATAACCGCCATTCCAACCTCCTCGTTACTACTCCGCCGACCCTCCTGCAGGCCGGAAAACCCATTGAAATCGCCGGCTTTATCCGAAGGGCAACCGGTTTCAACCTGAAACCGCTTCCAAGCCTGCAGGAGGGTGAGCAGTTACCTTCCTTCAGGGTAAAGTGTACAATCAGTAGACCTGAACTTTGCTCAGAGCGGTCCCCCGGCCGCGTTCTGGGCCGCCGGGCCGTGGTCCGGCGGGAGCCATTTCGGATCCACCGAAGCTGTGCTTGCCAACTGTTCCCGGCGGGTCATGGACCCGCCGGGAAGCACCAAAGGAACGCGTCAGGCCCAGGACCCGACCGGAACGCAAGACCCTAGACCGTCACCTCGCCGGGCATGGGAACCGTCTTGTTGATCTCCAGGATCTCGTCCGGCACGTCAAAGTTCAGGTCCGATCCCACCATCTGGCGGGCATATTTTTTGATCGTTGAATCCCAGTATTTGCGCGTGACATAGTACACCTTGGCCCCACCCAACTCATGCTGGACATCGGGCCAGGGGTAACTCGGCTGGGCCATGCCCAGGCCGCCGATGCGCCAGCCGTTGTAGCTCTCATAAGTGGACCAGAACTCCTTTTGGCCCAAGATCTCAAAGGCGTAATATGCCTTGCAGTAGAACAGAGCCGCGCCGACACGCCCACCGCGCATGAAGGTCAGCGTGTGGTGGCTGATGTTGATGTCCTCGTTCATCAGACGACCGTTGACCAGCCCCGCCAATTGTCCGTCAATCATGCCGATCATCAGGTAGGGGTCCTTGATCCGCTTGCGGTAGAGGCCCAACAGCTCGGCATACACCCGCGCCCCGACCACATCGTAAAAGTCGTGCTCCACCTCCATCACCTTTTTGACATACTCCATCAAGGTTTTGATCTCTTCCTCGCGCGGCTCGCGGACCAACATGGTGCGGCCATCGCGGATCTGGATGGTGGCCGGTGGCCAGGGCTTCATCTCCAGGGCCGGACCTCGCAACAGAGGCTCGATCTCGGCAACATCAATGACCAACTGCTGTCGTGTAACTTTGACCGGTGGTTCCAAACGCATGATACTTCCTCCTATTTTTATATTAGTTGCTTGAAAATCGCAGGCCGTCCGCGATTGAATACGGATGCGTGAATGTGCCCGGCCCATTCACATCCTTCTTGTGCCGGACCGTGTCATGTGCAGAATCACGATAGAGTTCGCTTCTCACGGTCATAGTTTTGTCCCAAGAATGCCGGTGCTTTGACCCGCTTGAAGGCAAAAACCATGACCAGGATCGTCGCCAGGTAGGGCAGCGTCAACAGGAACTGATAGGGGATGCCCCAGCCGCCGATCTGCACCCGTAAGGCCAGCACCTCCACCCCGGCGAAAAAGAGCGCGCCGAAAAAGATCAGGTGCGGACTCCAGCCGCCGAAAAAGGTCAAGGCGATGGCGATCCAGCCCCGGCCCTGGGCCATACCCTCGGTAAAGGTCCCGGTGTAGACCATGGGCAGATAGGCCCCGGCCAACCCCATCAGCATCCCGCCGACGATGGCCGTTCCGTAGCGCATGGCCGCCACATTGACGCCCAGGCTGTCGGCGGCTTTGGGATTCTCCCCCACCGCCCGCAGGTTCAGGCCAAAGCCGGTCTTGTAGAGCAGGTAGTACAGAAAGGCGGATAGGATGATGGTGAAATAGACCAGCACGTTCTGGTTGAAAAAGATCTCGCCCAGCACCGGGATGCGGCTCAGCAGCGGCAGCGGCACGTCGGGCAGGGTGGGGATGAGGGGCGGCTGCAGCGTGACGCCGATTTCAACCTTGTAGAGCAGCGTCGAAAGCCCCAGGCCGATGAAAAAGAGGGCCAACCCGATGACAAACTGGTTCATCTTGAGCGTGGTGGTGAAATAGGCCAGGGCCAGGCCGAACAGACCGCCCACCAACGCCGCCAACAGCATCCCGTAGAGCAGGTTGCCGTCGTGGAGATAGGCCCCCAAAAAGCCCACCGACGCCCCGACGAGCATGATCCCTTCCTGGGACACGCTGAACAGGCCGGTCCGCCCGCCCAGCATTGTCCCCTGGCTGGCCAGGACGTAGGGAACCAGGGCCAGCATGACGAGCTTGGCAAAACTGACAAATTGCACGCCGAACTGTTCCATGGGCCTACCGCCTCCTGACCACGTCCGAAAGCAGGACGAAAAGGAGCACCAACGCTTCGATGATGAACACCATTTCCACCGGGATCATCATCGTCCGTTGCAACGCGCTGGCCCCCACCTCCAAAACGGCGATGAAAAAGGCGACAAAGGGCACGGCCAGGTTGTTCCCTTTGGCAATGAGGCCGATGATGAGACCCAGCAACAGGTAGTTGGATTGCAGCCCTTCGATGAGCCGATGTTGCACTCCGGCCACCTCCACCGCGCCGGAAAGCCCGGCCAGCATCCCGCCCAAAATCAGGGAAAAGAGGAACATGCGGCGGACGTTGATGCCGTATACCCGTGCCGCGCGGGGGTTTGCGCCGGTGGCCACCAGCTCATACCCTGCCGCCGTGCGGTTGGTATAAACGTACACCGCTACCGCCACGGCCAGGGCCAGCAGGACGCCGCTGTGCAGGGGCGGGCTGCTGACCAGCAACGGCAGCTCCCCGCCTGCGCCGATGGGCACGGTGGTGGGATGCCCCGCCGCCGGGTCGCGCCAGACCTCGGTGGCGATATAGTCCACCAGGCTGAAGGAGACGAAATTCATCATCACCGTCGTCAGAATTTCATTGATACCAAAGCGATAGAGCAACCAGGCCGGGATGGCTCCCCAAAAGCCGCCAAAGAGGATACCCGCCAGCAGCACCAGGGGCAGCAACAGGGGCAGCGGCAGCCCGGCAAAGAGGATGCCCACCGCCGTCGCTCCGATGGCCCCGACGATCATTTGCCCTTCCCCGCCGATGTTGAACTTGCCGGCGGCCAGGGGCACGGTAAAGGCCAGGGCCTGGAGCAGCAACGGCGCGAATTTGAGGAGCGTCTGTACAAAGCCGGTGGGCGTCTTGAAAGAAGTAAAGAGGATGGTCGCGTAGGCTTGGAGCACGTTGAAGCCCATCAGGGCGATAAAGACCCCGGCGGCCAAAAAGGCGGCCACCACGGCCAAAAGGTAGGGGAGAAACCTGCCGACAACCCCCCGGCCCTTTGCCGGAAATGTCATTGCCTGTTCACTCACGGCTCGCCACTCCACTCATCATCCGACCGATCTCGTATTTGTCAAATTCGGCCCGATCCAAAATGCCCACAATGCGCCCCCGGTACAGGGTGGCGATCCGGTCGCACAGCAAGAGCAGCTCATCCAGGTCCTCCGAGATCAAAAGGGTAGCCTGGCCCTCCTCCTTTCGCTTCAGGAGCTGCCCATAGACAAACTCCATAGACTGGATGTCCAACCCACGCGTTGGGTTATGGGCCACAAGCAATCGGGAAGGGTGGGCAAAGGCGCGGGCCAGCATGACCCGTTGGATGTTCCCGCCCGAAAGGTTGGCCGCCGTTTCCTCCACTCCCGGCGTCATGATGTTGTACTCGGCGATGAGGCGGCGGGCCGTCTCGAAAATGGCCTTCCAATCGAGAAAGCCCTTCCTGTTGTAAGGGGGCTGGCGTTGGTAGCCCAAGATCAGGTTCTGGGCGATGTTGGCCGTGGGGAGAAAGCCGTCTTGTAGACGGTCTTCGGGGATGTAGGTCACGCCCTGGGCCAGCAGGTCCCGCGTCCCAACCTGGGAAACGTCCGTCTCGCCGATCCACACCCGGCCCCCGGCGATGGGCCGGATGGCCAAGATGCTTTCGGCCAACGCCTTCTGTCCGTTCCCCGCCACCCCGGCGATGCCCAAAATTTCGCGCTCGTGGACCCGGAAGGTGCAATCCTGAAGCAGCGGTCTCCCCTCCTCGCCGACGACGCGCAGGCCCTCGACGCGCAATACGGCCTGCTCCGTCGGCTTGGCCGCCGCCTGCACATCCCCCGCCGTGGAAAAGAGGATGCTCCGTTCCAGGTCCAACCCCTCGCCGACCATGGCCCGCACCAACGCCTCCTCCGATGCCTCGGCGCGGCTCATGGTCAGGACGTTGCGCCCTTCGCGGAGGACCGAAATGCGGTCGCAAACGCCCAACACCTCCCGCAGCTTGTGGGTGATGAACACAACGCTCATCCCCGCTTCGACCATCACCCGCAGCGATTGAAAGAGCGAATCCACCTCCTGGGGGGTCAGGTTGGTGGTCGGTTCATCCAGGATCAAAATGTCCACGCCGCGATAGAGGGCTTTGAGGATTTCCACCTTTTGGCGGCTGCCCATGGGCAGGTCGCCTACCAGGGCGTCGGGGTCTACTTCCAGGCCGAACCGTTCCGCCAGGTCGCGGATCTTGCGTTTTGGCTCTTCCAGGTTCAGGGTGAGGCGGTTCTTGAGGGTAGTCCCCAGGACGATGTTTTCGGCGACGGTGTAGCTTTCAACCTGCAAAAAATGCTGATGCACCATCCCGATCCCGTGCCGGATGGCCACTTTGGGGGAGGGGATTTCGACCTTTTGGCCCCGCACCCAGATTTCGCCCGCGTCCGGCTTGTAGAGGCCGTAGAGGACGTTCATCAGCGTTGTCTTGCCCGCGCCGTTGCCGCCCAAAAGGCCCTGAATCTCGTTCCGGTTCAGTTGCAGGCTGACATCATCCAGGGCGACGACCGACCCAAAGGTCTTGCGCACGCCCCGCATTTCCAAAATTGTATCCGTCATTGGATGTCACTCGCCTTCAGGTGCGCCACACCTGACGGTACTATGGCTTTCGCCCGCGAATCGGGAGGGACACGCCATCCCCCCCGTTCGGGTTTCACGGCGTATCCGCAGGCGGCCCCACCCTTCCGCAGGTCGGCGGGCATTCGGTCCGCCTGCACCTGCGGAAGGGTGAGGTTGCGCCGCAAAGCGATGGGATCCGCCCGCTTCCCCCGCTTTCTCGGCGTCCCTGCGGTGCGTCCGGGGCTTTATTCTATCGGCTCGGTGTTCTTGATCACCTCAATCTTGCCCGACTGGATGTCGGCCACGATCTGTTCTATCTCGGCGTTCAGCTCATCGGAGACGTTGCGCAAGGGGAACTGGATGGCGACGCCGGTATCAAAGCCCATGGGGTAGTAGCCGCCGGTCTCGCCGTCCATGATCTTTTGCACAATGTCCTTGAGCGGCCCGGCCCAGTCGTAGAGCAGGGAGGTGATATAGTTGTCCGGCGCAAAGTTGGATTTGTCGGTGTATTTGGCCGTGGCCCACACCTGCTTGGGCGCACCCTTGACCGCTTCAAACAGGCCGAACATGCCCAGGTTGAGGGAGCCGACGATCACATCCACGTCGGAGGCGATCATGGCGTCGGCCAGCTCGCGGGCTTTGGTGGGGTCGTTAAAGTTGCCGGCCCACACCGGGCTGATCTCCACATCCAGGCCCAGGTCGCTGACGGCCTGCTCCATGGCGTGAACCTCGGCGTAGGAGAAGGGCAGGGTCAGGCCGCCGATGTAGCCGATCTTGCCCGTCTGGGTCTGCTTGGCCGCCACCGCGCCGATGGCGTAAAAGCCCACGTGGAAGTTGCGGTCAATCACCCACAGGTTGGGCGGCGCATCCTCAATGGGCGCGTCGAACTCGGCGATAAAGTAAACATCGGGGTATTCGGCGGCCAGGTCTTTGGTCTGGTTGAGGAACTGCCCGCCGTGGGTAAAGATGATGTTGTAGCCGTCGGCGATATACTCGCGCATCACCCGGTCCACGTCCGGCACGGCGACGCTTTCCGAATAGGCTATGTCCACGCCCAGATCGGTCTGGACGGCGGTGACGCCGATGTAGCCCAGCGTGTTATAGTCGGCGTCGGTGATCACCCCCGGAAAGATGGCGGCCAGTTTGTAGTTGGAAGCGACGGGCGCCGCTTCGGTCGGCTGCGCAGCCTGGGTCGGCTCCGGGGCCTGAGTCGGCTCCGGCGCGGCGGTCGGTGCGCCACAGGCGGCGATGAGCACCGCTACGATAATCAACAGGACAACGACGTTCTTCCGCATGACTCTCCTCCTTTGCGCGCTTGGCAGAAAATCAAACCGCTCGCTCCCCGGTGATCCTCACCACGGAGACACGGAGCACCCAGAATCGGAGGAATTCCGCCTGCACTCCATGCCCCCGTGGTTTATCTTTTAGACCGTGACATCTTTGGGCAGGCGCAGCGTGCCTTTGTTCTTTTCCCACAGGTCATCCGGCACGGGGCGCATGATCTGGGCGCCGGTCAGCTGCTCCAGGTAGTCGGCTACGGTCGTTTCCCAATATTCTTTGGTGATGTAGTAGACCCGCGCGCCGCCCAACTCGTGCTGGACATCGGGCCAGGGGTAGGACGGCTGGGCCATGCCCACGCCCCAGCGTTTCCAGCCGTTGTAGCTTTCGTAGGTGGCCCACCACTCCTTGTTGCCCAGAATTTCAAAGGCATACTTGGCTTTGGCGTAGTACATGATCGCGCCGATGCGCAGGCCGCGCCGCAGGGCCATGGTGTGCAGGCTGATGTTGATGTCCTTGTTCATCAGCCGCCCATTGGCAAAGCCCACCCATTCGCCGTCAATCAGACCGACCAGGGTGTAGGGGTCTTTGAGGCGGTGGCGATACCAGCCCAGAATTTCGGCATAGATGCGGGCGCCCACAATGTCATAGAAGTCGTGAT
>Ga0256914_1000333_pt1 | contig 46182 bp, 27 predicted proteins | sample HulkmetaG_FD_191571 | JGI IMG/M metagenome (GOLD analysis project Ga0256914, IMG submission 191571) | Hydrothermal chimney microbial communities from Main Endeavour vent field at the Juan de Fuca Ridge, Pacific Ocean - Hulk | ecosystem: Environmental > Aquatic > Marine > Hydrothermal vents ...
GGCCGTATCCGGCACTTGTTTGACAAGAACGACAATGTTGTAACTCATAGGCTTTCCTTAATTGAATGTTCGATTTTTGTTTTAAAGAAAATGGAATATAAAAAATCAATTTTAATGAAGCAACTTGACGGGCTTCGAAAAACATGAATCAGGCAATAATCAGCCTGATATCCGAGCATATCATCCGGTTTGCCAAACATTTTCATTAGTGGTAGTTTTTCCCGGCAACCAGATTTTCCTTTTTTTCCCTTAATTATCTTTTAATTTATGGCCGTTTTTGGTTAAACTTTTTTTATCTTTGTACGTAAATTTTTGTACATGAACATTACTTTTGAATATTTAACATCCCGATTTGTATTTGACAATGTTATTTTTACATGAATTAAGGAGATAAAAATGGAAGTTCTAAATGTAGAACACATCAATAAGCGCTTCGACCAGATTCAAGCTGTTAATGATGTGAGCTTTTCTATCGACACAGGAACCATTTACGGTTTGTTGGGTCCTAATGGTGCTGGCAAAACCACGACGATCCGCATGATTATGAATATCATTGCCCCGGATAGTGGTAAAATTTCCATTTTTGATCAGCGCATGAATGACAGCTTAAAATCCAAAATCGGCTATCTTCCGGAAGAACGCGGAGTTTATCCGAAAATGAAATTAATCGATTTTCTCATTTTCCTCGGAGAAATTCATGACACTCCTACTTCCCAGGCAAAAACACTGGCTCGGCAATGGCTTTCACGTTTTGACCTTATCTCCATGGCCGAGAGCAAAGTACAAGAACTTTCCAAAGGCAACCAGCAAAAGCTACAGCTTATCGGTTCGTTTTTGCATAATCCGGAACTTTTGATTTTGGACGAACCTTTTTCGGGATTAGACCCTGTTAATGTGGATCTGGTTAAAGAAATCATTCTTGAATTCAAAAAACAAGGGAAGGCCATTATTCTTTCTACACACATGATGGACGCAGCCGAAAAAATTTGCGACCATGTTATTATGATTAACAAAGGGAAAAAAGTTTTGGACGGCCCCTTGGATGACGTACAGCAACAATACGGGCACAATTCGGTTTTACTGGAATACGGCGGAGACGGCAGTTTTATCGAACAATTACCAATCATAGAAGAAAGCAATAATTTCGGAAACTTCCTTGAAATAAGACTTAAAGACGGGGTCGATTTAAATGATTTGTTAAAAGCCATTTTAGATAAAATTCGGATTTTTAAGGTTGAAACCCGACGTTCAACGCTCCATGAAATTTTTATTAGTTTGGTCAAAGGAGGTGACTCTGATGCATAAAGTGTTTGCCATCATCAAAAGGGAATATAAAGAAGCTGTTTACAAAAAGAGTTTTATTATTCTCACATTACTTATGCCAATTTTAATGATCGCCTTTAGTGTTTTACCCGGGCTTGTTATCTTAATTAAAACTCAAAAACAGACAAAAATTCATGTAATTGACATGAGCCATGAAATTTATGCTCCCTTACAAAAAAAATTATCTGCCGATACCTTAAAATCGGGGCAGCCCCGTTATCTCTTTACTTCATTAAGTGTTTATCCGCAACAAATCGACTCCGTATTAAGCTCTGAGAAAAAGCTTATTGCAGCAAAAAAAATTGATGTTCTTCTTTATGTTCCGGCAGATGTTGATTCCACATTGCAGGTTCAATTTTTCGCACGTAATGTTGCCGATTTTGACTTAACCTCGCGATTTAAAAATGAAATTTCTTCCATTATTTCAACAAAACGGTTAATTGCTGCTGGCATCCGACCCGATTTGGTCAAAAAACTTACCAAACATGTCAAATTAAATACATTTAAAATCAGTAAAAGTGGAAAAGAAAGCAAAAGCGGATTTTTACAGGAATATTTTAGCACTTTTATTTTTATCTTTTTCCTGTATTTTACCATCATTATGTACGGCGCGGGAATTATGCGCAGTATCATTCAGGAAAAAACTTCGCGTATTGTGGAAACCATTTTATCCGGCACCAATGCGTTCCAATTTATGGCCGGTAAAATAATCGGTCAGGGAGCTGTAAGTTTAACTCAATATTTTATCTGGATCATCTTTGGCCTGGGTTTGCTTTTTGCCGGTTCGCATTATTTTCCAGTTTCCAAGCAATTTATGCAACTTAATCCCATTATTTTTCTTTACTTCGTTGTCTTTTTTGTGCTGGGATATTTATTATTTTCAGCAATGTATGCTGCAGTTGGTTCAATTTCCAATTCCGATCAGGAAGCCCAAAACGCCAGCTTTCCCATAACCATTTCCTTAATTATTCCAATCATTTTGTTTTCTTTTATTGTTAAAGATCCCAACAACACTTTGGTACGCATTCTCTCCCAAATTCCGATTTTTTCTCCGATTATTATGTTTGCCCGAGTTAATTTGGCGAATCCACCGTTATGGGAAATCCTTCTTTCAATCGGCATTTTGATTTTGGCGATTATCTTTATCATTTGGATAGCGGCTAAAATATTTAGAGTGGGAATTTTAATGTATGGTAAACGGCCCACGTTACCTGAACTGTTAAAATGGATTCGATATTAATCACAGCCAACAAAAATCCGCTTAACCGGTTCTGTATGCGGTAAGTTAAATTAACGCAAACCCAACGCATATAAAAAAAGGTCGGTACAAATTGTACCGACCTTTTATTTTTAAGCAACCGCTATATTAGAAGCCGATATGCAGTGTGAACATGTTGCTGGCGTCGAAATATTGCACGTTTCTCCAAGCGTAATCAATACCCAACATCGTATTGCCTAACTTGTACTGCAGGCCAGCACCCAAGGAGAAGGAGTAAACAACATCTTCAGACGGGGTATTAACCATGTACAGGTAACCACCACGCAGCATGATGAAATTCTTATAGTTGTATTCCATACCAAACCGGAATTCGTCGTTCTGTACGTTATTATTTTTGAATACACCCGAAAGAATAATATTGTTATCTGCCATTACCTTGTAATTATAGCTTAAGCCCAGTTCCATGCTTGCAGGCAACTGGTCGCTGGAAGCGCCACGACGCATGAATTCCTGACGTCCGTCAACCGTTACCTGTTGCATCAAACCGGTACCTTGGTAGCGCATATTCGAACCGATGTTCTTAATAACCACACCAAAGGACACGCCTTTAATACCGGCCAAATTTTTGTACTGTAAACCGATATCAAACGCTACCGCTGTGGCGCTAACACGAGGGGCTGATTCATAGATTAATTTGGTTGTTACACCAACATTAATCGTGCTAGTCAGCTTATTCGAATAGGTAATGCCCAACGTGCTAAAGGTCGGCGAAAAGGTGCGGCCATTGCTGCCATCCATGTCTTCGATGGTTGTCAATGGAATATCACCAAAATCAAAGGCCTTAATGCTGAATCCGATATGGCCGAATTTGCCCATCCCGGCGCCTACAGCCAAATAATTCACACGAATATCACCGAATATATTCACCGTGGAAAACATTCCGGCAGCTTTGGCAGTCATGTTCGATAAACCCGCCGGGTTCCAATAAATAGCATCGGTACCCTTGGTGAACACGATATCCGATCCCGCCATGGCAAGATCTCTGGCGCCTACCGGAACGAGAACTTGTGTACCTGCTGCAGTGCCGATCCTGTCTGCATCACCAGCGTAAACAGGCAGTGATGCAAGGAAGAGCACCAGCACGATCCAAATAACACCGTTTAACAATTTTATTTTACTCATATTTTAACTCCCTAACTTTTTTCCCTATCACTGCAAATTAAATGCATCCTATTAATAGAACTCAACTACCTGTTCACCCTGAACGATCATCAGCTTCAGTGTCTTGGTTTTGCCCAATTCAGGCATATCAATGTAAGCGATGTACATTCCGGAGGCTACAGGTAAGCCCGCTTCGTTCTTAAGATCCCAACGATAGAATTGGGTATCGTCATTCTTTTCCAATTTACGTACCTGAACACCACCCAAAGTGAAGATGCGGATAATCGCATGTTGCGGCAGATGGTTAAAGGTTACGAAACGGTTGAAACGATTCGGTTCCTGAGGATTAGCAGCATAATACGGGTTCGGGAATACATTAATCTTTTCCACATCCTGTTTGGCCAAATCTTTGCTATACGTAGCTGCAGGCGCTTTAAAGGTATATGTGGTTGTTAACTTATGCGGTTTGTTGGTAATCCAACGAATAACCGTACCGGTTTCGGGCAACGTTCCGGCTCCGCCAAAATCACAAATGATAATACGAGCCAAAACTTCTTTGCTGTGTCCCCACCAGCTATAGGTAAAAGCACCGCTGGTCACATCATTGTAGAATACATCCCATGTACCTTGATCGTCAATGGGTACGCGTGCATAAATCCAATCCGTTGCCGGAAAACCGAAGGCAGGATCGGTGTAACCAAAGTCAAAAGCACCGACCGTAGCACCGCCGGAATAACCACCGGTCAAGCAACGAACATCGTCGGAATTGTCATCATACGTGCCAACACCTACATCCCACATTTCAAAAGGAACGGTAGCAGCCGTATCCGCATCGTACCACCAGAGGTAAATACCACCGGCTTGAGTAAAACGCATTTCGAAATCATGCGCATTGGCATTGGCAATGCTACGTGCCATCCGGTCCAGAGTTCCGCTGCCGCCACCGGCACTTATGTAATAACGGTTTGGATCGGAAGGAGCACTTAAACTGTGCCAAACATTATTGCCGTGATAAGGAGCACCGGCTTTGTCCCAATCGCTCTCGGGCAAAGGACCGTTGCCATTGGCCACCTCAACAATGGCTTTAATGCCAGGAGCAGGTCCGGAAACCTTAACCTGTAGTCCGTCAACAATAATTTGATCTTCTGCACTGGGATCCAGGGATTGTTGTTGATTAGCCAAAACAATTTTACCGGTTGTCATATCTTTCAAGTTCCATAAAATTTCGCCATAGGTAGCCGAGTTAGTATCTTCATCCTGCGTAAAGAATACCTGATAATCGTGACCCGTAGTTTCCGTAGGATCCACAACAATTACTTTGCAAACACCATCATCGTCTCCGTTTTTGGTCACTTCAAGTTCTTCTCCGGCCGTACCTTCGTAACGATCGCCTGGTTTCGGATCCTGAACGGTTACGGAATGGATAATCGGAGCCGATTCCAACGCACGGTCACGTACCAAGGAGCCATCATAGTTGTAAGCAGTAACGGCAAAATAATAGGTAGAACCGCGATATAACGGTTTACCGGTAATATAATCTTTGTCTACTACAAAGAAACGTTTAATGCCGGTATTCGAACCAAACTGGATCGGTAAATCTACAACCGTCCCGTATTTTGAAGAAAATACCTGAGATTTAATGATACGAACGCTATCAATAACGTCGTACGTAGCAATACGAACTACACCCGGATCCGATAACTTGGAAGTAGCAGAAGGCAATTGATAAACATTGTATCCTTCGAACTTGTAATTGATGATTTTTCGTGTTTCCGTGTCTTTGATACGGTCGATATTCCAACCCCAGTTCAAAACAACTTTATTATCCAACGGAACCGCTTTTACATCAGGAGGTGTTGGCGGTTTCGGAATGGTTCTGAACAAATCATCGTAAACCTGTTGAGCAACCCGGTCGGTACTCTTTAAGTCGGAAATAGACTGAATATTGGTTCCACCCATACCGCCAATCAAAGCCACAACGATTTCCTGAGAATCACCGGGTTTCATGGTAAACGGACCGGTACAAGCGAACATACGGCGGTCGCCGGGCCCCATATTTCCGCCCTTGCCGTCAATATCACCTTTGGTTGCATTGGGATCTTTTACCGGATCGCCGTAAAGCGGGAACTTGGAAGGTTCGCCAGTACGCGGACCCGATTGGATTACATACGGAGTCGGATTTTTCAAGTCGTTGGTCGGTATATAACCGTTTAACATGTTATACCATTGCAAAGTAAAATCAATCACACCCATGGGCGGGTCGGAAATGGTTCCGCCTGCAGAGAAGTAACCGAATGATGTCATCGGTAAGTTTTTGTATCCGTATACGCGCTGCAAATTGGAAACCGCGGAATCACTCGGAGCACCCGGTACCAACGGTCCCTGGAAAAAGTCAAAACCCACTGCGGGCGGAGGTAAATTAACTTTGGCATATTCGGCATCTACTGGAGGGCCGTTATAAGCAAAGTGTAAACTTAAAGTTGTATCGCAACCTACCAAATCGTCACTATAGTCACCAACGTCCGGGTCAGAAAACTGAGCCACGAACATGGAATCAATAGTGTAACCCGATTTGTTGATCATCTTATAGCGTTTGAATACAATCTGACCGAGAGTATTGCCCGGCTGGTTATAAGCCCACATTGTAATTTGTACTTCAATACCAATGGGTTTACTACCGGATAAATTCAACATTTTAGATTCGTTCAAATCATTAACCACCAACCAAATTGTCTGGTCGGCCTGTGCGATACCAGGATAATCACCACCTGCAATCAGGTTGCCGTTTTCATCGTATTCGGGTTTAATGGGATATCCGTTGTCGTCCAATACCGGATCGTATTTACCGTTGTGGTTTACATCATAATAAGGAGCGCCCAAATCAACCGGCCAATTTTTCCAATCATCGGCATATTGTTGAATGATGGCGCTGGTCATAGCATCGGTAACACCGCTTACCGGAACATTGTACAATTCCGTTGCTTCCGACAGAACCTGAGAAGACGTTAAAGATCTCCAGTCGTCACGAATACGATAGATACGTACTCGCGGATCATCCGGACTAACTGGGGTTCCGTCATCCTGAATCCAACCGGGGGTTGTACCGATACGATAGTACCCGATACCACCGACAGTAGGCGTATCGCTTACGGCAACACCGTTTTGTTTCAGGTAACCGCCCCAGATAAAACCATCGGCATAAATAGCGGTCATAACGCCACGAGGATAATAACCACCGGCAGAATTCGTAAAGGGATCATGACCGGTCAGACCTTCATAATTTACCCAAAAGCCCCAATTACCAATGTTGCTTAAGGTCTGGGTAACCTTGCTACCCATCATTTTCTGCAATCCGAACGCGCTGACTTCGTTGGTCTTGGCCCGGGCATACGCCTGCGTACCCACAAGGGTTGCCATAAACCCGAAAATCAACACGATCAGAAGTAATCGACTTATTCTTTTATTCATGTTTTCTCCTCACCCTGTTTTTGAACTTTGATTAGACTTCTTCATAATTCAACCTGTAATTAAAAGCTCAGTTTTAAACCGAAGAAGATTTGACGCGGATGATCCCATAACTGACGGCCTAAATAATTCCAATATGCCTGACCATTGGTTAAGTTAATCGCTTTGTACATCTTAACATAATCCTGGCCGCCATAGGAAGAAATAAAAGAAGCCGTTCTGACAGGATCGATTACACCGGAGAGTAAACCATCATCTTCGGCGCTACCGGTAACCTGATAAACATTAATAACGTTTTTAATATTAAACAGGTTATAAACACGCATATACAGGGTTGCTTGTAACTTGTCGGTAAGATTGAATGATTTGTCTACGCGCAAATCAACTCTGTGATACCAGGGCGTTGTGGAATTGTTGATCGGTTCCAAAGCACGACGAGAACGTGTATCGGACATATAATCCACACCGGTATCATAAGGCCCGGCCTGCCCACCGGAAGTGGTAACCAATGTATAAGGATGGCCGCTGTTGAAGGTATAGAGCAAGTTGATTCCCAACTGTTCCAATATCGGGCCACCATCTTTTTTGCCCCAGCGGTAATCCAGCATAACGCTTCCGCGATGCTTTTGAGCATAATCCAACGGATTTAAGCGCGTAGGACGCTGCGACAAACGATCAACCGCAGAAATGTAAGAGGTACTACCGGAACCTGTACCTTCTGCATCGGAATAGGTATAATTAATTTGAGCCATTAAGCGGTTATAACGGCGCAATTGGAATTTCAATTCGAAACCTTTGGTTGTCGAGAAGTCACCATTGGTTAAGATGTTGTACGATTGAATTTGTGCGCCAGCTTCAGGAACAATACGATCTGCCTGAATTTGGCCTTTTACGTTTTTGTAAAAACCGGCGATATCCATAGCGGCGTATTGACCGAATTGCTGCCGGAATCCGACTTCATACGAAGTGGTACGAATCGGTTTTACGTTCAGGCCAACCGGAGTCAGATAAAAATATCCACCACCGATTTGGCGGCCGTATTGATAAGAGCTGTAGTAGAAACGGTTAAAAGCAGCCGTTTGTACGAATTTACCATATTGTGCATAAAAAACCGTGCGATCGCTAACAGGAAAAGAAATACCCAAACGCGGGGTTACATACATAAACGGATCCATATCTTTCCAGTTTTCAGGCTTAACAATATGATTAACCTTGTCAATCGTTACATTGGCCGGATCTTTCAAGGTTTTTTGTTTGGTATCAAAATAATCAAAACGCACACCGGCGTTGATGATTAAGTCTTTGTACTCAATCTTATCCTGAATGTATGCTGCAGCAAAAACAGGTTTTTTAGGTCCGTCGAAACCGCTTTCGATTTCGTTACCCCATAAATCATAACCGAATACATTACCGGCCCATTCGGCAACTACCGTCTTGGGAACGGAATCTTCAACGCCGCCATAGGCCTGAACTTCTTTCATCACACCGGGGTTAATGCTGTATTGACGAATATTATATTGACGCGCATTTACACCAAACTTCACTTCGTGGTTACGCGTAATTTGGCTTACGATATCGAATGCTGCGCCTAAATAGGTTTGCTTGTTCTTGGCATAATTAGCCTGCAACGTTCCGTAACGCTGGAAGGGAAAACCGTTGATCAGATAGTTGTAATCCGGATCGTAAGGAGCACGGTAAACAACTTCGCCATTGGTTTTCTGGTAAATTTTTGCGCTGTCACGCCAGGAACGCCAGTCGCTGCCAAACCAATCGTCACGACGTTCGCCCATATCCAGGTAATAGCTTAATGTCAAATCATAATAGGTCTTCGGATTTAATACCTGGGTAAACTTACCGCTTAACAACAAATTGTTGTGATAATACGGTTGCTCACGTGTATTCATAAAATGAAGCATGGGAGCACTGGTACCGAAACTCTTTGTATAGGTGTAAATACTGCTTAAACGAAATTTAAAGGTACCCAAGTCATACAACAAGGTACTGTTAATGGAATGACGTTTGTACCAGTTTTGCGGAGTATAACCATCGGGATAGGTAATCGCCTTTAATGTATCCGGATGGAAATTCGGGCTTTGCGGATTATTGCGCGGATTGCTCGGGTTGTTATCAACCAGAGGATGATCCAGATTTCCGCCGTCTCCGTAAAAGAAATCATAGCCCTTGCTAAAACGTTTCACATCATCGCCTACGTCCTGATTCTCGTAAGCCAAAAAGAAACGTAAATTTTTCATAATCGGACCGCTAATGGTCGCGGCAATAATGTGTTCACGATAGGTGTAAGTATCCAAGAATTTTTTGCCTTCGTCGGCAAATTTATCGGTTTGGGCATCAACGGAAAAATGGAATTTAGGCCCACCGGTTTTTAATTCTGTACGGATAATACCTGCGTTGGCATCGCCGAATTCAGCCGTGTAACCACCGGTTAACACCTGAATTTCTTCGACGGCATCCTGAATAATATGCACGGCATTACCACGGTTCATAATATTCATTGTCGAAGCGCCGTCTACATAATAACCGTTATCCTGAGCACGGCCGCCACGAATATGAATCGCTCCGTCCTGTACAACCACACCAGCCTGCAAGGCAACAACATTACCAACACCACGCACCGGAATAGTAGCCAACTGGTCATTGGTAATTTTCGATACACTCTGGGTTACGTTTTTATCTACCAGAGGACGTTCTGCATTTACCGTAATAACTTCACCCAGTTCCAACGTAGTAGGCTGTAATTCAAAATTTTGTTCGGTTGTGATACCTGCAGACACACGAATGTTTTTCACAACAACCTTGCGATAGCCCACATAACTCGCCTCAATATTATAAGTTCCTACAGGTACATTGAGGATTACATAGTAGCCATCAACATCAGTAGTGGCACCGAGCATGGTGTTTTGAAGGACAATATTGACGCCTGCCAGAGGTTCACCCGTCTGTTTGTCTTTAACTACACCGGCAATTTTACCCGATGACTGGGCAAATATGAGCATCGGCATAGCCAAAGCGAATAGTAAGATAAGCACTTTTTTGAACATCCCTTAACCTCCAAATAAATTAAAACACTACCATAACTTAAACCTAAACTAAAAGTATTTACACCTTATGTCATAGGCTCCTCCTTTAGTTATATTTGTACCTATTGTGCGCATTATCACACTGAAAATATATGATTTCGTGTCGTTAAAGTCAAGATTTAGCAAGGTGGGCTGATGAGGTAAGCTATTGTAGCAAGTAAAATTAAACCCAAAATTCAGGTCGTATGCAGAATGTAGCTTCGTGATCCTGGTCATCGGTCTTTCTTCTATTAAGCTTATTGCCCAATAAATATCGTATATAAAAAGGTAATTTTCAAGTATTTGTTGGAGTTTTTTCGATATTTTTTCAAAATTAAAAAAACGTGAAAAAATAAAAAAGGCTGCCAAAGCAGCCTTTTTTAGTGTATTGCCCTTTTACTTGAGTAAAATCATTTTCCTTTGTTGGCTAAACAAGGTTTTTCCTCCAGAACGAACCGTAATTTTAAAAATATAAAGACCGTTGCTAACCGCCGTTGCCTTACCGGCCGCCTGCCATTTTACGGTATATTCGCCTGGCGTCTGGTATTTTTCTACCAAAGTGGTAACACGTTGGCCAAGGATATTAAACACATCCAAACGCACCTTACCCGCTTTGGGCAAAGCATAACGAATGGTCGTACTCGGGTTGAACGGATTCGGATAGTTTTGCGATAGCACGAAATGCGAAGGCACCTTACTTCCTATCAATTTGGGATTAATAGCTGCGGTTCCCGAAAAATAATAGTAATTCGTATGAACCGTATTGGCCTGATAATCTTGCCATATGTTACTCTGCGTACCTTTCGTCCCCTGCGCATCAATAACATTCAATCCGTTATCTCCGCCAACAATCACTTCAAAATCACCGTCCTGATCAATATCACGAATAGCACCGGAACCATTCTGAGCACCATTGAACAAAGCGGGGAAATTGCGATAATTACTGCCGTCGCTGTTAAAGCAATAAACATACCCACCCTCGGTGCTAATCATAACCTCAAAACGACCGTTTCCGTCAATATCCGCAAACACCGGTGAAGTATTAATGGGGGAATCGAGTTTTTTGGGGAAGGGCGCTAACGTATCGCCGTTAAATTCGATTAGATACAATTTACCGTAATTATCCGTTGAATTGTCGGTGCCAAAGGCGATTTCCAAATCTCCGTCATTATCAATATCGCAAACCGAAGGTGAAGATTGTACCGGGTCGACCGTATCGAAGTTCAACACTTCCGAACCGCTCAAATTAAGAATTTTTAAATCCCGACCCGTAGTAGTCAAAATAAAATAGATCGTCCCCTTATTGTCGACAATTAATGGTTTGTTGGATACCCGAGAACTCAAATCCACAGGAAAACCGCTTAAATCGGTACCGTCGGTATGAATAACATGAAAATCGGTATTCAGCAAACCGAAAGCCAATTCGGGCTGGTTGTCACCGTCTACATCGGCAACGGCGACCCCTTTGTCCATGGGCGAGGTGTAACTAATTGGGAAACCGGCCAATTCACTACCGTCAATTTGAATGGCATGCAGATTTTTTTGCATGGTGCCAAAAATAATTTCTTTGTTGCCGTCACCATTCAAATCGGCTACCGTTAATTCGGCCCGTACTTCCTCTCCGACACTGTCCTTCAACATAACCGTACCGTCATTACGAAAGATCCAAAGATGTCCGGTTTTAGCCCGCTCCGAAATCACAATTTCATTTTGTCCGTCATTATTCACGTCGGCAATAACCGGAGCCATGGTCACATTACTTCCTAAATACACCGGAAAACCGGACAAGATGTTTCCGCCGGAATCGCAAGCATACAAACTATCGGTTTCGCTGACAAAGGCAATCTCCAGTTTCGAATCGCCCGTTAAGTCGCCAACGGTCACGGCTTCGGGTACACTGGTACCTGAAATAGGAAAACCATTTTGGTTTAAACTGGGCTGAATCTGAATACTTTCGGTATGCTCATAGGGATAGGTTTCGCTTTGATTGGCTTTTTTGGTAATCAAAAGATCAATCGGAATTTGCGGAGCGTCTTCGCTAACTTTAAAAATCAAATCATCAGAAGTATTCGTGGCGGAATTACCTGCCGCAATATCGCCCAAAGAAGCTGTACTGTCGGTAAAGGTAATATAGGCATTCTCCCCCGAACCGATCAGTTGAACATTGTGTGCATCCTGATGGAGCGAATCATTTTTAACGGTTAAAACTATTTTTGCACTTTCACCTGGGTTCAATTCCCCGTCGCCATTATCATTAATAATTTGAATTTCATATTGCGAAATGGTCAAATAAGGGTAGCTGTTGCGATCGATGGAATTGTAGATATTGACTCGACCCGAGCCAAGATTATTGGCATAATCTGGATTCAAATCGTCAATCGGATCTGCATTGTTCAAAATCTGATCTATATACCATTGGCGTGTTTCATTCGGGAACCAAGCTTTAAGCAAGGCAAAGGCTCCGGTAACCACAGGTGTGGCCATGGACGTTCCGGCCCACGAAGCGTACCCCCCGGCATTCCAATGAATGGTACTTAAAATGGCCGTGGTGGAACCGCCGCCATATTCCCCGCCAGGCGCGCTTATATCGATGGCCGAACCCCAATTGGAATACGAAGCTTTGTGATCCGTATTATCGGTTGCCGCCACTGAAATACATTTGGAATAATCCGAGGGATATTGGGCATTTCCCAAGCCATCATTACTATGGCTATCGTTCCCGCAAGCGCCTATCACTACGGCGCCGTAATTATCGGACACATCATCCAGAATATTTTGTTCGTAGCTCGATATAAAAGCACCTCCCCAGGAACAGTTAATAAACTTTGCGCCTAATTTGGCCACGTACAAAATACCATCGTAACCGGAATAAATGCCCGGTTCAGAAGTTGTGGAATCGGCATCACGGGAATTTTTTGTCCCTATAATTTTAACGCGAAAGGCCACTCCAGCGATGCCTTCGTTGTTATCGGCTTCGGCCCCGATAATTCCGCTGCAATGTGTTCCGTGGCTTAACGCATTGTCCTGTCCGGAACTGGGCGGGCGAATATCATTGTCGTTATCGGCGAAATCCCAGCCGCGCACATCATCCACATATCCGTTGCCATCATCATCTACACCATTCAAATCGGCACTGGTAAATTGCCCATCGTGGTTAATATCTTCGCCGGGATTGATGTATAAAATGTCGGAGAGTTCTGGGTGCTCGTAATCGATGCCCGTATCGACCACACCGACCAAAATATCGTAACTTCCGGGCGTGCCGTCCCAAAGCCCCCAGGCGTAATTGGCCTGAATTTTCTTAATATACCATTGTTCCCCGTAACGGCTGTCATTCGGTGTGTAGGGATCGTTTTGCGGTTCATCCAGCACAAAATTCATGGATTCGAAATCCGCAGACAAAACCCCGGGTACATGGGCAAACTCTTCTTTTATTTGTTGAAGCTGTTGAGCTGAATATTGGGAAGCGAATTCGACTCGATAAACTTTGCTCAAATTAACATCGCCAACCAAATCGCGGTCATCCGCCGAGGTTAGCCATTTACCCAGTTTAACTGCTTTGTATTTTTGCAGCAAAACGTTTAGTTCCGGCACATCGGTTTGGTAAATGCCATTTTTGTATAAAATGGTTAAATCGGGATGGTCGCGCGTCAAACAAAATAAAACGCGGTTTTTAAAAAAACCATCCTCCGCCCAAAGCACTTGCATCAAAATGAGCAGCAGAAAAAGTAGCTTTTTCATAGCGTCCTCCAAAAAAAATGAAATTTATTTAACAAACAAAATTTGCCGAGCAAACACATGTCCATCAAGCTGAATTGTCACAAAATAAAGGCCAGAACTTACAACCCGTCCGTTATTGTTGTACCCGCGCCATATCCAATGGTAATTTTGATACCGGGCCACCCCTTCGAACAGGGTTTTAATGTTTTGTCCGTTTATATTGTACAGGTGTACTCTTAAATATTTCCCATGGGCCCATAGGGGTAAATCAATTTTGACGGACGTACTGCTATTAAACGGATTGGGTGCAATTGTCATGCTAATTTTTTGCGGAATTCCCTTTTCGTAACGTTTTTCAACGGCGGTTGTCGCTGCAGCAAGGTAATACCCTGTCCGCCGGTTGTTTCCCATATAGGTAGTCCACCCGTTAAATGCCTCGATCGAGTCTGGAAGATCCAACGCAATTAGCGTATTGCTGTTAGCACTGACAAATTCCGGATCGCCATCGTTATCCAGATCACAAATTACCGGATTGGCTGTTAAGGTTTGCGTTAAAAACAAGGGGGCATAATTCAAGGCCTGTTCGTTTTCATTCAAAGCCAAAACCATTCCTTTTGAGGCGGCCAGCATAATTCTTCTATTCGCTACATTTTGCAATAGTAGCGGGGCCAAATCCAGCGGCGAAGTAATGTTTGCGGAAGGTAACGGACGAATTCCGCCATGCAGTGAAAGGACGCGTACCTTTCCGTCGTCAAACGGAATCACCCAATCGGCCAACCCGTCCCCGTCAATATCGCCTAAGGCGGGCTGTGCACTGATTTGCAGCGAAAGCGTAGTATCCAACTGCACATGGCCCTCTGCCGAAAGCACGTGTATCTCACCCGTATGATCGGCCACAAAAATATGGATGCCTTGGGCATCTTTAGCCACTTCCGGCGTAAAATGAATGCGCACCGGCAAGGTAACCGGCCATCCGCTTAATTCTTGCCCGTCACGATTAACACAGTGCAGCTTACGGTCAAAGGTGCCAAAAACTATCTCCGGAAGCGTATCCTGATCCACATCGGCCAGGGCCACGCCCTTATCCACAAATGAACCGATGTTCAGGGGAAATTCGTCCCATTCCCGACCGGTATGGGTTAAAACATGCAATTGTTTTTGCATGGTAGCTAACACAATTTCCGGATACCCGTCACCGTCCAAATCGGCGGCGGCAACGTTTCCGTATACCGTTTGCCCAAGGTCTGTTTGCCAAAGCAAATCTCCGCCTATGGTAATAGCTTTTATTTTGCCCCGCTGGCTCACTGTTACAATTTCCGCTTCTCCGTCACCATTCAAATCGGCAATGACCGGGGCAACACGATGATACTCCTGTAAATCCACGGGAAAACCGCTGGCAACTTTGCCGCGAGCATCTACCAAATACAGCTTGTAATTTGGAGAAATAAACACAATGTAATTTTTATTGTAATGGGAACGAATTTGTGAGACGGGCAATAAACTTCCGGCCGTTTGCCATGGGAACCCTTGCTGATACGTTGATAGCAGAACGGAAATCGTATAATGTTCATTAAACGTTAATCCGGAATCCGGATTGCAGGAAATATTAAATTCAATTTCAAATTGTCCGTAGGTATGATGTTTATCAATATTTAGTATAAAATCGCCTGCTTGCGTGCGCACCTCCGTACCGGAAGGGATATTATTAAAAAGGGCTACGGAATCAACAATAGTAACCAAAGAGTCGGAACAGCGGGCTGTGATTTTTACCTGATGCGCATCCTGCCACCGTGCTTTGTTACGTAACCTAAGGGATATCCGAATGGTTTCGCCCGGATCAATTTGCCCGTTCGCGTTGTCATCATCGAATTGAAGCGAATCGCCCGTAACCTGCAAAGCGGGTAAATAGGTTGGCGCAATGGCATTAAACACATTAACGCGTCCGCTACCTAACAAAGCATTATCCAAAGGATCGGCAGCATACAACAAACGATTTATTAAGGAATCTCTTGGCATTGCCGGGAAAAAGGCTTTTAGCAAAGCAAACGAACCGGCCACCACCGGGCTGGCCATAGAAGTGCCTGCCCAAGAGGCATATCCGCCTTTATAATAATGGATGGTACTAAAAATCGATTGTCCCGGAGCGCTGATATCAATTACATGCCCATAGTTGGAAAACCAGGTTTTGTGATCGGAAGCATCCAAAGCAGCAACGGTAATCACATTATTCAGATCACTGGGATAAAAATGTTTAATATCGTTATCGGTATTATCGTTTCCGGCGGCGGCTACCACAATGGCTCCGTATTTCTGCGTAACCAAATTAATCAAATCCTGCGCTTCCTGAGAAAATCCGCTACCCCCCCAGGAACAGTTAATCACATCGGCGCCCATTTTGGCCGCATACAACACGCCGTCGTATGCATTGTACAAATAACCGTGTTTGTAATCGTCATCCCGACTTTGTTTGGTACCGATGATTTTGTAATGGCGGGCAATCCCACTAATGCCAATTTCATTATTCGGAATAGCGCCGGCAATTCCGGCCACGTGCGTTCCGTGGCTTAAAATCTCGCCGGAACCGGCTACGGGCGGACGAATATCATTATCGCCGTTGGTGGAATCCGAGGCTTCCGAAAAATCCCAACCCAACAAATCGTCTACAAAGCCGTTGCCATCATCATCAATGCCGTTGTAATCGCTTTCGGTAACTTGGCCGTCGCCATCGATGTCTTCTCCGGGATTTACATATAGCGCGGGCCCGATTTCCGGATGCAAATAATCGATTCCGGTATCGACAATACCGATCAATACCGGAGGCGTATCTCGCGGTATTTTATCCGCAAGGGCCCAGGCATAATTGGCCATGATTCGTTCAATGTACCATTGCCGATCGAAAAAGGGGTCGTCCGGCGTTACCGGCAAAACAGGTGCCGCTATTTTTATGATCGCTTCTTTTTGTGCAGAACGTACCGTATTTAAAGCTGCAAAAGCTTTTTGCGCTTGCGACAAAACGGAAGACTTTTGTAAATACAAACGATATATTTTGCGAAAATCCGTGCCGTTGTACACGTCATGCGCATCGGCCGATTTTAACCAGCGCTCAATGCGCCATACATGATAGGTGCTAAACAGCCGGTTTAATTGCGATGAAACTTTGGATTGAATATTGCTTACACGTCCGGTTGGCCAAAACGAAGCGTCGTTTTTAAGTGTAACAAGCAAACGGTCGGCATAAAATTCTTGTGCCTGCAGCGCTTGAATTCCAAATAAAAGCAAAAACAAACTCAAAATAATTTTTTTTAACATTTTCCCTCTGCATGTAGGTAAAAAGAAACGAATACGGTTTTTTGATGGTTTTGAAATCAAACCGATTTCCAAAATTTTGCCATTGTTTTTCCGCAGGGCCGTAATACCGAATTACCACATTTATTGAACGATGTCTTTTGTGCTCAAATGTCCAAATACATTTATTTTATTAACAGCATGCGGCGCATTTGCGAATGGGTTCCTACGGTCAAACGATAAAAATAGATTCCGGAAGTAACCACATTACCCGCTTCGTTACGTCCGTCCCAAACAACGCGTCCGTTTTTACCTGTAATTTTTCCCAGATTAAACGTACGTATCTTTTGCCCCAATACATTGTACACGGTTAAAGTTGCCGTGTTATGGCCGGTCTTTTTCGGTACAAAAAAACGAATGGTGGTTTGCATATTAAACGGATTGGGGAAGTTTTGATATAGGGTTATATTTTCGGGCACTGTCGGGTTCGCTTCTTTAGGCACACCGGTGTATTCCACGGCATAACTGCTTGTTCTGTAATTACTGCCCAAATATGTTTCCCAAAATGTGTTTCCGTTTAACGGCGTTTGTAAGTCTAAGGCAATTAATCTTCCGTTTGTACCTAAAATCAATTCCGCATCGCCGTCGCTGTCCAAATCGCCAATTACCGGAACGGCATAAAGATTCTCTCCGATATAGGCGGGAAAATGAACCGCTTCTCTACCGTTATTACGAAATAAATGCAAGTATCCGTTACCGGTCATCAGTAAAATTTCCGGTCGGCCGTCGTTATCCACATCTTGGCACAAAATACTGGCTTGCGGTGCACTGTTTAATGCCACCGGAAACGAATCGACCAAAGTACCGTTAAAATGAAAGGCATACAGGTAACCATCACGACTGCCAACCACAATTTCCGGAGAATTGTCTCCGTCCAAATCCGCAATGGCCGGCGAACCGACAAGATTATCGTTAAATGTTTTTTCAAACGCTACTTGACCCTGTTCCGTAATTTTAAACAGTTTGTGATCATTTGTCGGAGCGATGATAAACAACTGTCCTTTTTGTTCGACCACCACCGGTGTGGCGCTTAAACGTGCCGAAAGTTTAACGGGAAAATTAGCAAGAGAATCGCCACGATTCGTAATAACATGCAGATTGCCATCAAAGGTTCCCAACACGATATCGGGCAGCAGATCACCGTCAAAATCGGCCAGGGCGGTTCCCATATTTACCAATGAAGGCATGGTTTTCGGGAAACCGCTAATTTCGGTGGAATCCGTTTTGAGCACATGCACATTTTTACGCATGGTGGCAAAAATAATTTCCAATTGCGGGTCTTCATCCATATTAACCAAAGCTACATCACCGTAAACCGATTCCTTCAGGGCATCCTTAAACAAAACTTTTCCGTCAAAATCGATAACCCAAACCGTACCGTCACGATTTACCACAACGATATCTTTTTTACCATTATGGTCCACATCACCAATAGCAGGAGCGTTTTTAATTGCGCCCACCTCAATGGGAAAATTTTTGCGCACACTGCCATCGGCATTAAATACAAATAAATCTCCTTCGTTGGTTACTCCTACCGTCACCTTTTCTCCGGAGATCAATTTCACCAAACTCAATGCTCCGACAAAATAATATCCTTTAAGAGGAAAGCCGGACTGATAACGCATCGGGTTTACATTTAAATTAAAAACTTCTTTATAAGGATAGGCGCCCGTATCGTTGGCCGTAATAACAAGGTTAAAATCAATGGGTTGATACGGGGCATTTTTTAAGATTTTCACGCAGGTTTGCACGTAACCGCTATCGATGGTTTGCCCGCTATGCAACGAATCTATTGTGAACACGGAATCCAAAATTTGCACGTAGGGCGAGGCGGAACGCAAATGAAGCTGCATATCGTACGCATCTTGCCAGCCGATTTGATTGTTTAATGTAAAAGATAATCGTAACGAATCGCCGGGCATAGGATCGGTACTATCGCTATTAAACCAACGATACGATTCCAAGGTGATTTTTGGGAAAATACCACGGGCGATAGCATTGTACACATTTACCCGTCCGGCACCCAAAAGGCCCTTGTAATCGGGATTTTTAGCATCCAAGGGATCGGCATTATTTAGCAAAGCGGAAAGCAAGTCGCCGCGCGAATCGTTGGGAAACCAAGCTTTTAACAAAGCCAAGGCTCCGGCCACCACCGGAGTGGCCATTGATGTACCCTGCCACGAAATGTACGACCCCGCGCTAACATGAATGGTACTTAAAATGGCATTGGTGTAGCTGCTGCCTTCGCCCCCTGGCGCACTGATATCGACCACTTTGCCCCAATTGGAATAATACGCTTTTTTATCGGCATTATTTAAGGCGGCAACAGAAACAACGTTATCGTAATCGCTGGGATAGCTATGATTTTCATCGTTACTGTGTGCATCGTTTCCGGCGGCGGCCACGACAATGGCGCCGTAATTTTTGGTTACATTGTCCACCACCAACTTCCCGTACAAATCGTAACCGCCGCCCCAGGAGCAGTTAATGATTTTAGCGCCCATTTTGGCACAATACAAAACCCCGGAATATCCTTTTACAATAGTGGGATTGGTTAAGTCGTTGTCCGCTGCATTTTTGGTAACGATCAGTTTACTGCGAAACGAAACTCCGGCAATACCGATTCCGTTATCGGCAACCGCGGCAATAATTCCGGAAACATGGGTACCATGACTTAATTCGTAATGAGGTCCTGGATCGGGCGGCATTACGTCGTTATCCTGATTGGCAAAATCCCAGCCCATAAAATCATCCACATATCCGTTGCCGTCATCATCTATCCCGTTTTCGTCTTCGGCAGTAATTTTGCCATCTCCGTTGGCGTCTTCGCCTAAATTCACCCACATGGCATCGGCCAAGTCGGGATGGGTGTAATCGATACCCGTATCTACTACCCCCACCAAAACGGTGGAATCGCCTGGTGTATTGTCGCCCCACAGCCCCCAGGCGTCGGGTGCCATAATTTTGTTTAAATACCACTGGCGTTTAAAATACGGATCGTTGGGAATATACGGTTGAAAATCGGCATCGATTCGGTTAATTGCTTCTTGAGCGGCCGATTGCACATCCTGCACCGAACGGAATTTTTTTAATATAGTTTCGAGAACATCCCGATCTTTCTTATCTTTAAATACAACACGATAAATTTTGGAAAGCTCCACCCCGTCTACCACGTCACGGGCGTCGGCCATGGGCAACCATTTTTCAACTTGCACCGCACCAAAGTTTTGCAATAAGCGGTTAATGGCCGGACGGTCGGTTTGCACGCCGCTTTTACCGTGCTCAATTTTAAGGGCCGGGCGGTTCGGCTTAAGACAAAACAAAATTTCATTCTCATAGTATTGTTGAGAAAAAGAAACGCCTATAAAAAGAAAAAGCAAAAAGACGGCGGAGATAATACGTTTTACCACAGGATCCTCTCGGTTTTTTTAATTTTTAAAATACGATTAAATTTCAAAAAATCCATATCACAGATCAAAATTTATCATATTTTTTTACGCCTGGCACAAAATCCGCTTCCGGAATACCGTGCTGCATTCATCCGATTTTGTAGGGGAATTTCCACCTTTGTCAGAACTTTACGGAATAAAGCCGCGACACGTGTTCGCGCAAAAAATGACTATTGCTCCTGCACAATTTCCGTTACTTGGGCGATTTTTTCCAATTTTATTTTAATACCACCCATCGATGCAGAAAGCAGATTATAAATAAAAACTATAAAAACATTAATAATCGTGCCAATTATCGCATATATGATGGGAAAGAAAATATAAAAGCCCAAACCGAATGGCATAATCGAATGTCTCGGGGCCAGGGCATTTCCGGCCATACTACGTAGAAACAATACGATTGCACCAAAAGGAAGCATTAGGACAATGCTTAAAACAAATATTAATATAAACGAATAAACCGCCACACTACCGATATTGATTTTTTTTAACTGATACATTTTGTTCACCTTTCTTTTTGTCAAATCTAAAAAAAAATCTCAAAGGGAAAATATCTTCCCTTTGAGATTTTAACGTTAAAACGGCAAAAGCATTGCTTTGCTAATTATTTGATCAACAACATTCTGCGTTGCAATTGTACTTTTTTACCTTTTAGCTGGTAAATGTAAATTCCCGAGCCAACCGGTTTGCCCGAATAATTCCGGCCGTTCCAGGTTACCTTATTTAAGCCAACATGCGCAACGCCGTTAAAAACCGTTGCCACTTTTTGGCCGAGAATGTTGTAAATATTAATGGTAACCTTTTGCCCCCGAGCATAATCGGGGATAACAAACGGAATGGTTGTAGTCGGGTTAAACGGATTGGGATAATTAGTACCCAAATAGTAGCGATCGGCTACCAAAGGCATGTCTTTATCATAAATACCCGTGGGGAATTGCGTACGCGTGGTATCCAAATATACATGCACCAAAGCATCGGCATAATTTACCACTACGATACCGCTATCGGTATCGTAATAGGTGCGCATATCCACAGAATCCGTTTCACCGAAAATCACCGGGCTGGTACCAAAACGTTTTAGGCCGATGTAAAAGCTACCGGAATCGATGGCGATACTATCGTCAAAAATATATCGATTGAAGCCATAGCCCAAAGCCGATTTGTTTTTGTAGAACAACTTGGTACCCGGCAGGCTATCGGTCCCGTCATCATCCCAAACGGTAATTTGGTAAGCGCCGCTCGATTTTGTTCCTGTAGTATCCAGAGCAAATTTAATGCCTTTTAGATCCATCGGATAAGCAATGGGAGTAAATTTCACATAAACCAAACCATTACGTTTTGGTGCAACGATGGTGGTATCGCCATGGGAATGATCATAAGACATTTCTATAATTTTTGAGGGAATAATTTCGGCTGCTCCGTAAGGAGTCACAAAATCGGACGTTCCTTCATATTGAACCGCCGCACGTAAAGTGTAAAAATAGGTTTGGAACGGTACCGTGCTCGTATCAACAAAAGCATTGGTGTCGGAAACCTCACCGATCAAATGAATATATTGATCACCCGGGGTTGTACGCCAAACTTGATAGCTCATACCATCTTTAGCATTCCAACTAATGGTCATGGTCGTATCGTCACCATTCGGGGTTACGGTTAAACCGGTTGGCACATCAATGGTTTTAATCGGACTGTAAACCACCACATCATCAAACATCAATCCATAGCCAATGGGTTCATCTTCATCGGACCAAAATTCCCAGCGTAAATACACATCCTGTCCTCGATATTTCGAAAGATCTAAAGGAGACATATTGGTAGGATACCCGAAGAAGAAGGAAAAAGTGGTCCAGCGGTCGAAACCAATGTCAAAAACATAATAGCCGCCTTTGGGACTTTCTTCGACGCCATGCCAGTTTGTACTATCAACCGGACGAACCATTACCGTCCAAAAATCATCATTGGGGAAACCATCAGGATCGGCAAAATAGGGTAAATGATCAAAGTCGAGATAAATGGGTGCGGTATCCGGTAAAGCAATGGGCCCGGTTTCAAAGACATTATCCATCCAGCTATTGTAAGTAGCCGTTGTGTCAAATAAATCGCCGCCGTTCTGACACACTGCCGAATGAGTTGGCGAAGGGGCAAAACGGGGTTCATAGGCATCGAAATACGGCTCGGGAAATTCTGCCACATGCCACAAATTACCGCCTTCTGGAGGAATAAATTCAATATCCTTACCCGTCATATCCACATTTTCACCGTTATTAAAGAAAAAGGTTTTGCTATCGGAGGCTACCTGAATACTATCGATTTCCCAACCGAACATTTGCGGACCGCCGTCCGATGTGGAATAGCCCATATCCGAAGCAAAAGCAAAACGCAGCATGATCACGGAATCTTTTTTCACGTAATCTTTAAGAGAAATGGTTTCGCGCACCCATTCCAATTGATCGCCCGACCAACCGGGAATGCCTAGTCCTTCGTTTTGTCCCTGAGCCGGATGGCCAAACGCCCAACTATTTTGCATGTCGTAATCGTCGAAGGGCAACACTTGCCAAGTTTTTCCGCTATCCAGCGAAATACGTACGTTAATGGCGTCCCAACCGTCATACGGGGCTTCCGCGCCGGCTGTACCTTCCAAACTATAGCGCTGGATAAAGGTAAAAACCGCATTGGTATCATTAACCACAAACGGTTTGGTATCCAATACCTGATACCAATGGTTGGCATAACCGCCGGAATCGCCCAGGGTGGTATCGGCCAGCCACCAACAGGTACTGTCTTCGGCATGCCAGGTAGTTACATGCCAGTACGATGGGCCGTGTTGCGGACGGGGATGCGTTAAGTCGATCGCTTTCCACCGATGCCAGGTATTGCCCGGCTCAAAATTTTCTTGGAAAATAATGCCGCCGTCAAACTCACCAAACGAGACCGCTTGGGTTCTGTTTTGTTGTTCCACAACCGCACGCGGTAATTTGATGTCCGCTTTGGTCACTTTGCTAATCGGCGTCATTTTTTGCAACGGGGGGGTTTTTTCGCTTGCGAACAAAGATCCGACAAGGAAAAAGCTAAAAATGGTTAGTAATAATACTTTTCGCATACATCCTCCTGGGTTGGTTTATCTTTATGTATTTTGTCCGTTTAAACCTTTTGATTTTTTGCGGACATTAAAGTCATTTCGTTTCGCTCAAAAATTGAATTGAAACGAATAGTTATGAACGTATCCCAGCAATCCGTAATTGTTAAAGGCGTAATCCAGCCGGCCGTTAAGGCCAATTTTGCTAAAATCGATTCCGACCCCGGCGGTAAAATCGGCTTCGTCGTAGTTTGCCTTATATCCGGCACGGAAAGCAATTATCTTATTCCACTCGTATTCGATTCCGTAATTATAGCGCAGGTAAAAATCCGTAGGATCATTGGCTTCCATACTAACCGTAAGGCGATTTTTACCACTACGCAACAAAATACCGTTTTCGCCGATCAAATCGTCGGAAATTCCCAGACGGAACACCAATGGAATCGGCCAATCTACTGTCTTCCAGCGGACACCGCCCTCATAAGTAATTCCGGTTTGGTCGTTTTTTACGTCTTTGGATAAATCCGGACCATCCAGCTTCATTTTACCCCCGAAATTCGCCAGACACATCCCAAGCTTAATGCCGTAAATACCCGTGCGAAATTGAGAGCCAATGTCAAAAGCAATGGTTGAAGCCTTTTCACGGAACAGACGTTCCGAAACGTATTTGATGGTCACACCCAAATCAAAACGATCGGTTAACCTTCGAGCAACCGTGAAGCCAATGGCGGTGGAAGCTGCCGTAAACGAGGTACCGGTTCCTTCGGGTTCGTCAATTGTAGTCATTTCCATATTGCCCGAATTTAAATAAAGAACCGAGAAACCGATGGTGGTATTACCGTCCACGGGCGTGGAAATACCCAAAAAGTCGTAGGTAATTCCGGCAAACAACTGTGTTCTGGAGAGCCCCAAGGCCCGCGTACCGATTTTTTGAATACCTGCCGGATTCCAATACAAGGCCGTAATATCCTTTGTCATCGAGGTATAGGCATCGCCTAGCCCCGTTCCCCGAGCGCCAGCGCCCAATTTCAAAAATTGTCCCATCGAAGTTCCAACTTTGGACAATTCGTTCTGGGCAAATAACGACAAACAGGGGATTAACACCAAAAGTAAAATATTTCTAATTTTCATAAATCCACACTCCTGTTCTTATGCGCTCACTTAATTACCACAAATTTACCGGCATGGGTATTGCCATTTTCATCTTCCACCACATACACGTATAATCCCGGAGCAATTTCCTGCCTGTTTTTAGTGAGCATATCCCAGTCTTCACTTCCGTCAAAGGCATTGTCGTGATGTAATGTAATCACTTCTTCTCCGGAAACCGTGAAAATATGAATTTTGCATTTTGCGGGTAAATTTGTGAATTGAATTTTGCGTACAAAATCATCGGTTTCCCACTGTGCATGCACTAAATACGGATTCGGGACGACCTTTATTTTGGTTAAATCGTTCTTTTTAGAGGGTCTGGTGGTAAAAACCTGATTTGTATTTACCAAAAAACCGTCACCGCGTTCAAACGGTTTGCGCACAGGGATAATCAACGTATCGCCAACAGCCCAAGGCGTATCGGTATTTTCATTCCAGGTAAAAGCAAAATAAAAGGTCAATTGATATTTGTCATCGTCCGGCATTTCAGGCAAATGGTTTTCATAAACGAAAAAGCGTGTTCCGGATTGCCAGGAACGTGCACCGTATCCCACTAATTTTACTTTTCGGTGAGTAACGGTATTCCAAACCTGAAACGGCACCGTAAAATTAGAGCGGGTGAAATTTTTGTTGACAAAAACCGAATCGGCATCGCCCCCAATGAATGAGATCAGATAGTTTGACCGTGTTTTAAAATTTAACAGAGCGGCCGCACCTAATTTATATGTACATTTTGAATTTTCCGTCCAATACGCATCTTCTTTAACCAAGATGATATCCGTGCTCATCTGAATCCCCCAGCGTAAACCGTCAAAAATCGGCGGTGCTTCCGGCGGCTCTGTATCTTTGTACCATTCTTTACTGTCTTTAACCAGTGTGTCCCCTTTATCCAGATCCACAATCGTATAACGTTGCGATTCGGGAACGATTTTTGTATTTGCCGGAGGATCAAGATAATCGCAATCAAACATAATTTTATATGTATCACCGGTAACATCTTGCGGATTAATGACTTCCACATTAAACACGCCTGTACCCACCGTACCCGGTAATTTTTCTACTTTAAGCTTGGCACGTTCTGTATTGCTGGACGGACGGTGCGGAATAGCCTTAACAATATGGCTTAAATTAGTACTATTAGAGAGAAAATTCTCCAAAGAAGGGATGGAAAATTTTAACCCTAATTTGGTGCCGGCACTATCCGGATCCAAAACTGGATCGTTGGGTACAAATCCGCGATCATAGGCACAAACGGCATACAGATATTCGGTACCGTTATGCACGTCACCGGAATCGACAAAGCTGAACACCAAGCCCGTATCATCGCCTAAATAGCGGTGCGGAGCGGTTTTATCGTAACCGGTAATTCCGTCTTTAATATCAAACTGAGCGTAAGGTTTCCAGTAGGTTGTTTTGGATTCTTCATCGTAAATTTTTTCGCCCCAGGTTTTGCCGTTATCTTCGCTACGATAAATACGGAAACCCTCGAAATCCTGATATCCGGTTAACACATCCGTATCGTGTACGGAGGAAGCATCCCAATAAAGCGTAACCTTTTGATCATCTTCGCGGGCAATCACCTTGGGTGCTTTGGGCGGACGAGCGCCCTGATAATGATTATCGTACATTAACTGAGCAATGCGCGCGTTGGCTTCCAAATCCTTTTCGTCTTCACCCATTATAACACAAAATGAAAACGGTACCGAATCGCCATGAGCCAAACTAAACGGGCCCGACGCCATAATAAAAACGCAGTCGAGTCCGTCTGGGTAGTCATGCAACAATCCTTCAAGAGAATCAAAGCGCGGATTCAATTTAATAATTTGACCGGATTCGTTTTTTAAAGGATGAAAATAGTAAGTCGAATCGTACGTTGATAAATTTGTCGTATCGCCGGCTAAAATTTTGTATTGAATTTCTTCTTTGTTTTTGGCAACCTGAGTTTGTCCGTCACCAGACCATGGGCCTTGTTGCGGATTTACATCGCGCGCGCCGGGCCGAAAGTACCAGTCGAACCAATGCCAACTAGTCAGCCCCAGCTTATCCCCGGGCATAATATCAGGTACACCGTCACCGTCCAAATCCACGCTATCGGTTGCAGTTGGTGTATCTAACAATTTAACCGCCGAATAAGCCAGTTTTTTATTGCCAACATACGGATTGTTATGATCGCCATCCAAGTCGTAAATGTATCCGAAGTTATAATCCAAATTGTAGCCCATCATGTCGTCATCGTTGGTACGCCCCCAGTAAGCCCCGTTGGCCAATCGGTTATAGGCATCCACATCAAAGTAAAAACCGGCATACATGCCTTTGTAATCATAAGGCGATTCATTCACCAAAGTCATTTTAAAAAAGATAATATCTTCCGAAATACTGGCTCCGTATGAATAGCCGGAAACTTTTGCTCGAATGCCGATCGGATAGCCCTGATTAGGATCCACATCGCGCGTAGCCAAACGATCGTCAAATTCAAAATAAATATCCTGATCCGATACAAAGGTACCCGGCATTTCTTTGCTGGGATCGGCTGGATCAACGGCCCACGGGCCCGGCCAATGTCGTTCCTGATCGGTACCAGGCCAGGTTTCGGGAATATCGCTGGTGGCAATTAACGGTGTTTGATCTTCGGGGTAGGTGTAAAGCCCTAACTTTCCGTAATATTCACCGGCCGTAGCCAAAGGATTATGCAGGCGAATACGGGCATCTTCTACCGCTTCCCAATCGGTACGGTTCAGGTTTGGCGTACGGTCAAACCACGATTCGGAAACAGTAGGCCCCCAATAGGTGGTATCCGTTCCCACGGTGTAAAAATCCTGCATTTTAATATTGTATTCCTGTTTCGGCCCCACGGCCCAAGGATACGGTTTACCGTTTTTATCCTTACCGGGAATTCCGACCACCAAAGACAAATTGGAAATATATTGAAAATCTCCCCACAATCCCTGCGGCGAAGCGGTTCCGGAAAAAATACCGTAATTTTCGACGGCTATTTTTAACTTCCCTTTGTCCAAATAGGCGCGGGCCCTGTTTAACAAAGGATCGACACCCATTGTTTTTTGCAAAGACTGATTTTTAGGAACTTTTTTTGCCCAAACAACAGATACAAGCAGGGCCAAAACCGTTAAGGTTATAATTTTTTTCATCATGTATTCCACCATCCTTTTATTCTAAAACGCAAATTCTACTGAAAAATCGACTTGACGTCTTCTTCCGTATCGATAAGGTTGATCCCAAAGCGTTTTGGAAAGCAAACCCATTTCAATAAGTTTATTGATACGCGGGCCAGGATCATCGGCTTTGCCGGTCTGGGGATAAATATCGATCGCATTTTTCCAGTCAAACAAATTCTGTACCCTAAGCCCTAAAATTAAACGCATACCACCGAGGTTAAAGAACTTGCGATAATTAAAATTGGCCGTAAGATTCCAGGGACTTCGTTCCGAATTGGTTTCTCCGGGCACATTGCCAATAACCGGTGTGTAGGGAAATCCGCTCATAGCCAAGAACATAAAGTCAAAACGCGAATGCTCCATAAAATGCGTTCCAAATAATTTCGGCCCTTGTTTGTCATTAAAACGATATGAATACATAAAACTGAGATCGTGCGTGTGGTCGTACGACATCAAAATTTCACGTTTTGGCATAGTTCTCGGGGTCTGTGTTTCGCGATAACCTTCCCATGGATCCTTGCGATTGGCGGTTGCCCGCGAAAGGGTGTATTGCAAAACAGCACTGGAATTAGAGCCGTGAGCACGAATAACCACGTCCACGCCGCGAGCGGTAGCGTAATCGGTATTTAATAAAATCGTATACGAATAAGGAAATTGCGGAATGCGTTCTGTTGAAGTCAATTTTGAATATTCTTTTGACCACCCGATCACTTGAGCGATCAAATTATCGGACAAACCGACATTCAATCCGAACTCGTAGGCGGTCATATGCTCCATACGCAAACCGGCATTACCGACAATCGGCGAATAGGTTTTAATATCACGATTGGGATTGATGTATTTGTTGCGATAAGCTGGCGATTGCGTAAACTGACCATATCCGAAAGTAAAGGTGGCGTTATCGGTAATAACATGCGAAAAGCTGATTCGCGGGCTGTAATTTACTTCCCATTTACTTTTTACCAGTTCTTTTTTTACGGCCCAAGGATCTTTCCAATACTGCCCGTGCGCATTCAGCATGTCGACGCGCATACCAAGATGGATGGTCATATAATCGTATTCCAGCAGGTCTTGAACATAAAAGGACAGCTCTTCCGGGTGCCTTGGCGACGGATACTTTTCCACATAAGGGGTATTGAGCCATGGCAACTGAATTTCATCCATCATAATATAATGGCGACGATAATCCCCACCGACTTTCAATTGATGATGCTTGGTAACCTGACTCAAAATACTTGCTACGATTTCGTAGCTTTCGGAATAGCTATGATGATAATAACGATCGCTTCCTTTAATATAATATTCGAACCAGAAGGGATTATGCTCGAAATCTTCATCATATCCCGGTTCCTGATATTCATCCGGAGTTAAATGGCGTCCGTTAATTGTTCCGTCATCGGTTTCGAAGATATCCATCTGTTGGTAAAAACGGGACATGTTAATATTGTAAAAGGTTTTTCGTGATAACTGATGGTTGAACATAATGGATTGCCGATCGGAACTCTGTCGATCGATATTACGTCCGGCCTCATAATACTGGTAAGAATAATTGGCTAAATTTGCTGTTCTGAAAATGGTTTCCAGATTCCAATTGGAAAAAGCCAGTTTCATGCTATTGGAAATTTTCCATGTCAATTTACCGTATAAATCCCAACTATGCCGGAATCCCATCTGATGCCATCCGGCAATAGTATCCAAACGATTTAAAAATTGATTGTGCGGCGAATCTTGAGGCAATGAACGATCGTAGGTAAGATTATCGAACTGATACACGCGGTAGGCCGTTCCCAAACGATGCCCGGTAACAATAAAACGGAGTTTTTTATGTGTTCCTGGCACAGGTCCGCCGATGCCGCCGGTTATTTCGCGATAATCACGCAAATAATCCTGGCGCTCCAAGGAAAGATTCGGTCTGGATAGCGGATCGACTTTGTAGCTGAACAAGCTGGATAAATTGGCCGGATTCGAAGTTAAAATCCGTAAATTACCTTCCAGTTTTTCGCCGCCGTCGCGCGTAATGATGTTAATCATACTGGACATGGCGCCGCCGTATTCCGCATCGAAAACACCGGTTTTAATATCCACCTGTTCTACGGCAAAATCATTTAGTTCCGTCCAGGTATATTTAGAGCCATAGAACGGATTGACAATATAGGTACCGTCAATCGTATAACCGATTTCACCGGAACGACCGCCCCGTACGTGAATTTCTTCAATACCGCGATCTTCAAAACCGGCAATACCCTGAATAGAGCTTTCCATTTGAATAACACCGGCCTGTGCGGTAATCATTTCAGAAAAATCGGTTACAGGCATCGATTGGATATCTTCAGCCTGAATGGTAATTTTTTTGGTGGTTTCATCTTTTTGTACTTTAAACGGGGTTGCCGTAACGACAATGGTTTCTCCCTGAGCAATTTCCTCGCTCATGCGAAAATTCAATTTTGTCGTTTGGTCCATAATCACCTTAACGCCGGGATATTCAATTGTTTTGTATCCGACATAGGTCACAATTACCGTGTAAGTACCGACAGGAACGTTAATAATATAGTAGTCGCCATCCGCGTCCGTAGAGGCGCCCAAATTGGTTCCCTTTAAATAGACATTAGCCCCGACAAGTGGTTCCTTACTATGTGCATCAATTACCCGTCCGGCAATTTTACCGGTCGTTCCCGCAAATGAACTGGTTAGGGCAATTAATGCCATTAAAATACCGTAAACAACACGTTTCATAAATTCACCATACCCTATTTATTTTGGACAATTATTCGATATGCACATTACGAGGAACTGATGTGTAACAATTAAAAAAGTGGCGGAAGAGTCTCCCGCCACTTTAATTGTTTTATTTTAAATTATTTAATAAGTACCATCTTTTTAATTTCGGATTTATTTCCTAACCGCAACTGGTAAAAATAAACACCAGAAGCCAAATTATGGCCGTCAAATGTTAGCTGGTAGGGCGAATTTTTCTGCACCTGACCATTAAACAGCGTTGCAACCTGCTGACCAGCCGCATTATAGACAACGAGTTGTGCCTTGCCCGATTTCAAAGGAACAAAGCGAATGGTTGTGGTGGGGTTAAACGGATTCGGGTAATTCTGATCCAAAGCAAAACTACGAACCACCGTTGAATTTTCGTCCCCGATAGCGGCCGGTGGGTTAAAATTACTGGCTTCACCGATGTAATCGAAGTTGGTCAATTCGATGTAAGCATCTTTAGAAGGATCACCGTTTGCCGTATCGGCCAAACAATAAGCGTACCAAACCTTACCGTAATCGCCGCGTGCATCCAAGTTTGCCGACGATTTGGACATATTCAACTCATATTCGTCTAACGAAGGCGTATCGGTACAATTGATGGGATCGGACCAATTTACCCCGCCATCAATGGAATGCGAAGCATAAACGTCGGTTTTAAAGGTGGCATCACTGCCATAGACTTCGGGATCGCTGTATCGGTTAAATTGAGTAACCTGCACCTGATTATGGCGGCGATCCAGCCAGGTGGCATACAGGTGACCCTGTTCGTCCTTACTGATCTGGCATTCGGAATCAAAGAAGTAGTTGGACATACCTTCGATTTGATCGTCACCCTGCCAAATACCGTTATTATACGCTATACGATGGGCTTCCCATGAACCGCCGTAAGGTTTTTTGGCTAGCCACACACCGCTGTATTTGTAGCTGGGGTACCAGCCATCTGTTGATTCACCGCCCCAAAGCGAATTAAACACCACATAAATCGTTTTATTTTCGTCCACCATTACGCTCATATCAAAATTGCTACCCAAAAAGGCTGGGCCCTGATACCAAATGGTATCATTACCGACAATATTGGTAATAATTAACTTTTCGGAAGCATAAATGTAATTCTGAAAGCCCAAATCTTCCACCAGGCCTACCGTATCCCACTGTGTCCAAGTATGTCCGTAATCTTCGGTAATGGCATAGGTAATACGGGTTTTATTGTAATAATATCCAGAGTCAGGATTATGCCAACCCAAATGGCCAGGTCCGGCAATCACACCGAAACCGTCCGAAGTCATATCAACACCGCAGCGCGGCAAACTAACTTCATGCGTATCGATCCGTACGGGGGTAAATCCCTCGTCCCAGCCATAAGTCCACCCGCTGCTCGGATCATCTGAACGAGCCGTAAAAATATACTTTTCCGATTGAACGCCATACAGTTGACGTTCCTGATCCGAATACCACTCTTCATAAACACTTAAGTAATGATATTCACCCGATGCATCCTTACGAATGACAACCGGGCCGTTCCACAAACGGTTCTCCTGAGTCATTAAGGGATTGGAGGAAATCGTCGGTGCCAGCCAGCCCACATCCATCTGATAATCCGGTGCGGTCCAGGCGTTACCATTATCGCCATAGGTTCCATAAGAACTAATTGTGTACGGATGCGATGTATTCGCACCAGTGGAGGTTTGTTCCATATATTGGTTAAAAGAAGGAAACGGACGATCAAGTGCCACCATACACGGATAGCGCCCGCCTATTCCGCCGAGACCGTCATTTAATTGATCGCTGGTGTAGATAGTGCCGGAAGCCAAACCGCCGGAGACATCTACTTCTAATTCGTAAACCTGACTTGCATCCGCCCCGCGAAATGCCATAGCCACAAAATCGATATCATCACCGGTATCTGCATCTGGTCCGGCATAGCGGTCCAATGAGCGCACATTGGAATTTAACCAACCATAACCGTTACCCGAAGTGGCTACCTGACGGTTGGTGGCTGCCTGAGTCGAATAAATTCGTTTTGCATTGTCATTGGCCTTCACTTGCCCCACAGGATAAACGGCGTAGGGTGCCATGGGCTCCATTGGGTTTACGCGGCCAATGTTGGCTTTGGCAGACATTTTAACCGTTTTGGTTAACGCCACCTGCTTTTTCCCATGAACATCATTGGCCATTAAAAAACTAACGGCCAAAGTTAAGGTTAAAAGAACGTACATGAAACGACGCATAACTCCTCCTAAAATTAATTAATAAAAAAATTATTAGCGCATCAAAACCATTTTACGGGTTTGAACTTGGTTGTTCAGCCGCAAACGGTAAAAATAAACACCGGAGGCCAAATTAGTGCCATCAAAACGCACATTATATTCGTGCTGCGCTTGCACCGGTGCATTAAAAATCGTTTGAATCAAACGCCCGTTTACATCGTAAATTTGCAGCACGGCTTTTCCGGCTGCCGCGGCACGGAATTTAATAGTCGTTTGCGGATTAAACGGGTTAGGATAGTTTTGCAGCAATGTCAAATTATTTACTATTAAATTATGGGAATCATCATCAATAGCCGTCGGCCCAATGCCTTTGGCCTCGCCTATCCAAATACGGTTGGTCCGATAAATGTAGGCATCCGGATCGTTTTGAGCGACGGGCTCATTCGGATTTACCTCGCAATAGGCAAAGTAAACCGTTCCGTCGTTTTCGGCAGAGGCATGACGAACTGCTCTCAATTCGTATTCGTCCACATGCTGTGTTTGGGTTACATTAATTTTATCCGACCAGGTAACGCCCCCGTCGATAGACCGAGAGACAAAAACGTCTGCTTTGAGTAAAATTTCTTCGTTGGGATCATTATAACGGGCTTTTTCCGCCGCTTCGATATTTTTATGCGGACGGTCTAACCAGGTGGCATAAAGATTACCTTGTTCGTCAAGCGAAAGATCGGCTTCGGAATTAAAGAACATGTTGTCGTCCACACCTTCGATGGTAGAATCTCCCACAAAAAAACCGTTGTTAATGGCCACATGATGGTCTTCGAAATTTTCTCCGCCATCGGTGCTTTTGGCCACATGTAAACCGCATTCGTGCCAATCGCGATAGTAGCTTTCTTCACTGGCCCACGGACCCCAGGTAATATCAAAAGCGATAAAAATTTTATTATCATCGGTTACAATCGCATCCACTGAATGATTGTTCGGGATGGCAACATAGGCTGGTCCTTCATAAAGGACCGAAGTTGTGTCGTTAGGATCGTTCGGATTTGCCGGGACGTAAATCGAGTCGTCCTTGGTAATAGTTTCCGGAATACCCAATTCGGCCCAGGAAACTTCCCGCGGTGTGGTCCAGGTTTTTCCGTAATCTTTGGTAACCATAACCATCAAACGCAACTCGCTCAAATAAAACGTATCTCCAGGATGCGGCCCTTGATGTCCCACACCCACGCAAACTCCGAAACCGTTGCTATTCATAGAAATTGCCGGATAGAGGAAAAAATTCATCGTATCGATTACGGTGGGATTGGTGTCGATAGTCCAACCGAATGTGGGGTCATCGCTTTTCGCATTTAAAATGACATAGTCATACGGTTGGCTTTCTCCCTTAATGGTCCAATTGCGATAGGCTCCGATATAATGATAACTTCCATCCGTTCCTTTTACGATTTCCACTGGGCCATTCCAAAGACGATTTTCGGTGAAGTTGTAATGGTGATACCCTTCGTCCATACGTGTGGAGGCAGTCCATGCACCGCCATTATCGCCATAAGAGCCATAATCAGTAATCAAATAAGGATGCGAAATAGCCGGTGTATCGTCAGCATTACCACTCACATACTGATTAAAATGAATAAACGGACGATCCAAGGCTACTGCGCCTGGAAAACGGCCACCTATGGTTCCTTCATATAGATCCTGATTCAATTCCACATAGCGATAAAAAGAGGCATTTTCCAGACCGTCAGCCACATTAACCGTAGTGGCGCCAATAATACCCGTGGCCGCATTCGTCAGAATATATTGTCTGTAACCGGCCACCAAAAAATCCACATCCACACCCGCGGCATCGGTTCCCTTGTACCGATCGATGGAGCGGATAGCCGGATTTAACCAACCAAAACCATTACGCGAAGAATCCACTTTAAAAATTACGGAATGATCGGTATGAATTTCGGCGGCTACCATTGTGGGCTTGGGAAGAAAGTTGTTTGGGGATTGATAAGGAATTTTAACTTGTTGTTCTGTTTTGGGAATATTAAAATTTTGAATTTTAACCAGTTTCCTTTGGCCTTTAAACACCCGATGTCGGTCAATTCTCAGATTCTTATCGTTAGCAAAGCTTGCAGCGATAAAAGCCAGAATGATAATAAGGATGGTAAAAAAACGCACGCTCTCTCCTCCTGCTTTTATTAAACGGATTTTCTATGAATAATAAAGAATATACAGAAATGCAATGGAACAAAATGCTTTCCCTCACAAATTGATTTAATTTTTCTTTTGTAAATCAAATTTATTTTGCTTATGATGAAATCCAATTTAAGGATTTGATAGGTTAGAATGCAACCCAATCCTGACTTTTTTACAAAAAGATTCTTTAATATCGTCCTTTTGGTGTATTTTATTGGGGGAGAAAATTAAAATAAAGAAGAATTTTATTTTAAAATTTCCGGATAAACCATCCCGATTTTCATTAAATCGTCTTCACTAAGAAAATCAAATTCTATGCCGATTTGTTGCCTTCGTTCGTCACAGGGTTTACTGTTTTTTACGGTACCCATTGTTTTTACCACATCCGCTCCAATTCCAATGGCCAGTTCGATTCTGCTGCCTATTTCCATAGGATGAAACGATTCTATGGAAACACCTGTTTTACTAATATCCAGTGTTTTGGCCACGCCCTGATCCGTAACCCGCCCTTGCTTATCAAACAAACGATAGGCCAATAAATTTTCGGACTCCAGACGCCGAGCGCCGCGCGCTTCAAATTTCAATTTCTTTAACTCCTGTTTTTGCGCTAACTCTGTTTTTTAACCTTTTCCTGCCGAACCTGCTCGCCTTCGTTTTTCAATATCCTACGTATTTCCGGAGTTAATAGGTCCGGTGAAATTCGGATGTATTGCAGTTCGTTGGCAATAACCTCAATTTTATGGCGCGTTTTGGCTGCACGATTCAAATAAAGGAACATCCGGTCTTTGTAGCGTACAAGTCCGCCATGAAAATAGCCTCGAGCATATTTTACCTGAATGGATAACTTGTCTAACAAGTCCAACAATAACGTTAATTGTTTTTCTTCTTCAACATTTACTGCTGATTTTTTCTTTGGAGCAGCCAAGTCTACGCTTTCTTTATTTGTAAAACTTTCGTCTGCAAACCGAATGTGACGTAAACGGAACATTCGATAAAATTGGCACCGTTCGGGAAACTTCCCATTTGTATCATAAAAACTCAGTCAATTTTCTACGCGCAAGCTGGTCGACAATTTCTTTTACGCGTTGCGAACTATCCTTGCGGCAAATTAACAAGGCATCTTCCGTTTCCACAACGGCTAAATTTTCCACATCAACCAAAGCAACCAGTTTTTTAGGCGCATAAATTAAATTATTTTGGGCATCAATTACAACTTGATTTTTGGCATTAATGGCATTGTCTTGCTCATCCTTGGGCGAAATGGCATAAGCCGCCTCCCACGAGCCCAAATCGCTCCAGGTAAACTCCGCTTCGATAATGGATACGGCCTTGGCTACTTCCATGATGGCATAATCGATGGAAATAGATTTAATGCGCATATACACATCCAAAATGGTGTCTTCCATTTCGGATGTATCTACGGCCCGAAAAATTTGTTCGAAGCCCTCGGCCATTTCCGGTTGATGCTCGGCAAATTCGTTTAAAATAGTCGAAGTTTTCCAGATAAACATCCCGCTATTCCACAAGAAATCACCACTTTTTAAAAAGAGTTTGGCCGTTTCCAAATTCGGTTTTTCGGCAAAGGTTTTTACTTTGTAAATGGTATGGTTTTCGATAACGGTTAAAGGTTCGCCGCGCTGAATATAACCGTATCCGGTTTCCGGATACATAGGTGTTATGCCAATGGTAACCAAGGAATTACTTTTTTGGGCGTGGATTACCGCAATTTTAATGGTTTCTTTGAATTTATCGGTTTCTTTAATTAAATGATCCGCAGGTAAAACCACCATGGTCTCATCCGCTGAGGCACGTTTACGAATAATGGCGGCGGCCAGCCCAATACACGGCGCGGTATTTTTCCCAAAGGGTTCGGCAATAATGTTCTCCTTAGGCAATTCCGGAAGATGCCGGGCAATGGGATCTTTTAATTCCTGATTGGTAATAACCAAAATTTTATCGTCGGACGTTAAGGTTTTCACCCGTTCGTAGGTTTGGCGGATCATAGATTTATCGCCCACCAAATTGAGCAATTGCTTCGGATTTCTTTTTCTGCTTCTCGGCCAGAAACGTGTTCCCACTCCGCCTGCCATCAAAACAATATGCATCACAACCTCCAGCGTTATTTTTTCGGATTTAACAATGCCAGCATTTTCAGAGCAACCGCATTATTCGGCTGCAACTCCAGAACTGTCGCAAAAACGCGGCGAGCGTTTTCGTTTTCCCCTTTTAAGATATACGTTTCTCCCAAATTATTCAAGGCATCGATGTATCGGGGCTTTAACGTTAATGCCTTAAAGAACAAACGAATGGCCAAATCGTATTTCCCCTGCTGCTTGTACAGATAGCCCAAATTATTAATTGCTTCGGGATAGTCTTTGTCATAATGCAAAGCCAAACGCAAATGTTTAAAAGCGCTGTCTGTTTTTCCTTCATAATAATAAATTACAGCTAAATTGTTGTGCGCCTTGGCATAGGTGGAATCCATTTTTAAAACGCTTTCGTAACCCTTAATTTGTTCAAGAGCATTGGGGTCAAGCGCAAGCTCCTCGGTCATAGAAAAAACGTTCCACTTTAATTTACCGGAACGGATTTGTTTGACCAAACGCAAATTATCTTTGGCACGAGCAAACTGCGGATTTAGCTTTAGTGCTTGTTGCAAATATTTTTGAGCCTGAGCAAAACGGTTCAACAAAAACAACGTGTACCCTGCGTTGTTCCAGGCCTGATAATAGGTCGAATCCAGAGCAAGAGCCTGTTGAAATTCATTTAAAGCCTGTTTTAATCGATTCTCTTTCTTCAGAACCACACCAATGTAATTATGGGCTTCAGGGATATCGGGATTGAGTTTTAAAACTTCCCTCCATTTTAAAACTGCAAGCGAATCTTGCCCTTTTTGGAATAAAATCAAACCTTCACCGATCAAACTATCCACCTTAGCCGCCACCTGTGCTTGAGACGGTTGTTTTTGTTCGACCTTGGTCGCTGGTTTAAAGACGGCACACGAAGCAAGCAAAAATGCCAAAATCAATATACTTAAATAACGCATGTTTACCTCCTTTTTTACGGATGAACCCGGAGGTTAAAAATCAATTTTTCCGACGAATACGAGAGTAGCCGGGCCTGTAAGTATTATTCGGCCTTTTTGTCTCGATACTTTAAGAATGCCGCCTTTGGTTTCCATTTCGAGTTGAGAGGGTAACTGCGGATTTTTTTGCCACAACAGCATGGCACTGGCCGTTACGCCGGTACCGCACGATAATGTTTCGGCTTCCACACCGCGTTCATAGGTGCGTACCTGAATACGGGTGTGTGATAATTGCCGAATTACATTGATATTGGCGCCGTTTTTAAAGCCCGCATAATGCCGCAAAGAAGGAGCAAACGCAAGTAACGGAATCTTTTCGATCGGCTTTGTCGTTTCTAAGACCAGATGTGGTACTCCGGAATTATAATAACCTAATATGTTCAAATCATCAGGCACCGAAATGCCGCGTAGGTCAGGATAATCTTCTTGGTCGGAGCGGATCAAAATTTCCACGGAAATGCTTTGATCCTTATTAAATACGATTTCGTGCAAACCGTCCCGTGCCGCAAGCAACAAAGGAGATCGGCTGGCAAACAAATGTTGATTGCGGGCATAGCGCGCAGCGGCACGCAATCCGTTGCCGCACATTTCACCTTCGGAACCATCGGCATTAAAATAGTGCATCCGCAAATTTTCCCCGGATGTAATTTCAATAAAAATCAACCCGTCGGCCCCTATGCCCAAATGCCGATGGCAAAGAAAACGAATTACGGAAGATGTTAAGCGCGAAAGCCGAACCGCCCTGCTATCGAAAACAATAAAATCGTTTCCGCTTGCCTGCACCTTATAAAACGGTATCATTTCCCGCTTTCCATGGGTTGGGGCAAAGTAAAAAGAACGCCGCTGGTTTCCCAGCGCTTGCGTACTTTAATCGTATCGGGCAGGTAACGGAACGGTTCACAAAAGCGGAAAGGCAAAATGGTTCCGTGGTCAAAACGATTGTTCTGGTTGAGATCCAAAAAACCATCCAACCTGTAAGAACCCTGCGGCAAATAATCAAACTTAAACGTATGTTTGCCTTTTTTTATTGTCTGCCGCACCCGAAAACGTTTGCCCGAAATACGACGCACGTTAAGAACAACAGGATTTTGCAACGGATACCGGACACGGATGTTTCCGCTGATTTCACCCAGTTCCTTTTGCGAAATGATCGTAAAAAAATGTCGGCTTACGGAATCTGCGGACGTTTTGCCGAAATAGCTTTTTATCGCCTTCAAGTTAACAACGGAATAATAGCCCGAATCGGGATGTAACACCTTGCTCGGATAAAAATAGGCCCGATATAAATTTTTAACTTGCCAACTTCCGTCAATGGTATGGCGCGAATCGCGCTGCAAACGGTAAGCCTTTTCCACTTTACGCCAGTTTACGGGCTGATTAAATTCCAACGTTATTGCAGTTCGGGGAGCCACCTTTTTTGCACTATCTGTAGGTAAATGTTTTATTAAGCGAAACGTACTCGTATCGGTTTTGCTACTTGCCACAAAATAGGTAGTCAGGGTATCGGAATTTCGATTCCCGGCGCTATCGATCAGATTAATGCATCGTACCCGATACAAACGATTACTGTCCATGGGAGCGGTAATCATTTCCAGCCAATTTTTCTTTTTAGGCGACGGAGCCATATCCACAATAGGAAGTTTCTGGCCGCCAAGACTATCCGTTATCTCAAAGTTTGTTAAACGATCTAAAAGCAAGGGTTCACTAAAGCGCACTACCAATAAATTGCGCAATAACGCTCTGGCCCCTGTTAGCGTGGGTGGTAGCGTGTCCAGCGTTGCCAACTGCATATCCAAGCCGTCAAAATGGTTTAAAGAATCGTATAGGGTCACGTCACGAAAACTAAGAGCAAAACGCTCCATCAACCCGTCCAAACGCAAGTTGTGGTTGCGATCTTCCACGGCAATAACCCGATATGTTCCGTTTTTGAGATAGCCGAGTGTAAAATCGCCTTTTTCTCCGTTTAGCGTCACGTAATCCGGCTTGTTTTTAAAGGGATTAAAACGCGTGCTATCACCCAGCAAATAGGCAAAAACGTAAAAAGTTTCGCCGCGCTTAAGGCCGTAAATTGTTCCCGTAATTTTACCCTGATCGATAGTATCGCCGGTGGAAAAAGCCAATGTAAAGCTACGGGCCATTTTATTGTTGTGCATATCCTGCAACCCGCTGCCAACCGAAAGTACGTAAGTTTGGCTGTCTTTAAGCGCTTCTTCGAAATCAATAATTAAAATGCGGCCTTTTTTCCATTTGGTTTGAAACTTAAGCGGAGGCGAAATAAAAAGGTTGTTGCGCGCGGTGCTCTCTTTCATCCGTTCCGAAAAAACAATTTTTAATCGTTTAAAAGAAGTAGGCACATGCAAAGTACCCGGCATGGGATCCGTGCCGGTAATTTCAGGTGGAATGCGATCGACCGGTCCGCCGGAAGGAGGTGCCTGAACGGCACAACCCCAAACGGCAAACAAAAATAAAAGCACTATTTTCTTTAATGTACGCAAGCAAATCTCCGCCTTTAATGAGCATTGTTTAAATATAGGGGAAAAATACTATTGCTGGCAATGGGATGAACAAAATAATCACCGCATATTGTGTTGCTTTTTTGCGCGGGTTTCGGATTAACTTAGGCAAAATCCTTTTCTGCCCCACGACAAAAACAAACACACAATATTCGCTTTACGACAAAAAACCATAAATTTTGTTTTTTACAAATAAAAATGCTTTTATCTAAGTTACGGACGATTGTATTTCTTTGGTTTTAAGGCAAATAAAAAAGCCGCCGAAAAACGGCGGCCTTAAAGTTTTAAACACGTTCTTTGATTCGGGCGGCTTTCCCGCGACGGCTGCGCAAATAGTACAACTTGGCCCGCCGTACCTTTCCGCGACGCTTTACTTCTATTTTAGCCAAACGGGGCGAATGCAAAGGGAAAATGCGCTCTACGCCTATTCCGTTTGAAATTTTACGCACCGTAAAGGTTTCGTTAATGCCGCCGCCTTTGCGTTTAATACAAACGCCTTCAAATACCTGAATTCGTTCTTTATTTCCTTCAATCACGCGAACATGAACCGCCAGCGTGTCTCCGGGTTGAAATTCAGGAATGTCCATTCGTAACTGATTCGCTGTTACCGCATGTAAAATATCCATGGTTCTGTCTCACATTTTTATTTATTGACTTATTTTATTGATTGCAAATATTTACGATACAAATCGGGACGACGTTGTTTAGTAATTTTCTCGCGCATTTTTTGTCGCCACTCCGCAATTTTTCGATGGTTTCCGGAAAGCAATACCTCCGGTACCTTTTTGCCCATAAATTCTTCCGGACGGGTATAATAGGGCACATCCAACAATTCATCATCCCCGAACGAATCTGTCCAGGCCGATTGAATATCCTTGATTACTCCTGGCAACAAACGCACAATGGCATCGATAATTACCAGCGTGGCAATTTCACCCGAACTGATAACAAAATCTCCGATTGAAATTTCATCGATGCGATAAAATTCATGAATGCGTTCGTCAATACCTTTGTAATGGCCGCATAAAAAGACCAGATGTTCTTTAATGCTTAATTCCGTAGCTACGCTTTGATCGAATTTCCGTCCACGCGGCGATGGCATAACAATGTGCGCTTTGCTTACTTCCCGGGTCAAAAAAATTTGCTGCAAGGCTTTGTAAAACGGTTCTACTTTGAGCACCATTCCCGGGCCACCGCCATAAGGGTAGTCGTCGATGGTGCGATGTTTATCCGTAGTAAAATCACGCAAGTCATAAACATTAATATCCACCGCCTGTTTGCGCCGCCCCATTTTAATAATGCTTTCGTTCAGGGGCGCTTGCAGTATATTCGGGAAACCTGTTACAATATCGATTCGCATCTTCTCAAAGAACGCTCTTAATCGAGCAAACCTTCCATTACATGGATGATCATGGTACGCTCGTTTGTGTTTACGGATTTAACGACCGATTTAATGGCCGGTATTAATTTTTCCTGTCCGTCTTCCGTTTGCAGAACATAAACATCGTTTGCCGAATACGTCCACACGTCACGGATAGTGCCGATAAAATTTCCCTGATCATCAAAGACCCGCATACCCATCAAATCGTGGATATAGTATTCATCCTTCTTTAGCGGCATCAGGTCGTTCGGGGCAATGTAAATATAATGATTACGTAACGCCTCGGCTTGATCGTAATCATTTATTTGGAAAAACTTCAGAAAAACAAACCTATTCGATAAGCGAGCTTCTTCGATCGAATAGGCTTGTTTTTGATTTTCGTGTTCGATATATACGGTTTTTAATTCCAAAAAATGCTCGGGGAAGGATGTAATCACTTCCACTTTTACCGAGCCTTTTACGCCGTGAGGCTTGAGAATTTTACCGATTACAAACATTCCCGTTTATTCGAGAATTTCCAGAACAGCACGTTTACCTTGTTTAGCAGAAGCGGCAGCTAAAAGCGTACGGATGGATTTGGCAGTTTGACCTCTTTTACCAATAACCTTACCTAAATCACCTTCGCCAACGCGCAGTTCATAAACCGTTACTCGTTCACCTTCAACCTCCGTAACCTGAACTTCATCAGGTTTGTCCACCAGATGTTTGGCGATGAACTCGACGAAATTTTTCATATCCACAATACGTCCCTCCGTTTAGTAAACATTCACAACTGCTGTTTTCTTTATCTTCTACTATTATAGTAAGATTCCATCCAAAAAACAAGAAATTTAGTTTTCTTGCGTTTCTTCCGCTGCTTGAGCCGCCTCAGTTGTTTGCTTTTCCGGCGCGGCCTGAACTTCTTGGGCGGCAGGTTGTGCTTGTTCTTTTTGTGCTTCTTCGGCCTTGGGCTCTTCGGCCTTTGCCTGTTTGGCTTGTTGGGCTTTTTGGGCTTCCAAACGTTTTTGGCGTTCTATTTGCAGCACTTCCCACTTTTTAAACTCTTCTTCGATTTTGGCCTCATCGGCACCGTGCTTCATCAAATCCCATTTTAACCAAACGCCTTTACGACTTAACAAACTGCGCACGGTTTGCGATGGCTGTGCACCGTTTTTCAGCCAATAAAATATGCGATCTTCATCAATTTCTACCTGATAGGGTTCTGTTAACGGATTATACGTACCTACGGTTTCGATAAAGCGTCCGTCACGAGGCGACCGGCTATCCGCAACAACGATTCGATAGTATGGCCGTTTCTTCCTTCCCATTCGACGTAATCTGATTCTAACTGCCAAAGTGTTAACCTCCAACTTTTTTCTAACCTATTCCTAAGGGCAAACCACCTAACCCCCGGAACGATTTTTTGTTCATTTGTTTCATCATTTTTTTCATTTGATCGAACTGACGCATCAACTGGTTAACGTCCTGTACACGTGTACCGCTGCCGTTGGCAATGCGTTTGCGCCGACTACCGTTTAAAATTCTCGGATTGCGACGTTCTTCTCTGGTCATAGAATTGATTATGGCTTCAACGCGTACCAGTTGACGGTCATCGACCTGTACATTTTTAAGTTGACTCCCTACACCGGGAATCATGCGTAAAATGGATTCCAAAGAACCCATTTTTTTAATTTGCTGCAACTGATCCAGAAAATCGTCCAGATCAAATTCGGCCTTACGCAGCTTTTTTTCTAATTTTTCGGCTTTTTCTTTATCGACAACTTCCTGCGCCTTTTCCACCAGCGTAACCACATCACCCATACCCAAAATGCGGGAGGCCATGCGATCCGGGTGGAACTGTTCGATGTCGTCGACCTTTTCACCGACGCCGATAAACTTAATAGGCTTACCGGTAATGGCCTTAATGGAAAGAGCCGCACCGCCGCGTGCATCGCCGTCCATTTTGGTTAAAACCACACCGTCAAAATTTAACCGTTCGGCAAATTGCTTGGCCGTGTTTACCGCATCCTGACCGGTCATGCCGTCGGCCACGAATAGAATTTCATGCGGCCGGATTCGATTTTTAATGCGTACTAATTCCTGCATCATTTGCTCGTCAATATGCAACCGGCCGGCGGTATCCAGAATTACCGTATCGCACATTTGCTTACGGGCGGCGCTAATGGAATTGAAAGCGATTTTAATAGGATCCCCGGCGCCTTCATCGTAAACAGGAACATTAATGCCGCGACCTAAAATCTTTAATTGCTGAATAGCTGCCGGACGATAGACGTCTGCGGCAACCAATAAGGGCTTGCGATTTTTCTTTTGCAGGTAGCGGGCCAATTTTGCCGCAAAGGTCGTTTTACCCGATCCCTGCAACCCTGTCAGCATGATGATCGTCGGAGGAATTCCGGCCGTGCGAATGGTAGCGGTGGTTCCGCCTAACAAACGCACCAGTTCGTCGTGAACGATTTTGACGATCATCTGCCCCGGCGTAACGCTTTTCAGTACTTCTGCACCGACGGCCTTTTCTTGAACTTTATTAATAAAGTCCTTGGCCACCTTATAGTTAACATCCGCTTCCAGAAGCGCGCGCCGGATTTCCTTCATGGAGTCGGCAATATTCTTTTCCGTTAACTTTCCGTAGCCGCGCAGTCGTTTAAATGTCGATTCAAGTTTCGCTGATAATTCTTCAAGCATAATTTACCGGCATCATTCCATTTTATTATGACTGCCAAATGTAAATAATTTCTTTCTCTATATCAAGAGTAAATAGGTTAAATCCTTTATTTTTTTCGCAATTTGGCACAAAAACTGCCATCCGTACCGTGTTTGTGCGGGAAAAGCCGTATGTATCCCTGCACAAGCATCAAAGGATCGGGGACTTCGGGCTTAACAATTTGGTAGGCATTCGCATGGCGTTGCAAAAATGCCTGTACAACATTTTCGTTTTCGAAATAATCGATCGTACAGGTGCTGTAAACAAGTTGCCCGCCCGAATCAAGGTAACGATCGGCTTCATCCAGAAGCGCGTCTTGAATTCGGGAGAATTCAATAATTTCGTTAAAACGGCGCCGCCACTTGATATCTGGATGTTTACGAATTACTCCGAGTCCGGAACAGGGCGCATCGATCAACACTGCGTTAAACGGCGGTTTAAACGGTAAATGACGGCCATCGGCCACTACAAAATGTCCGCCGCTTAAATTCAAATGATCCGTAACATTTTCCCGTGTACGTTTAAGCCGTTGCAAATCGGTATCCATGGCCACAACAAGGACACTCTGCGGTTTGTTCTGTAACAGTTGTATGTATTTGCCACCAGGCGCGGCACACATATCCAGCACGCGATCGCCTTCTTTCATTTCGATTTGCTGCGTTACCAGGGCCGCACTCTCGTCCTGCACCACGCAGTATCCTTTTTCGAACCAGCGGTGACGTAAAAAAGGTTGAATGTCTTTCACGCGAATCACATTGGCATCGAACGTGGTTTCATGAAAAGGCACATTTTCTTTCAGCAAAAGCTTCTTGAATTTTTGCACGCTGATTTTTTGCGTGTTAATGCGAATGTCAAAATCGGGCGGTTCGTTCAAGGCGGCACACAAGGCTTCGGTTTCCTGCTCGCCCCAAAAACCGATCCAACGTTTGATCATCCATTGGGGAAATGAATAGCGGATGCTCAAGCGTTCGACAGGATCGCCGATTTTCTCTTCCGGCTTTAATGTGTCGGCTTGCCGCAGGTAGGAACGTAAAAGTCCGTTGAGAATTTTGGCCTGTAAGCCGCTGACTTTCTTTTTGGCCAAATTCACGTATTCGTTTAACGTGGCGTGGGCCGGAATGGCCGAGAGAAAGATTAATTCATAAAGTGCCAGTCGCAGCAATATTTTGAATTTGAGAAGCAACT
>Ga0256914_1000334_pt1 | contig 46175 bp, 48 predicted proteins | sample HulkmetaG_FD_191571 | JGI IMG/M metagenome (GOLD analysis project Ga0256914, IMG submission 191571) | Hydrothermal chimney microbial communities from Main Endeavour vent field at the Juan de Fuca Ridge, Pacific Ocean - Hulk | ecosystem: Environmental > Aquatic > Marine > Hydrothermal vents ...
AAAGATGCGCTGGCCGAGGCCGGCATTACCGGAATGACGGTGACGGAAGTGAAGGGGTACGGACGGCAGCAGGGGCACAGCGAGCTCTATCGCGGTGCCGAGTATGTGGTCGATTTCCTTCCCAAAGTGAAGCTGGAGGTCGTGGTTCCGGAGGAGGAGGCGGAGAACGTGGTCCAAAAGATCTCCGAAGCGGCCCGCACGGGCAAGATCGGAGATGGAAAGATCTTCGTCGCCTCCGTGGAGAAGGTGGTCCGAATCCGTACGGGCGAAACGGACCGCGAGGCGCTCTGACCCCTCCTGCAGCCAAAGACTCCCGCCTTTCGGTATCCCGGCGGGAGTGCTGCTCAAGAATTCAACAAAAAATTCCCCTCTTTTTCAGTAAAACTCAAAAAACTGTATAAAAAATAGGCATCTCTCCTATTTGCAAACTTTGCTTTCCCCTTTATAATGGGCGTTAAAGAATCAACTGGACCGCCGCTCGCTGCCGGCGGACGGAAGGAGACGCAATGCCAACAGGAGACTTTTCCTATATTGTCGACACCCTCTTCCTGCTCTTCGCGATGACGCTGATCATCTTCATGGTCCCAGGCTTCGCGATGCTCGAAGCCGGGATCGTCCGGACGAAGAATGTGAGTGCCGTGTTGACGGTCAACACGATGATCTACGCCGTCGCTTCGATGGCTTTTCTTCTGGTCGGGTACCAGTTGGCCTTCGGAACGTGGGAGAACGACAGCGTGAGCAAGTGGGCCGCCTTTCTGTTCCAGATGGCCTTCGTGGGCAAGACCGTCAATATCATGAGCGGCGGAGTGAGCGAGCGGACCCGTATCATCCCGCTGATGATCTTCACCGTGCTGATGGCGGCGTTCATCTACCCGCTGGTCGTCAACTGGACGTGGGGTGCGAATATGCTCGAGGGGAGTCTCCTGGATATCAGCGCCATGCACGATCTGGCCGGCTCTACCGTCATCCACTCGACCGGGGCGTGGGCGCTGCTGGCCGCGATTTTGATCATCGGACCGCGAAAGGGGCGGTATGTCGACGGGAAAGTGCGTGTCATTCCCGCTTCGAACATTCCGCTCGTGACGCTGGGCGCGATGGTACTGTGGATCGGATGGTTCGGTTTCAACGGCGGATCGGTCGGATCGATCGCCACCAAGGAGAATGCCGATGTGGTGGCCCTGACGATTCTCAATACCAATACGGCCGGACTCGCCGGTGCGATCGTGGCGGCCCTCATCGTCTATATCCAATACAAGAAGTTCGATATCACGATGATCCTCAACGGGGCTCTCGGGGGCCTCGTGGCCATTACGGCCGGGGCCGACCTCTTCGATATCTATACACCGATTCTGATCGGCCTGATCGGCGGGGCCCTCGTCGTTTTCGCCGTTCCCATGTTCGACAGACTCCGGCTCGACGATCCGGTCGGCGCTCTTTCGGTCCACCTCGTCAACGGCATCTGGGGGACGATCGCCGTTGGGATATTCGCCGAGGATGTCTCCCTCTGGGCCCAGCTCAAGGGGGTCGCGGTGGTCGGGGTCTTCGCCTTTGTGGTATCATACATCACACTGTTCGCGATCGACAGAATCGTCAGGTTCCGCGCCGACGACGACGAGCAGATGGAGGGGATCGACGTCAGCGAGTGCGGTGTCGAAGCCTATCCGGAGTTCAAAAGGGCGTTTTGACGAAGGAACCCGTACCCGACGATTTCCGGAACGGGTTCGCGACGCGACGAGGGGAGGTCCGGCTCGGACCGATGCCCCCGATTTACGAAAAAAAGGAGAAAAGAAGATGAAAAAGATCGAAGCGATCATCAAGCCCTTCAAGATCGAAGAGGTGAAAGATGCGCTGGCGGAGGCAGGTATCGCCGGGATGACGGTGAGCGAAGTGAAGGGGTACGGTCGCCAGGCGGGCCACACGGAACTCTATCGCGGGGCCGAATATGTGGTCGACTTCATTCCCAAAATCAAGATCGAAGTGGTCGTGAAGGCCGACGACGTGGAGGCGATCATCGAAAAGATCATGGCCGCGGCGCGGACCGGGAAGATCGGAGACGGAAAGATCTTCGTCACCGATGTCGAAAAGGTGGTACGCATCCGTACCGGCGAAGAGGATGAAGAGGCGATCTGAGGCTCTTCGCCCCTTCCGTCCCAGTGGCGCGAAACGTCGGTTTCGTCGCGCCTATTTCCGGCTGTCGATCTCTTCGATGAACCGCTCTTCCGCCTCCTTGTTTCTCTTTCTGTAGTAGTAGAAAACCCCGACGATCAGTACGAAAACGAGCGCCAGAATATAGTGGAGCACCTCCTGGATTCTCTCTTCGTTGTGTCCGAGGAAGAAGCCGAGCCCCAGCAGTACGGCACACCAGATCCCGGCACCCAGGAACGTGTAGATGCTGAAGGCCGCCAGCGGCATCCTGCCGATGCCGGCGGGGAGTGAAATGTATTGCCGGATACCCGGAACGAGTCGCCCGAAAAGGGTGCTTGCGGGTCCGTATTTGGCGAAGAAGGCTTCGGTCTTTTCGACGGTTTCGGGTTTGAGCAGAACGTATCGGCCATACTTGACGAGAAACGGGCGGCCGAGTCTGTGGCCGAGGACATAGTTGAAGAGTGCGCCGGCCAGCGAACCGCCGGCACCGGCGAAAAAGGCCGCCACGATATCCATCTCCCCCTTGCTGGCCAGATACCCCGCCGGGATCATCGCCACTTCGCTCGGAAAGGGGAAGAACGAACTCTCCAGAAACATCATGATGAAGATCCCGATATACCCCATCGCTCCGACGGTCTCGACGATCCAGTTGACAATCTCGTGCATCTTCTGCCTTGTGTCGCGTCTACCCGCACCTGCGCAGCGGCGGTGCGTAAGGTCGCTTGGTGAAAGTAAACGATATAATACAATAAAAAAAGGTCAACTGTCATGGTACTCTCTTTGATCGATCCGCTCGATATGCATCTGCATCTGCGGGACGGACGGATGCTCCAGATCGTCGCCCCCTTGAGTGCGGAAACGTTCAGCGGCGCACTTGTCATGCCCAACCTGATCCCGCCGGTCACGACAAAAGAGGGGGTGGTCTCTTACAGGGAACGGATCCTCGAGGCTTCGGAGAACCGGGCGTTCGAACCCTACATGACCCTCTTTTTCCGAAGCGACTATACGCCCGAATTTCTCGCCTCGGTGCGGGAGAGGATCCTTGCGATCAAGCTCTATCCCGCCGGGATCACGACCAACTCGGAGGGGGGAGTCGAAGGGTTCGACCCCGTTGAGCTCGCACCGGTGCTGGAGGCGATGAGCGAGCTGCGGATTCCTCTTTGCGTGCATGGAGAGACGGGGGGATTCGTCATGGATCGGGAGGCGGAGTTCATACCGGTCTACGAAACACTCGCCGCCGCTTTTCCCGACCTGGCGATCGTCATGGAGCATATCACGACGAAAGAGGCGGTCGAGGCGCTGGATCGGTTCGAAAATCTCTACGCCACGATCACGCTGCACCACCTCTACATCACTCTCGACGAAGTGGCGGGAGGGCTGCTTCAGCCGCATCTCTTCTGCAAACCGATCGCCAAGCGTCCCGAAGATCGGGATGCGCTGCTGGAAGCGGCCCTTTCGGCCCATCCGAAGGTGATGTTCGGTTCCGATTCGGCCCCCCACCCGAGGGAGGCGAAAGAGGCGCCCGGCTGTGCCGCCGGTGTCTTTACCGCGCCTCTTGCCCTTCCGGCTCTTACGCAGCTTTTCGAGCGCCACGGTGCGCTTGAAAAGCTCCAGGCTTTCGTGAGCGACAACGCCAAGCGCATCTACGGGATCACGCCGCCGTCGAAGGAGGTGATCCTCGAGAAGAGCCCCTGGCTCGTTCCGCAGATCTACGAAGGGACGGTCGTGCCGATGTTCGCGGGGCAGAGCCTGGAGTGGAGGGTTCTGCGTGCGGGCTGAGATTCTTCTGCTGGAGGATGACACGCTTTTTGGGGAGACGCTGGTCGATTTTCTTGAAAACGAGGGGTTCGGAGTCCTCCACTGCCGCGAGGCGAACGAAGCGATCGAAGCGACCTACGCGAAGCGGTTCGACCTCTATCTCCTGGATGTCAATCTTCCCGGGATGAACGGTTTTGAACTGCTCAAGCAGCTTCGGGAAAGCGGCGACGAGACGCCGGCGATCTACATCACCTCCGCCCGTGACAAGGAGGCCCTGGCGAAGGGGTTTGGAAGCGGTGCGGACGACTACATGAAAAAGCCGATCGACCTGGAGGAGCTTCGGCTTCGCATCGAGGCGCACCTCAGGCGCAAACAGCATGTCGGCAAGGTCCGGGTGGGGGAGTTTCTCTTCGATATGGAGAGGCTGGTTCTCTACCGCGGCGACGAGCCGGTGGCGCTGCCGAAAAAACTGGCGGAGCTGCTCGGCCTCTTTCTGCGCAACCGCGGAGAGGTGGTGAGTACCGAAGAGATTCTGCGGGAGATCTACGGGGAAGAGGCTCCGGGTACGGGCCCTCTTCGGGTCTATATCACGAAGCTCAAGCAGCTCTTCGGCAAAGATGCGATCGTCAATATCAGAGGGATCGGGTACTGTTTTGAAGCGTAGGGAGATCGTCAAGGTTCTTATCTTCTATCTCGTCACCTTCGCCGCGATGGCGGGGATGATGTGGATGTTCTTCGAGACCTTCGGCTACTCCAACCGAAACTTCCTGATCGTCATCGCCATGCTGCTGCCCCTTTCGCTCCTTTTTGGCTACATCCTCTCCAAGACGGCGCTCGAACCGCTCTTCGTCACCAACGACCTGCTTGATCGGCTTTTGAAAGATACGCTCCATGAGCTCAACATCCCCCTCTCCACGATCTTCGCGAATGTCTCGATGCTCAAGCGGAGCGAAGAGGATCCCAAGAGGCTCGTGCGACTGGGGCGGATCGAAAAGGCGGGGGAGAATCTGAGCGAACTCTACGAGGATCTCGACTACTTCATCAAGAAGGAGATCGGCAGCGTGGAGCGCGAAACGTTCGATCTTGGCGAGGTGCTCGAGCGGAGTGTCGCAAAGTTCGAAGAGATGGCTGACACAGTTTCGATACAATATAGGCCGATTGCGTTCCGTGTGCGGGCGGATCGGCGCGGATGCCAAAAGGCGGTCGACAATCTCCTCGGCAACGCGATCAAGTACAACCGCCCGGGCGGATCGGTGCGGATCTCTATGCAGGATGGATGGCTCGTGATCGAAGACAGCGGAGTCGGAATGGACGATACGACCCTTTTCCATATCTTCGACCGCTACTACCAGAGCGACCTGAACGCTTCGGGGTACGGCATCGGTCTGCATATCGTCAAGACCTTCTGCGACGAACACGGGATCGAGATCAAAATCAATTCAAAGAAGGGGGAAGGGACGACCTTCCGCCTCAACTTCACATCGGTAGGAGCGAGAGATTGAACGAGTGGGTGATCGATAGTGTCGACTATCTGTTTATCGGGATTTTGGGATTGCTCAGCGTCGTCGCGTTGTGGCTGGTGCTGGAGCGCTATTTTTTCTACCGCCATATCGACCTGAAGCGATTTTCGCAGAAAGAGGAGCTGGAGATCGCACTGGGTGAAAACCTGACGATGCTCGCCTCCATCGGATCCAACGCCCCTTTTATCGGACTGCTTGGAACGGTGGTGGGGATCATGGTCACATTCGTGACGATCGGTCAGAGCGGACTGATCGAGACCAAGGAGATCATGGTGGGGTTGGCTTTGGCGCTCAAGACCACGGCCGGCGGTATACTCGTGGCGATTCCGACGATCTGGCTCTACAACCTGCTGACACGCAGGGCCGAGATACTCGTGGCCCGCTGGGAGATGCTCCAAAGAGGCCGCAAGGAGGGCGGGGCGTGAAGGTCAAGAAGTTCGACCAGATCAACGTCCTCCCTTTTATCGATATCATGCTGGTGCTGCTGGTCGTGGTGTTGACGACCGCCTCCTTCGTGGCCAAGGGAACGATACCGGTCGATCTGCCCGAAGCCTCGAGCAAAAAGGCACCGGTCGAGACGATGAAGAGCATCGTGATACGCCGTGACGGAACCCTCTTTTTCGAAGAGAAAGAGGTCGGATTCGAGGGGTTGAAACGTATCGTCGGGTCGCTCGATCCGAAAGAGGATGCCATCCTGATCAAGAGCGACGCCAAGAGCAGTTTCCAGAACTTCGTGAAGGTGATCGACCTTCTCAAGTCGCGTGGTTTCAAAAAGATCAGTATCGAAACGAAACGGTGAGGGTACGATGATATTGCCAAGAGAGAGCGAAGCGTACGAAAGGGTGTATGCGGAGTCGCGGCGACTGCTGCCTCTCTATCCGTTTTTCAAACGCTACAGGGAGGAGTTTGTCCACCATTTCCTCGAGGAGATCCGCAAAGAGGTCGGTTCTTCCAGAATGCGTGAAGAGGTTTTACGGACGCTCTGCTCCTCGTTCTACGAGGCACTTTTCGACTTTCGCTCTCCCCTCGCTTCCGAAAAGGTGGCCGAGGAGTTCCTGCAGCTCAGGAACCGCGGTATCGCGCCCCTGCTCCTGCTGCAGAAACTTTTCGTCTCCCTCCTGGCCCGCCTGGTGAACGACTATGCCGACGACCGGGATCTCTTTCTCTACCTGCGGATCGTATCGGACTATTTCGAGAGCGTGATGGAGTATCTCAAGACTCTTCTTCAGGCGGAGACCGACAGGGATTTTTCGACGCATGTGCCGTTGAAGCCCGAAGAGATCGAACGTTGGCTTCCGCCCGGAAGGCCGGTCCATCTTCTGAATGTCTACAAAGGGCTCTCCATCCCCTATGAGGCGGTGGTCAGCCGGTCCAAAAACGGTTCGATCGTATTGCAGATGCCGCTGGAGCGCGGCGTCGTCGCACAGAGGGAGGGGAGGGTCGTGCTCTACGACAGGAGGATGGAACCGTTTGCCGTCTCGATGGAGATCGTCCGGATACGTTTCCGACAGAAGGTGGCGATCGCGGAGACGGGAAGCCCGGTCTGGATCGACAGCATCGCCCATCGCAGAAAGCGGGTGCGGGTGACGCTGAACGAACCGATCAAGGGGCGCATCACCGCTCTGGGTCGCCAATTCAACGTCGATGTCGTCGATATTTCGGGCAAAGGGGTCTGCCTCCAGACCGATGTCCCCTACGGTCTTCCACTCTTCGAACAGGTGGAGGTGACGCTCCCGATTCCGCAGTCCGACGGGTCGATACGCAATATCGTGATGCGGGGAACACTCCAGTATATCTCCACTCCGGACACGAAGCGCCGGCGCTACCATATCCTGCTCCATGCCAACCCGAAAAAGGAGGAGATCCTCTCCTCGTTCGTGGCGCGGCGGGAGCTCGATCTGCTCAAAGAGATCAAGGCGATCGCCCAAAAGAGGCGTCCTTGGTGAAGCTGCCGCTCTGTGCGGAGTTCACGTTCTCTCCGTCGTCCCGCCTTCGCCCGGCGGTCTCGCTCCGGCAGCGGTTTTGAAGCGGTGACACAGAGGTGTTTCGTGGCACCGAAAGGGGAACCGTCGAAGCGAAGAGCCCATACGCAGAGCGTGGATATCGACGGCTCTTTGGCGGTGGGGCATAGGCCGAAGCAAGCCGGCTCTTTTGCGCCACGTCATGAGATTCGGACGTCTCCACAATTCTTCCACACGAGTTGTTGTATACTTCCGGTTCGGATATTTTCAAAACAAAGGATCGAAAATGAGGATGAAAAAGTTGTGGAACAAAGCTGCGCTGACGCTGGCCGGTGGCCTGCTTCTTGGTACGACGGCGGCGATGGCGTCGGGCATGAACTGCGGATCCGGCAAGTGTGGCGAAGAGATGAAGATGCAGGTGAAAAAGGCTGACTGTGGCTGCAAAAAGGGCGAGAAGCTTCCCTGTGGCTGCGAAAAAGGGAAGTGTACCTGCGACAAGAAGAAGGGCGCCAAGTGCGGCGACGGGATGAAAGAGAAGGCGAAAGGGGCGATGAAGTGCGCTTCTGGCAAATGCGGGGGGATGTAGCCGCCCCATACCGTACCGGTCGCGTTTGAGGCTCCCGCAAGCCCCGATAGGATATAATCTTTGGAAAAAAGCGGGGCGAAGCGGGTGCGGATCGAGGCGATCAACGACCTTCTCAACGACAAGAAGCGGCTGCTGACCGATATCTATTTCGAACTGCAGCGAATCTTCGAGGAGAAGTACGGGCCCGATACGGTCGTGCTGATGGAGGTCGGCACCTTCTACGAAGTCTACGAGGTCAACAACGACGAGCTCAAGATCGGCAAGGCCAAGGAGGTCGCCGAACTCCTGAATATCCAGCTCACCCGGAAAAACAAGACGATTCTCGAAAACTCGATCGCCAACCCCCTGATGGCGGGAGTGCCGACCGTCTCGATCGAACGGTATCTCTCCCGGCTGGTACAGAGCCGTCGCTACACGATCGTCGTCGTACGCCAAAAGGGTGTGCCGCCGAAGATCAAGCGCTACATCGGCAATATCATCTCCCCCGGAACCAACTTCGACTACCTCCTCGAACCGACCGAAAACTACATCGTCTCCCTCATCGTCGGGCTCAACCGCGGTATCTACTCCTGTGGCTACAGCGCCATCGACGTAAGCACCGGCAAAACCTTTCTCAACGAAGTGCACGGGACGATCGACGACAAGACCTACGCGCTGGACGAGATCTTCAACCAGTTGCAGAGCTACCATACCGCAGAGGTGCTCCTGACCCTCGACGATCCCGCCATCGACAGCGAGTGGCTGCTGCGTTATCTGGAGATCGAAGGGCATATCAGCTATACGCTGGGCAGGAGCCGTCACAAGATCGCCTACCAGAACGAACTGCTGGGCAACGTCTACGAGATCCGCTCCTTCTTGAGTCCCATCGAGTATCTCGACCTGGAGCGCTACCCCTACGCCTCCGAGTCGCTGACGCTCCTGATCGACTTCATCATCGAGCACGACGCCGCGCTGATCGAGAAGATGAACCGCCCCCTCTTTCTGGGAGGCCGACGCTACGTCTACCTGGGCAACAACGCCCTCGAACAGCTCAACGTCATCAGTCGCGATCCGGACGAGATGACCCTGCTGCGCCTCATCGATCTCACCTCCACCGCGATCGGCAAGCGCCTGTTCAAGGAGCGCCTTCTCAACCCGATCTGCGACGAAAAGGAGTTGCGACGCCGTTACGACCTGACCGAACGGGTGATGGAGCACACCCAGGGGTTCGCCAACGCCCTCAAGGAGGTCTACGACCTGGAGCGGATCCTCCGCCGGATCAAACTGGGTAAACTCCACCCCTTCGAGATCGTCTATCTCCATGACTCCCTTCGGGCGCTGGAGCGGCTGGTGTGGGAGGCCAAAGGGGTCGGTGTCGAGGTGGAGGAGGATCTGCGGGTGCGGATCGAAGGGTTCGCCGCGGAGCTGGAGAAGACGTTCGTCCTCGAAGAGTGCGGAAAGTACCGGCGCGACCAGATCGAGAGCAACATCTTCCAGCCCGGCATCAACCTCTTCGTCGACCGGATCGTCGAGGAGAACGAAAAGCAGATGGAAAAACTCGACGCGGTGCGCCTGCATATCGAAAACTTCTTCGAACGGAGCGAAGGGGAGGAGAGCGCCTACGTGAGCGTCGGATGGCTCGAGAGCGAGGGGTACTTTCTCCAGATGACCCGTACCAGGTTCGGTATGGTCGAGAAGGCGTTGATGGAGAGCTTTCTCCTGCTGGAGGGCGAGCACCACTTCCTGCGCGACTTCACGTACAAACGGCTCAAGAACAGCGTCAAGATCACGTCGCCGCTGATCGATGAGATCTCCCGAGTCGTCATGGCCAACCAGGCGCGCCTCGTGGCTCTGATCAAGCAGAGCTACGCCGAGTCGCTCGAGCTCATCGAACGGCGATACGCCCAGCTTCTCGAACGGATCATCGCGTTCGTCGGTCGCTTCGATGTGGCGATCGCGACCGCGAGGGCGGCGCAGCGCTACAACTACGTCCGCCCGCAGATTCTGACCCGGGGGGAGAGAGAGGATCGGCAGACCCTCGAGTGTATCGCTCTGCGCCACCCCCTGATCGAGTCGAGGGAGGAGAACGGCATCTACATCCCCAACGACCTGCTGTTGGGAGATCCTGGCGACACCGTCGAACACGACCATGTGACACTCCAGGCCAGCGGCGGCGAGCCGGTGCGCGGTGTCCTGCTCTACGGGATCAACTCCAGTGGGAAGAGTTCGCTGATGAAGAGTGTCGGTATGGCGGTGATCATGGCGCAGGCGGGTTTTTTCGTTCCCGCCGCCTCGATGCGGTTTCACCTCTTCGACAAGCTCTTCACCCGTATCGTGAGCAAAGACAACCTCTACAAGGGGCTCAGCACTTTCGCAATCGAGATGATGGAGCTGAAAAACATCTTCAACCGGGCCGGTCCCGGATCGCTGGTGCTCGGCGACGAGATCAGCCACGGTACCGAAACCGAGTCGGCGCTGGCGATCGTCGCGAGCGCGGTGAAGCGTCTGACGGAGCTTGGGACCCTCTTCATCGTCGCCACCCACCTGCATCGCCTGAAGGATCTGCCGGCGGTGGCCGGCGAGCGCGAACTCGTCTTTTTGCACCTTGGGGTCGAGTATGACGAGTCGCTCGACCGACTCATCTACAACCGGAAACTGATGCCCGGTTCCGGCAGTACCCGATATGGGCTCGAGTTCGCCCGGTCGCTCCATATGGACAAGCGTTTTCTGGAGACGGCCCACGAGATCCGCGAGTCCCTGGGCGAAGAGAGCGGTCTCAAGACGCTACGCAAGAAGCGGCGCAGCCGCTACAACAAGGACCTCTACCTCAGCCGGTGCGCCCTTTGCGGCGCCCCGGTGGAGGAGGTGCACCACATCGCACCCCGGGCGGAGGCGGACGAGGCGGGGCGCATCGGCCACTTTCATGCCGACCACCGCTTCAACCTCATCCCCCTGTGCCGGCGTCACCACAGGCTGGTCCATGAGGGGAAGGTGATCATCCAGGGATTCGTCATGACCGACGCCGGACTACAGTTGCGCTATAGCGAAAGTGATGTATAATCCTCTATTCGACATGGACAAGGAGTGCCAATGAATCTGCCCGCCATCGATATCCCTCTGAAGCTCCCCTTCGACGTACCGCTGCTGGTGCACCCGATCTTCGTCCACTTCGTCGTGGCGATTCCGGTGATCGTTCTGCTGATCGAACTGATCAACCTGAAGGCGAAAAGGCCGGCGGTCAGCGTCACGTCGCTCTTTCTGCTGACACTGGCGATCATCGTCTACGTCGGCGCCTTCTTTACCGGCAAGGCGGACGGGTCCCACGCCTTTTCGCTCCTGACACCGGAGGCGAAGGAGGAGCTGAAGTTCCATAGACTGCTTGGAACCTATCTGGTCTACGGGGTAGCTCTTCTGTTTCTCTTCAAAGTGGCTGCGATGGCGATCCGCAGGCCGTGGGCGAGGAATATCTTTCTCTTCGTGCTGCTGCTCTTTCTCGGTGTGCTTCTCAAACAGGGCAAAGATGGCGGTGAACTGGTCTACGAGTACGGTGTCAACGTCAAGCCGGTGATGTCTCTACAGGATCGTCTCGACGATATGGAGTTCGATATGGAGGATCTCAAGGAGGAGCTTCGCAAGGCCAGGGCCGAGTGCGGCGCCAGGGAGGCCGCGTCTGCAGCCGTCAGCGAAACGAACAGTACCGGGTCGATGGAAGAGCGGAGTGCAGAGCCGGCTTTCGGGGAGGATCGGAGCGACGCCAACGCCACCGGGACGGCACCGGTCGATACGATACCGGGGTATGCACCGACACCGCAGGGCGAGACCAACGGGAGCGAGCCGGTCGAGATCCCGACCCACTGATGGCATCCAGACGACCTCTGCCTTTCATCCTTCCGGTCCGGCTCGGTGAGCGGGGGCGGCAGGCGAAACTCCGACGCTTCAAGATCAAACCCTCCAATATCGCCACAACCTACGAAGCCGACGGGTGGGTTCTGTATATTCCGACGAAGAAGAGTTTCTTCAAGCTTCCCAAGGAGATGGTTCCCAGCCGTGAACTCGAACACCGTATCCGTCGGATCCACGACTATATCGAAGAGTACAAGGGGCTCATCGACGTGGAGAGACGTGCGGAGATGGAGGCCAGGATGCGGGAGATCCGCACCCTGAGCGGGAGGGAACGGGAGCGGTATGGGCGTGCCCTTCTCGGGCTGAGGGGACGGAGCGCCGGCCGGAAGTTCGATCTTTATCTCGCCCGTTTCGGCCGCGACCGGCCGATCGAAACCGAGATCGCAAACGGCGACATCGTCCTGGTGAGTCGCGGCGACCCTCTCAAAAGCGATCTGACGGCGACGGTGATGCGGGTGGCGAAAAACGATCTGGAGGTCGCCTTTTCGACGAAGCCTCCGCCGTGGATCAGGGAGGAGGGGATCCGGATCGACCTCTATGTCAACGACATCACCTTCAAACGGATGGAGGACAACCTGGAGCGGATGCGCCATATCGCCCCCCCTGTCGCGAAGGTGCGGGATATTCTCCTCGGCCTCTCGGAACCCGCCGCTTTCGAAAAGGTGGCGTACGAGCCGGAGAATCCGAACCTCAACGCCCGGCAGAGGGAGGCGGCAGGGATGATATTCGCACCGGCGGAGATCTCCTTGATCCACGGGCCGCCCGGTACGGGCAAGACGACAGCGGCGGTGGAGGCGATCGTGCAGTCGGTTCGGAAAGGAAAAAGGGTGCTCGCCGCCGCCGACTCCAACGTGGCCGTCGACAACATGCTCGAGAAGCTGGCCGAAAAGGGGGGGATGAAGATCGTCCGCATCGGCCACCCGGCACGGATCGACGAGCGGCTCGAGCGTTTTTCGCTTTTTGCGCGAATCGAGGCGGATCCGCGCAGCGGGAGGGTGAAGAGGATGCTCGAAGAGGCGCAACTGCTCGTGGAGGCGAGAAACCGGCACAGCCGGCCGACCCCGGCACGCCTGCGGGGTATGTCCAAAGAGAGGGTACGGACCCTGGCCGCATCCGGCCGCTCCTACCGTGGGGTCGACAGGGCCACGATCCGCTCCATGGCGGAGTGGATCCGCGAAGACGAGAAGGTCGAACGACTTTTTAGCGCCATCCGCGAACTCGAAGCGACGATCGTGGAGGAGATCATCGGGAGCGCCGATGTCGTCCTCTCGACCAACGGCATGGTCGGTTCGGAGCAGCTCGAGGGGCACACCTTCGATGTCGCCGTCGTCGACGAGGCGAGTCAGCAGATGGAGCCTTCGACGCTTCTGCCGCTGATGAGGGCCCCACGGGCTCTTCTGGCCGGAGACCACCGCCAGCTCCCCCCTACGGTCGTAAGCGACCTGGAGATATTGCGCCGTTCACTCTTCGAACGGTTGATGGAGCGTGGCGGCCCTCCTTCGACGATGCTCGAGGTACAATACCGGATGAACGAGACGGTGATGGCGTTTCCCAACGCCATGATGTACGGTGGCAGGCTCAAGGCGGACCCTTCGGTAGCCGGACGCAGGCTTTCGTTGCAGACCATCCCGGAAGGGGTTGTGGGAGAGCTTCTTGACCCTTCGCTTCCCGTCCTCTTCGCCGATACCTCCGGGCTCGACGCCGACGAAGCGATCGAATCGCGCTCCACATCCTACGAAAACGCCGTCGAAGCGGAGTGGGTGGGAGTCTGTGTGGAGGCGCTCGTCGAAGGGGGTGTGGATGGAGAGAGTATCGGGGTGATCACCCCCTATGCCGCGCAGGTGAAGCGGATCCGTTCCGTTTTCGAAAAGAGGGGAATTCGCTGCGAAGTGAAGAGTGTCGACGGTTTCCAGGGGAGAGAGAAGGAGGTGATCGTCATCTCTTTCGTCCGCTCCAATCTCGCCGGCGCGATCGGGTTCGTCAAAGAGAGCCGGCGTCTGAACGTGGCGATGACACGGGCCAGAACCAAGCTCCTCATGATCGGCGACCGCACCACGCTCGGTCCCAACGAGCCTTTCGACGCCCTGTTGGCATGGCTCGAAACGAGAGAGGATGCGAAGATCATCCCCCTGGAGGATCGGCTCCTGCCCTGACGCTTCGTTTTTCCGTATGGCGGTGAAGCCTCCCTCACAAGGGCCTGTGCCTTCAATAGAACCGGTAGATCTCCTCCATCAGGTTGTCGAAGGTGACACCTTCGCCCCCCTCTTTCAAAAAGCGTTCGAGATAGGCTTCGCTCGCCTCCATCCCCTCACTCTTTTCGATTTCGGTCAATCTTTTGTAGAGTGGGTCGAGAACCTCTTTGATATGCCTGGAGACCTTTTTGCGGTAGGCGCGGTACCCTTTGATCTCTTTCGTGTTGATGTCGCGGATGATCTCGAAGTGGGTGAAGACCCAGTAGTAGCGGCCATCTTTGGCAAGGTTCTTGATGACGGCGGTGATGTTGTGGCCGTTTTGGATCCGCTCCCACAGGAGTTTGAAAAGGAGTTTGGGCATATCCGGGTGGCGGACGATATTGTGCGGCTGGCCGATCAACTCCTCTTTCGAATATCCCGAAATTTCGGCGAAATAGTCGTTGCAGGCCGTGATATTCCCCTGCGGGTCGGTTTCGCTCTCGATATACTTCGTGTTGTCGAGTTCGATCTCTTCGTCTCTCGGTTCGGGTCTTTGTGCATTCATCGTTTCTCCTTTCACAGAACGCTTCTTCCGATAGAGATTATATCTTAAAAACGGTCGAAACCGGAAAGGTGTTCGATTACTCAAAATTATATAGAGAATAAAAAAAGATAGAGAAATTATCCGAATTTCAAGAAAAATTAACATAAAATTAACTATCATGCTTACATGCAGTTTGGGTTTTATATTTAAATTGAATACCCAGCCTGTCATTTCAGGAAACTTTAAGGAGGAAGCATGAGTTCGATCTTCAGAAAGCTATCGATGATAGCGATCGGAACGATGGTCGGCGTGTCGATGGCCTCTGCGAGTTCAGAGCTTGAAAAAGTGATGAAGGAGCGGGGACTGACGCAGCAGGATCTGCTCGCGGCAGCCAAGACCTATACGCCGAGTGGCGGACGGGACAAATATATCGTCTTCAGTTCGGGAGGGCAGTCCGGGCAGGTGATTGTCTACGGTGTCCCCTCCATGCGTATTTTGAAATATATCGGAGTCTTCACGCCCGAACCGTGGCAGGGGTGGGGGTACGACGACGATACCAAGAAGATCCTCGCCCAGGGCAACATCCGCGGCAAGGAGATCACCTGGGGCGATACGCACCACCCCGCCATCTCCGAAACGGATGGAAAGTACGACGGAAAGTGGCTCGTCATCAACGACAAGGCCAACCCGCGTCTGGCCGTCATCGATCTTGGCGATTTCGTCACCAAGCAGATCGTCGTCAACCCGGTATTCAAGTCGGATCACGGCGGCGCGTTTTTCACGCCCAACAGCGAATATATCCTCGAAGCGTGCCAGTACGCCGCTCCGTTCGACAACGAATACCATCCGATCGAAGAGTACAAGGAGACCTACCGCGGCGGTGTGACCGTCTGGAAGTTCGATCACAAAAAGGGACGGATTCTTCCCGAAGAGTCCTTCACGATCGAGATGCCTCCCTATATGCAGGATCTCTCCGATGCCGGTAAAGGTGTGAGTGACGGATGGGGATTCACCAACTCCTTCAACTCCGAAATGTATACCGGCGGTATCGAAAAGGGGCTTCCTCCGTTCGAAGCGGGTATGAGCCGGAACGATACCGACTTCCTTCATGTCTACAACTGGCGCAAGCTGGCGAAACTGGCGAAAAACCCCAAAAACGTCAAGATCATCAATGGCCACAAGGTGATCCCGATCGAAGTGGCCGTCAAGAACGATGCGCTCTTTCTGATCCCCGAGCCGAAGTCGCCCCACGGCGTCGATGTGAGCCCCGACGGTAAATATATCATCGTCTGTGGAAAACTCGACACCCACGCGACCGTCTACAGCTGGGAGAAGATCAAAAAGCTGATCAAAAACCGCGACTACGCGGGCAAGGATCCCTACGGTATCCCGATCCTCGATCTCAAGAAGGCGGCGCACTGCCAGGCGGAACTCGGCCTCGGACCCCTGCATAACCAGTATGGACCGAAGTGGAAGACCGAAGGCGAGGTCTATACGTCACTCTATGTCGACAGCCAGGTGGTTCGCTGGAACTATCTGCAGTGTAAAGTGGAAGACCGCGTCAACGTCAACTACAACATCGGCCACCTCTGCGGTATGGAGGGCAAGACAAGCGATCCGCAGGGAGAATATATCATCGCGCTCAACAAGCTGGCGATCGACCGCTTCAACGAGATCGGACCTCTCCATCCGCAGAACCACCAGCTGATCGACATCCGCGGCAAGAAGATGCAGCTTCTGTACGACATGCCTCTGCCTCTTGGCGAACCGCACCAGGCCGTCGCGATCCGCGCGAGCAAACTGCATACGCATGTCCGCTACAAGATGGGTACCAACCCCTTCACCGGAAAGATCCACGAAGGAAAAACGTTGGCGGGACAGGAGAAGATCGTCCGCAAGGGCAACCACGTCTATGTCTACGGTACGGTGGTGCGATCGCACATCAATCCTGAGCGTGTCACGGTCAACCTCGGCGATACGGTCACATTCTACCTGACCAACCTCGAGCGTGCAGAAGACGAAACCCACGGATTCACCGTCGACCAGTACAACGTCCATGCGTCGCTCGAGCCCGGTAAGACGGTGGCCGTGACGTTCAAAGCGGACCGAGAGGGTGTCTTCCCCTACTACTGTACGGAGTTCTGTTCGGCACTTCACCTCGAGATGATGGGGTACCTGATGGTCAAGGATCCGAACAAGAAGTATGTCTCGGCCCAGAAGCTGAAGATGGCGAAGATGTCGCCTGAAGAGCTGAAGAAAGAGTACGACAAGATCGTCGCGACCAATGCAGCGACCGACAAGGTCATCCAGAGTGTCGTGAAGTTCCTCAAAGAGAACCACTACGAGAAGTATCCGACGATCAAGGCGCTCGTCCAGGATGCCCTCGACCAGTACGGCAAGATTCCCGAGCAGAAGAAGAAAGCCGACGAGTACTACAAGAAAGGCGATCTCGAAAAGGCGATCCTGTTCGAGAACATGATCTGGCAGTACATGGTCAAGACCGCCGACGTCGGAATCCGTGCCCGTGATCTGCTGATCCGCAAAGTCGCCACACCGATGAGCGAAGCGGCCAAGCGCGGGGAAGTGGCCTTCAACGAGGGCGGATGCGGCGGATGCCATGTCATCGGAAAAGTGAGCTCGGGACCCGACCTGACGGGAGTTCTGCAGCGTCACGAAAACGGAGAGAAGTGGGTCTACGACTTCATCAAGAACCCCGAGAAGATGTATGATGACCCGTATGTCAAGTCGATGATCGACTACTTCAACCTGCGCATGCCGAACCAGGGTATGAGCGATCAGGAAGTCAAAGACATCATCGAATACTTCAAATGGGTTGACGAGAACGCCAACCTCTTCTAAAAAACCGGGAACGGGGAGGAGACTCCCCGCTCTCCCGCCACATCGATCGAATCCGGATTGCCAATTAAATTATTTTTATATATAATCAAAATCATAATCTGAAAAAATAATTTTGATTCAGGTCAAATCATTTCATCGGCAATTCATGTATAATCTACCCATTTCCGCAATGAAAGGAACAGCGTATGAAAAGCTCACTGGTCAAATCGAGGATTTTCACCTTGATTGCACTGGGTATTCTGCTCTACTGGTTCGTGATTCCGGCCGTATTGACCCACAATGTCGTGGAGCTGGCCAGAATCGGCAAGGCCGACGAGATCCCGGCGATCTCCTACAAGGTCTGGAACTACTACCAAAAAGGGCAGTATGTCAGTACGACGACGCCCAAGGACGCCGTCGGAGATCTGAAGAAGATGATCGAAGAGGATGCGGAACTCTCCGTCGTGAGCGCCCCGATCTGGTATGTGGCGCTCGAAGCGCCAAACTATCCGAAGGAGTCGTTTCCCGAGGGGATTCCGGTCTATTACCATTTCGACGGTTTCAGCGGTGACGTGCACGAGATGAACACGATCAACCACTATATCGGGATGGACCCGATGGAGCGCGGTGCTCCCTACCTCAGGGCGCTGGCTCCCTACGCCCTGGTTTTCGTGGCCCTGCTGATGGTCTACTATATGCTCTACGACTCGAAGATTCTCGATCTTCTGATGCTGCTGCCGGTCTTTCTGCCGGTCATCTTTCTGGGGTTCTACGCCTACTGGCTCTACTGGTTCGGGCACCACATGCACTCGTGGGGGGCCTTCAAGATCAAACCCTTCATGCCGACGGTTTTCGGTGACGGGAAGGTGGCGCAGTTTACGACCCACTCCTATCCGACCACGGGATTCTGGCTTCTGCTGGCGATCAGCCTCTTCTCCCTCCTGGCGATCGTCTCCAAACGGAAAGCCCGCAGGCAGCAGGCGCAGGCGGCGTAGGAGAGAGTGGTGCGCAGAGTGGGCTGTCTGATCCTCCTTCTTCTCTCCGCGGCGGGAGCCGGCGTGTTGCAGGATGCCATCGACCGCGCCGAGCCCGGCTCGAAGCTCGAGCTGCCCGCCGGGGAGTACAGGGGGAGGATCGTCATCGACAAACCGCTCATCATCGACGGGATCGACCGCAGGGCGAAGATCGTCGGCGACGGTAACGGTACGGTCGTGAAGATCCGCAGCTCCTACGTCACGCTGAAGAACCTGACGATTCTCGGCAGCGGCAGCGAACATCAGACGATCGATGCGGGGATCTCGGTCAAGGAGGCCGAACATGTCACCATCGACAACTGCCGGATCGACGATGCGCTTTTTGGCATCGACCTGGAGCAGGTGCACAAGTCGACGATCACGCGCAACTGGATCCGCTCCAAGCCTTTCGATCTCGGGTTGAGAGGCGATGCGATACGCCTGTGGTACAGTAACGACAACAATATCAGCCACAACCATATCACCCACTCGCGCGACATGGTGGTATGGTATAGCCACGGCAATACGATCGCCCACAACTTCGGCGAGTACAGCCGCTATTCGCTCCACTTCATGTATACGGGAAGAAACGATGTGCTCTACAATACCTACGAGCACAATTCGGTCGGCATCTTCTTCATGTATTCCCAGGATACCGTCGCGATCGGCAACGTAATCAAGAGTTCGCTCGGAACGACGGGGCTCGGTATCGGTCTTAAAGACGCCAGCAATTTCGAGATCCGCAACAACACGGTCATCTACTGCGCCCGGGGTTTTTATATCGACCGATCTCCCTACCAGCCCGACCGGAACAACACGATCGTCGGCAACCGGATTCTCTACAATGCGGAGGGGATCCACTTTCACTCGCTGAGCATCGCCAACAACATCGAAGGCAATATCTTCAAAGGGAATATCGAAAATGTGGTCGACGACGACCAGGTGACGCTTCACTCCGTTCAGAACCGATGGAGTGGAAACTACTGGGACGACTACGAAGGGTTCGACAGGGACAGGGACGGGATAGGGGACACCCCCTATACCCTCTTCTACTACGCCGACAGAATGTGGCTGCTCAACCCCAACGTCAAATTCTTCTACGCCTCCCCGGTCATTTCGATCATGAACTTTCTGGCGAAGCTCGCACCGATCTCTGAGCCTGTGAAACTGTTGACGGATGCGCGGCCGGTGATGTTCGAAAAAGATTTGGAAAGGGTTCTACCATGACGCCTGAAGAGAAGAATAGACGCAAGTTCATACAGCAGATCTCCGGCATCGGTGTGCTGGGACTGGTGGCTGCCGCCGGAATCGTCGGAGGCCCCTACCTCAAACCCAAAGAGCTGCGGCTGCGGCCTCCCGGAGCCGTGGACGAAGAGGAGTTTCTCGGGCTCTGTATCAAGTGCGGCCAGTGCCTGCAGGTCTGCCCCTACGATTCGATACTGCTCGAGGATATCGACGGAAAGGCCGGTGTGGGAATGGCCTATATCGAACCCAGGGAGCGGGGCTGCTATCTGTGCGAAGCGTTTCCCTGCATCCTCGCCTGCCCGAGCGGTGCGCTCGATCACGAACACGACAGTATCGAGTATGTCCATATGGGGGTCGCCGTGGTTCACGACCCCGACGGATGCCTGGCAAAGATCGGCAAGCCGGTGCCGGATGCCGGGATCGACAGGATCTACGACCATACGAAGGTCCTGACCGAGGAGGAGCGTAAAAATCGCCGGGTGGTTCCGCGGCCGGACGATCCGGAGAAGGTCAGGCTCCAGAAAGATCTGCTGATCAGACTCGAGAAGCATCGGGGCGAGCAGACGTGTACGATCTGCGCCGATCTGTGCCCCTACCATCCCGACCATACCCTGGCGATCGGAATGGTGGCGGCCAAAGGGGGCGGGATGCTGCCGGAGATCCGTGAAGCGTGCAACGGGTGCGGAGCGTGTGTCGAGCTCTGCCCGGTCGACGTGATCAAAATCGTCCCGCGCAAGAGCTATGCGGAAATCTACAGAAAAAGGGGGGAAGTCCATGCGTAAAGTGATGATGGCGGCACTCGCCGGTGTCTTGATGGCGGGTCTGAGCGGGTGTGGAGAGAAGAAGGAGGAGCCGAGCGGGTCCGCGACAGAGAGCGCCGGAGAGATCAAAGTGACACCGGGTGCGGTACAGAAGGTCGAAAAGAAGGAGATCTCCAAAGAGAACAGTGGAGAGTTCTACTACTCCTACAACAAGCAGAAGAGTGCCGAACCCGAAGAGGAGAGGCGGCGAACGACGATCGATGCCTATCTGAACATCCGTTCACCCTACGAACGGGTGATGGTGACGATGATGATCAAGAAGCTGAGCAGAGACTTCATCATCAAATGCTCTCCCTGCCACGACGACTACGCCAACGGCGTCATCGGCCCCTCGCTTCTGGACAAAGACGGCGAATTCATCTTCAAACGTCTCGAGGCCTTCAAATCGGGAGAGAAGAAGAATGTACTGATGAGAGAGCTCGTCGAGCGGATCGACGATGAAGAGCTCAAAAGCATTGCGGAAGAGATCGCCGAATTCAACCGGCAGATCCGAGAACTCAGAAAAGGACAACAATGATCAGACATGTTATTGCGGCGATTGCGACACTTCTGGCGATCTGGGCCGTCGTTTTCATGATGGAACTCGACAGGAAGGCGGAGCGTTTCAAACAGATCCGCGAGATTATCGAGAAGACGAAGATGGAGGTTCCGGTACAGGAGAGTGTGACCCCGATTCAGCAGCCCGAAGCGTCTGCGGCGCAAGAGGCGAAGAGAGCGGAAGACGAAGTGGCCAGAAAGCTCAAGGCGCTCAAAGAGCGGGCCGGAAGCGCCATGGCGTTCAAGGTGAGCCCCCTGTACAAGCAGAAGTGCTCCTCCTGCCACGGTGTCAACGGCGAAGGGGCGGTCGGCCCACGGCTCATCGGGAAGAGCGAGGAGGCGGTCTACGAGGCCCTGACCGACTTCAAGTCGGGCAAGCGCAAAAACTATGTCATGTACGGATTGCTCGCGAAGATGAGCGACAGCGATCTGAAGGCGCTCAGCGAAGAGATCGGCACATTCAAAGAGAAGCTGGAAGCGGCCGACAAGTAGGGGTTCCGCTTTTCAAAAGGATAACGAATGGATAGATACAACAGCAGCATACGGGAGATCATCCGTGCGCCGTTTCTGTCGACCTTCTACTACAGGACCAAAAGTGGAGGGATCCGGCCGACCTGGCGTTTCTGGCGGTGGCTGAGCGTCATACTCATCAACATCGCCTTCTTCATCTCCTATCATGTGGATGTGCAGCTTCTGGAGGGGACGATGAACGGTTCGCGGCTTCTCGGATTTCACCTGATCGACCTCTTTACGGTCATCGAGACCTTCGTCGCGACGCACAAGCTCCATACCAACATGATCATCGGATCGGTGACGATCGCCGTTTTCTATCTTCTGGTGGGAGGCAAGAGCTTCTGTGCCTGGGCCTGCCCCTATGGGATTCTCAGCGAGATCGGCGAGCATATCCACCAGAAACTGGTTCACAGGAAAGTGATCAAGGAGCGCAGCTGGGATCCGAGGATCCGTTTCGCGTTCTGGGCCGTCATTCTCGTCGTGACCTTCGTCGACGGCTATCTGGTCTTCGAGGTGATCAACCCGATCGGCATCCTGAGCCGCTTCATCGTCTACGGCTGGAGTCTGGCGATCGTCTGGGTCGTCGTCATACTGCTCTTCGAGATCTTCTACTCGCGCCGGATGTGGTGTAAATATATCTGCCCCGTCGGGACGACCTACAACGTTCTTGGCTGGGTCAGTACGACGAAAGTGCAGTGGGATATGGAGAAGTGCGACCACTGCGGCGCCTGCCTGGATGCCTGTTTCGAAAACCATGTCATAGAGTTCACCAAACCGAAGTACGACAAGGAGCGCAAGGAGAAGGGTGTGCACAAGCAACTGGTCATCAACGGAGACTGTACCCTCTGCGCCCGATGTTTTGACGTTTGCCACACCGATGCGTATAATTACACATTCAGACTCAAAGATCTGGTATAAAGGAGTGACGTGAAGATCGTCGAAGCGCAGAATGTGACGAAGCGGTTCATGGGGGCCAAGGTGCTCGACAGTGTCACGCTCGATATCCGGCTGGGAGAGCGGATCGCGATGATGGGGCCCAACGGGGCGGGCAAGACGACGCTGGTACGCGCCATCCTCGGCTTCTACCACCTCGACGGCGGGAGGATCCGTGTCGAAGGGCACGATCCGGTCGGCGAACGGGTGAAGGTGCTTCGGAACATCGGTTTCATCCCGCAGCTTCCCCCTCCGGTGAAGCTCAGCGTCAACGAACTGCTCACCTTCGTCCAGCGGAGTACGGGGACAAAAAGCGAACGCGTCGTCGCACAGGCCGAAGCGATGGATCTCGATGTGCAACGACATATCGACAAACCGTTTTTCAAGCTCTCCGGAGGGATGAAGCAGAAGCTCCTGATCGCCATCGCGCTGGCCAGAAAGAGCCGCCTGCTGGTTTTCGACGAGCCGACGGCCAATCTCGACCCCAAGGCGCGCGAACGCTTCTACACACTTCTTGATGGTCTGGACTACGACCATTCGTCGATCTTCATCACCCACCGGCTCGAAGAGGTGGAGGGGCTGGTGAATCGGAAAATCTACATGGATCTGGGAAAGGTGGTTGAAGATGAGAAGATCTAGCGGTTTTGTCGCGGGGCGGCGCCGGCTTGCGGGTCTGTTGCTGCTTCTGCCGGTTCTGGCCGGGAGCCTCTTTCTTGGAGGGTGCGAAAAGCGGGACTGGAAGGAGCCTGCGAAGATGCACTGGGACCGCGACATGTGCGAACGGTGCAAAATGGCGATCAGCGAACGCAAATATGCCGTCGACGTGATCGATCCGAAAACGCACAAACACTACAGGTTCGACGATATCGGATGCGCGATCCTCTGGTTCAAGGAGGAGGGACACGATTGGGGTGACCGGGCGATCATCTGGGTCAAAGAGGGCAAGAGCGGTGCGTGGATCGATGCGAAAGAGGCGTGGTACTCGACCGACAAGGTCACCCCGATGGGGTTCGGCTTTACCGCCTACAGGAGCAGAGAGGATGCCGGCAGCGGTGAGGTGATCGACTTCGACGAAGTGCGCAGACGCGTGCTGAAACGGGGACGCTAGATGAAGAATCTGGGACTGGTCGCCTATCTGGATATCAAAGAGAGCCTCAGGGCGAAATGGTTTTATGTCTATGCCTTCGTCTTCGGCGGATTGATGGGGCTCTTTTTCATCAGCGGAATCACCGATTCGGTGGTGATGGGTTTTACGGGGCTCAGCCGACTTCTGCTGGTCTTCATACAGGTGACGATCATCATCCTGCCGATCTTCATTCTGATCACGACGGTCAAATCGATCTCCAGCGACAGGGAGAGCAACGTGCTGGAGTATATGCTCTCCTTTCCCATCTCCCTGGGTGAATACTACTGGGGAAAGCTGCTGGGGCGCTTTATGACGGTCTTTTTCCCTGTGATCGTGGCACTCTTCGTCGGAGTGGCGTGGGGCCTCTTCAAAGGGGGGGAGATGCCTTGGGCGATGATCTTTCTCTATTCGGCGCTCATCTTCTCCATCTGCACCGTTTTTCTGGGGATCGCCTTTTTCATCTCCACGATCGTCAAGTCCCACGACGTGGCGCTGGGGCTCTCCTTTACCGTATGGATCGTGCTGCTCGCTTTCATCGATGTGGCTCTGATCGGCCTGATGATGCAAAACCGCATATCCGACGAGGTGATCCTGACGATCGCGATGCTCAACCCGCTCGAGGCGTTCCGCATCGGGGCGATCGCACTTTTCGACCCCGAGCTGACCGTGATCGGACCGGTGGCCTACTATCTGCTCGATTCGCTTGGCCACACCTTTTTGATGCTCTATGCGGTGCTCTATCCGATCCTGCTCGGGCTGGTTTTCGCACTGCTTGGATACACTGCGTTCAGGAAGAGAGATCTTCTGTAGTGCGGTTCGGCCCCTTTCGGTCACCGCACCTTCAGAGAAATCGGGAGGAGAGATGATGATACGTATGTTTCTGGTTCTGCTGACGCTCTTTTTGGTTGCGACGGCATCGGAGAGCGGATGGGGAAATACGCCGAACAAGCGCGACCCGGTCTACCAGCTGAATGTCGACGACTATCCGAAGTTTCAGACCGAAATGGTTCTGAAAAACGGGCGGAAGATCCGTTTCGCGAGTGTCAAGGCGATGCTGCACTTCTACTTCCGTCCCGACAGGTATCCCGAATATGGCGTCAAAGATCGCAGCGAAATCGGGACGATGTATCTCAAAGACTACCTCGACGGCAAAAGGGTCGAGGCGACGAAAGCGTGGTATGTGTTTGGAAGCCGCATCGTCGGACCGCACGGAGACGACCTGATTCCTCTCTCGTCCAAAGCGAGAGCCGAACTCTTCGTCAAACGGTACGGCGGTTCGAGAATCTTCCCTTTCGGGAAAGTGACGCCAGGACTCGTCCGGTACCTGGATATGTAGAGACCATCTCGAAAATCCCCACGGGCGGTTACGGAAGCGGTTTCGTTCCGTATCGGGGGGCGCTTTGCAGAAGGAACGGCCAAAGCCGCCCCGTTTCGTCGGAACGCTTGCTACGTGGCTTCGGCTTCGGTATTGGGCGCTTTAGATTCATGGGTTTGTAAAGGCATTTTGGCTACCATGAGAGCCTGTCGCGACATTCGGGACAGGAGTCGACACGATCAGGAGAGAGTATGAAATTCACATCTGTTGTCAAAGCCAAGCCGTTGGGCGGATGGTATATCGAACTGACCGATACGCAGACAGGGATGTCCGTCGTCTGCGATACGATCGAAGAGTATATGACGAAAATCGAGGAGATGGGTGCCGAATACGGTCCCGATATCGAGGTGGAGTGGAGCCAGGGCGAAGGGGTCATTCCTGCCTATATCAACGAGATCCGCGGACTGATGCAGAAGTACCAGGAGGAGATGGGGCTCTCGGAGGGGTAGCGCCCTTCCGTTCTCCCACGGAACGGAACCGATTCGCATCTTCCTCCCGGGAGAGGGGCTTAGGCAAACCGGGAAGGTGTTGTGCCGAGGGTGCGAATCGGGGTGCAGAAGGGTGCTCGATTTTCGTCTTCCGGAAGTGGCAAAACGCGACCGCATCGAACCTCAGTCCCAGATCAGGTCCCGCACCTCCATACTCTTCGGCTCCTCTTTCGTTTCGGAGGGTTTTTCGACAATCTCCGCCAGCGGTTTCGGTCTGCCCAGGTGGTACCCCTGCACATAGTCGACACCGATCGTGCGGACCGCATCGAAGATCGACCGGTCGCTGACGAATTCGGCCACCGTTTTCATGTTGTAGGTATTCGCCAGCCTGTGGATGATTTCGACGAACTCTTTGGAGTCGGGATCGGTATCGATCTTCTTGATGAAGGAGCCGTCGATCTTGATATAGTCGACCTTGAGCTTGAGGATCTTGGCGAAGTTGGAGTAGCCCGAGCCGAAATCGTCGATCGCGATCTTGACACCGTACTGTTTGACCCGGTGGATGAAGGCGCTGATCTCCTCGTAGTTCTGGGTCTCTTCGGATTCGAGCAGTTCGAAGGTGACATGGTCGCTGAAACCGGACATGGCGAGCCGGTCGATGATGTAGTCGCGGGTCGGTAGATGATGGATGTCGTCGGCCGAGAGGTTGATGCTCAGATGGAGTCCGTGCTCCTCGACACTCTTCATCGCCTTGTCGAAGACGATCTTGGTGAGCTCGGAGTAGAGTTTGATCTGCTTGGCGAGGGAGATGAAGTGTGCCGGCGGTATCACCATGCCGTTTTCGTCGATGAGACGGGCGAGGACCTCGTATTTTGAAACCTTCTGGGTCTTCGTGTCCAGGATGGGCTGGAAATAGGGGACGATCCTGCCCTCTTTGATCGCCTTGCTCAACACCTTCGTCATCGTGATGTTTTCGAGATACTTCTGCTTTTTGACCAGACTTTCGGTGTAGATGACCAGGCTTTCGTTGGAGTTCTTGGCCTTTTTGAGCGCCATATCGGCTTTCGTGAGGGGTTGTTTCTCGTCGATGCAGACACCGATGGAGGCCTGGAGGATGAAACAGCCGTTTTCGTCGCTGTAGTGAAACTCGCGCACGAGTTCCGCGACCCGCTTGACCATCGCGAGGAAGGTGGCGGACGATTTCTTGTCCGGCTCGATGATGGCGAATTCGTCACCCTGGAGGTGGTAGATTTCGTAGAGGTAGGGGATGGTCTGGCGCAGATAGGCCGCATACTCCTGGATGATCTTGTCCCCGACCTTGGCGCCGAAGAGATCGTTGTAGGACTGGAATCGGTCGATATTGAAGATCGCGACGGACGCCCTCGAGTTCTTCTCGAGCCGTTTGACGAAACTGAGTCGGTTGTGAAGCTTCGTCAGCGGGTTTTTCATCAGATGCTCCAGCGCTTCGTCGGTCCGCTTCTTCACCTCGTTCTCGAGCTCCTCGGAGTATTGGGTGAGTGCTTTGTTCGCATTGGCCAGCCGTTTCTGGAAACTCTCCTTCTCTTCGAGGTAGGACTGGAGCTTTCTGTTGATCGTATTGACCTCCATCAGCAGGAAGAAGAGCAGGATCAGAGTCGATACGGCGATCACGATGCCGATATAGAACGAATTCATCGCCTGCTCTCTCGATTTGTCGACATGTCTGCCGAATCTTTGGAGGAAGTGGTGTTTGAGGTCGTTGAGATTGTGCTCGAGATTGCCGTGGGCGATCATATAGGAGGAGGCGAGTTTCTCGATCTTCTCCCACTCACCCCCCTTGAGTGCCGACAGGAATTTCGAGCGCAGGTCCAGATACTCTTTCCACTCCCGTTTGAGCGCATCGAGATGATCTTGGATGTTTCTCTCCCTCAATTGGGTGACCGTAAAGCGCTCGAGCGCGTCGAAATGGGTATCGGCGGAGAGCCGGTTCTTCTCTTCCGGGGAGAGGGACGGGAGTTTTTTCCCAAACGGCATCGTCGACATCAGGAGGGCCGCATGCATCTTTTCCAGCAGAAGAGAGAGGGCATCCAGACTCTGTACGACCGTATGGTCGAAGCGTTCGACTTCGTCGTTCAGCTGCATCGAGCGGTTGAGACTCTGGATCGAAAAGAAGCCCGCTACCACGAATGCGATAAAGATAATGAAGAATCGGATGGAAATATTTTTGATCATCTTGCTCTCAAAAAACGGATCGCTCTTTGTCTCTTTCGCCCTCTTCCCGGCGGTGAAGAAGGGATACGGCGCAGATTACGGATACGTTTTGGTTTTGTACTGCTCTCGGGTTTTTCCGACAGTGCACGAATGGCCGCTTTTATTATATCGACTTTTCAATAAGAATATTTATTCACAATATTTACGACGATTAACAATCTTCCCCAATGAGCCGTCCCGGTTGAAAAAGGAGGGGAGGAATGGTACAATCGGGTGACGAAACGCCGAATGGAGTTTGGCGCCGAAACGGAGTCGGAGAGTCTGGAAACGAAAGGATGGAACGATGATGAAACGATGGAGCGTCGCAGTGCTGCTTGGAACACTCTTCTGGTTTGGCGGGTGTACGCAGGAGACCCAGAACAAGCTGGGTCGTGCCGTACAGAACTGGACCGGAACGAACGGGGTTCTGGATATCTACGAAGGGGGGAACCTCGTGATGAGGTTCATCAGAATCGACAAGCTCTCGACCGCCAAGGGGACCGATGACAACACCCCCAGGCAGTACCGCTACGGCTACGGATACCTGGACAAGAATTTCAACTTCAAAGTCGACGAGGGCGAGAGGAAGCTCTACTTCGAGATCAGCAACTTCACCCCCTACATTTTCTACGAAAACCCGCAACGGTAGGAGATTCCGTGCGCAGACTCGAAACGATCGAACTTTTCATCAAACTGCTCTCCTACCCGTCGGTGACCCCCGACGACGAGGGTGCACTGACCTTCATACGGGACTATCTCGACGATTTCGAGGCCGAGTGGGTCAACCGTCTCAACGTCAAGAACCTCTTTTTGCACAAACGCTTCGGAGAGGGTCCGCACCTCTGCTTCGCCGGCCATATCGACGTGGTACCACCCGGAGAGGGATGGGAGAGCGACCCGTTTGTCCCGAAGTTCGAAGATGGATACATCTACGCCAGGGGGGCGCAGGATATGAAGAGCGGCGTCGCCGCTTTCGTGCAGGCGTGCCGCGATGCCGAAACGTTTGACGGCACTCTTTCGATTCTGCTGACCAGCGACGAGGAGGGGGAGGCCAGACACGGCACGATCGAGGTTTTGAAACATCTCGAAAAGAAGGCTGCCCTTCCCGAGTATGCGATCGTCGCCGAGCCGACCTGCGAGGAGCGCTTCGGAGATGCGATCAAGATCGGCCGACGCGGTTCGATCAACGGAGTCATCGAAAAGATCGGCCGCCAGGGGCATGCCGCCTACCCGGAAAAGGCTCACAACCCGATCCACAAAGTGGCGCAGGTGCTGCCCCATATCGCCGGGGTCGACCTGGATGAGGGGGACGAGTTTTTCGCACCGAGCAAATTCGTCATCACCGATATCCGCGCCGGCATGGAGGTGACCAACGTCACTCCCGGCAAGTTGCGGATGATGTTCAATGTGCGCAACAACACCAAAACGACCAAAGCCGATATCGAATCATTCGTCGACCGCTACTTCAAGGATATGAACTACATGCTGACACTGACGCAATCGGCCGACCCCTTCATGACCGACAAAGACTCAAAAATCGTCGAAGCTCTCACCGAAGCGATCCGGAAAGAGACGGGGATCGATACGAAATACTCCACCGCCGGGGGGACGAGCGATGCGAGATTTTTCGCCCAGTACGGTGTCGATGTGGTGGAGTTCGGTGTCCGAAACGATACGATCCACGCACCCAACGAGCGGACGACCCCCGAAGAGGTGGAGGGGCTCAAACGGATATTCGACGAAGTGATCAAGGCTTTCTGACTCCACGAAGATTCCACGAAAAGCCTCTATGATACGATAGACTGGATAGGAAAAACCGAGGAGACCGAGTATGAAAAAGGTGTTTGTCGCGATTCTGCTGCTGGCCACCTCTCTTTTTGCCGAAATCGGGTGGTACACCTCGTACGAGAGTGCGCTGAAACGAGCGAAGGAGCTCGACAGGCCGATGCTGGTACTGCTCGTCTCCGAAGAGTGCAGATGGTGCAGGAAACTCGAAAACGTGACGCTGAAGAATCCGGATGTCGAAAACTTCGTGAACGGACGCTTCGTTCCGCTGCTCCTGCATCGGGGGGAAGGGGAGTACCCCTCCTTTATCCGCTCCCGCTACGTACCGACCACCTTCTACATCACGCCGGAGGAGAAGATGCTGATCAAGCCGGTGGAAGGGTACTGGGACCCCTACGACTACATGAGCGATCTGAAGCTGGCCGTGAGGGTTTTCAAAAAGAGTCGATCTCTTCGCCGATAGAGGAGAGGAGGCGCCGGCAGAAGTCGGAGTGGCAGACGATCTGCCTGGTTTCGACATTGTCGCTGTTGGGCATCTGGAGCCGCAGGTAGTCGTCGCCCCCCTTGCGGTAGAAGAGCACGCCGCTGAAGACGAACCCCTCCTCCTTCAAAATCTCGATCGCATCGTCGATCCGGGAGCAGCGCATCAGGTTGATATCGGCATAGATCATCTCCACATGTTTTCTGTAGAGGATATGCAGGGAGTGGCGGAGCGTATGGGAAAAATCGTCGCATATCTTGTGGATGAGCAGTGTACCGGTCTGTGTATAGCCGCTCAACTCGTACTCGATGAGATTCGTTTCTCGACATTCGCCCTTTCTCGCCGGCCGGATCTTCAGGCGGTTGTTGGCGTAGATCCTGCCGATCAGCTCCCTGTAGGAGCGGGGTAGAAAGATCGTGCGCGACGAAACGCCGCTGAGAATCTTGTACCCGACCAGAACGGCCGCCCGCTTTTTGGTCCGCACCGCGTTGGGATCGGTGAGGGAGACGGTGTTTGGAACGATACCCAGAAGAAGCGCACTCTCGCCGAATCCGTGGCGGAGGTTGGCCCTCTGGCTGAAGGGGTGCAGCATCAGCGCCTCGCCGAAGATGGCGTCGAGCGCCATCTCTTTGGCGCGCTGTTCGATCCGTCCGAGCATCGCGTTCATGATCCCTTTGCCTTTGTAGTCGGGATCGACCACCGCCACACCGATTTCGGCGATGTTGGAGTCGGGTATCCGTACCAGTGCGAAGTGGCCGACGATTCGCCGCTCCTTCGTTTCGGCCACCACCGATGCGATCTCCCCCTTCTCGTTGAGGGAACGGATCTTCTTCGGATAGTAGAAGAGCGATTTGTAGTAGCTGTAGGTGTAGTTGTTGTAGATGAGACGGCTGATCGCCTCCTCGTCACCCGGTTCGAAATCCCTGATCTGGATCGAAGCGGGTTTGAGCGAAGCCGGAGATTCGTCTTCGAGGTCCGAGTAGGGGCGGAACGCAAGTTCCGAAACGTCGAGGGGGTGCGCTTTGAAGATGGTGAAGGCTTTCCCCTTTTTGCCAAGATTGGTGAAACGCAGTTCGTCGACGTAGTGTTGGATCCGCTTCAATCCTCCCTCCCTTTCGGACTCCATGTACCCTTCGAAATCGAAGGGGAGTCCCATATCGTGAACGGTGATCTGGATACCGTGTCCGAGAAAACGGATATCGATATCGATCGTACCGCCAAGATGCCTGGGGTAGGCGTGCTTCACGGCGTTGAAGAGCAGTTCGCGTGCCGCATCGACGATCTGCAAGGCATCCTCGTTCGAGAGGTTCGCAAGATTCAGGGCGTTTCGGATCGTGGCGATACTGAGGGGAATGTACCTCTTGTCGTTGGGGATGGTGAGAGAAACGGTGTGTCTCATCTCTTCACGTCTCTCTCTTCGAGCGCTTTGAGAGCGCTCAGGGCGAGGATCTTCATCCCGATCGCCAGGGAGTCGTCGTCGACGTCGAAGCGGGTGTTGTGCTGAGGAACGCATGTCCCCTTCGCTTCGTTGCAGACCCCCAGTCTGAAAAAGGCGCCCGGAACGACCTGCAGGTAGCGCGAAAAGTCTTCGCCACCCATCACCGGGTCGACCAGATCCACGAGCCCCTCCCTGCCAACGACCTCCTCGGCGGCCGCCTTGACGATATCGACCATGGCGTCGTTGTTCTTCAGCTCCGGCGGTCCGAACTCGTAGCGGAAGTGGTACTTGGCATCCATCGCCTCGCAGATTCCGCGGATGGTCGTCTCCATCATTTCGGGGATCTTTTTCCGGACCGATTCGTTGACGGTGCGCACCGTTCCGGAGACGGTGACGAAGTCGCAGATGATGTTGGGGGCTTTGCCCCCCTCGATCTTTCCCATCGAGATGACCGCCGGGTGGATCGGGTCGATCCGGCGACTGACGATATGGTTGAGCGAATCGATCACCATCGCGCTCACCAGAACCGCGTCGATCCCTTCGTGGGGTCTCGCGCCGTGGGCCGTCTTGCCGTAGATGTCGAAGCCGAACGTGTCGGCCGATGCCATCATGACTCCGTATTTGTAGCCGATCTGGCCCGTTCTGAGGTAGGGGTAGACGTGGAGACCGAAGATGGCCGAAACCCCTTCGAGCGCCCCGCTTTCGATCATCTGGCTGCTTCCGCCGCTGAGTACCTCTTCGGAGGGCTGGAAGATGATGCGGACATTTCCCGGCAGCTCCTCCTTGTAGCGGTTGAGCGCCAGGGCACACCCCAGGGCGATGGCGGTATGGGCGTCGTGTCCGCAGGCGTGCATGATCCCCTCCTTTTTGGAGGCGTAGGGTTTTGGACTGTTTTCGGGCATCGGGAGGGCATCCATATCGCCCCGGATCGCCACCGTCGGCAGGGCGGGGTCCTTGACGATCTGCGCAACGACCCCGTAATGCTCCTTGAAAGTCCGAAAAGGGATCCCCTCCGCCTCCAGAATCGATCGGATCAGCAGGCGGGTCTCCTCCTCCTCCCCCGAAAGTTCCGGATTTTGGTGAATGTCGTGACGGATCTTCACGATCCGTTCGAACATCCGGTCGATCTCCGCTTGTATCGCCTCTTTCACATGCATGATACCTCCTTGCATCGGGAACCGGTCTTGGGCGTTCCCGTCGGCGGGAGAGCGTCGCTCCCACTTCATCGGGTGGTGACGGGATCTTCGGAGGTGCGTCCCGCCGGGGAACGCGATCGCCTCCACTGCCGCTTGTGGAGAGATTTCCTGGCCCGGCCTACATTAATGATAGTACCCCCCCTCTTAATGTATAATAATGGCCAAAAAAGAAAGGTTGCAACATGATGAGAGCAGTTCAGACAGACGACGCCCCGCAGGCGATCGGACCCTATTCGCAGGCGATGAAAGTGGGAGAGTTCATCTTCACCTCCGGGCAGATCGCCCTGACGCCTGCCGGTGTGATGGTCCAGAAGGATATCGGGCTTCAGACGGCCCAGGTGATGCGCAATCTCAAAGCCGTTCTGGAAGCGGCCGGCAGCTCGCTGCAAAAGGTCGTCAAAACGACGATCTTTCTGGCCGATATGGATGATTTTGCCGCGGTCAATACGATCTATGAAGAGTGGTTCGACGGTCACAAGCCGGCCCGAAGTACCGTTGCGGTCAGAAGACTGCCCAAAGATGCCCTCGTCGAGATCGAGTGTATCGCCCTTGTCGAGGCCCCGATTCCCGATTGAGAGTATGGCGGCGCATTAAACTATTCTTAAATATAGTAGAGGTATAATTCGCCACTAAAATCGTTTGACGAATTCAAAAGGACACGGCATGACAGCAATCATCAAGCATGGCGGGAAGCAGTACAAGGTCAGTGAAGGCGATATTCTCTGCCTCGATCACATGGGCCTCGAGCCGAAAGCCAAAGTCGAGATCAAAGAGGTTCTGGCTGTCGAGAACGACGGAGATCTCACGGTCGGTACACCGTTCGTCGACGGCGCTGTCGTCGAGGCGGAAGTGATCAACGAAGGTCGTGAAAAGAAGATCATCATCTTCAAGAAGCGTCGCCGGAAAGACAGCAAGCTCAAGCGCGGATTCCGCCGAGATTTCACACGCGTTCGCATCACGAAAATCGCGTAAATCCAAAGGAGATAAGCAATGGCTCACAAGAAAGGTCAGGGATCGACCCAGAACAACCGCGATTCAGCGGGCCGCAGACTGGGTGTCAAGAAAATCGGAGGAGAGGCGGTTGTCGCCGGGAACATCATCTATCGCCAGCGCGGCACGAAGATCCATCCCGGGAACAATGTCGGTATGGGAAAAGACCATACCCTTTTCGCGCTCATCGACGGTGTCGTGAAGTACGAGCGCAAGGACAAGAAGAGAAAAAAAGTCTCCGTCTACCCCGCCTAACACGCCCCGCGGTGCCTTTTTGGCACCGCATCCTCCACTCCGTCGATTTTTGACATTTTCCTTAAATTCTGATATTTTAAACCAAAAAACCGAGGCAAGAATCTATGTTCGTTGACAGTGTTGAACTGAAGCTCAGTTCCGGCAAGGGGGGGCAGGGGTGCTCTTCGTTTCGCCGTGAAAAATTCGTTCCCAAAGGCGGGCCCGACGGTGGAGACGGCGGAAGAGGCGGCGATGTATGGTTCGTCGTGGACAAGAACACCGACACCCTTTCGCATTTCAAAGGGAAGACCCACCTCAAAGCCCAGAACGGAAGACCCGGGCTTCCCAGGAAGTGTGCCGGCAAGACCGGGGAGTCGATCTATATCAAGGTACCTCCGGGAACACAGGTGATCGATGCACAAACTGGAGAGCTGCTTCTCGACCTGACGGAAGATGGCCGCAAAGTGAAGTTTCTCACAGGCGGAAAGGGGGGGCTCGGAAATGTCCATTTCCGCTCCTCGACCAATCAGCGCCCCACCTATGCCCAGCCCGGGAAACCGGGTGAGGAGCGGCAGGTGCGGCTGGAGCTGAAACTGATCGCCGACGTCGGTCTCGTCGGTTTCCCGAATGTCGGAAAGTCGACCCTCATTTCGAAAATCTCCAATGCCCACCCGGAGGTGGCCGACTACGAGTTCACGACCCTCACTCCGAAGCTCGGTGTCGTCGCCATCGACGAATACCGCTCCTTCGTCATGGCCGATATTCCGGGAATCATAGAGGGGGCCAGCGACGGAAGAGGCCTGGGGATCGAGTTTCTCAAGCATATCGAGCGTACCCGTACACTGCTGCTGATGATCGATGCCGCCAACTATCGTGACGTGGCCCACCAGTACGAAGCGCTTCTGCATGAGCTCGAACGCTACAGCGGCGAGCTGGCCCGTCGCCCCTATGCGGTGGCGCTCACCCGTATCGACGCGCTTCCGCTCGAAGAGGTGAACGGGAAGATGGCGCAGTTGCTCGAACGGCTCTCTCTGAAGCCGAACGAGCGGCTGAAACCCTACGGTGTGGACGAGCGGTACCTGGGGTACGGCGGAGAGGGGGAGTCGACGCCACTTTTTGTCATGCCGCTCTCCTCGATCGCGGGGATCAATACGAAGGCGCTGGTGTACGCCCTGGGTGACGTCGTGGGGAGAAGGGCGTGAAGCGGCTCGTCGTCAAGGTCGGCAGTGCCGTACTGACCGAACGCAACCGTGTCGCGAAGGAGCGTATGGCGGCCCTGGTGGAGCTGATCGCCGATGTGAAGCGGACGGGGGTCGATGTGATTCTCGTCAGTTCCGGGGCCGTTGCCGCGGGATACACGGTCTGCAGGCTCGACAAAAAGGTGGTGGCCAACCGCCAGGCGTTGGCGTCGATCGGCCAGCCGAAGCTGATCTCGATGTATCAAAAGAAGTTCGAAAGACACGGGATCGTCGTCTCGCAGATACTTCTGACGGCGGACGATTTCGACTCAAGAAAGCGGACATGGCATGCAAAGTGTGCCGTGGAGACGCTGCTGGCACATGGTATCGTTCCGATCATCAACGAAAACGACGTCACTGCGACCGAAGAGCTCGTCTTTGGTGACAACGATCAGCTCTCGGCCCACGTCGCCCACTATTTCGATGCCGATATGCTCGTCATTCTCTCCGATATCGACAGCTATTACGACAAAGACCCCAACCGCTACGAAGATGCTCTGCCGCTGAAGATCGTCCGGGAGATTCCCAAAGAGGATCTCGAAGCCGAATGCACGCCGAACGCCTCGTTCGCCCGCGGGGGGATCGTCACGAAGCTCAAAGCGGCCGATTTTCTGCTGAAGCGGGGAGGCAAAATGTTTCTCGCCAGCGGATTCGATCTCAAAGATGCCTACGCTTTCCTGATCGAGGGACGGCATGAGGGGGGGACGCTCTTTTTGCCGCGTTGATCCCCCTGCGCTCTTTTCACAGGCCCTGCCGATGCCCTTTCGTTGTGTGAGACTCTCCTGGAATTGTTAACCACTGTATACTGGCAAAAGATTTTTACAGATAGGCCGATATAATTGATTGTATAAGTTTGACAACCACTCTTTTGAAAAGGAGACGACAATGAAACGGTGGATGGGCCTTGCGCTTTCGGTGGTTGCGGTGTTTGGACTGGGCGGATGTGACAGCAGCGACGAGAGCGCGACGGTTCGGACCTATGCGTTGTACGGAGATTACGAATCTTCGAAAGTTTTCAATATCGATGTGGATGGGATGAAGCTAAAGAGCGTGCTGAACGTCGCTCCGGCACTCGGACCCTACGGGGTCGACTGTGAAACCGATACCGAAGCGTTCGCCCTGACACGGCGAAGCGACTCGATCGCAGTCGTCGATTTCAGAGCGAATCGGGTGGTGGAGGTGATTCCTCTCAAGTTCCACCCCCGATCGACGGCAACCCTTCCGAATCTCGACCTGGTTCTGGTATCCGGCAAGACCAAGCCGATGTCGGTGACGATCGGCAAGAGCGACCATGAGGTCAAGCGCTATTTCGGAGAGGATGTCGATACCTCTGTGCACCCGGTCGATTCGGCCAACTACTTCGGTGGCGGAAACGCTACCGGACACCCGTTCTGGCTGGCCGACGGTGACCGTTTCTTGATGCTCGACCGGGTCAACAGAAAGCTGCTGCTCTACTCGAAAGAGAGCGACGTACCCCTGGCCCAGATCGATACGGAGACGACGGCACACCACGTTCTTTTCCTCTCTTCCGAAGTCGACTCCTCCGGAAACGGTACCTACTATATGGTTCTGGAGGGGCCGAAAGATCCCTCCAATTCGGCGATTCCCGCTGCCGGGATCATGAAGTTCACGATCGATGCGGCCGATACGATCACCGTCGATACGATCTTCCATGCCGCCCATGCGGATGGCGGGGCCCACCATGCGAGATTCTACGGAGACAAGTATCTCTTCTTCCCCACCTACAACGGAACGGTCTATGTCGTCGACAAAAACACGATGCAGTCGGTTGCGAGCTTCAAAGCGGGGACAGGCGCGGGGCACATCACCTTCTCCATCCCCCGGAGAATGGCCGTCGTGACCAACCACAAGGCCCCCTTCGTGACGGTGGTCGATCTCTCAAACCCCCAAAACCCGAAGGTTGTCGCCAATGTCGATGTCGCCAGACCGTTGACAGCCGAAGAGAAAGCGGCCGGGAAAAATGCCCAGGCCCATACCAGCAGTGTCGATCCGACGGGGCGATTTTTCTACAGCTGTGCCAACTGCGAAGCCAAATTCTATCAACTCGATCTCGACTACCTCTGGGTCTCGAAATCGATCCATCTGCCCGGAACCTATGTGGCGATGGGCGACTTCATCCACTATTGATCCATCAACGGGACGCAGTGCCGTGCGTCCCGCCCGACTCGCTCCCGTTTTTCGACCGGTCGAAACGGTTGACGACCATATCCGTTTCAGAGAATCGTAATTGTGAATATGTTTTAATAAGAATAGAAACGATCATGACGATTCGAAAGGATGAAAATGGCACAAAATATCAGAAACGATGAGCACGATATCGACGAAGCGAAACGGGAATTCATGATCAAATACGGCAAGTTCGCCGCAACGGCACCGCTGGGGATGTATCTGTTGATGGGGCCGGGTGCATCCAAAGCGCAGGCATCCGGTTCGTGCGGCCGCCCCGGACACGGTCGCCCCGGACACGGTCGCCCTGGTCACGGTCGCCCCGGACACGGCCGGCCTGGTCATGGTCGGCCTGGTCATGGTGGTAGACATGGACCGTAATCTCGACGCTTCAAATCGACTCCTTGCGTACGTTCAGACGATGCCCGATCTCGTCGGGCTGCCTGGAGGCGTATCTGGACGGCGAATCTCTCATCCTCTTTTCCAAAAAAAGTGGCCGTGTCTATGGATTCGAGAGAGAGTCGGCCGCCCTTTTTCTTGAAATCGACGAGCGGCTGGCCGGAAATGGCAGGCGCCTGACTTTCTCATCCGACAGGCGGCAGATCGTCGAAATGATGGTTCGGCTTCTCTCCTGCGAGGAGGAGGGGGAGGATGAGGCGTACGAACCTCCACTGGCGATCGGCAACTCTATCGAAAGAGGGGATCGTCGCGAACACTATCGCGCTTCGACGGTAACCTTTTGCGTTCACTATCCCACCGAACGTCTCGCCCGTCGTCTCGCCCCGATGTTTGAACATTTGAAAACGCCCTCTTCGAAGGTCGACGGAAGACGGATCGCTGTCGATTTTGAAAAAGACGAAAAGGGGTGGGGGTTCAGCTTCAACGGTATGCCGGTCGTTGCGGGAGTCGATGAGGAGCTCCTTCCTCTCGTACTGCAGGAGAATATGATCATAGCCCTCTACCAGTCCGAACCCTACCTGATGGCACTCCATGCCGGTGCGGTCGGTCGCGGGGGGAGATCCATTCTTCTGCCCGGTGAGAGCGGATCGGGAAAGACGACACTGACGGCGGCTCTTTTGAGTGTCGGTTTCGATCTCTACTCCGATGAGATCGCACGGGTCGGATACGATGGAAAGATCCGGAGCATCCCCTTTTGTATGAATATCAAGGAGGGGAGCTGGGAGCCTCTGCAAAAGCTCTTCCCAAGACTGAAGATGGCGCCGGAGTTTCGGCGTTTCGACGCCCAGAAGGTGAAGCTGCTGCCGCCTGAAAACCTGGCGAAAACAGACGCCTTGATCGATGCTATCGTGTTTCCGGAATATGTGGAGGGATCTGGATGCGAACTGCTTCCGGTCACATCCTGCCGGACTCTTGTGCGTATCAAAGAGGCCGGGTACCAGTTGCAGAAACCTCTGACATCGGATTCTTTGCAAAAAATTTTGACCTTTCTGCTCGAGAAACCCTCCTATATCCTCCGGTACGGGAGGCTCGAAGAGGCTGTGGAAACGATCGGGAAACTCCATGGCGGATAGACGACGGGAGATTCTTCAACTCTGCCGTATTCTCACTCCTTTCGGACGTGCACCGCATGGCGGAAGTGCGGCGGCTGAAGTGGATCCGGAACGAATCGAGTGGGTGAAGCTTGTGGAGGTGGCGAATCTGAATCTCCTGACCCCATCGTTGTATCATGCTCTCAAAGAGCGCGATCTTCTCGGTCGGCTCGATCGTCAACTGGTCGGTTTCCTGCACGAAGTCTATGAAAAGAACAGGGAGCGGAACGAAGGGATTTTGAGGCAGTTGAAGGATCTGCAAAAGACGCTCCAACCCTACGGCATCACCATCCTCCTTCTGAAGGGGGCGGCCGATCTTGCCGAAACGATCTATCCCGGTACCGGGATGCGGATGATGAACGATCTGGACATCATGATCTCCCCCGATCGCTTCGAAGAGGCACTGGAGCTCTTGAAAGGTTCGGGCTACGTCTCATTCGGCAGGGATCCTGGGCGTTGGCACCACCATGCGCCCAGGATGCACAAAGAGGGATTTCCCGCGGCACTCGAACCCCATTTCCGTATCGTTTTCGATCCGGTTGTCGAGTATATTCCCTACTCGCACGAGACTTCACGCAGGTGCAGCTACGACGGCCTCGATTTTGCGGATGTACTGCAGCCGACATGGCATCTGTACCATACCTTTTTGCACACCGCCGTGATCGACCGGAACCATCAGAAGTGGCGCTTGGGGCTCCGCTATCTTTACGATTTTGTCCAGCTGGCGAATGCGTATGGCAGGGAGGTCGACTGGCGCAAACTCCATACGCTTTGCAAACGGTACGGTCACGAAACGATACTGGAAGACTTTCTCTATCTGGCCGGGAGGCTCTTTGGCCTTGAAACACCGATTCGTCCGGCGATGGTAAGAGGAGAGCTCTTTTTCCGGAAGGCTCTGTGGGAGTCGACGCTCGAGCCGGATACGAATCTCGCCAATCTTCACAGGGCCTTGACCGAATTCAAGGAGATCTACTCCTACGAGGCGCTGAAGAGCTTTTACGGGCTGAAGTCCCGAAAGGAGTATCCGTTCGCCTTGCTGCGGTATATGCTCTACCATGCCCGGAAGTATCTCCTGTAGCTCCCGCAAGGGCGGACCTTGCTTTTTTGCTATAATCGTCAAAGAGTATCATTGAAGAGTGCGATGGAGAGGAGTGGATCGCAGAAGGCGGCGTCGCGAGGCGGTCGTCGTGTGTGATCTTGAAGTCGACCCTTTGAGCCAAAACGGTTGGATGGCGGCGGACGACGGAAGGAGTGCGACAAATGGCGGATATGACCCAAACGATACTCGAACTCGACCAGAGGGCCGAACAGATCGTCTCCGATGCCGAACAAGAGGCGGCGATGATCGTCTCCGATGCCGAACAAGAGGCGAAGCGGATACTCCGGGAGGTGCAGCAGCGGGCATCCGGAGAGCGAAAGAGGCTTTTGGCCGAACTGCAAAAAGAGCTGGCCGCCGCCAGGAAAAGAGGCGAAGAGGCGCTCGAAACGCAAAAAAGTCGGCTCGCCTCCCGATTTGATGCCAAAACCGTTGCGGACGAGATCGCCAGGATGATCGCACAACGAATCTGCGACGGCATCGGCGAAAGAGCCTGAGGAGCGAGGCATGGGGGTGTTGATCTCCAAACCGGTCAGATTCGGAGCTATCAACGCCAGGTGCCGGGCCATCAAATCGACGATGCTCGATGAAGCCTTTTTCCAAAAGGCGTTCCGGGCGCAAACTCTCGGCGACATCTATTCGCTGCTGAAAAGGAGCGCCTATGCCCCCTATCTGGAGAGTGCCGAAAAGGGGGCGATGGAAGCGGGACTGGCGGAGGCTTTCTCGTCACTCTACAAAAGGAGTACTTCGGCGCTGAAAGTGGAAGAAAAGAGGATTTTTGACCTCTTTTTCATCGAACGGGAGCGGCTGGCGGAGCGAAAACTCGCTCTGGGGAGTTCCCAAGAGCGTATGAAGAACTACAAAAGTGCGGATCTGGCTTTCGTCGAAAAGATCAAGGAGGCACTCCGTACGATCGAAAAGGGTCCGAACCGAGATCTGAAAAGAATTCTCGGCAGTTATTTCGATCTTCTGAATCTCTATACGATCGTCCGGCTTCGAATCATCTACAGACTGGAGCCGGAAGAGATCATCCCTTTTCTGATCCCCTACGGATTTCGTCTCGATATCAAAAGAGCCGCCTCTTTGGCGAATCTGGCGACGCTTTCGGAGGTTTCGGAAGCCGTCTCGGACAGGATCGGCCGCCCCTTCTTTGGCTATCAGGAGTTCAGGCAGGCAGTCGCGGCGTACCACAGGGCGCAGTTGCAGGCGGTCTGGTACGGTTACCCTTTCAAGATTTCGATCATCTTCGCCCTTCTGCGGATGAAGGAGATCGAACTCAAAAAGATCCGGGCCCTTGCGGAAGGTATCCACTACCGGCTTCCTTCGGGGGAGATCGAGAAGATGGTACGAGGGATCTAGGGATGCTTTTTCCGGAGCGTATGGTACGGGTCGAGATCGCCATCGACGAAGCGCACCTGTATGAAGCGCTCGAATCGATCGGTCGGACCGGTCTGCTCCATATCGACCGGAGTGAAGAGCGTCCCGTTTTTCATGAACTGCAGGAGCGTGCGCAGAAGCTGCTGGAGCTCGTGGAAGGGTACCTCGACTTTCTGGGGGTTGCGACCGAAGGTCGCGGAACGGGGGGGAGGATCGAGGACTATTCGCTCTTTCTCTCGGAGGCCCAAAAGCGTCTGTCGACCCTGGCACCGACGATCGAAACTCTCAAGGAAGAGATGAAACGGATCGAGAAAGAGTGGAGTATGATGGAGCGTGCGGCGGAGTTTTCTGGAGCGCTCGAAGGGGAGGTCGATATCGGCCGGATCGTCGAACATCTGCACTTCATCGGTTTCAAAGCGGTCGTTTTGGCGCAGGAGAGTTTCGAAACGTTTCTTCTCGCCCTGAAACGGTACGACCCTTTTGCCGTATACGCTCCGCTGGGTGGCGGGAGCCTCTCGGTGGCGCTCTTTTACGATCCTTCCGACGAGCCCCATGTACTCAATGCCGTTTCGAGGCTCGAAGGAAACGAGATCCCCGGTCGCTATTTTTCGAAAAAGAATCGAGAGGAGCTCACAGATGCGAAAAAGAGGAGCGAAACGGAGTTCGAGAAGCTCAAAAAGAGATACGGAGGAGAGCTGGCGGATCTGCATGCGAAACTCAAAAGAGTGCGTGAGATCGTGGCGTTGCGCAGTGCGTTGAAAAAGCGTGACGGCCGCTATTTTCTCTACGGCTGGGTACCGAAACGGGAGGTCGGCAGGTTCGAAATGGGGCTCGATCACGCAGAAGCGCTCTTTTCGAAAGCGGGAGAGGATGCGCCCGTTTTGCTGAAGACTCCTGGAGTCCTGAAACCTTTCGAGACGCTCGTGCAGAGCTTCTCCTATCCCGGCTACAACGAGATCAACCCCACCATCCCTTTCGCGTTGGCCTTCATCGTCATGTTCGGAGCGATGTTCGGCGATATCGGGCACGGGATCGTTCTGGCGCTGATCGGTGCGATCGTTTCGAGGATCTCTCCGAAATTCGGCGATCTTGGGAGGGTCTATATTCTCGCGGGTGCCGGATCGGCCCTCTTCGGACTCTTGTACGGCTCCTTTTTCGGTTTTCACGATCTTGTGCATCCGCTTCTCTTCGTTCCCGTCGAGAATGTCGATCTCAGCATCTATACGGGAATCGCCATCGGAGTCTTTTTTATCACGGTCGGTTTCCTTCTTAACATCGTATCGCTGGCACGCCGGAAGAGAGTCTCCGCTCTCTTCTTCGGAGAGGGGGGAGTGCTTTGGCTGCTGATCTACTGGTTCGCCATCGGCATCGTCGTCAAAGCGCTCATTTTCGAACTTCCAGTCCGCTACGAGCTCTATCTTCTTGGCGCGGTGGTCGCTCTTTTGTTCCTCGCCCTTCTGATCAAAAGAGGGGCATTCGCCCAGACCTTTTTCGATACGCTCATCCGGATGTTCGAAGAGGCAATCAATACCATCTCGTTCGCCCGGCTCGGGGCTTTCGCACTGGCCCACGGCGCGCTCTTTTTGGCACTCTTTTCGGTCGCGGACATTCTCTCCAAAACGGATGGCCGGGGGGTCGGATACTGGTTTATCATCGTTTTAGGTAATTGCTTTATAATAGTTCTTGAAGGCGTAGTTGTCACCATTCAGACGCTCAGACTCGAATATTACGAGTTTTTCAAGCGATTTTTCAAAGGGGGCGGCGAGCCCTACAAGCCTTTTGTACTGGAGAGCGAACAATGAAAAAAGTGGTTTGGATCTTTCTGTGGCTGCTGCCGCTCCTCTCGTGGGCCGGGGAGGACGAGGCCTGGGCCTATATGGCGGCGGCCCTCTCCGTCGGACTGGCCTGTATCGCAGCCGGTATCGCGGTCGGGCTCGTCGGTGCCTCCGCCATGGGAACGATGGGAGAGAAACCGGAAATTTCGGGAAGGGCGCTGATCTTTCTCGGGCTTGCCGAAGGGATCGCGATCTACGGCCTGATCGTCTCCATCATGATACTCGGAAAGATCGAATGAAACTCTACTTTCTCGGGAACCGGGAGGAGTGTCTTGGCTTCTCCCTCGCCGGTGCCGAGAGTCTGGAGACGGAGAACGACGAAGCGTTCGAAGCGAATATGGAGCGGGTTTTGGGGGATGAGGATGCAGGCGTCATCATTGCCGCGGACCGCTTTTTCGATACATACTCCAGAAAGTTTTCGAAAGGTCGCGAAAAGAGGGCGGTCCCGGCCGTCGTTTTCGTCCCCTCCATCGATGGAAGCCATAGGGAGACGGATATCAAAGGATATATCAGCGGTGTACTCGGAATCAGACTTTGAGACGTTTTCACGGAAGATCCTCTCCTCTGCGCGTCAGAGGGCCGAAGAGAGGGTGAAAAAGGCACGCGCCGATGCGGAACGGAAGCTCGAAAAGGCCCGAAAGGAGGCTTCCGGGCTCTATGAAAAGCTGCTGGAGGAGACAAAAAACGAGTTCCACTCGCTCCGTGAAGAGGAGCTGGCCGGGATCGAGAGCGAGGTGGCACGGAAGCGGCACGCTCTTTTCGCCGATCTGAAGACGCAGCTTCTTGAGGAGGTACAAAGAGATCTCGAAGAGAGGTTCGAGGAGATCGCCGTATGTTTTCTCCGATGGCTTGCGGAGAGATTCGACGATGGAGAGCTCACACTCTACGAGAAGCTACAGGCGGATGGTATCGAGAAGTTCCGGCTCCGAAGGGTTCCCCAAAAAGAGATCAGGTTTTGGAAAGGGAGTGTCGTCGTGGAGTTCACCCCGGTATCGATCATGGAGGAGTTTTCAGCGATGATCGAGGAAGAGATATCCAGAAGGATCGGGGGCTGAATGCCGTCTATCACCTCCATTTCCGGCCCGGTGATCCGTGTACGACTGGAGGGGGCGAAAGCGGAACTCTACGAACTGGCCTTTGCGGGAGAGGATGCACTCGTGGCGGAGGTCGTCGAAGTCACGCGGGAGGAAGCGGTGCTGCAGGTCTACGAAAGCAGCGAAGGCATGAGGCTCGGAGAGCCTGTGAAGCTGACGGGCGAGCTTTTTAGCGCCCATCTGGCTCCCGGACTCCTGGGGACCGTTTTCGACGGGATCCAAAGGCCCCTCTCGCTGCTTGGGGAGAGGATCGCGAAAGGGACCTCGCTTGATCCGCTGGACAAAGAGAGAAGATGGCACTTCACCCCTCTGGTCAAAAAAGGGGAGCGTGTCGCGGCGGGGGCTTTCATCGGCGAGGTTCGCGAATATGGACTCAGGCACAAAATCATGCTCCCGCACGACAGGAGCGGGAGTGTTTCGTATATAGCGCCGAAAGGGGAGTATGGGGTGACCGACGAGATCCTCCGGCTCGAAGATGGGTTTTCGATGGGGATGGTGCAGAAGATGCCGCTTCGGATCCCGAGACCTTTTTTGGAGCGTGAAAGTTCGGCGGAGCCGCTTCTGACAGGACAGCGGATCATCGATTTTCTCTTTCCGATCGCCAAGGGGGGTGCCGCCTCCATTCCCGGCGGATTCGGTACGGGCAAAACCGTTTTGCAGCAGACACTGGCCAAATGGTGCGATGCCGATGTCATCATCTATGTCGGCTGCGGCGAGAGGGGCAACGAGATGACCGAGGTTCTGGAGGAGTTTCCGCAGTTGAGCGATCCTAGAACCGGAAAGAGGCTGATCGAGCGGACCGTGCTGATCGCCAACACCTCCGATATGCCCGTATCGGCACGGGGCGCCTCCATTCTTCTGGGGTTGACGATCGCAGAATATTATCGGGATATGGGCCTCCACGTCGCCCTGATGGCCGATTCGACCTCCCGGTGGGCCGAAGCGATGCGGGAGATCTCGGGACGGATGAACGAACTTCCGGCGGAGGAGGGGTTTCCGGCCTATCTCGCTTCGAGTATCGCGGCCATCTACGAACGGGCCTCCCTGGTGCGCACCCTGGGCGGAGAGAGGGGATCGGTCACGATCATCGGAGCCGTTTCGCCCCCCGGCGGCGACCTCTCCGAACCGGTCACGAGGAATACGCGGCGCTATACCAACGCCTTCTGGGCGCTCGACAGAGAGCTTGCAAGCGCGCGTTTTTTCCCGGCGATCAACTACACTCAGAGCTACAGCGGCTACGCCGAGAGCCTCAAAAAGTGGTGGATCTCGGTCGACGAGGAGGCGCCGGCTCTTAGGGAGTGGATGCTTTCGCTGCTGCAGGAGGACAGCCGGCTCCAGAAGATCGTCAAGCTGCTCGGTACGGAGGCGCTTCCCGAAGAGCAGCGGCTGGTCGTGGAGATCGCTTCGCTGGTCAAGGAGGTCTTTTTGCAGCAGAACGCCTTCGATGAGGTCGACGCCTACTCGACGCCCGGGAAGATCGTGGAGATGGCGAAGGTGCTTCGGACGATCGAAGAGGCGTGGCGCAGATGCCACAGGGCGAAAATCCCTGTGGAGGTTCTCAGAACCAGACCCGTCATCGCGGAGTTCGTGCGGTCGAAATATGAGATAACGAACCGTGAAGCCGGGCGGTATGAACAGATGAGGGAGAGGATAACCGGGGAGTACGAGGCGCTTGAACGGGAGTATGGCGGTGGATGAGATGTTCGTGGAGTACAAAGGGGCGAAGAGAGTCAAAGGCAATCTTCTCTTTTTCGAAACCGTCGAAGGGGTGGGGTATGCGGAGAGAGTGACGGTGAAGTATCGCGGGCGGGAACTCCACGGCAGGGTTGCCGCGCTTGACGAGAGGGTGACGCTGATTGAACTCCTCGGCGACACGTACGGCATCGGTACCGAAGGGCTCAGGGTCAAATTCAGCGGCGAGCCATTCCGGATCGGTGTGGGTGTCTCCATGCTCGGACGGGCGTTCAACGCCTTCGGGGAGCCCGTCGACGGTATGGGGCCGGTCGTTTCCGAACGTGTGATGGAGATTGGCGGGTCGGCCTACAATCC